>Ga0272441_10003834_pt1 | contig 28072 bp, 29 predicted proteins | sample SSMProp6N_FD_193582 | JGI IMG/M metagenome (GOLD analysis project Ga0272441, IMG submission 193582) | Marine sediment archaeal communities from Little Sippewissett salt marsh, Falmouth, MA, United States - SSM-Prop-6N | ecosystem: Environmental > Aquatic > Marine > Wetlands > Sediment ... | reverse complement strand
AAGAATAAAAGATTCTAAAAACCTATACAAGTCTTTTTTAAGAAATGATTTATCCAAGGAATCTCTTGATACTATAGAAAAACAAGCAAGAGCATATCTAAGAACTGCAATTGAAGATGGAAGTGATATAGAAACTTATCTTAAAGAATTACCTGATAATAACCAAAAGAATAATCTTAATCAAGCAATAGTTAGATCTCACTTATTTGAAGAAACAGGCCTAATAGAAAAATATTTTGCTTCTAAACTTTTACAGCATGTAATGACAGCAAAAGAACTTTATGGCTTTGACCCTGCAACAGCAAGAGTATATATGGGCTTAGCAAGACAAGAAATGCAAGATGGCCAAGATCATGGAAGCAAAAATGTTGCAAAATATGCATTAGAAAGAATTTCTACTCTTATCTCAGATAATAATGAACTTGAGCAGCATTATGCTGACCAAGAAACACTAAAAACAAAATGACAACTCAATCAACTCCAAACAAAAAATATAGAATTATTAAAAAAATAGCCAGGCATGGAAAGCAAAACATAATCATAATTCCAAGGATGCTTGAATCTCAGTTAAAACCAGGAACAATTACTCAGCTTACTATTGATGTTTTGGAGGAAGGAGAAGAAAAATGAAACCACAAATCCCAAACCCAAAAAACCAACAAAAACCAAACATCGCCCTAGTCTATGACGCAGATTACACACTTATGAACGGCTATCATCCAACCCTAATCCTCGAATCAAGAGGATATGCTCCAGAAGAAATACAGGCTTTTTGGCAAGATGTAATAACAAGACAAAAAACAGCAGAACAAGAAGGAGATAATGTAAGCCTTGACGGAATTTATGTTTCAAAATTTATGGACGAAGTAAGACATGGAAAACTAAAAGGTCTTTCTATAGATGAGATAAGACAAACAGGAAAAAATATTGCAAACATTCTTTTTCCAGGAATTCCAGGATTTTTTAGAAGAGTTAGACAACAAAATCCTAATTCTAATATCTCTCATAATATAGTAAGTGTTGGTATGAGGCCAATGTTACAAGGATGTCCAGAATTAAATGAGAATATGGATAGAATATATGGATATAGTTTTTATGATGATTTCAGAGCAGGAAGACAGATTGATGAATTAAAAGGAAGCTTATCTTCAAGAGAAAAAATACCCGCAATAGTAAAGATTAGTAGAGGAAATTTCAAAGAATGGTATCAATATCCAATTAAAGATATGATTTATTTTGGAGATGGTCAGACAGATGTTCCTGCTTTTATATTTGTAACAGATGAAGGCCATGATGGAACAGCAGTCTGCTTATATAGATCAGAAGAAACAAGACAACAAGCAGAAAAAATAAAACAAAGAATAATGAGAGATGCAGAAAAAAAAGGCAAATCAAGGCCTAATATGCATGTTCTTCCTGTTGATTATAAGAAAGGAGGAGTAATTGAAAGATTTGTCTATGATCATTGTAAGAGGAGAGAAGCATAAACTATTTTCCCCTCAATTGCCAATCATACTCCATAATCCTTCCATCTCTAGCTGGATCCCAGAACATTATCTCATCATGGCCATAAGTTCCTACAGCTCTTCCTAACATAATACTCTTCTCATCAATATGTAATTTCCTTAAATTATCTTTAGCAGCTGAACTAGGATCATAAATTAACACATTATTATTCAATCTGTTATAAAACTCAGCAGCTTTTTTTGAAGGGATTGCTATTGGAGACATCTCAATAGGTGTTAAATTATGCTCTGAATTAAAATGCTTTATTGTTGCTATATATGCTGCTATATCCTGAGGATAAAATGTAAATACATTACTATCTTCATTTTGTTTTTCCCATGTATATCTTATATTATATAAGCTATGTTCAGGACTGTTTCCATTATATTCTGAGCTTAAAGAATATGGAACAGCTCTTCTTTCAGTAGATCCTTCAACAGGAACATGATTTAATCTTAAAGTGTATCTTGATTTCTTTTTCTCTCTTGAAGGCACTTCACATACAACTTCTGCTCCTTCTAGCTTAACTTTTTTAGCATCAGCATAAGGTTTTACTTTTATTGGAGAGAGATTTTCAGCATATGCAAATAATCTTGCTCCTTCTAATATCCATACAAAAGGCACTTTTCTTTGTCTTCTATCTCTTCCTTGAACAGGCCTGAAACTATACCCAATATAATTAGTTTCATCTTCCCACATATCTTCTAATCTAGCAAAATCTCTTGCTCTTATTCCTAATGGAATAACAGGACATCTATATGCATTTTCTTGAGTTCTTGGCTGACTTGTTCTTAAATATTCTCCATGCTTATAGCACTTTCTTGAAGCTTCATTTGAATTAGCTGTAAATCTTCTAAATCTTCCAGGAGTAATAGGTGTTCTTACTATCATTGCTTGATCTTGATCCAAACTCATAATTCTTCTTACTAAGCCATTTGCTGTAAACGCATTTTTAGTATCAAGCTTAGCAATTTGTCTTGCTGTTCTTTCTTGGAAAAATGTTTTTTTCATCTTAATATATCTAATAAAAAACATTACTTATAGTTGAGAGGTGAAGATTATCACCACAATAATAAGATTTATATAGACCTAAAACCTCATTAAGATATCAGCAATCAAATAATTATGAGAATTAAATATCATAAAAGGATGTCTATTTAGGAAAGATGACATGTAAAGAAACCATAGGTGTCTTACGATTATGAACTTCAAAGATCAACTAAAACAAGCAGGCCTCACAGAAAATGAAGCCCTAGTCTATCAAACATTATTAGAAATAGGCCCAAAAACAGCTACAACATTAGCAAAAAGAACAGGCCTTCATAGAAGACTTATATATGATATAACAGATAGACTAATAAAAAAAGGAATAATAGGATATATCCTTGAAAATAAGAAAAAAATATTCTCAGCTTCTAATCCTAAAAGATTTTCAGAAATTCTTAATGAAAAACAACAAGCAATAGATTCTATAATGCCCAACATGATTTCTATGTTTAACCAAGAAATTTCAAAGGAAAAACAAGAAACAAATTTCTTTAAAGGAATAGAAGGCCTTAAGTCTGTTTTTGAGGATCAGCTAAATTACAAAGAAATATTCATAATCGGGGCCAGCCCTCTTGCTTATGAAATGTTAGATATATATTTTCATTGGTTTGACAAAAAAAGACAAAAAAATAAAATAAAAACAAAAATAATTTTCAATAAATTAGCTAAAAATCAAAAAATCAAAAAAATTCCTCTTTCTGAAATAAAATATCTTCCTGAAAAATATTCTTCAAATCTCGCTATAAATATTTACGGAGACAAAACAGCAATAATTCTCTGGAAAAAACAAAAACCTATTGCTATTGTTATTAAAGATAAAGAAATAACTCAAGGATATAAAAAACATTTTGAATTAATGTGGAGATTAGCTAAAAAAGGATAAATATCAAAATAAACAATTTACAACTTACCAAAATGAAAGAAAAATTAGAAATAAAAAAACAAGCAAAAATAAAGGCAAAAGACCCAGAAAAACTAGAATCAATAGAACAAGAAAAACTATTAATAAAAATAAAAAAAGATCTAGATAGAGAAGATTCAAGATCAATAAGCATAAAAGAAGGAAGCTTTGCATCAATAGCTCAGGGAACAGGCCATTCATATATATCTCCTTTTGCTATAGCGCTCGGAGCAAGCAATGCTCAAATAGGTATTTTATCTTCTCTTCCCCAAATAATAGCTCCTTTAGCCCAATTATTTGGAAGCAAGCTCATAGAGAAAAGATCAAGAAAACAAATAGTAAGAGAACATGTATTTTTTGAAGCAATGATATGGCTTTTAATATTAATTTTAGCACTTTTAGCTTATTTCGGAGTTATTACTCAATTGCCTCTTATGTTGATAATAATTTATTCTTTTCTTGTTTTTGTTGGAGGCTTATCCGGGCCTGCCTGGTTTTCATGGATGGGAGATATTGTATCTGAGAAAATAAGAGGAGAGTATTTTGCAAAAAGATATAGAATCACAGGGGCAGTAGCATTAATTTCTATGTTATTAGCTTCCTTTTTCTTGGATTATCTAAAAACAAAAGGTTTAGTCTTAATTGGATTTTCAATATTATTCTTAATAGCCAATCTTGCTAGATTAAATTCTTTTAAATTATTCAAAAAACAATACGAGCCAGAACTAAAACTTAAAGATGGATATTATGTTTCATTATTCAGTTTTATTAAAAATCTTCCTAAACATAATTTTGGAAGATTTGTTATTTTTGTTAGTATTTTAAAATTATCTGTTTTTATTGCTGCTCCTTTTTTTGCAGTTTATATGTTAAGAAATTTAGGATTTAGTTATCTATGGTTTACAGCCATAACAATATCAAGTACAATCTTCACTTTAATCTTTTTTCCTCTTTGGGGAAGATTTTCAGATGAATATGGGAATATGATAACATTAAGAATAGGATCTGCCTTAGTTCCTTTAATCCCATTATTATGGATAGTTTCTAAAAATCCAATTTATTTGGCTCTTGTTCCTGGAATGATTTCAGGAATAGGGTGGGCTGCTTTTAATCTATCTTCAAATAATTTTATATATGATTCAACAGATCAACAAAGAAGGGGGATATATTTAGCTTATTTTAATGTCTTAGCAGGTGTAGGTATAATTATTGGAGGTTTATTAGGAAGCTTCTTAACTCAATATTTAACAATTCAATTTATGAATAAGATTCTTTTTGTATTTTTATTATCTGGAATAGCAAGAGCATTAACAGTTCTATTAATAATTCCTAGGATAAAAGAACCAAGAAAAGTCAAAAAACCAAAAAAACTAGTAAAAGCAATTTTTAAAGAAATGTATCCTCTTCGTAGACACCAGGCAATTAACACAGAACCAATCCACTTTAGACATTCTTTTCCAATAAAATTCGAAATAAAATCATAATTTCAATTCTTTTTTAATATCTTTAGCATATCTTCTAGCAATATGTAAGGGTTCAGGCATCTTATGAGGTTCATTTATCATCTCTTTAGAAAAATTATAAGCTGTTTCTAGACTGATTTTATCTCCAGAACTAATATACATTGGCTTGCTTCCTTGTTTACTTTTTAAAACCCTTCCAACAACTTTATCTCCTATCAAGATATCTTCTCCTTTAATCTTATCTTCTTCAAATAAAGAATCTCCAATTCCAATAACCGGAGTATTGATACTTAAGGAAAGATGACTTGCAATTCCTAATCTTGGATGTGTAATGCCATGACCTTTAATAAATATCAAATCTGGTTTTTCCCTTATTTTAGAAAAAACTCCTACCATAGCAGGAATTTCTCTATAAGATCTAAATTCAAATATATATGGAAATCTTAAAACATCAACAAAATATGCTTCTTCTATTACTTCATAATCCTTATCAACTACAACCATTGCGCTTATTATTTTATTTTTAATAATAAGATTTTCAATAGCTCCAAATCTGCTAGCAAGAGAGAAATCTATTTTATCTTTTATTTCAAGATCTTTAGCTAGGTCTATTTGTTCTTTTTTCAGCTTTTCAAGATCTATGTTATATTTTCTAATTAATTCTTCTTTATCCATTTTTAGTCCTCTTTTTAATACTATTTAGTTTCTTTTTTAGTTAAAAAGGTTTTCTATACTAAGGTTTTTAAATCTCTACATATATAAACTAACATGTTCAAAAGAAACAAATGCTCAAACTGCAAAAGCAGTATAAGCAAAAAATTTGATTTTTGCCCTTATTGTGGCCATGCTATCACAGATAATGAAGATTATGGCATGCTAGGCAAAAATGATGAGATGAAAGAACTTGACAGATTCTCTAAAAGCCTATTTCCTGGATTCGGAGGAAAAATGCTTAACAAAATGCTTGGCAATGCAATGAAAATGCTTGAAAAAGAAATGCAAAAAGAACTAAAGGATATGAAAAATTCTTCTCAACCAAAAACAGACTTTCAAATGTTTATTAATGGGAAAAAAGTTAACTTTGATCAGATGGATCATCCTTTAAATCATCCACCTCACAGACATACAAAAATAAACAGAAAAAAACCAGAAAAAAGAAAACTCCCTCATCCAGATCAGGAAACATTAGAAAAATCTGCAAAATTACCTAGAAAACAAGCAAAAACAAAACTTAAAAGAGATCATAATAAAATTATTTATGAGATTGATATTCCAGGAGTTGACTCTGATGATAAATTATTAATCAATAAGCTTGAAGATTCTACAGAAATCAAAGCTTTTGCAAAAACAAAAGTTTGGACAAAAAATCTTCCCATAAAACTGCCGTTACTTGCTTATTATTTTAAGACTGGCAAGCTTTTTTTAGAATTTCAGGGAAAGTAAAATTATTTAGGATATTCTTCTTTTCTCTCATATCTATCCTTATCCCTTCCATAAAGCCTATTCTGGATCATGTTTTGCCAACTTTCTTCTAAATCGATTCCCTGAGAATTAGCTAGACAAACCATTGTAAAAATAACATCAGCTATCTCTTCTCCAAGATCTCCAGGTGTTTCTCCATCTTTTCTAGGCTTACTGCCAAATTTCCTATTAACCTCTCCAGCAAGTTCTCCTGCTTCTTCTTGCAGATTGCCCATAATTTCCATAGGTGGAAAATATTCTATTTTATGTAATTTTATCCAATCATGTACCTGTTTTTGAATATCCTTAAAAGTCATAATAAAAAACAATATTGAATCTTTTTAAATATTTATTTACTAAACAAAACCCTTAAAAACATCATTAAATAACCTTTATCATATGAGCCTGTAGCTCAGCTCGGTTAGAGCGCTGCTCTGATAAGGCAGAGGTCCGCAGTTCAAATCTGCGCAGGCTCATTAACTTTAAAAACCAAAAAAATATCAAATTAACATGGCAGAAACAAAAAAACCAGCAAAATCTGAAAAAAAACCTAAATCAAGGGAAGATACATCTAAGAAACCGTCAGGTGTCGTAGATTCAGCCAAAGGTGCATATCACTATATAAAACAAGCCTGGAAATCTCCAGATAAAGAAGTTCTTAGAAAAAGAATGATAAAATGGAGAAAAGGCAAAAGACTTGAAAAAATCAAAAAGCCTTTAAGATTAGACAGGGCAAGATCTTTAGGATATAAAGCAAAAAAAGGATTTGTAATAATCAGAGCAACAATTGCAAGGGGAGGAAGAAAAAGAACAAGAGTAAATAAAAAAAGAAGAACAAAAAGACAAAATGTTAAAAAAGTTCTAAAAATGAATTATAAATGGGTAGCAGAACAAAGAGCTCAAAGAAAATTCAAAAATTTAGAAGTATTAAATTCTTATCCAATCGGAAAAGATGGAAAATATTATTTCTTTGAAATAATTATGATAGATCCATCAAAACCAGAAATAAAATCAGATAAAAATTTTAAGTGGATAACAAAAAAGAAAAATCAAAAAAGAGCAATGAGGGGATTAACATCAAGCGCAAAAAAATCAAGAGGATTAAGAAACAAATCTCCTAATCTAAAAGTTAGACCAAGTTTAAGGTCTTGGAATAGAAAAGGAAAATAATTAATCTACTTTAAACTCAGAATTCTCATCATAATTAATCTCATCAACTTCTTCCTGCCTGTTTTCTCCTTTATATAGCTTATTTGTATAAGCAATAAAAAACCCATTCTTATCTCCAACATTTTTACAAGCATGAACAATTCCAGGAGGAACAATAATCAGATTTCTTTCTCCTTTTTTAAAATCTAAAACTAATTTCTCCTTATAAGTTTCTGAGTCTTTTCTATTATCCCATAAATAAAATCTAAAGTCAGTATCTCCTAAAAAACAAAACATTTCTTTTTGATCCTTATGTTCGTGAAGTCCTCTGACCTTTCCTGGAACACTTGAAACAACAAAAGACATAACAGGTCTTAAATCCTGATCAATCTCATCATTTCTAAATACCTCAGTCAACCATCCTCTTTCATCTGAATATTCCTCAAGTTTCTTAATAATCACGCCTTTAATCATTTTTCAACTAATATACCTTTATTTTTAAAATTAATCTATTCTAAGAACAAGATTTAAGTTTTTAAGGATTTATAGTATAAAGTAGATTTATAGATAAACTATAAAAACCTAGTTTATCTCTCATTAAAAAGATGGTAGAGATTTTTCAGATAATAGGTATAATCGGATTGATTTCAATAATTATTGGATTATTTTTAAGAAAAAAGTCTCAAGAACTAAGACAATATATTTTCTTTGCAATAGGAGGAATTGGATTATTAATATATAGTATAGATATCAAAAATACAATATTTATAATCTTGCAGGCGGTTTATACTATTGTAGCTATTTATGAAATAATCATAATAACAAAAAAGTGAAAAAAATATAAAATGAATTACCAAAAACTCTGTGAAATATATGAAGATCTTGAGCAAAATCCTTCTAGACTTAAAAAAACAGAGATTCTTAGTAACTTTCTTAAAACTCTAAAAAAAGAAAAAAATTTAGAAATAATCTATCTTTTACAAGGAAGAGTATGGCCTGATTATATAGAAAAAGAATTTGGAATCTCTTCTCAACTTTCTATAAAAGCTTTAGCAAAAACATCTGGACTAAATTCTCAAGACATTGTAAAAAAACTAAAAAAACTTGGAGACTTAGGGAAAGTAGCTCAAGAAATAATTAAATCAAAAAGACAATCAACCTTATTTTCTCATAAATTAACAACCCAAAAGGTTATCCAAAATCTAAAAAAACTTCCAGAACTAGAAGGAAAAGGGACAATAGATAGGAAAATATCTTTAATATCTGAATTATTAACATCAGCTTCTCCTCTTGAAGCAAAATATATCATAAGGACTTTATTAAATGACTTAAGAATCGGAGTAGCATCTGGAACCTTAAGAGATTCTATTGTGTCTACTTGTTTTCCAGAAGATCAAAAAAAACAAGCTTCTGAATTTGTTCAGGCGGCTTATGATAAATCAACAGATCTTGCCTTAGTTTTTGAACAAGCATGTAAGGGAGAAAAATCTCTAAAAAGTATAACCCTTTCTCCTGGCAAGCCAATAAAAGTAATGCTTGCTTTAAAAGCAGAATCAATTGAAGATGCTTTTAAAAGATGTGGAAAACCTCTTGCTGCTGAGTATAAATATGATGGCTTTAGAATGTTAATTAATAAGGATGAAAAAGGAGATATAAAAATTTTTACAAGAAGACTAGATAATGTTACAAAACAATTTCCAGAAGTTAAGGATTATGTTAAAAAATTTGTAAAAGCAAAAACATTTATTTTAGATACAGAAGCAGTAGGCTATGATCCAAAAACAAAAGCTTATCAGGCCTTTCAGCATATTTCTCAAAGAATTAAAAGAAAATATGATATAGAAAGACTTCAAAAAGAACTTCCTGTTGAAATTAATGCTTTTGATATTTTATATTATAATGGAAAATCATTAATTAGTGAGCCATTTAAAAAAAGATCTCAATTATTAAGAAAAATAATTAAAAAACAAAGATATAAATTTGTTCCTGCTAGGCAGATTATAACAAGTTCTGAAAAAGAACTAGAAGATTTTAACAAAAAATCTTTAGGAGAAGGTGAAGAAGGAATTATGATTAAGAATCTAGAATCTCCTTACAAACCCGGATCAAGAGTAGGACATATGTTAAAACTAAAAACAGAATCTCAAGAATTAGATGTAGTGATTATTGGAGCTGAATATGGAAAAGGTAAAAGAGCTGGATGGATGTCTAGTTTTGATATAGCAATAAAATTCAACAATGATTTTTTAGGAATAGGAAAAGTAGGAACAGGTATAAAAGAAAAACAAGAATTAGGAACAAGTTTTGCAGAACTGACAAAACTTCTCAAACCCCTTATAGAAAAAGAAAAAGGCAGGCATGTAACAATTAAACCTAAAATAGTAATAGAAGTTACATATCAAGATATGCAAAAATCTCCTTCTTACTCTTCAGGATTTGCACTTAGATTTCCAAGATTATCAAGAATGAGGCCAGATAAATCAGCAGGAAGTGTTGCAACTTTAGCTGAGGTTAAGGCTGATTTTAAGAGGCTGCATAAATAATCTTTATTCTACAAATATTTATAATACTTAATTTCCTATTAAAATTATGAAAAAAAGAGTTGCAATATTGTTTAGCTTAGTATTGCTTTTAGTAATAGCTGCCTTTATTCTAAAACCAGAAATACTTGGTTTTGCATCTAAAGAAATAACAATCTTACCTTCAAAAGCAATATCTCAAGAACTTATCTCTGCTTTTGATAATAATCAAGAAGTAAGAGTAATAATTCAAACAAAACAAAAAAATCAACAACAATCTATTCTCTCAAACCTTGAACAATCAACAAGAAAACCAGAATTCAAATTATCTCATGAATATCAAAATCTTAATGGATTTTCAGGAAAAATAACAAAATCAGGCTTAGCAAAACTCCAAGAAAATCCAAATATAGAAAAAATATATCTTGACAGAAAACTAAAAATTAATATCAATGATACAGTTCCATTAATCAATGCAGACCAAGTTCATAATATTCAAGTAAATAATATAAACATAACAGGAACAGATCAAAGTGTTTGTGTTATTGATTCAGGAATAGACTACAATCATGTTGCTCTCCAAGGAAAAACAATAGCACAATATTGTTATTGTTCTGCTTCTGATTATGGTTCAGGAGGGTGCTGCCCTAATAATATGAATGAGTCTTCTGATGCAATGGATGATGACGGCCATGGAACTTTTGTATCTGGAATCATTGCTGTAAATTATCCTCCTTATTATGGTGTTGCTCCAGGAGCAAATATTGTTGCTATTAAGACAATGAATAATAATGGAGAGGGATATTTTTCAGATGCTATTAAGGCAATTGAATGGTGCACTAATAATGCCTCATTATATAATATATCTGTGATAACAATGAGTTTAGGAACTCCTTCTTATCATAACTCTAGTGATTGCGATTTAGACTTTCCTTTAGAAACCGCTGCAATAAATAATGCTATTGATTCAGGAATAACAGTAATAGCTGCTTCTGGAAATGAATTTGTAAAAACAGGGATTGCTTCTCCTGCTTGTATCAGTAATGTCTTATCTGTCGGAGCTACAACAAAACAAGACCTAATAACTGATTATTCTAATACTAATGAAAATCTAGATTTGGTTGCTCCTGGAGGAAGCCCTGAATCATTGATATGGTCTACTTGTCCTGACAATGAAGAATGCGGGGCATATGGAACTTCTGCTGCAGCCCCTCATGTTGCAGGAACAATAGCTTTAGTTCAACAATATTCTAATCTATATAATAACAAAAATCTAACTTTAGATCAGATAAGATCCATATTAAAGACAAGGGGGATTTCAAAAATAGATTCTGGAAATAATTTAAGTTTTTCAAGAGTGGATGCTCTTAATTCTATAAATTCTATTTTAAGAACAAATGAAGTTGAAGATTCTGCTGAAAATAAATATGGAAAAGTTGATTTTAGTACTATAACAAATTTAACAAATGTTTCTATTGCTTTTTATATAACTAATAATTCTATATATCTAAATTCAAGTTATACTGAGTTCAATAAAACCACTAATCTAAGATTGTATAATCTTATATTTGAAAACCAACCAGCAATTCTTCGGGATAATGAAATCTGTTCTGATTGTTTTATCTCCACTTATAATTCAGGAAATCTTAGTTTTAATATTGCTCATTTTACAAATTACACTGCTGTTTCAAATTCAGAATTAGAGATTTGGGATGAAGCAGATAGAAATATGTCTTTTTATGAAAATAGTATTGTAAGAAACGAAAGAGTTTACTTTTATGCTAATTATACAAATAGAACTTCAGATATTGATATTGCTGATGCTTCTTGTTATATAAATTTCTCAGATGCTTCTTCAGTTATGGATTATAATTCTACTGCAAAGGTATTCCAATATAATAAATCTTTTGCAAATGCAGGTCAGTATGAATTTAATATTAGTTGTAATCATTCTAATTTTGAGACTTCTTCAACATCAGAGGGTTTTACTGTTTTAGTTTGTGGCTTACCTGAGCCAGGTGTTGATTGGATGTTGACTGAAAGCGAAAATATTATGTGTAATAATACTTTATTATATTTTCAAAATCAAAGCTTGATTTTGAATAATACAAATCTTACTATTGAAAATGCAAATTTTGTTTTAATAAATTCTAGTGGATATAATCTTACCATTTTAGAGAATGCTAGTCTAGCTATTCAGAATTCTATAATAAGAAGCGAAGTTTTTGGAACTCCCTTTAATATATATGCCTATGGCCGTCTAAATCTACAGAATGTTACATTAAATGAATCACAATTACATCTCTTTGGAAATAGGTCTTACTATATACAAAACTCTAAATTTTATGAAGAAGTTTACTTACAAGCAAAATCGATAAATTATATAGAAAGATCTATGTTTAATAATACCTTAAATATTATTGAAAATTCAACAAATATAATTAATAATTCAAACATTTCCTCTTTAATAGATATAAGGGATTCTACAAATACAAAAATTATAAATTCAACAATCTCTGGTCAATTTAAATTATTTGTTAATCCTGTGGGAAGCCTACAAGTGAATTTTACAGATATTCAATCAAATATAACTTCAGATATATACTCTGGAATAGCCCCTAATAGTAATGTAATAATAGCAGGCTTGATAGATACGCCTGATATAGTAACAAATTTTATAGGAGAATTAACTCGTTATTTTCCAATTTATGTTTATTACAACGATGGAACAACTCCTGTTCCAAACCAACTTGTAAATATAACAGATCTAAATGGAAATCTTATTTATAATGGAACAACAAACTCAGATGGATTTATGGATATGCCCCTTTTACTTAACTCTACAAACTACGCAGATGGAAACTTTACAATCCAAACAAATCCAAGTTCAAATGCCTCTTTATTAACAGATACTCCCATAATATTCTCTATTTCTGAATCTCCTCCATCAGATTCAACACCAACAGGAGGAGGTAGTTCTTGTACTCCGAATTGGAATTGTACTATTTGGAGTGATTGTATAAATGGAATAAGAACAAGAAATTGTACAGACTTAAATAAGTGTAATAAAAAGTCTGGAAAACCAATTGAATCTGAATCATGTTTAACATCTTCCTCTGAACAAACATCAGAAACATCAACTTACTCAGGGTCTTCTCAATCAGAAATAGAAAATCCTTTTGCAATATCAGGAAATATAAACTGTCCAATTCCAATATGGGCAATAATAATCTTAATTCTGATTATATCCTTATACATAAGATTTACATATTTATATGATAAGAAAAAAGAAATCTTAATAAAAAATATAAAAGAATTAAAATATGTAAATAATCTTAAAGCTTTTTCATTAATAATCATCTTAATCCTTTGTATATACCTTTACTTTCATATATGTCTAAATTATCTTTGGGTAAAAATAACTTTAATGGTCTTATCAATAAGCCTTACTATTCTTATGATAACCTCCTTGATAAGACAAAAACAACTATTAGAACCAAAATCTGAAAAAAAACAAAAACACAAGAAAAAGATTAAAAAGAAGTCTAAAAAACCAAAGAAGAAAACCAAAAAATAATTGTAACTATTAAAGAGTTATAAAAAATCGTAAAATATATAAAGTTTTAATTCTTATACTATCTATAAGAGGGAAGGCAATAATATGAATAAAAAATATTTACTTCCTCTATTATTTGTATTTGTAATTTTGACTAGTTCAGCTCTATTATCTGCTCAATATAACACTACCTTAAATCAAGGTTGGAACTTATTATCTTTTCCTTTAGATCCTCTTGATCAAAATACTAATAAAACAATATCTTTAAACCAAGGATGGAACATTATTGGATATTCCTCAGATAATCCTTTATTATGGGACTCAGCTATTTTTAATAATGGCACACATACAAAAAACACAACTTCAGCCTCATCTTCAAACTGGATTCAATATTCTCTATATTATTATGAAGATAATTCATATAAGCTTGTTCCAGGAAATGATAATTATCTAAGAAAAGGAAAAGCTTATTGGCTATATAGTTTAGAGCCTAATTTAGAATTAATTCTTCCAAATGCAGGAGGCTCTGTCCAAACTTATTATAATAAATTTTACTGGCCAAATGTTTATATAACCAAAGACAATGAAACAAAAACAATAGACGATGCAGAACTTTCCTCATGGATACAAAGAACAATCTATGAATTTGATCAAGATTATAATCTTATTACAGATTATACAGATCCATGGAAAGGTTATTGGCTGTATGCTTTTGAAGATAATCTAACATTAAGCATGGAATATAGTGTATCTGGAACAATCTATGATATGGATACTGGAGATCCTCTTCCTGGAGTAAATATAAGTTTTTATCCTGCTTCTACTTACAATCCTTTTAATGGCAATGGAAATTACTCAGCATTAGTCCCAAAACAAGTTCCAGATATTATCACAGATGAAAATGGAAATTATTATGCTTCTCTTCCAGATGGAGTTTATCATATGGTTATGCAGGGATCAGATGAAAAAGATTTTAATGTTCACGCAAATAAAGGAAAAGGCAAACTAAAAAAAGATCCAGAATTAGATGAAGATTCTAATACAACTAATTTTAATGCAGAAGGACATATTCTTCATTCAGGAGAATATGAACATCAAGGAAATAAATATGTTTGCGGAAGTACTGTGGATTTTACAATGTTTGGAGTTAACAATGGCCAGACAGATGAAACAATTACTTTTTTAGTTCAAGATCATACTCAATCAGGCAACCCCCATTCTCCAATTGTTTATTATGGGAACATAAGCAATCAAAATGAAAGTTTAACTGTTCCAGCAGGAAATAAAACTCATAAAAATTTTGAATTTAAAGTTCCTTGTTCTTATGAAGAAGGCAAATATGATATTCATGTTGTTTGGAATAATGAAAAATGGCATAAAATCGGAAACTTTTTTGTAATTCCAGATAATACTGCTCCTGAAGTAAATGTTCAATCAGATACTTGGACATATACAAATCAGACTGTTTCAATTGAATATGCTGCCTTTGATCCAGCTGAACCAGGTACAATTGAATTTTATAGAATCTTTGTAGGAGGATTTACAGATGATTCTGTTAGTGTAACTATTGATAAAGATATTACAATGGATGGGGATGATATAGATACAATTATAGATAATGATGCTGATTATGTTGGGTTAGGAGGAAGCATGAAATCTGTAAATCTTACTTATGGGACAAGTGGCCACTATACAGCTAGGTTCATAGTTACTGATGATGCTGGGAACTCTGATTATGAGGATATAAATATTGATGTTTATATTACTGAGGATGAAGCTGATGTTATTGGAAGTTCCTTATATACTTTATTTGGAATAGATTGGGATTTTCAATATGATCAAAATATTACTTCAAGTCCTGCTTCTCCTACTCAAACACTTGGTGTAGATAGATGGGATGAATTTAGTAGAATTGCAGATGAATATTCCACTCCGGAAGATGGATTTGATGAAAACACTAAGAGTAGTCTAGACCAAGTAATAAATAATTGTGATGGGCCTAATTATATTAAAACAATAGGACTATCTACATATACTGAATTTAATCAATCTTTATATGCTTATTTTATGGATATCCAATGCAGATGCAATAAGAATCCTTGGTTCGGAGCCCCTCCATGCCCATAAGGAGAACATAAAAAATGAAAAAATTTCTCTTAGCGATTTCACTTGCCCTTACCAGCACAATCTCCCTTGCCAACTGGCTAGCCCATTACATCTTAGAAACACAGGCAGATAATGGCCAGACATACTCCAATACAATATATTTTGGCCAAACAAATCTTGCTTCTGCATCTACCTCTTATGGATTAGAAGATGCTTTAGCTCCTCCCTTCCCCCCAACATACTCAGGAGCACATGGAGAAACAACTCCTGACAATAAAGCTGTCTCAAAAAATGTCTACTCAACAAATAATCTTCCAATCTACAATAATTATATAGAAGATAAAAATATAACAGCTACAAACAGAACCTTAAAAATTAGAAATCTTCCATCTGGAACATGGATTCTAAGAAAATACTCAGATGACCTTTATCAAAACTGGATAAGCGACTTATCAATAACAAATAATGGAGATTATAATTTTGGAACAAATTCTCTAAGTTTTAAAATACTTGAAATTCCGAATATTAAAAATATCTCAGTTTCCCCAAACTCAACAAACACAGACCTCACTGTAACTGCTTCCTATCATAGCAATATTCCAACAAACTATTCAATGAGATTATATACTAAATCAGATTTATCAGATACAAATGAAACTTGGACATCATCTGGAGATTTTGAAAAAGAATCAGACAATACCTATACTATAACTGCTTCAAACCTAGTAGGCAAAACTAAATTTGCAAAAACAGTGATTGAAGAAAAATGAAACTACTAACAATTCTAATCATAACATTAATATCTATACAATTAGTTAGTGCTGCATCTTCTTCTGACTGGAAAATAGAACTTAATTCGAAAATAATAGGGAATGAGTTTATTGCAACCGGAAGTTACATAGCAGGAACAAAACAAGAATCTTCTGATAATATAGATATTTATGATGCAAGAATGATTCAACTTCCTTCTTACAGTATTCCTTTTTCTTCAGTAATAGAATATGAAAATTTTATGGCTGATTATAAACAAAGCTTAAACCTAAATCAAGAAAAAACTTGGCAAATAACTGAAAAAGGAAGTTCTGAATTCAGAAGATTAGGAACTTTTAATCAGGAAATAACATGGAACCTAGATATTCCTTCAGGACTAGAAATCACACTTATTGATTATGGACAAGATTCAACTAGAACAAATATAATAAACCAAATAGATTTACAACAATCTTCATCATATGTATTTGAAGTTAATAATCCTTACAATGATTATAGATACTTAGATTTAAAAGTAAAATTAATACAAATTTATCAAGAACCTAATCCAACTTCTAATCCTCCTCAAAATAATGATAATAACAATGATGACGATAATTATGATGGAGAAGATCAATCAGGAGAATCTCACACCACTCAAAATATTATTGTTTTAGGACAAAAAACAAAAAAAGATACAATAAATCTAAACAAAGATGACACAATAAGGCTTAATTCTCCAAAAAAACAAGGTTTTTTTCAAAGACTTAAAAAATTTTTCAAAAACTTTTTTAGATTCTAAAATTCTCTCCTCGATAACAATAGAAACCTTTATAAACCCAAAACCTTTTTAAACCATATCAAAAGGAAGTGATAATCACTCAAACATGGCGAAAGACAGTTCTTTAAAAATTCAAAACATCGTGGCTACTGCCTCATTAGGTAAAGACGTACCTTTAACAAAACTTGCAAAGGCTTTTACAAATACTGAATACAACCCTGAACAATTTCCAGGCTTAGTTCTTAGAATAAAAAAGCCAAAATCAGCAGTTTTAGTGTTTTCAAGCGGAAATTTAGTATGTACAGGAACAAAATCAATAGCTCAAGTAAAAGAAGTAATAAAGGAAGTAATAAAACACCTTAAAAAAATCAATGTAAAAATAACAATAGTTCCAAAAATAACAGTTCAAAACATAGTAGCAAGTGGAGCCATACCTATGAATCTAAACCTAAATTACCTAGCTTTAGAACTAGAGAACACAGAATACGAACCAGAACAATTTCCAGGTTTGGTATATAAATTAGTTGAACCTACTGCTACTTTCTTATTATTCAGTAACGGAAAACTAGTATGTACAGGTACAAAAAATAGAGCTCAATTAGAAGACTCTATGAAACAACTAATAAAAAGAACAAAAGAATTAGCAAAGAAACTAAAATAATCCTCCTTTTCTTATAAATCTCTTAATTTACACTTATACTCAATTCTAATTAATCCTTCCAAGACCTTATAAACATTTACCTAATAAAGAATAATATATCTCCTAATATAGAAAACAATATAAACAAATCCCTTGTTTTTTTCTTAGAATGCCTGAAAAAAGAGATACAGAGGAGCTTTTACAAGATGCAAAAGGTTTTTTTGAGACATATAAAAAAGAAATAGGAAAAAGTGTAAGAGAAGATAAAAAAGTTGTATTTATTGATTTTGAAGACTTAGCAGAATATTCTCATAAACTTGCAGAAGAAGTCTTAGCTTCTCCTGAAGAAATTCTAAGAATCTTAGAAACATCTGTAGATGAAATAGGAATTATAAAAAATCCAAGAATTAGAATACTAAATATCCCTGAAACACAGGAAATAAAAATAGGACATATAAGATCTAAACATCTTAACAAAATAATCTCAATAGAAGGTTTAGTAAGACAAGCCTCAGATGTAAGACCTCAAGTTGTTAATGCAAAATTTGAATGCCCTTCCTGCGGAACAATTATCTCTGTATTACAAATTGAAAAAAAATTCAGAGAACCAAGTAGATGCAGTTGTGGAAGAAGGGGTCAGTTTAGATTAATGTCTAAAGAAATGGTTGATGCTCAAAGATTAGTAATAGAAGAATCTCCTGAATCTTTAATGGGAGGAGAACAACCAAGAAGAATGTCTGTTTTTCTTCAAGAGGATCTAGTAGAACCAAGAATGGAAGAAAAAACAACTCCTGGAAGCAGAGTAAGAATTATTGGAATTTTAAAAGAAATACCTATTCCATTACAAACAGGAAGCATCTCAACAAGATTTGACTTAGCAATAGAAGCAAATAATATAATCCCCTTAGAAGAAACCTATGAAGAAGTGAAAATATCAGAAGAAGATGAAAGACAAATCCAAGAATTAGCAGCAGATCCTAAATTATTTAATAAATTATCAGAAAGCATAGCTCCTAGCATATGGGGTTATGAAGAAATAAAAAAATCTTTAATATTACAAATGTTTGGAGGAGTAAGAAAAAAATCCAAAGATGGTTCTATAAAAAGAGGAGATATACACATTTTTTTAATCGGAGACCCCGGAGTTGCCAAATCTGTAACTCTCAAATTCATAGCAGATATGGCTCCAAAAGGAAGATATATCGTAGGTAAGGCAGCATCAGGAGCAGGAATAACTGCAACAGTAGTAAGAGATGAGTTTCTAAGGGGATGGAGTTTAGAAGCAGGAGCAATGGTTTTAGCGAATAAAGGAATTGTTTGTATAGATGAAATAGAGAAAATGGATCCCAATGATAGATCTGCTATGCATGAAGCATTAGAACAACAAACAGTCACAATCTCAAAAGCAAATGTCCAAGCAACTCTTCAATCTGTTACTTCTGTTCTAGCAGCTGGAAACCCAAAATTAGGAAGATTTGAGCCCTTCCAGCCAATTTCTCAACAAATAGATCTTCCTCCTGCTTTAATAAACAGATTTGATATAATTTTTACATTAAGGGATCTTCCAGACAAAACAAAAGACGAATCAATAGCAGCACATGTACTTTCTTCACATCAAAAACAAAATAAAGAACCCCCAATTGAAAGATCACTATTTAAAAAATATGTAGCATATGCAAAACAAAAATGTCGTCCAGTATTAACAGACTCTGCAATAAAAGAAATAAAAGATTTTTATGTTAATTTAAGAAACCTTCCTGTTGCTAGTGATACTGTGGTAAAACCTATTCCAATATCAGCAAGACAACTAGAAGCTTTAGTAAGACTTGCAGAAGCTCATGCAAAAATGAGATTATCTAAAACAGTTACAAAGGAAGATTCAAAGGTTTCAATAGAGTTAATGAAATATTATCTTATGCAAGTGGGTTATGATTCAGAATCTAAAACATTTGATATAGATAGGATAGCAGTAGGGGTTTCTTCTTCTCAAAGAAGTAAAGTAATATTATTAAGAGAAACTCTAACAAAATTAGAAGAAAAACTTGGGAAATTCATCCCTCTTGAAGAATTAGAAAAAGAGCTTGAAACAAAGATGTCAAAAGAAGAGATTGACGATGCAATCCAGAAACTTATAGCTTCTGGAGATGTTTTTAAGCCAAGAAGAGGTTTTATTCAGAGAATATAACACATTTATCCCAATAATCTTTAAATACCTTTTTTTTCTTAAACAAACATGCCTGAATACAGAAAAAGAGAAATAGCACATAAACTAAAAATAGGAGATATTCTAAAAGCTACTCCTATCATAGAAACAATCGCTCCTGAAGCAACCTCAGAAGTTCAATCAAACATTGAACAAGCTTCTTCTCAACAACAATCTCAAAAAGAAAGACTTAAATTTGTTGAACTTGGAGATAAAAAAATATTAAGAGTGAACATTATAGCCAATATTATTGATAAGTTTGTTATGGATAGTAATAGATATGCTTCAATCACAGTTGATGATGCTTCTGGGCAGATAAGAATAAAAGTTTTTGGAGATGATGTTCCAAAATTTCAAGACCTTAATCAAGGAGATACAGTCTTAATAATAGGATTATTAAGAACCTATAACAAAGAGTTATATATACTTCCTGAAATATTAAAAAAAATAGATCCAAGATATCTCTTAGTAAGAAAACTAGAATTAGAAGGAAAAGCTCCAAAAACTCCAGTTTCCCAACCAGGCCAAGTAACAGAAGTGAGAGATCAAATAATTAATATTATTAAATCAGGAGAAGAACAAGGAGGAATAGATACTGAGAAAATTATTCTTGATCTAAATAATATCTCTCCAGAGATGATTAATCAAGAAATAAAAAAGCTACTTGAAGATGGAATCATATATGAACCCAGACCAGGAAGAGTTAGATATTTAGGATAACATTCTTTCTATTGAATAAATTCTTTTAAACTAATTTTAAGATAAAATATCATGAATAATAGATATTTTAATACAATTATGCCAAGTGTTAATGAGCAATGGGCTGCAAGAGTATTAAACATGACATGGAATTCTGGAAATGGACCAGATCTGTTTGATGATAAAAAAATAGTTGAAGCCAAATTTCTAAATCAAAACTACCTAGATTCAATAAATTATGCTGGAAATTGGACAACTTTTGATTTTCAACTTGATTATAGCCCTGAAAAAGCAAGATATTGGGCATTAGGAACCTATACTTTATCAATACCAATATCAAGAATATGGACAAGAAACAGAAAAAGACTTGAAGGATATGTAACAGAAAGAGAACTAAATATTGTTGACTGGACCTGGATGCAGCAATTTCCTCCTCATGAAGTAAAAGGACAAACACAAAGGTCTCAATGGCACCATATATTTAGATATGCAAAAAGAGCAAAACTTCCTCCTATAATCTCTGCACATCAAGTAGAAAAAGGAACTGTATTTCTAACTCATGGAGTTAATCCAGAAGACTTTGACCTAACCTAATCTTTAAAAACTCCTTTTTTCTAGACCCTTTATGACAAACACAGATTATGAAAAACTATTAGAATCAGCTTACAAAGATATTAAGCCAGTAAAAAGCAAAATAGACAGATTTGAAATTCCAAATGTAGAAGGGCATATAGAAGGAACAAAAACAATAATCACAAATTTCAAACAAATAGCTTCTTATTTAAGAAGAGAAGTTCCTCAGATTTTAAAATATTTACTTAGGGAATTAGCAGTTAGTGGAAGTATGAAAGGAGATAGATTAGTATTAACAAGAAAAGTCTCAAGTAAGGCAATTAACGAAAAAATACAACAATATGCAAAAACATTTGTAATATGTAAAGAATGTGGCAAACCAGACACAGAATTATTAAAGCAAGATAGATTTACTTTTATTCATTGTTTAGCATGTGGCGCTAAACATTCTATTGGTTCGAAATAATGAGAACTAATAGCTAATTCTAGGGAAAGATACATCGAAGAAAAACCGTTAGGTTGTCTTTGATTGTGGCGCTAAACATTCTATTGGTTCGAAATAAAATTAATTTCTAAACAAGATTATTATCTGCAAAATAAAACTTGCAAGCAAAAACAAATATCCAATACCTAAAAAAGTAGTAGCCCCTCCAATAATACTCAAGAATCCTGCAGATTTTGCATACTTAACCTCATCATATCTTAAATCTAATAAACTAGCTCCAAAGAGTATCATCAAGACAGTATAAACATATAAACAAAGAACAACAACTCCAAATAAAGGGGTAAGTAAAGGAAGGGCGTTTTCCAAAACCAAAACTGCTTGTCCCTCTGATATATTATTAAAGTCAACTCCAAGAGAGTCTATTTTCTCAGAAATATTTTTCATCATTGGATTAATAAATCCAATTAAAGTAGCTAAATATATTAAAATAAATAATATCAATAATACTACCATTGTTGTAAGAAAACCATTATGATGCTTTTTTCCTAATACAAAAAATCCATATAAGAACAATATAAGCAAGATACCTAATATAACTTTTAAACTTAAAAGAACAATAGAATTAATTGTTATAAAAAAAGGAAGAATCAAACCCAAGATACATAAAATTAAAAAAAGAATTCCAGACCAAGCTGAAATTTTCAAGAATTTATCAGCAAAACCAATAGATGATTTTCGTTTCCCTCTTTTTTTACTCATTAAAATATAAAAGAACTTTTGTATATAAACCTTACTCTTATATCTCTATCTTAGTTCTTTTGATACATCTGACTTTTCTTTCCTCAGAAAAGTGAGATTAAGAAAGGTTTATAAAACAAAATTATCTAATATAAGTAATAAAAACAAAGGAGGAAAAAATGGTTGAAGGATATTGTGTAAAGTGTAAAAAGAAAGTTGAGATGAAAGACCCTAAAGAAAGTAAGACAAAAAAGGGTACTAAAATCGCAAAAGGCAAATGCCCTAACTGCGGTACAACTGTCTGCCGAATGGGCGGAATCAAGTAATTTTTTATTTTTTTATTTTTTTAATAATTTTTATAAATCTGATTATCGAAAGATATATAAGCTAAATCTATAATATTTTGATATGTTAGTAAAGATACATAATTCTTATAGAACAGTTGTAGCTATTTGTGATAATAATCTTTTAGGAAAAAAATTTGAACAAGACAACAAACAAATAGATCTTACATCTAAATTTTTTCAAGGAGAAGAAAAAACTGAGCAAGAAGTCTTAGAAATTATGCAAAATTTCTCAGCTGAAGATGCGACTTTTAATATTGTTGGAAAGAAAAGTGTAGATCTTGCATTAAAAACAGGATTGATTAAGCAAGAGGGAATAATAACAATACAAGATATTCCTATTGCCTTGGTTTTATTATAATCATCACCTTTAAAAACATCTTAATTCTACTCATAATATGGCAGGCAAAGAAATTAAAAATTTCTAGCCCACCATTTTAAACAATATAATATAATAAAATGGCAGGAGAAAGAAAACCCTTTGTTCCAACAGGACCCATAAGAGTAAGAGTTCCAAAAAACAACGAAATACTTGGAAAAGTAGAGCAAAGAGCAGGAGGAAACAGAATGATAGTTGCGTGTTTTGACGGAAAAACTCGAAACTGTAGAGTTCCTGGAAGACTAAAAAGAAGAATATGGGCTCGGCCAGGAGATATAGTTTTAATCCAACCTTGGGAATATGAAGGAGATAAAAAAGGAGATGTAATTCATAGTTACAAACCTACAGCAGTTAAATGGCTTGAAAAAAAAGGTTATTTAAAGGAAATTAACGAAGAATTTTAAGATGAAGTTAAATACTATTGGGACAATAGCTAACTCAAAGAAAGATGTTGTCTCAAGAAACCATTAGGTGTCTTAAAACCATGACAGAACAAATATATTCTGAGAATTCTAAGAAAATTATGAAAAACAAATCACTTATAGAAAAAGAACTAAATATAAAATTATCTTCAAAAGAAAATATTATTTATATTGATGGAAAGCCAGAAGAAGAATATTTTGCATTACAAATAATAGAAGCAATAAATTTAGGATTTACAATAAAAAAAGCACTTCTTCTCAAAGATCCTGAATTCACTTTTAATCAAATTCCTATTAAATCAGTAACAAAAAGGCAAGATCTTGAAAGAATAAGAGGAAGAATAATAGGTAAACATAGAAAAGCATTAGATACAATAGAATCTTTAACAGAATGTGATATAAGTTTGCATGATAATGTAATAGGTATAATTGGGCTTGCTCAAGATGTTGAAAAAGCCTCCTATGCTCTTCAAAATCTTATAAGAGGAAGCAAACATTCAAGTGTTTTCTCATATCTTGAAAAACAAAGAGCTTTAGAGAAAACCAAACTCTAGCTCCAATCAGTAAGCTTTTAAAAGACTTTTCTCATATAAATAATATGCTCGAGTAGCTCAGTTGGTAGAGCGCACGACTGTTAATCGTGTTGTCGGAGGTTCGAGTCCTTCCTCGAGCGTATACCCTTTAATAATCTGTTTCTTTAGCTCAGTTAGAATGCAAAAATGTATAAAGTATATGTGATAATTCCAGAAAAATTTCAAAGGTATTATAAGCTAATTGAAGAGAACTTAATTTTAGGATTAGAAAACTTCAGAAAAATCATAATAGTCTGATTTACCTTCTAAATCTGGGCCTAAAAACTCTTCTTTGTAAAGGAATAGGCCTAATATTTCCAACTGGCCTAGTAGGCCTAACAACTTCTTGTAAAGGAACTTTTGTTTTCTTTCCAAACTTAAATTTAAACTTAAAACCTTTTTTTCTAGAAACAAAAAATCCAACAATCGCAAGGATAAGGAATATTAATATTATCCAAATCCATATGCTTATCCCTCCTTCATCTTCATCAGATTTTGGTATTTCTCTATCAACAGGAGGGGTAGAAATATTTCCAGAAAAATTTCTTCCTGTTTGTTGAGAAGAAGAGGGAGGAGAAAAATAATCTAAATCATAAACATATTCTGTCCCAGCCCCTATTGCTCCAACTGTAAAAGCCTCATGAACAATTGTTCCATTTGCTAAACAATAATCATAAGTATTTTCATCATTATCATCTATATCTTTCAATGTTCCAACACAACTTGCATTTGAACATCTATCATTAATAGTACAATTATTATTATCATTACAAACATTAGTATTTGCTACAGCCTTACATCTATTATTTTCACATGCGTTATCTGTACAAGGATTATTATCATCAGGACAATCTTCATCAGCATCACAAGAACATAAACTAAAATCAAATATACATTTATCTAAACTTTCATCACATTCAGGAATTGTACACCCTACATCATCATCTTGACATATCTTTGGAATTCCTGAACATACTCCATTACTACAGACATCAGCAACAGTACACCATCTATTATCATTACAATTATTTTGATTATTAATATATTGACAGACATTATTCATGCATACATCATTTGTACAAACATTATTATCAGAAGGACAATCTGAATTATTAACACAAGGCAATGTTTTGTTAACTATAGCTCTTGTATCATCTAAATCTATTTCAGCACAACCATGACAGTTATTAACATTAACATTTCCATTATCATCTGCGCATTTTGCAATTGTTGTCCAGTTTTCAATTTCGATATACCATATTCCATTATTAAAAACAGCTAGATTAGCTTTTCCATCATTATCAAAATCAGCAGGAGCAGGATTTACCCCAAATCCAAAACTTTTTTCTAAAAATCCTTGTGAAGATCTCATTATACTCCAGGCCCCATTATAAAATACAGCCATATCTGTTATTCCATCTCCATCATAATCAGCAGGAGCAGGCTTTACTCCTGTAAATCCCAAACATTCTATTCTTCCTCCAATATACCAAGGAGTATTTCCTTCAGGACATTTATTATCATAATTAAAAGGATCAAAAACAGCTAATTCTGCTTTTCCATCTCCATCAAAATCTCCAGGTATAGGTAAAACAGCACTCCATCCATAAACTTCTTGTCTAAGTCCTCCACCTCCACTTTGAATAATATACCATTTAGCTTCTTGAGGATCAAAAACAGCTAAATCTGTTTTACTATCTCCATCATAATCAGCAGGAGCAGGAATAACTCCTGCAAATCCCATACATTCTTTTAGAAATCCTTCTGAAGATTGAACTATACTCCAAGGAGTATTTCCAGCATCACAATAGTTCCCAAAATTACCTTCATCAAATATACCAAAATCTAAAATTCCATCTCCATCATAATCTCCTGCAGTAGGGACATTGCCTTCAAAACCAAAAGATTTCATATAAGGAAGACTTCCACAACTTCTTGTTCCATCTAGATAACCATCTTGATCTGAATCACAACCCTCATCAATTAAACCATCACAATCATTGTCCATACCATCACATTTTTCTGTTTTTGGAGAACTCGCTTGACATGAGCTCCATTCATAATATCCAGTACCTGAATTACATTCTTGATATTTTGTCCCAAATTTACAATTTCCAACTGCATTAGAACTTATGCAAGGAGTATTCTCATTTAGCTTATTTCCAGATTCACATAACAAAGTATAAGAAAACTCTCCTGAAAATCCTGTTGCTTTTAATTCTGTAACAGGAGAAGGCAATGAATCTATTATAAAATCAAAATCTCCTACAAGCTGATCATTTACATATACTTTCATAGTTCCTTCTGTAACTTCATCATTAGGAAGATATTCTACCTTAAAAACACCATTTGAATTATAAATCCCTAATGGAATCTCGAAAGGAGTTCCTACGGTATGATCCTCTAAACCTATTGGAGGGCAGGGATTATTAACATTTCCAACTCTTGGATTTCTTTTAAAACAAATTTTTCCATTGTATAATCTAAAGGCCATTGTTCTTAAGGGAGCAGACCAGTGCCAATCTATTCCTCCTTTTTCAAATACACGAGTTCCTTGACCCCCTCCATTGAATCTTCCTTTTGCTTCTACTACCCATTTTTTATCAAAGGGCAGATTAACAGGAAAAGTCTGACCCATGCCTACATTCAAGACAACATTGCCTGTTCCAATAACTTTTCCTGTTGGTTTCTCTAAATTATTTCCTAATAAAAAAACACTATATACAATTCCAATTAATACCAAAGCAACTACAACTAGAGTCACAACCTCTTTTCTCTTCATAATACTAAGAAAAGAAAAACCTAATATTTAAATATACTGATTTCCAATAATATTTATGGACCTAGACAAAGCCATAGAAAAAAGAAGATCAATAAGAAGATTTAAAGAAACAAAAAAACCTGATTATAGAGATATTATAAATGCAATTCAAGCAGCTACAAAAGCTCCTCTTGCAGGAAACATATCTTCTATAAAATACATACTTGTTTCTGATAAAGAAAAAATTAAACAATTAGCAACAGCTGCCCAACAAAGATTTGTATCTCAAGTATCCTATGTTGTTGTTGTGTGTACAGATAAAAAAACATTAGTAAAAAATTATTATGAAAGAGGAGAAAGATATGCAAGGCAGCAAGCAGGAGCTGCAATTGAGAACTTTTTATTAAAACTTATGGATTTTGACCTTGATTCGTGCTGGACAGGAGCATTTGATGACAATGCAGTAAAAAGAATTCTTAAGATTCCAGAGGATATAGATGTGGAAGCTATGCTTCCAATTGGAATTGCTTTTGAAAAGCCTAAGCCAAGAAGAGATCCAGATCTTGATAAGATATTATGGTATGATGTGTGGAAGCAAAAGGAAATGGTTCCACAGAGAAAGTTTGATACTTAATTCTTATCCCTTAGCCATACAAGAATTCCAATAAACATATTCATTATTAGGCATTTTCCTTCTTTCTAATTGCCTTGTTGAAAACATTTTTCTCAAATGCCTATTTATTGTTCTATACTCTCTTTTATAATGTATCTTTTCTAACCTCCTAGTTATCTGAAAAGCTGTAAGACTTTCGTCCATTAATACTTCAAAGATCTTATCTTCAATTATTCCACCCATATATATTAATAAGATATTTATCTTTTAAAAATTATTATATTTGAAAACTATCTTAGTTTCTTTTGGCACATCCGGCTTTTCTTTTTCTAAAAGAAAAGTGGGATTAAAAATAAAAAATAACCAGGCCCAAAAAGGGCCCAGCTTGTTTAATAATAAAAATAAATTTACTCTCTTAAAACTTCAATACCAAGTTCAGACATC
>Ga0272441_10003833_pt1 | contig 28079 bp, 17 predicted proteins | sample SSMProp6N_FD_193582 | JGI IMG/M metagenome (GOLD analysis project Ga0272441, IMG submission 193582) | Marine sediment archaeal communities from Little Sippewissett salt marsh, Falmouth, MA, United States - SSM-Prop-6N | ecosystem: Environmental > Aquatic > Marine > Wetlands > Sediment ... | reverse complement strand
GCCGCGGGCTGCCGCAAGTGCCGCAGCCATTCCTGGCTGCGGTACTTGCCAGCGCCCGCGATCAGCACGCTCACCGCACCGGCAGCGTCCCCGGCCCGCCGTTCTGCTCCAATTCCCGGCGCACGGCCAGAAACGCCGCGCGAAACGCTTCCCGCCCGCGGTAGAGCCGGCCTTCGATCACCTTGGTCGAGACCCCGAACTTCTCGGCCATCTCGTTCACGCTCAGCCCGTCGCAATACTTGGCCTTCAACGCCTCGGCATGCACCGGGCTCAGCGCTGCCATCGCCATGCCGACCAGCATCTTCATCTGCTCATGCGCGGCCAGCTCGTCGTCGATCGGTTCGGAGTCCGCCCGCAGCACGGCTTCGCGCACGGCCGCGTCCATCGATTCGAGCAGGACCGTCGGGCGTCGCGCCTTGCCGCGAAAATGATCCGCGGTGATGCGGCGCGCCACCCCGCACAGCCAGGGAAACAGCTCTGCGTCGCTCTTGAGCTTCAGCAGCGAGGCGCGCGACTTGATCATGCGCCTGAACGCTTCCTGAAAGATCTCTTCGGCCACGTCCATGTCGCAGCCGACCCGGTAGTAGACCGCCTTCATGAAACGCGCAGAGTTCTCCCGGTAGAACGCCAGAAACGCATCCTGGTCGCCCGCCGCAATCCCCTCGATCGCTGCCCTGCCCTTTTCACGCTCCGAACTCATCCGGCTTGTTCCATGTCCGCCAGCGGCGCAAGAATCCAGCTTCCTGCATCGTGGCTCGCCCCATTATTCACAGATCCCATGGGGATTCAAGCGCCTCACCCCGCTATTGACTGCCGGGCCATAGGCGGGTACTCATTACAGCACCGAGCCCTACTCCGCAGCAAAGGGCCAATGACTGATGACGAATGACCAATGACCAGTGACCCATGACCAAACGTATCGGCATCCTGCTCGTGCTCGCTTTCGTGCTCGCGATCCCGTTCCTGCTGCGGCGCGAGGGCGAACTCGTGGCGCCGGACGCGCTGCCGCTGGTCATCCTGAGCCCGCACAACAAGGCGATCCAGTACGAATACGAGCAGGCCTTCAGGAAATGGCACCGCGCGCGGTACGGCCGCGACGTCGACATCGACTGGCGCAACCTGGGCGGGACCAGCGAGATCGTACGGTTCATCGACGGCGAGTACGAGGCACGCAAGGACCTGCCCGAGGCCGGGATCGGGGTCGACCTGTTCTTCGGCGGCGGCCAATACGATCACGGCAAGCAGGCGCGCAAAGGCCACACCGTGCCCTGTGGGCTCAGGGATCGCCATCCCGAATGGCTCGCCGAAGAGGTGCTGCCGATCAATATCTCCGGCGAATGGCTCTACGACAAGGGCGATCGCTGGTACGGATGCTGCCTGTCCAGCTTCGGGCTCTGCTACAACGAAGACGTGCTGCGCGACAAGGCCATCAACATCGTCCCGCGCCAGTGGGAAGACCTCGGGCACCCCGAGCTTTTCCGCGAAATCGCGCTGGCCGATCCGACCAAGAGCGGCTCGATCACGAAAGCGTTCGAGATGCTGATCCAGCAGCAGATGGCGCTGGAGGTCGCCGCCGCAAAGCTCGCGCCTGAGGAGGCCGGCGATGCCGTGCTCTCCGCCGGCTGGGCGCGGGCCATGCGCGCAATCCGTATGATCGCAGGCAATGCCCGCTACTTCACCGATTCGGCCAGCAAAGTGCCGATCGATGTCTCGCACGGCAACGCGGCGGCCGGGATGTGCATCGATTTCTACGGCCGGTTCCAGAGCGAAACGGTCGAGCGCAACGAAAACACAACGCGCATGAAGTACGTCACGCCGATCGGCGGCTCCTCCGTCTCCGCCGACCCGATCAGCATGCTGCGCGGCGCGCCGCATGCCGAGCTCGCCCGGCAGTTCATCGATTTCTGTCTCAGCCCCGACGGCCAGAAACTCTGGAACTACCGGGTCGGCACACCCGGCGGACCCGAGCGCTACGCGCTGCGCCGGCTCCCGATCCGCAAGGACATGTACGCGCCCGAACACCGCCGGTACATGTCGGACGCTCAGGTCTATCCGTTTCAGACCGCGCGCGCGTTCACCTATCAGCCGCAATGGACCGCCCGCCTGTTCGGGCTCATCCGCGTGCTGATCCGCACAATGTGTATGGACACGCACCGCGAGCTGCAGACCGCATGGAAAGCCATCATCGCGCGAGGCGGCCCCGACGCGTGCCCCGAGGCCATGCGCATCCTCTGCGAACTGCCGCCCGAAGCCGGCTATGAACAGGCCCGGACCGAGACCGTTAAACGCATGCGCGACAAACTCGAGGAGGTCCGGCTCGTCCGCCGTTGGGTCCTGTTCTTTCGCCAACAATACCGGGCAGCAGCCGCAGCAGCCGGCCGGGAGAGTTAACAGGACGATTGTGACAGGACGATTCGAACGGACAATTAGCAGAATAACTTCGGGCAGAATGATCAGAAAGGACTCCCTCAAATTTCAAATTTCAAATTTCAAATTTCAAATCGCCGCAACGCCTGGCCGACCGTGATCGGATGCATCACCCTCGCGTTCTTCGGCGTCTTCTTCGTCTGGCCGGTGCTCCAGACGCTGCGCGGCGGGCTGTACCACGGCGGACGATTCACCTTCTCGTTCGTGCTCGAAGTGTTCCGAAACCCGATCTACCGCGAAGGTCTCGCGAACAGCCTGGCGCTGGCCGTCGCGACGACGGCTGTCGTCGCCCTGTTGGCGCTGCCGTTCGCGTACCTGGCGACCCGGTACGAGTTCCCGGGCAAAGGCATACTCAGCGGCCTGATCCTGGTCCCCATGATCCTGCCGCCGTTCGTCGGCGCGATCGGCATGCGCCAGATGCTCGGGCAGTACGGCGCCGTCAACGCGCTGCTCGTGCGGCTCGGGCTCATGAGCTGGACGAACCCCGTCGACTGGCTCGGCGGCGGCCGGTTCTGGGCCGTCGTCTTCACGCAGGCCCTGCACCTCTACCCCATCTTCTACCTCAACGCGGCGGCCGCGCTCAGTAACGTGGATCCCGCCATGGAAGAGGCCGCCGAGAACCTGGGCTGCAGCGGGCTGCGCCGGTTCTGGCGCGTGACGCTGCCGCTGACAGGGCCCGGCCTGTTCGCGGGCGGCACGATCGTGTTCATCTGGGCGTTCACAGAGCTCGGCACCCCGCTGATGTTCGACTATACCCGCGTCGCCGCCGTCCAAATCTTCGACGGAATCAAGGATATCGGCCGCAACCCGTTCCCCTACGCGCTTGTGCTCGTCGTGCTCGTCGCGTCGGCCGGCACGTATGCGACCGCCAAACTCGCGCTCGGCAGACACAGCTACGGCATGCTCACCAAAGGCGGATCCGGCCGCGCGCTCGTGCGGCTGCGCGGCCCGCGCGCGGCGCTCGCCTCGCTCGCTTTCACGCTGCTGTTCCTGCTCGCCGCGCTCCCGCATGTCGGCGTGCTGCTCACAAGCTGCAGCCGCGCATGGTACCGCACGGTCCTGCCATCCGCCTGGACCGCGGAACATTACCTCGCCGCGCTCGGCCATGGCATCACGCTCGGCAGCATCCGCAACAGCCTGCAGTACGCGTCCTGCGCCGTCGTCGTCGATGTCCTGCTCGGCATCGCGATCGCCTACGTCGTCGTCCGATCCACCCTGCGATGGCGCGGACTGCTCGACGCGATGGCCATGCTCCCACTGGCCGTGCCCGGAATCGTCATGGCGTTCGGCTATATCGCCATGAGCCAGCCCGGCCGTGTATTCGCCGCTTTGAATCCGGGCGAGAACCCGACCGCCCTGCTGATCGTCGCCTATGCGGTGCGCCGCCTGCCCTACGTCGTGCGCTCCGTCGTCGCCGGCCTGCAGCAGGTAGCGCCCGCCTACGAGGAAGCCGCCCAGAACCTCGGCTGCCCGCCCGGCACCACACTCCGCAAAATCACGCTCCCGCTCATCAGCGCCAACCTCATGGCCGGTGCGTTGCTCGCGTTCAGTTTCGCCATGCTCGAAGTATCCGATTCGCTCATGCTCGCCCAACGCCAGATGCATTTCCCGATCACCAAGGCGCTCTACGAACTGTTCCAACTGCTCGGCAACGGCCGGCTCGTCGCCTCCGCGCTCGGCTCCTGGGCCATGGTCTTCCTGGCAACAACCATCGTCTCTGTATCCTTGCTACTCGGCAAGCGCATGGGTACAATCTTCCGGATCTGACCGGGAGACGGCCGCAAATGACACACACCACCCTCAGCACCTACAGATGCGCTCGGGCCTTGTGGGGCCGGTGCATCTGTGCGCTTGCCTTCGCGGCGGCCCGAACCGGCAGCCCGGCCCCGGCCGCCGCGGTCCAGTACAACGGGCCGCCCGCAAAGTATGTCTTCCTGTTCATCGGCGACGGTATGGGCCTGCATCAGAGGACCGCCGCCGAACTGTACATGAAGACGATCCGCGAAAAGGAACCCGGCCGAATATCGCACACCGCGCAGCTCGCCATGAACCAACTGCCCACACAAGGCATGTGCACAACCTACGCGGCCAACTCGCTCATCACCGAATCCGCAGCTGCCGCCACCGCGATCGCCACCGGCCGCGAAACCAAGACCGGAATCGTCAACATGGATCCGTCCAGGACAATCCGCTACAAGACCGTCACCGAGCTGGCCAAAAAAAACGGCATGAAAGTCGGCATCGTCAGCAGCACGCCGATCACCGACGCGACACCCGCCTGTTTCTACGCACACCAGCCGAACCGGAACAAGTATTACGAGATCGGCTACGAGCTCGCGACCAGCGACGTCGACTACTTCGGCGGCGGCGGCCCGCACCATCCGCGCGGCCCGAAAGGCCGGCGTCGCGACGTGCGGGAAATCGCGAAGGCGAACGGTTTCTTCATTGTCGACACGCGCCATGCCTTCCGGCGCCTGCACCGTGGGCTCGGCAAAGTCTGGGCAATCCATGAAAGCCGCGGCGACGGCGAGTCGATGCCGTACGAACTGGACCGCCACCCGGACGACGTGACGCTTGCCGAGTATACGCGCAAAGGCATCGAACTGTTGGACAATCCGAACGGGTTCCTGCTGGTCGTCGAGGGCGGCAAGATCGACTGGGCCTGCCACGCGAACGACGCGGCCGCCGCGATCATGGACACGCTCGCGCTGGACGCGGCCGTCGCGGAAGCGAGCCGTTTCATGGACAAACATCCCGACGAGACACTGGTGATCGTGACGGCCGACCACGAATGCGGCGCCATGAGTCTCGGCTTCGCGGGAGTCGGCAAAGCGGGCACGATCGAAAAACTCCGGCACCAGCGCATGTCCTACAGCGCCTTCGACAAGACGCTCGAATCCTTCAAGCGGCGCAGGCCCGGCGGCGCGGCGGTTGTCCGGCTGATCGAAGAGACGTTCGGATTGAAAGTCCCGTCCAACCGGAATGCCGGCAAGAAGAAGAAAGACCCCATGATGCTGACCGACCACCAGCTTCACGCGCTGCAGACGGCGTTCAAGCGCAGCATGAGCGGCGAGCGCGTGCGCTCCAGGGACGACCATATGTACGTGCTCTACGGCGGCTACGAGCCGTTCACCGTCACGTTGACCCATACGCTCAACCAGAAAGCCGGCATCACGTGGGGCTCCTACGGGCACACCGCGAGCCCGGTCCCTGTCTCCGCCGGCGGGATCGGGCACGAGCTGTTCAACGGCTATTACCACAACACCGATGTCGGTCTCAAAATCATGGCCGTAATGTACCTGGCGCCGGCGCCATAGCGTGCGCGCGCGGGTTTCTGCCGGCAGAACGTACTGTACCTCGCGTGAAGACATGATATACTCTGGCGCGCGACGGACCTGGACCGGTTGCGTCGCATGAGCAAACAACGGTCGGTTCGGATTCCGCCATGCCCCCGGAAAAAGACAAAGACACGCGCAAGAAGCAGCAGCCGGCCCAGCCGGCCGAGGCCGGCGCCGGCGAGAGCCGGTTGCTCGACGAACGGCAGTTCGTGGTGCTGCTCGACCTGCTCCCCGGCGTCTCGATTCAGGGCTACGGGACCGACGGCGTCATACGTTACTGGAACAAGGCCAGTGAAGACGTCTACGGGTACACACGCGTGGAGGCGATCGGGAAGCGGCTGTGCGACCTGATCATCCCGCAAGAGCAGCAGGACGAGTTCGCCGGCTACCTCAGCGAAATGGCGCACGCCAAACCGCAGGCCGCGCCGAGCCCGCCACGCGAATTGAACATGCGGCACAAAGACGGCGGGCCCGTGCCGGTCTACTCGATACGGGCGGTCGCCCATTTCGAAGAGCAAACGCCGCTGCTGTTCAGCATCGACATGGATCTGTCGGAACGCCGGCTCGCCGAACAGGCGCTGAAGCTGGCAAACGAGCAGCTCGAACTGCGCGTGAACGAACGTACCGAAGAGCTTTCGCGGCTGAACCGCGACCTGGAGCGCCAGATCGAAGAGCGTATGCAGAGCGAACGCGCGCTGAAGGAGTCGGAAAGCCGCTACCAGAAGATGTTGGAAGCCACAACGAACTATCGCTACTCCGTCTTCGTGGTCGACGGCCGGCCGGTCTCTTCGGAACACGGGCCCGGCTGCCAGCAGCTCACCGGCTATACGTCGCAGGATTTCTTCGCGAACCCGGACCTGTGGATGAACGCAGTGCACCCGGACGACCGCAAACAGGTCGAAAACACGGTACAACGCATGATCCAGGGCGCCGATGTGCCGCCGCTCGAACACCGCATCGGGCGCAAGGACGGGGCCGAGCGATGGATCCGCTGCATACTCGTTCCGCACCGTGACGCAAACGGACGGCTGTTCCGATACGATTGCCTGGTCGAAGACATCACCGTGCGCAAGAGCGCCGAGCAAGCGCTCAAGGACAGCGAAGAACGGTTTCGGACCGTCGCCGACTACACCTACGACTGGGAGCTGTGGTATGACGAACGGCGCCGGCTCGTCTACTGCAGCCCGTCCTGCGAACGGATCACCGGCTACACGCGCGACGAGATCACCAGCGGCACGATCACGCCGATCACCTGTGCCGCACAGGACAACCGCGACAAGGCCCGCGCAATCATGGACCGCGCCATGCGCGGCGAGACATTCGGCGACGCGAAATTCGCGATCACGCACAAGGACGGCGCCATCAAGTGGGTGGCCATGGCCGCCGCGCCCGTGTTCGACGAAAACGGCAGGTTCCGCGGCTGCCGAAACAGCATCCGCAACATCACCGAACAGCATTTTATGGAGAGCAGGATGCGGAACCTCCAGAAAATGGAGGCGATCAGTGCGCTGGCCGGCGGGATCGCGCACGACTTCACGAACTGGCTCGTCCTGATCATGGGCCGGGCCAGCGCACTGGCCGAAAGCCTGATCCCCGAAAGCAAGCTGCACGACGACGCCGTGCAGATCCTGACGACCGCCCGGCGCGCGAACGAGTTGACGAAACGCTTGCTCGGCGTCGCGCGCGCCAGCGATTTCTCGACGGACCCGCCGCCCGAACGCGTATGGCCCGGCGCCGCGGTCCGCGATACGGCCGCGCTCGTGCGCGAGTCGTTCGCACAGAAGAACATCACGTTCAACCTGGTCGACCTGGAGAATATGCCCGCCATCATGTTCAATGCCGCCAGGCTGATCGATATCCTGATGAACCTGTTCCTGAACGCCGCCGACGCGATGGCGGGCGGCGGCGAAATCACCGTAAGAACCACCGTCGAAAGCATCGCGGATGCGGCAACCCGCAATGCCGACGCCGAAAACGGCGTGTACGTCGCCCTGCATGTGTGCGATACCGGTAGCGGGATGCAGCCGGACGTGCTGGCCAGAGCGTTTGAGCCGTTCTTCACAACCAAAGAGGTCGGGTCCGGGACCGGACTCGGGCTGCCCATGGTGCATACCGCCATCCAGAATTACGGCGGCTGGGTCGACATCCAGAGCACCGCCGGGGTCGGCACCGTGTTCAAACTCTACCTGCCCATGGCACCGGCCGCGGAAACGAGCGAGTCCGAGCCCGCAAAGAAAGAGCCGGGCCGAAAGCTCGGCACGATCCTGCTGATCGACGATGACGACGATCTGCTCGGGATCATCGCGGAAGTGCTGCGCGAGAGCGGCTACGAGGTGCGAACCGCGACGACCGGCAAGGACGGCCTGGCTCTGTACCGCGAGGCGCAGGCCGAAATCGATCTGTGTATGGTCGATGTGATCATGCCCGAACAAGACGGACGTTGGGCTATCGGTCAGTTCCTGAAATTCGACTCCGACGCGAAGCTTATCCTGATGTCCGGCTTCTCCCGCGACTACGTGCGCAGCCTGATCCCCCGCGGCGCATGGGGCTTCATCCAGAAACCCGTGGAACGCGAGCACTTGCTCGCCGCGATCGAACGCCTCTTGCAGGAACCGCCTACCGGGGGATAGTGATCAGTCATCAGTCATCAGTCATCAGTCATCAGTGAAGGTTACTGATCACTGATCACCCAGCGCCGGTAGCGCCGGCAACGGCGCTAGCGGCGCTGCCGGCGTGCTTCATAGAAGACGATGGACGCCGCGACAGCCGCATTCAGCGAACCGACCCGGCCGTGCTGGGGAATCCGCACGCGCGCATCGCAGCCGCCCAACAGGGCGGCGGCCACACCGCTGCCCTCGTTGCCCACGACAAACGCAGTCGGACGCGTCAAGTCGCAAACCGGCAGTTCCGTCCCGGCCTCCGGCGCGGTCGCGATGCAAACGATGCCGGCGCGCTGCAATTGCGCGAGCAGCACGCACAGCTCCTCCGCAACCGCGATCGGAATGTGGTTGACCGCGCCGGCCGAGCTGCGCGCAACCGCGCTTGTGACCGGCGCCTGCTCATCGCGCCCGATAAAGACAGCGTCGACACCGAAGACTTCGGCCGAACGCAGGATCGCGCCGAAGTTGAACGGATCCTGCACACGATCAAGCACCGCGTAAAGCGGCACGGCAGGCCGCGCGGCAAGCAGCGCATCCGCAGAGTCGTAAGGGAAAGGGCCCATCCTCGCGAGCAGCCCCTGATGTTCCCGGGAATGACAGAGCTGGAAGAGTCGGGCCGACGGCGCAATTCGCGGCGTCACTCCCGCACGCTCGGCAGCCGCACTCAGACGCACACGCTGCGCCGCGCACAGATCATCCGCAAAGTACAACTCGCGGACCGGCCAGCGACCCGCGCGCAGAATCTCAGCCACAAGGTTCCGGCCCCAAACCCAGGCCTTCTGGTGGCTGCCGAGCAGCCGCTTCTTCTTGCCCTTCGCTCGCCGATGCCGTTCCACGGCCGCGGTCTACTCCGCGGGCGGCTGCGGCTCGCCCTCGGCGGCAGCCGGGCTCGCGGCGTCTTCCGCCGGCGCCTTCAGCGATTCGAGTTCCGGCAGACCTTCCTGCGATACCGAACCGCCGATCCGGTCCTGCGCCAGGCGCGCGACCTCTTCGGTCAGATCCGCGGTCGGTGCGGCAAGCAGCACGCCTTGGCTCGCCGCAAGCACAATGTCGTAGTTGCGTCGGCCCGCCACGTCCGAGACCAGCGCTCGGATCTGTGTCTCTATCGCAGCCAACTCGTCGGCACGGCGTCTGCGCAGGTCGTTGCGGATCCCCGTGTTCCGCTGGCTCGATTCACGTCGCAACGCCTGGATCTCCGCTTGGATGCGCTCCCGTTCCGCATCATCGGCCGCCGAACTCAGTTGCGCCTCGACTTCGGCCGCTTTGGTTTGGACCTCTTCCTGCAACTCGGCCAGCTGTCTGCGCGCTTCCTGTTCCCACTGTCTCATGTTCTCGTTCATCCGCGCGTCGATGCCGCACGCCTTTGCAACCTGTTGAACGTCCACGACTCCGATCTTCTGCGATTTGCGGCCATACAGGTTGATGCCGATCAACAGCACGACAACGGCAAAAAAGACGATCTCATACCAGCGCAGTCCGCCCTTGCGGGGTTGTTCCTCGGCCATGTCCAGGTTCCTCCGTGTTCCGTCCGTCTCTGCTGCGGCGCGGCGCAGCTTGCGCCGACGCCATGTACAACGCGGCATTTATACGGCATTGCCGATGCGAACGCAAGCGTGTTCGCGAACGCCCCGCAGTGGGGTCACCGCCGCGCAGCGGGGATGGCTTGCCCTCCGTAGCCCGACCGCAGGGAAGGGCGAAGGAGGGTTGATGCCGGCTCCGCACACTGCTACGATGCCCCGGGACCAAACGGACGGCCGGACCGGGGGCGCAACAGCCATGATCTCGGAAATCATCAAACGCGACGGCACGATCGTTCCCTACGATCGCACGCGGATCGCCGAAGCGATCCTCAAGGCAATGCACGCCGTCGATCAATCCGACAGAGCGCAGGCCGAAGCGCTCGCGCAACGCGTGGAAGAGGCGCTGGAACAAGCGTACGGGCCCGATGCGGCGCCGAGCGTCGAAGATATCCAGGATATGGTCGAACAGACGCTCATGACCCAGGGCCACACGCGGACGGCGCGCAGCTATATCATCTACAGACATGAACGCGCCCAGATGCGGGCGGCACGCACGCTGAGCTTCGAGGTCAGCGACAATATCCCGTACAAGAAAATCTACGAGGCGCTGCTGTGGAACATGAACTACGGCTGCGACAGCGTCGAGGGCCTGAACAGAATCATCCACGAAAACCGGTTCGCCGAGCTGGTCACGGCCGCGGACCGGCGCTACGAGGACGAGGTCGGGCGCGCCGCCGCGGCGATCATGGACCGAGACGAACCGATCCGCCTGATCGTTATCGCCGGGCCGTCCTCGTCCGGAAAAACCACCACAACGCTGAAACTCCGGCACGGGCTCGCCGAAACCGGGATTAAGCTCAAGACGATCAACGTCGACAACTACTTCTTCAGCCTCGAGCAGCATCCCGAGGACGAGTTCGGCGATCGCGACTACGAACGGCCGCAGGCGCTCGATCTCGCGTTGATCAACCGGCACCTTGCAGAACTGCTCGAGGGGCGGACCATACGTACGCCGGATTACGATTTCAAGACCGGCAAACGCCGTCTCGACGTGCACGAACTGCGGCTCGGACACGACGAGATGCTCTTGCTCGACAGCCTGCACGGGCTCTTCACGGAAATGACCGAAAGCGTCGGGCCCGCGCACAAGTTCAAACTCTATGTCGAAACGCTCGGCCAGCTGCGCGGGCCGGACGGGACCTTCATGCGCTGGGCCGATAACCGGCTGCTGCGCCGCATGATCCGTGACGCGCGATTCCGGAACCTGGGCCCGATGGAAACGCTCGCGCACTGGCACTATGTCCGGCGCAGCGAGCTGCAGAACATCATCCCGTTCATCTCGAGCGTGGACTGCGTCGTGAATACCGCGCTGCCCTACGAACTGCCGATCCTGAAACACAGGCTCTTTGAGTATTTCGAGCCCGCAATCAAAACCTACGCCGCCGATCCGCTCCGGCAGGACGCCTATATCCGGGCCAAGCGTGTGTCCGCACTGCTGGGTCCGCTGCAGGCCGTCGCTGACGACGGCTGCGTGCCAGGCGATTCGCTGCTGCGCGAGTTCATTGGCGGGAGCTCGTACGAGTATTGAGAGCTGAAATTGGAAATTCGAAATTCGAAATTCGGAATTGGAGGGAGCCTGCTCTGATCATCCTGTCCAGAGTTGTCCTGCCAAGACCTTTTCGGAGCTGAGCGCTCTACGGCTCACGGTGCCAGCCAGACGCGGGCGCGCCAGCAGCACGCGTCCATTGCGGCGTCCGGCTGATACGAGACGGTCTGGCCGCCTGCAATGATGTCCTCACAGCCCGGCACGGCGAACCATTGCCCGTCCACAAGCGAGCCCCTGCGTTCCAGCGCATAATGCCGGCTCAACCCTTCGTACCCCACACCGGCGGCCGGCACCGTCCCAAACGACAACTCGATCTGCCCGTTGCTCCCTCGAATTTCGAATTTCAAATTTCCAATTTCACTCCGGGGATCCGTCCCCGCGATCCATTCCTCGATGTTCGACATCCCGTCCCCGTCCGGATCGCCCTGATCCGTCCGATCCGTCGGATCCGTCAGATCCGCCAGATGCAGGGCCTCCCAGTCGTCCGGCAGCAGGTCGGGCAGCGTGCCGCCGGTCAGCGTCGCAGTCCACTCGGTGCCGTCCTTCACGCTGGAAGATGCGGTGTCCATGCAGGGATGGAACGTGCCCGGCGCACCCGCCATGTTCTTCCGCGCCACCTCCCGGCCGTTGATCCAGACGACGAACCCGTCGTCGTAGAGCATGCCAAGCGCAATCTCGCCGACAGCTGCGGGTTGCTCGACCTGGAACACGCGCCGCAGAAAGATGCTGCTGTAATTTCCGCGCATGTCGGGCAGCTCGGTCCCGTACGGACCGTCACCGTACCCGAACGGCGCCAAACCCGTGTCCGTGCAGCTCGTCGTGTTCGCGGCAAACGTGCCGACACGGACCCAGGGATCCGTCTGGCTCTGACGCCGATCGACCTTAAAGGCTTCTTCGTTGTCGCTCCGGTCTTGCCAACTGAGCTCGACCCGGGTATCCGTCACGGCGACGGCGACCAAACCGTCCGGCGGCGCGGGCGGCAGTTCCATGGTCGTGCCGGGCACCGTCGCCGTGTAGGGCGAGTTGCCCTCGGTGTTCCAGGCCTTGACCTTAGACGCAATCCCCACTAGTTGATTGGCACTGACCGAGAAAAGGCTGCAGAAAAAGTCGGCCAAAAAGCAGGAACTCAAGCCACAAAGCATTCGGCGCGGCTTGGCCGCAGCCAAGGAGAGGGAGGTATTCGCCCGTCAGACACGCTGAACAATGCGAAAAGAGAAAATTATTGCCCGCGAATCACGCGAATTCGCGCGAATGAGAGAAAGCGGCTACATCTCTTCGGGCCGCGGGAGCCCACGCTGAATACAGTGACGGCAACAACCGCAGAGATAGCCCCGAAATAACGCATGATGCCCTCCTTCCTCTTCCCTATCTGAGTATTGGCAGCAGGGCACCAAAAGGCTGCAAGAGAAGTACGAAAAAACGCAGAAGGATCAGAGCACGCCTCACGAGTGCGTCAGCACTGCTCCACATGCAGGTCCACGCCCGCGCAGGCCTGCATCAAATCGAAATGCTTGTCCCGGCACAACACCGTCAATCCGTGTGCCTGTGCCACCGTCGCCACAAACACGTCGTCGCGCGGCACCGTGACGCCGGCGCGCCGAAGAGAACGTTCCAACGCCGCAGCCTGTTCCCAGCGGCTTGAATCGAACACCAGACGCGAACACAGAGCCAACGCCTCCTTCACGATACGTGTCTCCGACGGGGACCCCGCCCCAACAAGAAGCTCGAAGTAGATCGGGCAGGTGTAGGCCGCTTCATCCGCTTCCATCAGCATCGCGACCCGATCCTTCGTGGCTCGATCACCGCGCCGACGAAAGAACTCGATCCATGCCGATGTGTCAACCAGTATCATAACGCGCCCTGCGCTCCAGTTCCTCGTTTGTCGTCGCGTAATCAGTCTTCCCTTCTCTGACCTGCGCTATGATCGCGCGCTTGCGCAGCGCACGCAGATAGTCCTGCACCACTCGCTTCAACGCGGGGGACTTCTTGCGAATCCCCGTCGCCGTCTGTACCGCCGCAAGATCTTTCGCATCAATATCTACGGTTATTCGCATCCTCTATTACTCCTAAATGATGCTTATTGTAGCGCATGTTGCATCATTTAGTCAAGCGGAAACCGGCAGGGCTAGAAACCGCCCTGCATGAAGTAGTTGGTGCGCTTCTCGTGTCCGATCGTGGTTTGTGGACCGTGTCCGCAATAAACGACGGTGTCATCAGGAAAGTTGGCGAGTTTCTTCAGAGATTCGCCGAGCATCCTCGAGCTGCCGCCCGAAAAATCGGTGCGGCCCACCGAGCCCGCAAACAAGGTATCGCCCGCGAAAACCACTTTCTCCTCCGGGAAGTAGAAGGAGACCCCGCCGGTCGTGTGGCCCGGCGTGCCGATCACACGATAGGTCAACCCCGCATCGGTCCATTCCTGGCCGTCCGCGAGCGTGCGCGCGACCTCGGGCGGGCGGCGCGGCGTGCCGTAGGGCATCATCTGGTTGTGCTCGGTGAAGGCCCATTCGAGATCTTCGGCATGCATCGCGACCGGCGCCGGGAACAGGTCGTACAGGTCCGCCAACCCACTCACGTGGTCCATGTGCCCGTGCGTCAGCAGGTACGCGGCCACGGTCAGATTCTCTTGCTTCAAAACCGCGGCAACGGCCTCCGCGTCCTCGCCGGGATCGATCACGAGCGCCTCGGGCGGCTCCTTCCAGACCACGAAGCAGTTCACCTGGAACGCGCCAACCACCACCGTGCGGATGTTGAGGTTGTTGGTCATTTGAAATTTGAAATTTGAAATTTGAAATTTCGAAGGCTGCGCTCCAGCCCACGCCAGCGTCAAGCCCCAGTGACTATGGGGGATTGCCCCGCATCGGTCAAGCACGCCGCGTCCCGGCTTGCGCTGGGCGCCCTAGCCACGAATGGCACTAAGCCGGAACGATTCAGAAGGGAGAGTCGTCAGAAGGTGCTTGTCGTGAGAATCGCCAGTAACACCAATGGTTTTGGAAGCCAAGAGCTGTCTGCAATGCAGTTGAAACGGGGCACCAAATGGTGAGGGAACCTTCGGCGGTTGGTCCACAGATTGAATATCCAACTTCCAAGTCATCGGGTGTTCCACCACCTCAGCACCTCGCCCCGCCTCCCGACCGCAAGGGAAGGGGTGAAGCGAACCGCGCGCCTGCCCTTCGTAGCCAGGATGCCGCCCGTCGGGCGGCAGACGGCGAAGTAGGGGCAAGGCGCGCTTCTGCTTCACTCCAGCCACACACACGCGCGGTAACAGCTCGCGTTGGCGCCGGGGTCGGTGTGGACGATTGTCGCACCGGTGGCCGCAAGGTTCTCGTAGCCCGGCACGGCGGACCACACGCCGTCTCCCAGGGAGGCCCTGCTCTCCAATACGTAATGCCGACTCAACCCTTCGTAGCCGGACCCGCCCGCCGGGCTCGTGTCGAACGAGACGAGCACCTCGCCGTTCTGGATCCGAGTTTCAAGTTTCCAGTTTCCAGTTTCATCGACGGGACTCGTCCCGGCGATATACTCCTCCAGGTTCGAGTGCCCGTCGCCGTCCGGATCGGCATCGGGCGCGGCCTCCGCGGTGCCCAGCGTCGCGAGCTCCCACGCGTCCGCCATGCCGTCCCAATCCCAATCGTTGGCAGCGCCAAGTTCGCTGCCAACGCGAACGACCAGCTCCGCGTCGAACGTCAGATCGCTGCTCCCGTCCGTGGCGTTGAACACCTGAACGGCCAGTACGTTCGTGCCCGCAATCAGACGCGGCATGTCCGCGCCGCTCAACGTGCGCGACCAGACCACGGCATCGTCTATTGCCGCCTGTGCATGCCCGGTGTAGGCGACGAAACTGCCCGGCGCGCCCGGTAGGTTGACGCGAGCCAGCTCTTCGCCGTTCAACCACATGATGAATCCGTCATCGTACGACGCCCACAGGTTCACCGCGGTCGCCGCCAACGGCTGCTCGAGCTCGAACTCACGCCGCAGGAAGACCGACGAGTACGTGTATCGCATATCGGCCAGCGTCGTGCCGTACGGGCCGTCGCCGTAGCCGAACGGCGCGGCGCCCGCCGCCCAGCCGGAATCGTCAAACGCGGCCGCGCGCCAGGCCTGTTCCGGCGCCGAGGCCTCGGCCGTGCCCCTGCGGTACTGCCACATCGCGCCTTTAGAAATCTTCGCCACCGTTGCCGGGCAGGCGACCGTCTCCATCACCAATTCCATGTCCATCACCAGATCGCTGCTGGTCGGGCCCGCCTGATGCAGCTCGACCGCAAGCACGTTCTCGCGCGGCAGCAGCGCCGCGGTGTGAGTGCCCAGGTCGATCTCCTCGTGGGCATCCGCCTCATGCTGGGACGCGGCCGTCGCATACTCGATCGCACCCGCCGGAAGCGACCGTCGCGCGACCTCCTGCCCGTTCAGGTACGCCACAAACCCGTCGTCGTAGCGGGCGTGCAGGCTCAGGCCGGTGATACGGCCGCAGTCCGCCCCGATCCAGAAATGCCTGCGGAAATAGGTGGTCGGACGCTTGTCGCCCGGGTCTGCGCCATACGAGAGTTGCGAATCGATGTACGGCTCGCCGTAGCCGAGGATCGCCCTGCCCTCAGCCCAACCCGTGTCCGCGAAACCCGGGCCGCGCCAGGCCGTGCCCAGGTCCGTGCCTGTGTCCTCATACTTCCACACGGAACACCTCGGAACCAACAGCGCGGAGCCGGCCGGTAGCGGCGGGTCCACCCGGTACTCGACTGAGAGCACCGGCGCGCCGGCCGGATCGCCGTCGTACGAGACCGCCACGCGCTTGCCCGTGCCGCCGATCAACAGGACAAGCGCGTTTCCCAACGACCAGCCCGGCCGGTCCACCGTCTCCTGGACAAGCGCCGAAAGGTCGGCGCTGCGCTGCGCGAGACCGGCTGCGCCGACCGTGTTCCACGCCGGCGGCGTCCAGGCAACGGACGACTCCGTCCGCGGGCGGCCGCTCAGGTCCCCGTCGCTCTTGCTGAAGGCCGGTGCGTCGTCCGCCGCCTCGCCCTGTATCGCCAGCACGGTCGACTCCGTGCTCTGTTCATCCACCGTGAACTGTACATAGGCGCGCTCGATCACCGCGCCCTGCGGGACCGGCACACCCGCAAACCGCAGCCCCACCAGCTGCCCGGCAGCCTCCCGCGTCATCTCCAGGTCCGTGCTGCTCAAGCCGACGTTCCCCGTGTCCAGCCGCTCTTCGGCGTCGTCGGCGCTTGCCTCGACCCGCGTGCCGCCAACCACCACGCTGCTCTTGTACAAAAACGCCCCGCGATGCGAGACCAGGTCGAGTGCGGTCTGGTCCGGCACGGAATCCAGAGACTCCTGAAGATTGGCGTGGGTCCGGCGCTTGCATGGTTCCGGCAACGGAATCCCGCTCACATCGTACAGCGTGGGGTTCACGTAGACGTAACCGTCCGCGAATTCCCGGTAATAGATGTTGGCGCCGTGGACGGCGACAACCTGGTAGCCGCCCAACGCGACGCCCAAGTCGAGCGCGTCGTATTCGGCATGGTAGTGGTCCCAACTGTTGTACGAATCGCCACCCAGCCTGAAAAAGAAAGCGTCGTCCTCGTCCTTGCCCAGGCAATGCGAGGCCAACGCGAAGTAAAACGCGTCCGAACCTCTGAACGGCTTGCCGAAGTTGTCAACGCCCGTATCGGCCATGTTCTCAAGATCCGTGCTGGCACCCGAGAGATACCCGATGTTGGAAAGCGCTACCATGGTGTCGATCTGGCATTTCCACGTCGTCTCGCTGTAGAACTGGACGTCGCTGTCGGTGCCGTACAGAACAGCATGTGCCGCCTCTTCCAGCAGGTAGTCCGGCGGATTCGCCATGGCGTTCAACCCCGTCCAGTGCGTCTTGACCTCCGAGAAACGCGTGTTGCCGTGGTTGATGCTGAACGCCTGACCCTCCGCATGGAAACCGGCCGTGAGATGATCGACCAGGCTCCGGACCCCCGCACTCCACGCGCTCTGCGTCGCGTATTCGTCGACCGGCGCGAGCGCGCTGAGCTGCGAGGACAGGATGTCGGTGTAGATGCCGTCCGCCGCCCATGCCTGGTGCTTGTGGTCGTTCAGCGCCGACTCAAGAACGTAGGCCTGAAAGGCCGGGTCGCCGGGATCCAAGTAGTACCCCAGTTGCGAACCCCCATACCAGTATTCCAGTTTCGCGCCGGCACGGTGCAGAAAATAGCCGTCGTGGTCCAGCAACCTGCCGTCGGAGTGGTCCCTGCTCACGCCGTAACGGCCGATGTTGTTCAAGTAATAAATGCTCGAGGTGTCAGCGGCGGGATGCACCGCGTTCACCTGCGTGTACAGATGAATCTGCGTCGCCGAATTGTGGCTCTTGATCGCTCGCCACGTGGAGCCGTAGGAGTTCAAACCCTGAAACGCGATGTTCCTCGACTGCATCTTGCGCGTCAGGATCACGTCGTACTGCGAAAGATACGCAGCCGTCGCGTCGCTGTCCGTGAACGGGCCCCCGCCGATCTTGATCAGCAACGTCCTGACGAACGGCGGCGCCGCGCACAGCGCCACAGAAACTCCGGGCCCCACAACCAGCAGAAATGCGCAGACCCCGACCCGTGCCCCCCGTAACGTGACCTCTCGCGTCAGCATGGCGTCATCTCCTTCCCCGATGCTTGAATCAACAGCGGCGACATGCCCCTGCCCCGCGCCCCCCCCCTACGACTCAGCTTACCGCCAACCCTCGCCATGAAGCAACGCAAAGGAGGGCACCTTGGACTCCGGCTTGCCCCAAAGTGATCAGCACACTGAACGCGCTAAACGACGCTGGAAGAGAGAATGGCCGCCAAACACGGGATGACGCGAAAGAAGGACGAGAACTCTCGTACTCCTCTCTCGTACTCCTCCATCGTTCCGGTTCCGGATCGATAGGAGAGTACGATGGAAGAGTACGTTAGTTGCGTCGCCTTTCGCGCCTCTTCGCGTGTTTAGCGAGCGGATCTCTCTTTGGGCCCGGCTCCGCCGCTATCATGGCAGCATGGCGACGGTGCCGTTTGCGGTACCGACGATGAGATTGCGGCCGTGCGTTGTCATGGGACCGATCGCCGAGGCCAGCTTGGCCTTTCGCACCGTTCGGCCCGCGCCGTCGAACAGGCGGACCGTGCCGTCGGCGAACCCGAAGGCGGCCGTGTTGCCGACTGCTGCGCCCTCAGTCACGGCCTGGTCGAACCGCCGAGTCCAGAGCACATCGCCGTTGGCCCGGAACGCGCAGACCCAGCCGTTGCGCATCCCGACGACGAGCTCCTTCTTGCGGTCGCCGTCGAGGTCGGCGACGACGAGCCCGCGCATGAAGTGCCGGTCCCACTTCGGGCGGTTGTCCGACCCGGTCCATATCGGCCGGCTCTCGGCTGGGCCGAAGTAGCGCCCCCAGCGGCATTTCTCGGTTACGGCGTCGTAAACCCGAATGTCGTTCCAGTGCCCGGTCCGCACGATCACGACTTCCTCGGCGCCGTCCGCGTCGAGATCGGCGACCTTCAAGTCGCTGACCCCGCGTTGATTCCACGCCGACATCTGGGTCATCCCCTTGCACAGGCCGCCGTACATCCAATCCGAGAGAAGCTTGCGCTCTGCATCAAAGACACTGAGCTTGTCGTTGCCCGTCTGGTACTTGCCGATCAGGATTCGTGTACCCGGGTTCTTCGCACTGCCGCGCAGGAAAGCCAGCGAACTGCAGTCGCCCCACTTCACGGCGTGTCGCGTGATCAATTCGCCATTGAGCTTGCGAAACTCCACCGTGCTCGGCCTGCCAAGCACGATCTCGGGCACGCCTGTTCCGGTCACGTCAGCCACCGCGACCGAGTCGACGCCCTTGCGCCCCCGCTTCGGGTCGCCCCATCCCTCTGCCAGGCAGACGCCGCCCCGCATGAATTCTGCGGCGATTTCGACTTTCGCCCGCCACAGGCGCTCGCCACTCGGGCCGTACGCGGCCAGCTCGTCCTCGCGCAGGCCGACAAGCACCATCGGGCCGGGCCGCCCGCCGGTGGGCGTGTACATGTACAGAGACAAGATCCGCGAATTCTGTGGGATGCGTCTGCGGACGCGCCCCCTGTCATCAAGCAGCACGAGGTTCTTGTCCTCGGCACACGCAGCCACCGCGCCCGACCTTTCCGCTGCGCTCAGATGCGTCACCGGTTCCTGCGACACACGCACGGACCATGCCGGCTTCCAGGCAGGAACCTGTTCGGCCTGGGCCGCCTTCCCCGGCACCGCCCACGTCTCTCGCGCGCGCAGGGGTCGCAGCGCCGAGAGCGCGGCGGCAAGTCGCACCCGCGCCTGCTCGGCGAGCGGTCTCGAAACGAGCACGTGCTCGCCCGCGCTCAACCGCAACGCGCCGGCGGCGTCACGCTGCACCGGTTGCCCGTCGCGCCGCCAACCATCTGTCGACGGTGCGATGCGCAAGCGTGTCTGCGTCGCGCCCTGCACATGCATCCGGCCCGAAGTGAAGTCCCAGACCACGGACACCGGCTGGTCGCTGTCGATCGAGACACCACCCGCGGCCAGGCGTTTGCCGTCAAACAGGAGCAGCCGGCCGGGCGAGACATAGGCGCTCTCGGCATCGCTGTGCACGGCACCGTCACGCGTGGGCCCCGAACAGAAAAACGCGGGCTCCTTGCCCTGAACAATGAAGCCGTGCTCGGATTGCCGCGCGATCGTGTAGACGCACTGCCCCTTGGCCGGTGCAATGTGCAACAGGTTTGCGACCGACCAGCCGCGCCCGGCCTCGAGCGCGCCGTCCCAGCGCTCGACAGCCTGGGTCTCGTCGGCTCGCAGCGCGATGCGCAACGGGTCGGAACAGACAACGGTGGCCAACGGCGGGCCGGCCGTCTGGGCCGCGCCCGGCAGGTCCAGCTTCGACATCTTCTTGAACTGGCCCCACGTGCACGACACCTCGTAGTTCCCGTTCGAATGCGCCGTGAGCGCATCGAACACGACCGCATAGCGACCCCCGACCCAGAGAAGACGCCGGTCCCATTCCGCGTCGCACGTGTTGGGCACTATGCTCCGGATCAACGCCACATCGCCGAACGCGACCGAACCGACCAACCGTGCCCCCTTCGCGACCTTCCCAGGAACCATGCCGTTGCGACGCAGCGTGATCTGGTTGTGCGTGCCGTTAACCAACGGCTTGCCGTTCAACCGCGCGTAGTACAGGTCGTTGACGTGGTACGCGTTGCGGCCGCCGGCATCGCGGCCGTTGAACATGAAGTAGTCGCCGCCCGCGTCCAGCGTCGTGCGATAGCTCAAAAAATAGTACCAACCGTCGTCCCCCGCCTTCCCGCCCGACCTGCAAAGCGAGATCCGGCCGAGCAGGTCCGTCGGCGGCGCGACATCGAGCTCCGGACCGGGCCACCACGACTGACCGATCCGGAACACCGTGAAGTCATAACCCGGCTGCTGTGCCCACCAGATGTATCGCCCGTCCTTCAGCAGGCGAGCCGCCTTGTGCATCAGGTTGATCGTCTGCGACCGGTTCGACATCTCCTTTTCCCGGCCCTGCCAGATCAGTTCGAGCACCGAAAGCATGCGGCGCGGCGTGCCGCTCACGGCAAACGCGTCCGGGCCCGCCAACATCCAGAAATCGAAAATCGGCTCCATGTACGTGTTCTGCCAGAACAGCGAGCCGCCCGGTCCCCACTTCGCCGGGTCCAGCAGCCGCGAAAACACCTTCGTCACATCCGCCATACGCTGGTCCCAGACCGGATCGGGATACGAATGCGCCATGTAGCGGCTGCCCGCATAGAACACCAGCGCGTGATACGCACCGTGCCGGCCCGTGCCGCCCGGATATTTGGGCCATACATCCATGTAGCGTACCTGTTGTGCCACAATGTCGTCCGTCACCTTCAGCCGCTCGGCGTCCGTCAACAGCGGACTTTCCTCGATCAAATCCCAGATCAACGGCATCAAGTGCGCATTGTAGTGGCCGCCCGGCGCAAAAGGCCGCGACAGGTCCTTCCACGTGTCGACGCGCTTGCGGATCTCGCCCGGCGCTTTGCCCGGCGCATAGAAGGTCAGTCGCTTGAATTCGTCCATGTATTCGCGCTTGCCCGTCATGTGGTACAATGCCGCCTGTACGCTGATCGGGTTCCACCCGAACTTCTCGCACGGCGCGTAACCCCACCTCCGACCGTTGGGCAGCGCACGATAGCTGTCGCGCCACGCGTGCACCGTCTCGCCCACCTTCGGTGGGGCCATCCCCTCGCCCAGCGAGATCTCCATGAGCCGGCCGACCGACAGGTCGCGGCCCGGCGCGAGCCGATCGCAAAACGACGCCACCGCCTTCGCCACACCTGCGTCGTCGCTGCCGCCCAGAAAAATCACGTTCCTGCCCGTCCCGTAAGGATTGTGCAGCGTGCGCAACACGTAGCCGCCCCTGCCCGGATACCACAGGTCCAAGAAAGTGTACCATTGTTGGTAAAGCTTCTCGATGAACCGGCTCGTGGACATGTTGCCCAATACGACCACGTTGTGATCGCCCAACAACCGCTCCGTATCCATCGTGTCCTGCACGACCGGAAGCGCCACGCCCACCACGAGCCGGATCCGATCGCCAAGCGCGCGAACCGCAGCGGCATGCCGCCCGTCCGCCGGGGCCACGATCACCGCGCGCGGTACACCGCCGGAAACCAGTGCCGTGTCCAGATGAAGGTCCTTCAGCTCCGTGACTCGCGGCAGCTCCGCCCCACCGACCCCCGCACCAAACGAAACAACCAACAGCGCCGCAATCAGCACACGGATTCGCATCGGCAAGCCCTCCTGTCCAGGCCAACTGAACATAAGCCGCGGGAAATACGCGAACAAGGCAAAAGCAGCAACGTTTCGAGGGTTGATTCAGCGCCGAGCCCTGTCGCCCGGCCTGACCCAAGTCTACCGCATCCGCCCCCAGCCGACAACGCCAAGAAGGATCTTCGCGACTTTCCCTTGACTTAAACTGATCAAGTACGTAAAGAGGAACGAACCGCAAATGCACGCGAATAGACGCGAATGTTCCGCTATTCGCGTTCATTGGCGTTCACTAGCGGTTCTACTTTCAAGGGAGGTGGGGACACGATGAGTCCTTCGTGCAAAGCCGAGCTTGTCGCCGGGCGGCTGGCCGCGAAGATCGACGCCGACCGGCTGCCGGACGGCACGCGTCTGGCGTCGCTCCGCTCGCTGGCGAAGGAGTACGGGGTTTCGTACGGCACGATGCAAGCGGCGCTGCGCCTGTTGGCGCAGCGCGGTCTGGTGTCGATCATCCGCAACAGCGGCGTGTACGCGAAGACGCCGTACCCGGACCGGCACGCGGCGGCGGAAGACATCACGCCTCCCCCCTCTCGTGCCGGGGAGATCGCGGAAGCGTTGATCTCGGAGATCGTGCACGGCGCGTACCGGGCCGGCAGTCCGCTTCCCCTGCAGAAGGTTCTGCAAATCCGCTGCAAGGCCTCGAAATCGACCATTCGCGCCGCGCTGCGTCAGGTGGCGGAGAAAGGCCTGATTTTCCGTCGGGGCGGCGGCTATGTGGTCGGGGTCAAGGGCCGACGCGGGATTCTGCATCAGCAGAAGGGCCGTGTGTACGTAATCGGGTCCCCCACGCAGATGACGCGCCTGTTGGAGAACCGGTTTTCACGCGAGTTCCTCCGGAGCTTCGAACGGGAACTGAACCACTACGGGATCAGCGAGATCGAAATCGTGGACACGCCCGGGCTTGGCACGGCCGCGTTGCGCCGGCTGCCCGCCGCGGGCACGATCGGGTTCCTGCACGTGGGCGCGCAGTTCCGGGAGTCCCCGTTGCGACCGGAGACCGGTGCGGCGATCCAGCGGGAATTGGCCGCGCTTTCGAAAAAGCAGCGCCCCGTCGTTCTCTACGACTACAGCAAGATCCCGGGCCGGCCGCCGAAGCTGACCCGAACCGCGAGCGCCGTTCTGGTCGACCACGGGCAAGCGGGCGAACAGGTCGCCACGTACCTGGCCTCGCTCGGGCATCGGCAGATTGCCTTCTTCGACTTCTTCGAGGCGGACCGCTGGGCCCGCGACCATTTCGAGGGGCTCGCGCGCGGGCTGCGCAGGATCTTCGGCGACCACTTCCTGCTGGCTCATTGCCGGGCCGGCTTCTCACAGGAGCAGAGACGCGACTACATCCGCGCGAACCCTTCGATCCGTGCGTTGGAAGCGATGGCAGAAAAACGGCATCGATCCGGCGTGTCGCAGCTCGGGCCTGCCTGGCGGCTGAGCCGGCACCTCCACGACATCGTGCAACAGGACTGCATACGGCTCGGCATGGCCTCGCTCTTCGCGAAGACATGGCAGCAAGGCACCTGCACGGCCTGGGTCTGTTCCGGCGAAGACATCGCGGTGGCCGCCATGGAATGGCTGCTCGAGCACGGCATTGAGTTGCCCGCCCAGCTCACGCTCGTCGGCATCCACGACGACCAGGACGCGATGGCCTACGGCATCACAGCCTACGACTTCCGCAAGCGGGAGATGGGCTACCTCGCCGCGCACTGCCTGCTGCGCGACGTGCCGGTCCGGCGCAGCCGCGCCGGCCTGATCCAGTGTCCCGGCAGGATCGTCGAGCGCCGCAGCTCCGGCCGGGCGCCGGGCGCGGCCGAAGTCGGAAGTCGGAAGTCGGAAATCGGAAGTTGAGAAGCGTCTCTGTGGACCTCTGTATTACTCGCTGTCAGCATGCTGCTCACTGCCAAGATCTTCGTTCTTGGCGAAAACTCCCAACTTCCGACTTCCGACTTCCGACTTCCGACTTCGACTACGGAACACGCTGGGCGTCATGCCGGTGAACTTCTTGAAGCACTGCGCGAAGTACTGGCTGCTCGAGAACCCGCAATCGAACGCGATTTGCGTGATGCTGGCCGATGAGCCGCGCAGCAGCGACCGGGCGTGCGCGCAGCGGATGCGCAGCAGGTAGTCGGCGGGCGTCAAGCCCGTCTGCGCCTTGAACAGCGTGTGCAGCCGGGAGGCGCTCACACCGGCTGCCGCCGCCACGTCGGCGACGCCGACCGGATCGGCGAACCGACGCCGGATGAACGCGATCGCGCGCTCGACCCTGTCCGAGGCCGGCTCTCTGCCGTGCGGCGTGGCGAACCCGCGCGCGCATTCGGTGAGAATCTGCGCGAGCACGGCCCGAAGCTCGGGCAGCAAGAACGCGTCACCGACGCCGTCGAGGAACGCAACCATGTCTTCGTGCAACTTCCGGAAGAGCCCGGCCAACGTCTCGCCGGCCGGCATGACCGTATTGCCTGCCGCGGCCATGCGCTGCTGCACGAGTTTGAGGAAAGCACGGTCGAACGGCGTGTTCTCTGTCGCATCGGCACGTTGTGGTTCGAGGATGATCCAGAAGAGCGTGCAGGGCCGGATGATGTTCCACTCGCCGTGATGGATGAAACCCGGCTGCGTGACCGCCATGTCGCCGCCCGACAAATGCAGCGCATGCCCGCCCTTCACCAGCCAGGTGACCTCGCCGGCCGACAGATAGGTCACCTCGAACCCTTCGTGCCTGTGCGGGTTGAGCCCGATCGGGCGACGGAAGGAATCGAAGCCGATATCGACGATCAGCGGCATGTCCAGTTCCCGGCCGCCAATCCCTATCCTGCGCGTATCCCTCTTCCTGTGCGCACTGCCCATATGTGCAAAATCCTACTGCCCTCGAATCCGAACGCAATCTGCCCGGCCCCGGGTGTACAATCTGCTGCAGAAGATACCACTGTGATCGGTGCTTTCCAACCACCGAGATAGGAAGGGCAGAAGCATGACACCAACATCCACAGTAGCACAGCCAAAGACGAAGAAGGCGCCCGGCCGCGTGCCGTGTGGGGTCCACGTGAACTACACGATCTGGGAGGAACACCGGGCCAGGCTCGAGAAGCTCCGCGAGGAATGCCCGGGCATCAGCGTAACCGGCGGCGAGAACAAGAACTCGCCGCGCGCCGTCGAGCACACGAAGCGCGACGATTGGGGTTGTCTCTGGCACTTCCCCGGCCTCTATCTCGACGGCCAGGTCATCGAACATCCGCTCGACAGTTGGGACAAATTCGCGGCCTGGCAGCCGCCCTCGCCCGCCGCGTGTGCCGAGCAGATCCGAAAGCAGGCCGAGAAGGCTGCGGCGAACGGCAAGAAACTCACAGCCAACTTCGAGCATGGATTCCTGTTCCTGCGGCTGACTTACCTGCGCGGGTTCGAGAACTTCATGATCGACGTGGCCGAAGACAACCCGAAAATCTACAAGCTGCGCGATATCGTCGCCGACTACTGGTACGACGTGCTGAAAATCTACCTCGACTGCGGCGCGGTCGCGCTCAGCGGCGGCGACGATCTCGGACATCAGGACCGGCTCCCCATCAGCCCCGCGGCCTGGCGCAAGCTGCTCAAACCCGCCTTTGCCAAACTCTTCGGGCTCGCCCGCGCACACGAACTGCCCGTACGCCTGCATACGGACGGCTACATCCTGGACATCATCCCGGACCTGATCGAAACGGGTGTGACCCGACTGAACCCGCAGGACCTCGTGAACGGGCTCGACAACCTCGCGCGGCTGGCCAAGGGCAAAATCGATATCCACCTCGATATCGACCGCCAGAGGATCACGGCATTCGGCACGCCCGCCCAAATCGATGCGCACATCAAGAACTGCATCCAGACACTCGGCTCCCCGGAGGGCGGGCTGTCCCTCACCTGGGGCGTCTATCCGGGCACCCCCATCCAAAACATCGAAGCCTGCGCGCGCGCCATGCAGAAGTATCACGCGCTGTGGGTAACGTAGCCGGTTTGGAAACTGGAAACTGGAAACTGGAAACTGGAAACTGGAAACTGGAAACTGGAAACTGGAAACTGGAAACTGGAAACTGGAAACTGGAAACTGGAAACTGGAAAGAATGTGTTCCGGGCCAGACTGCGTCAATAGACTACGTGCCCTTTCCTCCCTCGAATTTCAAATTTCGAGTTTCGAATTTCAAGCGAGGGCGCCTCAGCGCCCGAGCTGGTCGCGGTAGGGCACACGCAGCCCGTACGCGCGCGCGGTCGCGCGGATCTGCTCGAGCAACTGCGGGGTCTGCACGCGCACGTGCTCGCCGACCAGATGGTAGATGTGTTGCCAGGCCCAATCGCGCCGCACGTCTTTCTCGCCCGGAATCGCATATTCCAGGTCGATCTCGAAGACCATGTCGTACTTCTCCGAGCCGGCCCTGCCGAGCACCTGCAGCAACAGCTTGCGCACGGCGCGCGGGCAGCGCCCGTAGAGAATGAGCGGACGATCCAGGTACAGGCTGCTCACGCTTTTCGGATAGGCCTCGCACAGGTTCGCGGCCGCGAACTGAAACCGCACGTCCGTCAGGATCGGCCGGCTCACGCCGCGGACCCGGTTTTCGACCGCATCCGGGATCGCCCATTTGCCGCGCCGCACAATGTGCGCGTCGCCGCGGTTCCGGAAGCTGAGCAGATCGAGCAGGTACGCGTTCGCGCTCCGGACCGTACCCAGCGAAAAGACCGAGACCTCTCCCGCGTTGCGCTGCGCGAAGGTCTCGATGATTTCCGAACTGTCCGTCGTGCCGACCGTCGGCTGGCCGTCGGAAATCAGCAGCGCGATGATCGGCCGTGCAGGGCTTCGCTCGAGCCGGAACAGTTCGCGCAGTGATGCGTAAATGTCCGTCTTGCCCTTCGACTGCATTGCGGCAATGAAACCCTTTGCCCGGGTCAGCGACTCGCGCGTGACCGGCGCCCATGTCTTGAAACAGCGCTGCGGTATGTCGCGGAACGAGACGATGTTGAACCGGTCCCGCGGGCCAAGCAGCGCAAGCGCCTTGACCAGGCCGTCCTTGCAGTAACTCAGTTTCTGCTGCGTGATGCTCGAGGAACAATCCTGCAGGAAGATCACGTCTTTCGGCAGCACGCCCAGCGATTCCGCGCCGGCCCGTACGATATTGACACGGAAATACGTGAATTCGGGGTCTCTCGACGAACCGTACGCACGTACGTTCAGGGCCAACAGCTTCTCGATCGGCTTGTACGGCGTGACCGGCTCGGATCCCGGCGCGACGACCCGGCGGACCTGCTCTTTGACCGCCGAAAGCATCTCGCCCGGCTCCGGCAAAACCGGCGGCCCGGGCAGCGGGCCGCCGGTGTGCAACGCGGTCTGGATCGGGCCGCGACTCGACCCGGCTTCCGGCGGGCCGCTTCGGGGGTCGGTGTCCAGCTCGATCCGTGTCCGGTCGACCGGCAGCACGACGTCGCTCGCCGTCTCACCCCGCTCGACGCGCGGCACGTACTTGCGCGGCAAGACCGCCACGTCGTCGGCAAAGGCCTGCTCTTCTATCTCCAGAATCTCCTGCCGCAGTTCCCAGGCGGGCTCGACGTCCAGCCCTTCGCGCGGCACGATGCTCTCGACCCCGCGATCCAGCACCTCCTCGGGCAACGCGCGCGGCTCGATCACGACTTCGTCCGCCGGCTGCTCGAACTGCGCCGCCTGCCGCGGCATGTCCGCCACAATGTCCGGGTCCTGCGGACGAAACGG
>Ga0272441_10003832_pt1 | contig 28088 bp, 10 predicted proteins | sample SSMProp6N_FD_193582 | JGI IMG/M metagenome (GOLD analysis project Ga0272441, IMG submission 193582) | Marine sediment archaeal communities from Little Sippewissett salt marsh, Falmouth, MA, United States - SSM-Prop-6N | ecosystem: Environmental > Aquatic > Marine > Wetlands > Sediment ... | reverse complement strand
CCGCGTCGGTCACGGCCCCGTTGTGGTGAGGCCAGTTGTGGTGCTGGCCCCCGTCGTTGCCGGTGACCCGCCCGGCGCGGATGTGGGGCCAGGTCTCGGCCGGGTCGTGAACGCGGACCGTGCTGTGTGCGATCGTACGGAGGTGGTAGTTGACGTCGTGACTCGTGCCGAAGCCGTCGTAGTGGCCCCCGTCGCCGACCAGCTCCCCGCCGCGGTAGACCAGGAACGTCCCCACGTCGAGGTGCTGGTGCGCGGTGAAGCGGTCGCCGCAGCGGAAGAAGAAATGCGTCGCGTCGGGCTTCCACGAGCTGCGGGCGTAGACGTGGCCGGGCCCGGGGCTGTAGTGGGAGAGCTTGAACGCCGCCAGGTCGCCCCGGGGAACGGTGGTGTCCCGCCAGAGGAAGTCCTTGTAGGCATACACGCCGACGGCGGACCGCGGGGTCGCCTCGTTGAAGGCGTGCACGGCCTGGTGGGCGGGGTCGTCGCGGTAATAGCCGGCCAGGATTCGCCGGGCGGAGAGGGCCTTGTCGCGGTCGCCGCCGAAGAGGCGCCCGCCGCCGTCGCCCATCGGGATCGGCCGGCGGGAGCGGTATGTGCTCAGCCCGGGGTACATCTCGAACAGGCTCGCGACGGCCCGGCTGCGGAAGAACTTCGGGGCCAGGGCGTAGTAGTCCGTCCCGTCGCACAGCCGGGCGACCTCGCAGAAGAACAGCCACTCGTACAGCCAGTAGTGGACGTAGTACCCCTCGGCCCAGCCGCCGCCCTCGCCCGCCAGCTCCAGGGCGGGCGCGGCCCGGGTGCGGAACTCGTTCTCCAGCGCCTCCAGGATCGCCGCGGCCCGGGGGTTCTCGTAGTACGTCGCGTAGCACGCCAGGCCGATGCCCCACTGCTTGTAGCCATACCAGCCGTTGTGGAACACGTGCGTCTCGGACCGCACGTTGGCGTCCACCACCCGGTTCATGAAGTCGTGGAACCGCGCGCGCTCGGCGGCGGTCCAGTGGGCGTGGCAGAGGTCGTAGACGATCGCGCACCGCGCCAGCGTGTGGGCGAACGGCGTGTGGCCCTTGGGGATCGGCCCGGCCAGGACGGGCAGCACCTTCTCGATCGCGGCCCGACCGAGGGCGGCGTCCTGCTCGACCGCACAGACGAGCGCCATGGAGAGGAGCTTCGCGTGGTCGTCGGCCTTCTGCTCCCGTGCGACGCGGACGACGCGCCGGTACGCCTCGCCCCGCTGTTTGGCGAGCCGCTGAAGCCGCAGCCGCGAGCCGAGCAGGCGCGGGTGCTCTTGCGGCACGGGACGCTTCGACGAGGCCGGCGCGGGCGCCTTCGCCGCGCCGGCGATCGCGTCGAGCACGGTTTCCGCCACCAGCTCGTGCCCGGCCGGACCGAGGTGTGTCTTGTCCCAGGCGAACAGCCTCGCCCGCGCGGCGGGGTCGGCCCCGGCCTCGTGAAACGCCGCCGACAGGTCCGCCAGGGCCGTTCGCTTCTCCGCCGCCACGGTGCGGACGGCCTCGGCCAGCTCCTCCATCGTCTCCCATCGCCCGAGGGCCGGGCAGGTCGTCATCAACATCACCTCGCTCTTGCCCGCGGTCGCCCGGCGAATGCGGTCGACGGCGAAGCGGAGCATCCGCGCGAAGTGCGGGCCGCGCATGCCGCCCGACCAGTCGTTGTAGCCGAAGCAGACGGTCACCAGGTCCGGGCGGGGCGTGGCCTTCAGCCATCGCGGCAGGAGCACCAGGTTCTGCGTCAGTTGGGTCCCCCCGACGGCGGGGTTGACCCGCGTGACCTCGCCGCCGAACCGGTCCCGGAGCCTGGCCGCCAGCAACTCCGACCAGAGCACCTTGCGGTTCGCCCAGTGGCGCTTGTCGCTGAGCGAGTCGCCCATGGTGACGATCGTCACCGGCCGGCCCGCCTTGAGCTTCGCCGCCAGCCGGGGCGCGCCGGCAGCGGCGGGCGTGTAGTCCGTCGTGTCGACCTCGATCGCGGGCTCCAGGGCGATCTGGTCGATCGCGAACGAGCACGCCGGCCAGTCGCCCCAGTAGAACCACTTGCCGAACCACACGTTGCCGAATCCGGACGGGCGGTAGCCGCCGTCGGCGCCGACGGGCCGCCCGGCGGGAAGCTCCGGCACGAGGTCGCACCACGGCACGGTGATCTTCCGCCACTCGGTCGAGTCGATGGGGAAGCAGTAGCCGTATCGCAGGGCGTAGTTGGACGCGTCGATCAGCTCCAGGCCGCCGAAGCTCGACGAGCCGTCGCCCTTGACCCAGAAACTCAGCCCCGCCGCCTTCTCCCACGCCGGCGAGGGCCGCACCGAGGCCGTGAAAAACCCGCTCCTCGCGCCCGGCTTGAACGTGAACTCGCACGCCTTGCCGACCTTGCCGGCAACCGCCCGCACCGTGCCGATCGGCGCCTTGTCCTTGTCCGTCGTCGGGCGGTGGCGGACGGTGTCCATGTCGAACAGGACCTTCGCCCCGTCGCCTTGAGCCAGCACGGCCGCGGACAGCGCAAGGACAGCCGAGAACGTCGTCGCATGCCTCATGCCGCGATCTCCCTTTGGGGGCGCTATCCGCCGGTGGTAACGAGGTAGTAGCAGGTCTTGTCGCGGGCGCCGTCGATCTCGATCTCGCCGTTGCGGACGGGCAGCGTTCGGCCGGTCTTGCAGCCGTCGTGGTCCAGCACGTGGACGGTGGGCTCGGCCTTGCCGCGAATCCGGATCCGCGCCCGGACCGGCTCCATGACGACGGGCGGCTTGCCGCGGCTGAGGATGCGGCTGTCCTGGTAGACCTTCATGCCCGTGTTTCGTGCCCGCGCGACGGCCACGATCAGCAGATTCTTGGCGGTGGCGAGGGTCTTGTCGGCGTCGCGCGCGGTGACGTAGACGGCCCCGAAACGCCCCTGCGGCGCGAGGGTCACCTCGCCCAGCGTGCAGGTCTTCCCTTCGGCGAAGCCGACGACGGCCTTGGTGGCCGGGCTGTCGATGGTGAAGTACCCGCTCAGCCGTTTGTCGCCTTCCGCCCAGCGCAGTTGCCCCGTCGCCGAGGTGTACGCCCCGCCGCGGACGTACTTCGCCAGGTCGAACGCCGGCGTGTCGCGGTAGGCGTCGGTGAACTGCACCACACACCGGGCGACGGCCAGCGTCCGGGCCGGAACCTTGTCGCTGTCGAACGTCTTGACGTCGTGCTGCTGGGCGACCTTGTCCTCGAAGCCCAGCTTGCCCTCGGCCAGCGAGGGCACGTGGACGTAGCGAATGGCGAGCACGTCGGACTCCTTGACGTCGCCTCGGAGGACCTGCCGCGCGACGGCGGGGAACACGCCCATCACGTGCGGGGCGGTCACGTCCCAGCGGTCCCGGCCGATGCGGTCGCTGAAGCCCCCGCTGTCGCGGTTCTGGAACATGTAGGACACGTCCCAGCCGTTGAGGCCCATGCCGTACGCCCCGAGGATCGCCGGGCCCTCCACGCCCCACTCGTTGGGCGTGACGTGAATCCACTCCGACAGCATGAACGGCCGGTCCGCCGCCTGCTGCATGCCCGCGCTGAGCATCCCCGAACCGGGCACGCGAAGCATCGTGATGTTGTTGATCTTCGCCCCGCCGCCCCCGCCGAAGTAGTTGTGCCGGTCGATCAGCCCCACCTGCCAGTCCGAGTGGAGGTTGTAGTAATGGCTGAACGCTCGCCCCGCCTGCCAGTTCGAGCCGAGGATCTCGCCCGTGTACCCCGCGGCGCGAATGGCCCCGACGTACCGCGTGTAGAACTCGTTCTGGATCTCGTAGAGGAACCGCATCGTGTCGAACGAGCGCTGCCGCTTGGCCTTCTGCGAGCCGGCGAGCTGGGTCGGGTCCCAGAACCACGGGTTGCCCGCCGGCACGATCGTCTTGTCCTCCCAACTCTCCGTGCCGAAGCCCTCGTTGGCGTAGCAGCCCAGCCCGCCGGCGCCCCAGGCCTTCAGGCAGGCGGCCTTGTTGCCGTACTTGGCCTTCAGCCAGTCGCAGAACCGCTCGGCCGCACGCTTGCGCAGCGTGGGGATCTTCTGGAGCCGCCCCAGCGTGCCGAAGAACAGCGCGCTGTCCTCGTTGAACAGCTCCACCACCGCGACGGCGGGGTCCTCCGCGTAGGTCAGGCCCGTGTAGCGGTTGCGGTGCTTCAGGAGCGTGACGATCTGCCGGATCTGGAGGTCCTGGAGCTCGCGGGAGAGGAACACGCTGCCGTGGCCGGTCTGCACGCGGCCCCCGCGCCGGCCGGGCAGCTTGCCGAACTCGTCCATGTAGGGCACGGCCGGGCGGTCGGCGGGGCCGAGCTTCACGCCGAACGTCGAGCTCAGCAGCGTGTAGATGCCCCGGGCCTTCAGTTGGGCGACGAAGTAGTCCATGCGGTCCAGCCCGGCGGGGTCGAGCTTGGCGAAGCTCTCGTCGGACTGGATGCCCGCCCAGCCGGGCCCGTCGGCGTACTTGTGCAGGCGGACGGTGTTGACGCCGTACTTGGCGTAGAAGGCCGCACGCCGCTCGGCCAGGGCCTTCTCCGGCGCGCAGCTCGAGTAGCAGACGTTCAGGCCCCACAGTTTGATCGATTTGCCGTTGTAGATCAGATCGTCGTCCTTGCGCACGATCCGCCCGTGCCGGCCCGCCGGCTTGTCGAGCCACCCGTCCAGGGAGATCTCGCTGGGCTTGGCATAGTCCTGCTTCGGCTGGAACGTATACCAGGCCTCCGCGCCGGGCGCGCGGGGGACGTCCTGGCCGCTGGTGTAGTAGGTGAGGTCCTCGGGCAGGTCCACGGTGATCCGCGCGCGGACGGGTCGGGCCGCCTCCACGCGGCGGGCCAGGACGATGCGGACGTCGCCGTCGGAAGCCACCTCCAGCGGCCGGTCGAACGACACGGCCGTCTCCCGACCGGCGCCGTCGATCAGCACGAACCGCTTGACCGCCTCGCCGAGCCCTCGCTTGTCGAGCGGCAGGGGCACGGTCTTTGCCTTCCCGTCGGCGGGCGTCACCCGCACCGTGCCCCCGGCGAACGCGCCGCCGGGGCTCAGCCCGGCGATCATAAACGTCAGGTCGGTGTCCTTCGACGTGCGGAGGCTGACGTCCACCGCGAACTGCCGCGGGCCGGACTTCGCCGCCACCGCGCCCAGCGTGAGCTTCGCCCCGGACGCCGACACGGTCGTCGTGTTAGCGGTCACGGTCTTGTCTCCCTCCGCGCGGGTGCTGCCCCGCAGGCCGAGCCACGCCCACCCCGGCCCCCAGCCTCCGAAGGCCAGCTCCACGTACGTCTCCCCGCCGCGGAGAAACGTGAACGTCTTGGCGTCTTCCGGAAAGGCCGTGATGCCTCCGTCCGCCGCCCTGCCCGCACCGCCCAGGGCCAGGACCGCCAGCCCGAGAACCAGCACCCCTTGCCGACCGTGTCGTCCCAATGCCATCTTGTCACTCTCCTTTGGTGTTCACCGCCAATGTCGGAAGGCCCGCCGCACGTCCGCGGCCGTCAATCGCCCAGCAGAATCACGTCGCCGACCATATCGAGCTGCTTGCTGTGCGCGTCGCTGAACCAGCCCATGAAGCCGGTCCGCCCCGCGCCGTCGTCCTCGTTGAGGATGACGGACAGGCCGAGGTCGGCCCCGGCGTGGGGGCGGAACGGCGCGAGGTTCGCCCAGGGGATGGCCAACTCGTACGTCACGTTGCCCCCGCCGCCCGCGCGCCGGGCGGCCACGCGGAAGCCCTTCGCCTCGCCCACCGGCACGGAGCCGGAGCCGGAGAGGTGGCACCACGCCTGGGGGCCCTTCGTGCCGAGGCCCACGCTGTAGTCGTACTTGCCCGTCTTGACCGCGTCGGGCCGCCGGGGATCGGCCAGGAACTGCAGCCCGTCCTGGTTCCACAACGACCCGTCGCACCGCACGCCGCGGAACACGTCGTCCGTGACCGTCACGCCGAGGTACAAGTGCCGGGCGTCCCACAGGAAGCGGACCCGACCGGCCAGGTCGGCCTTGCCGCTCCACTGCGTCTCCGTCGCGCCGCCGCCCAGGACGTGCACCTGCCGGGCCTGCGAGATGCTCACCGCCGGGGCGCGGCGCCAGTCGGCCTCGCCCAGCGTGCCGTCGATCGTGGGGGCCTTGACGGCCTTGTGGGCGGCCGCAAAACCGCCCACGAACCGCTCGCACTCCACCGCCCGGCCCAGCGGGTCGGTCACCGTGGCGCGGACGCGGTAGATCGTCAGCGGGTCCATCTCGGCCAGGGCCACGCGGATGCGCTTCTCCGTCGAGGCCGGCAAGGCCAGTCGCCCGGTGCTTGCGCCCTTCAGCCACGCCGACGGCGTCCGGCCGCCGGCGAGATCGTACACGCCGCGTTCCATCGGCAGCTCCCGGTCGAGCGCGAGCTCCCACCGCAGGTCCACGGTCTCGCGGCCGTTGTTGCGGATACGCAGCTCGAGCCGCTCGCCCTCGCCGCCGGCCGCGGGGACCGGATAGACCTCCACGGCGATCGGGCGGGTGATCGCCAGCCGCAGGGCCAGCTCGCCCGACGGCGCGCCCGAGGCGTTGCGGCACTGCACGAGCACCCGCCCCGCTCTCGCGGTGGTCTCGGCGGGCGCGGTGATCGCGCATTCCACCCGGTCCGCCCCGGCCTGCTTGAGCGTGGCCGACCACCGCGGCGGGACGAGCACGCCGAGGGCCTCGGGCTTCAGCCCCGGCCCGCGGAGAACCATCGAGCACGCGCCGCCCTTGAGCACCGCGCCCGGCGCGGCCGCCAGCGCGACCGCCGGCGTGCGAAGCGCTTCTGCGAGCCCGCCGCGGGCCTGGCGGTACCGCAGCAGCAGCGGCTCGCGGGAGACGCGGAGCGTCACGCCCCCGCCGGCCGGGGTGAGCTTCGCCCGACTGCCGTCGATGCGCACCAGCTCGACACCCGGCACGTCCGCGAGCGGGACGAGCACGTCCTCGTACCCTTCGTCGCGCCAGAGGACCTGGAGGCACTGCCCGGCCTTGTCGCGGAACAGGTACGCCTGCACCCCGCCGGGGTACTGCCTCTCGGCGACGAACTTCTTCACGCAGAGGCCGTTGACCATGTGGTAGTACGTGATCGCGTCGATCCGCGGGTTGTACTGGTTGTACTGGCAGTCGAACACGCAGTGGGCGTCGCCGAACGTCCCGCGGGCCTTGCCCTTCGGGTCCGGGTACTGGATGGTGAACCAACTGACGTTGGCCCCGCCGGCGGCGAAGAAGACGGTGAGCTTCTTGACCATGTCCATCGCGACGGCGTGGCGGGTCATGCCCTGGCTGTTGAGGCCCAGCTCCGTGGAGTACACGGGCCGGGGCGCGCCGTACTTCGCCATCAGCCGCTTGTACTCGCGGACCTGCCGGCGGACGCCCGCGGGGTCCTCGTAGACGTGGAAATCGTAGGCGTCGAGGTACTTGTGGTAGCCCGCCTGGAAGTACCGCTCGTCGGGCGGGACGGACGTGCCGATCACGAACACGTTGGGGTCGAACGCCTTGGCCGCCTCGTACAGCACCTTGTAGGCCCGGACGTTCTCCCGGATCTTGGCGACGTCGCCGTGCGGCTCGTTGCCCAGGCACATCGCGATCATGCCCTGGTGAGCGTACTTCGCGAGGAACGCGCGCATCCCCTCGCGCAGGGCCTTCTCGTCGTAGGTCGTAAAGCCCTCCTTCTCCACCGCGTGGGCGGGCGTGTTCGTCGCCCACTTCGCGCCCAGCTCCTTGCACCACTGGATCCCCGGCGCGTGCGGCGCGTACGGCGCGGCCGACTTCCACCCGCCCCAAATGCCCAATTGCCGAATGCCGATCCGGTCGGCCAGGAAGAAGTACGGCTTGATGCGGTTGTCCCAGTTGCGGATCGTGAACGGGACCTCCGCCGGGGCGTGGCGCTTCGTCTCGGCCACCGGAAGGCAGGCAAGACCCGTGCGCTCCCGGTACGGCTCGCCGGCCTCGCGGGGGATCTGCACGTGGACCTCGTAGTACCGGCCCGTCTCGATCCCGGCCGCGCCGAGGTCGACGTCCGCCCGGTAGACGAACTTGCCCTTGCCCCGCCCCGTCCGCTCCAGCGGCCGCCAGATCGGCAGGGCCTGCTCGGCGCCCCAGTAGTCCCGCAGCGTGCAGGCGATCCTACGCTCGTACTTCGGCAGGGGCTTGAGGGCCTCGACCGTCACGTGGACCACGGGCTTGTCGCCCGGCAGCAGCAGGTTGCCCAGGCGGTCCGTCGCCAGCAGGATGCGGTCCACGCGTTTTTCCGCGGCCTCGGTGGCCACGACGTAGGCGGCCGACAGGTCGTCGACCCGGACCGTGCCGTACGCCTTGTTCAACTGGACCGCAAAGCGCACCTGCGCCGTCCCGGTCGGCAGCTCGACCTGCTTCGTGAAGGACTGCCACGCCCGCTGGCCGAACTGGGTGTGCACGACGACGCGTTCCAGCACCGCCCCGCCGGGCCCGAGGGCCTCGACCGCGACCGCGCCGTGGTAGGAGTTATCCGGCGAGTGCAGCTCCGACGCGCACGCGCCCGTCACCTGCCACGTCCCCCCCGGGCCCGAAAAGGCCGCGCCGACCGCCCGCGTCTCGTCGCCCCGCTGCGCGAGCGTTCGGGCCAACTGGAGGCACTTCTTGCCGCCGAACGCCCCCGCCGCGACGGCGCGGACGTCGCCGTCGGCCCGCCAGCCCGCGGGGAGGGGCGCGGCCTGCTCGAAGCCTTCCTTGTAGGCGACCGGCTGCAGCCTCGCCGCAAGGGTCACCTCGGCCCGCGCGTCGGCGATCAGCAGGTCCATCTTGGGCGAGTCGGGGTTCGAGGGCTTGCCGATGACGATCGAGAGCCCCCCCGCCGGGGCGTGCCACTTGCCGTCGTTCGCACCGCCCCAGTGCTCGCCGCCGGCGATCTCGGCGGGCGCCACGCTCACCTCGTGCCACGTGCCGTCGGCCTCGAACGGGATGCGTTTCTTCTGGTGCCACTGGCCCGTCGCGTCGACCACGCGAACGCTGTAGGACTTCACCGTCTCCGACCGCATCCGCAGGCGAATCGCCGGGACGGACCGCACCGACAGACCCGTCAGCATCTTGGTCGCGGCCACGTACGCGCCCCCGCCGGAGAAGTCGCCCCGCATGCGCAGGGCGCAGGAGCCCGCCCGGGGCTGGTCCGGGACCGCCTCCAGCGCGCCCTTGGCGCCCGGGAACTCCTGGCCGAGCGTGAAGGCCCAATCGACCTCGCCTTCCTGGAGCAGCTCGTCGAGGCGGATCGTCTTCGTCACGGAGGTTTTCCGGCCGCCCGACGACCGCGTCGGCACGAGCCGCACGTCGCTGAGCCACAGCGCGCCCGGGGCCCCGTCCGGGAACGTGCCCCGGCCGAGCAGGACGTACAGCCCCTTGCCCGGCCCGTGCCACTTCCCGTCGTTCGCGCCGCCCCACTTCTCGTACCGGGCGACGACGGGCAGGGACGACGCGGTCCCCATTCGCCGGAACAGCTCGGCGAGGGGCAGGTACACGCTCTGCCAGCCGTCGGCCTTCTTCAAGCGGAGCTTGAGCTGGTGGCACTGATCGGAGGCGTCCACGAGGCGGAGCGTGACCTGCTCCGCGCCGGGGGCCTTGATCCGGAGCGAGAGGGCCTCGATGTCCTTCTCCGGCAAGCCGATGCCCGCCTGGACGTAGTTCCCGCCGCCGCGGAAGTCGCCCCGAAGCCGCAGCGCCGGGCGCCGCGCGGGCTCGACGGCGTCGTCCACCACCAGCTCGCCCTTCGCGCCGGGGAACTCCGGCCCGTCGCCGAACGCCCACCCGCCGAGCGGCTTGTCCGGCGAGATCAGCGGCAAATCGGCGCCGGCGGCGCTCGAGTCCGCCAGACCGGCAGCCGCGCTGCACGTCGTGGCCGCCAGGATGCCGGCGGCAAGACAGGTAACGGATCGGGTCATATCAGGCACTCCTCGTCTCGACGTCCAGTCGATCACTTCGCGCGCTGTCCATCGGGCAGCGCGATCATACCAACGCGGCCGGCTCCTCGTCTCCTGTGAAGGTCCGGACACACGCCGCTACTCTATGCAAACACGGAGGACGCCCATATGATGCACGCGCACTGCCCGGATTGGGCCGGTGCGGACCGGCCGAACGTACGGGACATGAGGCGTTGTCGACGAGAGGAAGGGCCGTGAAGCCGAGCACGCAGGTCGCCATGCCGCTGGACGAGATCACCGTCCGCGGGATCGGCGGGGCGGTGCTGGCCGTCCGCGACGGGCGGGGGCGGGAGTACGTCCGCCGGCCGGTGCACGGCGGGGACGCGCTCGCGTTCACCGTCGCCGGGGCGCTGGGCGGGCACGTCGTCTTCGCGGAGGACGCCGCGGGGCGCGTGGTGGACACGGCCGCCTTCCGCGTGCGCTGCGAGACCCACGTCGAAGACGCCGCGGGGCGGTTCGGCCCGATGCTGCGAGACCTGTTCCGGACGATGGTCAACTCGTGCGGCGGGGACGGGGCGTCGACCGTCACGGTGGACGGCAAGCTGTACCGGTACTTCATCTGCTGGCTGCGGGACCACACGCACACGCTGAAGGGCATGAAGTGGTTCGACGGCGACTTGAAGACCGCCCTGGAGCTGTACGCCGACACGCAGCGGGCCGACGGCATGGTCTACGACCGCATCCGCCTCAAGGCCGACGTGCAGGGCTGGCGGGACTACACCTTCCGCGAGGGCGACTTCGTCAAGACGCTCAATCCCGGCACGCCGAACGCCGCGACGATGCAGCGCATCCCCGTCGAGAACGACGTGGAGTACCTGTTCGTCGAGTGCCTCTACCAGACGTGGAAGGCCACCGGGGACACGCCCTGGATGGCCCGCCACCTCGACGCGTGCGTCCGGGCCGTCGCGTACGCCACCTCCGACCGCTACCGGTGGAGCGAGACGTTCGGGCTCCTCAAGCGGGGCTACACCATCGACACGTGGGACTTCCTCCACGCCGACGACTGCGCGCTGACGCGGGGCGACAACGTGGTGGACGTCGAGAAGACCACGTTCGGAGTGATGCACGGGGACAACACGGGCCTCGCCGCCTCGTGCCGGTACCTCGCCGAGATGCTCCGCGCCGCCGGCCGGGCCGACGACGCCCCACCCTACGAGGCCCTCGCCGACGCGCTGCTCGAGCGCCTGGAGAAGCTCGCCTGGACGGGCGAGCACTACCGCCACCACGTCAGCGAGGACCCGTCCTTCGTCCGCGACGTCGGCGGCACGGACGAGGCCGCCCAGGTCTCCCTGTCCAACGCCTACGCCCTGAACCGCGGGATCGGCCCCGACAAGTGCCGGGCGATCCTCGAGACCTACCGCCGCATCCGCCGGGAGATGCCCCCGGCCAGCCCGGGCGAGTTCTACAACATCTACCCGCCGTTCGAACGCGGCTTCGACAACCACGACGAGAAGTGGCAGTACATGAACGGCGGGGTTTCCACGATCGTCGCCGGCGAATTGGCCCGCGGGGCGTTCGAGAACGGCTTCGAGGAGTACGGGGCGGACATCCTGGCGCGGATCGGGGCCCTGGCCGACCGGCACGGCGGGCGCCTGCACGTGTGCTTCCACGGCAATCCGCAGACCGAGCCGCCGCCCCGCACGTTCACGCCCGTGGACCTGGAGGGCGTCGCCAACGTCACGGCCGCCTACCGCCCCGACGGCGGGTGGGGCGATCCGGGCAACGACCTGTCCCGTCTGCCGACCGGCGAGGTGGAGTTCGTCCACGTGCCGTTCCCCATCGGTCCGGACGCGTGCGGGCTGGGGCTCGCCCACGACCGGCCGGGCTTCGCCCGCGAGCGGCGCGTGCCCGTCGGCGCGCGGCACGCCTCGATGTACCTGCTGCACACCGTATCCCAGCCGGGCCGCCCGGTCTGCGAGCTGGACGTGGTGTACGCCGACGGCGAGCGGCGGCGCGTGTACCTCCACTGCGGCGAGCAACTCGACAGTTGGTTCATGCCCGGCTCGGCCGAGCTCCGCGCCCCGTGCCACGCCCCCAAGCTGCCCACCGGCTGGCCCGCGTACCAGCTCGCCTGGCGGGGCGGGAACGACACGTTCGACAACGTCGGCGTCTTCATCTGGGGCTGGGACAACCCCCGCCCGGACGTCGAGATTGCCGAGCTGGTCTTCCGCGCCGCGGAGAACGGCAGCGTCTACTTCGCGGCGGGCATCACCTTCAGCGACCGGCCCGTCTGGTTCCCGCAGAGCGACGTGTCGTTCGGCATTCCGGACGCGTGGGGCTCGGCCGCGGTCGTCTACGCGCTGATCGAGGGCCTCGCGGGCCTTCAGGACACGGGCGTCGCGTTCGACCGCGCCCGCCTCGCGCCCCGCTGGCCCGCAGCCGGGGAGGATCGCGTCCGTGCCGCCGCGGTGTATCCCGCGTCGGGCGGATACGCGGCTTACGACTACGGCATCGAGGCCGGCCGCCTGACGCTGCTGTGTGCCTCCACGGCCGACCGGGTCGACTGCGAGATTCTCCTCCCGCCCGGCCGGGCGGCCGCCAAGGTCCTGCTCGACGGCGAGCCCTGCCCGCACACCACCAAGACCGTCGGCGATTCCGCCTACGTCTGCCTGGCGGCCGAGGGCCCGAGCGCGCACGAGATCGTCGTCGAACTCGCCGACCCCTCCCGTTCGTGACGCGCGCCAACGCGTGGAGTGCGGGGGCCCGCCGCCGCTTTGGCTTCTTCCCAGCACGGCGCCTGCCACGGAGACGGCCCTCGCAATCACAGGCATTCCTGCCACGGAGCGATGCGCCGACCTGCACGCCGGGTTGGAGCCAAAGCGGTGGCGGGCCACCGCACTCCATAGGGCCGGCCTACTTGGCCAGGTCCGTGCGCTGCCACGCGCGGACGTAGTCCACGCGGAAGACGTCGGGCAGCTCCCCGTCGACGATGCGGTTGCCGCCCCAGCCGCCCATCTGCATGGTCAGCTTCAGGAACAGCGGCACGTCGGGGATGCGGTCGTCGGTCCACTGCCCGACCTTGCGGCCGTTGCAGTACCAGGCCATCTTGCCCGGCTCCCACAGCAGCCCCGCGACGAGCCAGCCGTCCGCGGTCGGCTCGACGTAGACCCGGTCGCTGCCGGTCGACTTGTGGTCCTTGCCGTAGCCGTCCCAGTGGCAGGCGATGTTGTAGCGGCAGGGGCCGTGGCGCGTCAGGTGCTCCATGATGTCGATCTCCATGCCCTTGCCGTTCTCGTCGTGCACCGACCGCCGCTGCCAGAGGTCCAACCCCTTGCCCTTCCCGCGGTCGGGGAACGCCCAGAACGCCGGCCAGAGGCCCCCCGCGCGCGGCAGCTTGACCCGCGCCTCGACGTACCCGTACCGCTGCGTCCACTTGCCCAGCGTGGTCGCCGCGCCCGACGTGTAGTCCCGCTCCGGCAGGTTCGGGTCGTCGTACTGGTGGCCGTGCAGCTTCTCGGCGCGGATGCAGAAGCACCCGTCCCGGACGTAGACGTTCTTCTGCACGTACCGCTGCGGGTCGCGCGCCAGCGGGCCGTCCCAGCACAGCCGCGGGGTCCAGAGCTTCTCGTCGAGCGTCTCGCCGTCGAAGTTCTCGTTCAGCGTCTGTTTCCAGTCGCCGGCCACGGGCGGGCGCTTGCCGAGCCAGTCCGGCCCGGCCGTCGCCACCGCGCCGCGGACGCTCAGCACGTGGACGGTCGCCGGCTCGGCGGCCTTGTCCGTGAACACGCGGAAGCACGCGACCTTGTCGCTCTCGAACCGCTGCTGGCGGGCGGCCTTGTCGGCCAGGTCGATCGGCGGAAGGACGAACGGCACGCGGAGGTCCTGGGTCTCGCCGGCGGGGACGGTCACCTGCCCGCCCGCGCACTTTCGGCCGGGGCCCGCGCCCTGGTTGTCCAGTCGGCAGTGGACGCGGACGGGCCGGTCGCCCGGGTTGTGCAGGCGGAAGTCGACGGAGTTGCACCGGCCGAGATCCCACGCCCCGGCACGCGTGGGCGAGACGATCGCGCCGGGCATCTTCTCCTTGCCGTTCGGGCGGAACGACACGGCCAGTTCCGGGCCGCGCTTCGTTAAGATGACCTTGGCGTCGGCGCTGCGCGCATCGATCTTGCATTCCTTGGCGGCCGCGGGGCCGAAGAGCACGCCGTCCGCCGGGCGGTACATGGCAGGCGGCTTGTAGAACGGCGGGCGGTCGCCGACCTTGCCGCCGGCGTACAGGGCCTGCACCTCGAACGCGGCGTCCTGCTTGGGATTCATCAGGAACACCAGGACGGCGATCACCTTCGACCGGTCGATCTCGAACGCCCTGTTGCCGTGCGAGTAGCCGAACCAGACCTTCACCTCGCGCGTCTCGCCCGCCGGCACGGAGGTCGGCTGGGTGTTCCACGGGCCCTGCCGCCAGTCGCCCGGGTTGTCCGCCCGAATCAGCACGCGAAGGGCGTGGTCCGTGGGGTTGTGGACCCGCGCGGCGATCCAGGCGTAGCCGCTCAAGTCCCACGCGGCCTTCTCCCCCTTGCCCGCCGGTCGGACGTGGACCCCCGGATAGCCCTTCCCGCCGGGACAGGAAACCTTCAGGGCCTTGCCCCCCCCGGTGCCCGCGGCGATCTCGGCCTTCGCCTTGTTCTGCATGGTGAACGGGACGGTATCCGGGCGGGAAAGGTCGATCAGCGGCTTGACGGAACCCGTCTCGCCGGCAGACGGCACGGTGAGAGCAACGGACACCAGCAGCAACGGAAGCGGCGTACACTTCATGGGAGGGCCCTTTTTCCTAGGGGTCTCGCGTCGGGGCATTTCGGCCATGCCGATTCTACCGTCCCCCCGCGTCCGGGCAAGGTCCGGCCCGCCTCCGCCAGGACGGTCTCGCCACGGGACGGTCCGGCCGGTAGACTCCCCGGCGGATTGCCTGTCAAGAGCGTAGCCGTGGTACAGGGAGCATGCCGTGAGAAACCGCGGAGCACGAAGGACCGTCCTGGCGCTGGCGCTGGCCGTTGCGGCAGGCCCGGCGCGGGGCGGGGACGAATCGGCCGGAACGCCGGCGTGGTGGCTGGCCCGGATCGAGAGGCAGGCCGCCGCGGAGAAGGCCTCGTGGGATGCCGCCTGGCGGGACGTGATGCGCGGCGCGGCGCTGGCGATGGAGCCATACGACGGCCGACCCGAGCAGCTCGCCAAGCTCGCCGGCGAGAAGAGGCGTCTCTACGACGCCTACCGCCGCGCCTGGGACGCCCACGTCCGCGCCGTGGCCGACAAGCTCCTGGCCGGCGAGCCCGTCGGCGACGGCGACCGCAAGGTCCGCTTTCTTGCGGCCGGCACGCTCGTGCACCGGTATCTGCGCCACGGCACGAAGCAGAAGATCAGACGCAAGGAGCCCCTCACGCCCGCGGAGCGGACGCTGGCCGACTACGCCCTCGGCGTGGAGCGGCTCGGCAAGGCCACGCTGGTCAAGGGCTATCGTGGGGGCAGGCTGACACGGGCGGACATCGACGCGCTGCGCGACTACGCGATGTTCGTGGACGCCCGCTGCACGGGCAACGGCGTCCTGCCGTGTCACCTCGGCGTGACGCGATCGCGGTACGGCGACGAGGGCTTTCGCACGCCCGGCGAGGCCGCGCCCGACTTCGCCCTCGCCCGCATGGAGGCCTTCCTCGACACGCCGGCGTACACCGACGCCAACCCGCGCGACCCCGTGGACGTCCTCACGCCGCTGGCGGCGAGGGAGTTCCTCCAGGTGATGTGCGGCTTCGAGGTGCGAGGCGGGAAGGTCGTCGCCAAGCCCTACGAGATCGCCCCCGGCCGGGAGAAGCACTACGTTCGCCTGGGGGACTACCGCGGCAGGAAGCCCGTGCTGATGGTCTTCATGAACGCGACGGACCCGTGGGCGTGGCATGGCAAGATCGCGCCGATGATCGAGCCGCTCAAGCAGGCCCTCGGCGAGCGGGCGGCGGTGTTCTTCCTCTGCACCACGATCCACGACACGCGCATGCCGTCGATGGACTTCCTGGGCGACCCGCCGCGACGGACGTCCTACGTCCATGATGCCGCCCTGGAGCACCGGGCGCGAATCTGCAGAATGTTCCACATGGGCTGGCCCGATTGCACGACGGACTACCTGCTGGACGACCTCGCCCAGCACGTCCGCAACGAATGGATGGACCAGGGCGGCGGGGCGTACGTCGTGCTGGTCGATACCGCGGGGACCATCGCCTACGCCGACTATCACAAAGACATCCCCCCGCACTGGGGCCCGAAAGCGATCGGGTTTCCCTACGAGTTCCTGACCGTACGCATGAACCACCTCGAGAGCCGCCTGGCGAGCTTCTTCGCGAACGGCGCGCGGTACGACAAGAAGATCGAGACGCCTTACCCCACGTGGCGGCTGCCCAAGGACCGCGACAGGTCGGCCGTGCCGGCGGCGAACGCCCACGCGGTCTGGATGCCCGCGAAGGTCGAGTCCGTCGACGCCGACGCCAGGACCGTGACCGTCGTCCGAACGCTGCCGCCGCGCGAGCGAATGAAAGGCATCCGCTTCTGGGACGAGGCGGGGGACAAGGCCAGGGCCTTCGACCCGGTCGTGAAGTCCCGCCTGGACACCGTCCGCGCCTGGCTGGCCGACACGCGTGCCCAGCCGAGATACGAGCTGCGGATCGGCGAGACGACGGATGTCTTCATCAACGGCCGGGCCAAACCGTTCACCGACCTCCGTTCCGGCGACGCGGTGGGTGTCTTCTTCGCCGCTGAACAGGACAAGACCCGCAGACTTCAACCGTTCCAGGTGCGGGCGTACCGGTTTCCATAAGAACGAACCGAACGCTCCGTACAGCCGAGCAAAGGCGGACCCAAGACATGAGACCAGTGCATTGGACGGCGGTGGTGTTGCTGACCGTTGGCGTGGCCCGGGCGGACGACCCGGCCGGGTGGATGACGCTGTGGAACCTGCCCGAGGTCGAGGCCGGGAAGATCGAGGTCCGGCGGGACGCGAAGGTGTTCTCGACCGCCCCGGCGTCGATGCGCGTGGACGGCACGGGCGAGAAGGCCAAGGGGTCGATCTCCCGCAGCCTGGGCGTCAAGGCGGGCACGGCGGTGCAGGTCTCCGTCCGGATCAAGATGGGCGAAGGGCTGACCGCCGCCAGGCTGGCGGTGAACCTGATCGGCCCCAACGGCGGCGGCCACCAGGTGTGCGAGCTCGACAAGGCGGGCGACTGGCAGGCGGCGAAGGCGTCCGTCCCGGTCGCGCCGGGCATGACGATGGCGTTCCTGCAGCTCTTCGTCGAGGGAGAAGGCACGCTCTGGATCGACGAGCTGACCGTCACGGGCGTCGCCGATCCCGTGGCCGACGGCAAGCTCAACGCGTTCGACATGGGCGCGGGGTACGGGTTCGGCTCGTTCGAGAAGGCGGTGACGGTGGCGGACGGCGTGGCGCGCATCTCGGCGCCTCACGGCCGGGGCGGTGCGGGGTTCCTGCTGAACGCCGACCTCCGGAAGGTCGGCTCGCTCTGCCCCGTCCTGCACGCGAAGCGCGGGGCAAAGAACCAGTCCAAGCGCCTGCGGCTGATCCTGAAGGACGCTTTCGACAACAGTCGCTCGTTCGACTACGACCTGACGAAGCTCTCGGCCGACGAGTTCACCCCGCTGATGCCCGCCGACGGCTGGCCGATCGCCCCCGCGCCCGACGAGCCGGAGACCGGCTTCGACCCGGCCCGCGTGTCCGGGCACATGTTCGTCGGCGCGTGGACGGGCGATGCCGTGGACGTCCTGCTCCGCGAGATCGCCTTTGCCCAGCCGGCGCCCGAGCTGCTGGCGAAGCGGAAGGCCAAGGCCGCGGCCGAGGTCCGCAAGCTCGCCCAGAAGCGCGAGGCCGAGCGGCGGGCCAAAGAGGCCCTGGAACGCACCATCGCCGAAGGCGCCGACCACCCCGCCGACGGGCCCGACGTGCAGCACGTCTGCGCCGTCGCCCCGGACATCCTGGCCGTGCGAATCCAGGAGCGCACCCGCGCGCCCGGCCGGCAGGAGCCCTACGAGGCCCGGCCCGGCGACGAGATCCGCGAAGAGAAGAAAGGTAACACCTACCTCGCCTGGGCCGACGGCAAGCCGGCGATCGCGCGGGCCCGCAGCGTCTGGCGGAGGAAGAGCGAGAAAGGCCGGCCGGAGAAGCTCGGCCTGTTGGTGAACGGCGGTAAGACGATAACGATCGGATCGACGGTCCACGGCGCGAAGATCACGGCCGAGACGCTGACCGATCCGCGGGCGTACCGGATCGCGTCGGCCGACGACCCCGCCTTCGCCCAGCCCCAGGCCCCCAAGGCGGTGTACCGCAAGAGCAAGCCGCTGGAGCGCGGAGATTCCGGCCAGCCACAGGTCCGCCACGTGGTCTACCTGAAGCTCCCCTCGCCGCTGAAGCTCGACGCGAAGTACACCGTGGCGTTCCACGGCGTCAACACGCGGCAGGCGGCCGTCGAGTACACGCACGACACGCGGCGCGTGCGGTCCGAGGCGATCCACGTCACGCAGATCGGGTTCCGGCCGAGCGATCCGCTCAAGCGGGCGTACCTGTCGACCTGGCTGGGCACGGGCGGCGGGCTGTCGTACGACGCCAAGCGCTTCGGGCTGCTCGACGCCCGGACCCGCCGGCGCGTGCATTCCGGCGAGATCAGGCTGGCCGTCCCCGCCGGGCGCGACGAGGCGATGCGCCCGAAGAAGAACCACAACCGGACCGACGTGTACTACATGGACTTCTCCGGCTTCACCAGGCCGGGCGAGTACGTCGTCCGCCTGCCCGACGTGGGAACCAGCTACCCGTTCCGCATCGCCGACGACGTCTGGCTGGCGGCATTCAAGACGTCCTTGCACGGCCTGCTGTGCCACCGCAGCGGGATCGCGCTGACCCCGCCGTGGACCGACTACCGCCGGCCGCGCCCGTTCCACCCGGCCGACGGGATGAAGGTCTTCCGCCTCGACCTGACCATGCTGGACGGCGAGTCGGACGCGGTGCGGAAGTCCCTCCAGCAGCAGCTCGGCCCGGACCTGGACCCGTCGGGCCTGAAGACCCATCCCGGCGCGTGGGGCGGCTACATGGACGCCGGCGACTGGGACCGCCGGTCGCTGCACCTCCGCGTGAGCTACCTCCAGCTCGAGCTGTTCGAGATGTTCCCGGACTTCTTCGAGAAGGTCCGCCTGGCGCTGCCTCCGGCCGAGGCGAACAACGCCCTGCCGGACCTCGTGGATGAGGCGTTGTGGAACGTGGACTTCTACGGGCGCCTCCAGGCGCCCGACGGCGGCGTGGGCGGCGGGGTGGAATCGACCGCGCACCCGCATGGCGGGGAGACGAGCTGGCAGGAGTCGCTGCTGGTGGGCGCGTTCGCGCCGGACCCGGCCAGCAGCTACCGCTACGCCGCCTCGGCCGCCAAGGCGGCGGGGGTGCTGCGGCGCTACGACGCGAAGCGGGCCGACGCCCTCCGCGCCGGCGCGGAGAAGGCCTGGACGTGGGCCGAGGCCCACGGCGAGCGCGTCGTCGAGGCCGTCCGCCAACGCGGCGGACGCGTCCGCGGCGAGGCCAGGGCCTTCCTCGCCGACGACCGGGCCCTCGCGGGCGTGGAGCTGCTGCGGCTGACGCGGGCGGAGGCCTACGCCAAGGCCCTCGCCGAGTGCCTCGCCGTCGCCACGGGCGCCGACGCCGGCCGGCAGCTCGATGCGACGTTCGCCTACACGCTGCTGCCCGACGACCTGTCCGACGCCCGGTGGAAGAAGCGCGCGATGGACTTCCTGAGGGCCCAGGGCGCCCAGGCGCTGGCGATGGGCGAGGGCAACGCGTTCAACATCACCGCCCGAGAGCCGAACCTGCCCATGATGGGCTACGTGGGCTACTACACCACCCCGGAGACGTGCATCGGACCCGTGCTGACGCGGCTGCACTGGCTGACCGGCGAGGCGAAGTACCTCCGCGGCGCGGTCGCGGCCGCCCAGTACGGCGCGGGCGCCAACCCCCTGAACGCCACGATGACCACGGGGCTGGGGCACGACTACCCGCGGGCGCCGCTGCACGTCGACAGCCGCACCGTCGGCTGCCCCGCCCCGCGCGGGATCACCATCTACGGCCCCCACGACCCGACCAAGGCGCCCGGGTGGGTCAAGACGTGGATCCTCGGGCCGGCCCTCCATCCCAAGGCCGACGACTGGCCCGCGGCGGAGTTCCACATCGACGTCTCCGGCTGGCCGGAGATGAGCGAGTACACCGTCCACCAGTCCCTCGGCCCGACCGGCTGCTACTGGGGCTACCTCGCCGCGCGAACGGCGGCAAACTAACAACGGGGTCAAACCTACACTTTTTACTTTATGCCCGGGCGTGGGCCTTGGGCGCCGTCCGCGGTGACCAAAAAGTAAAAAGTGTAGGTTTGACCCCGGGGGGGGAGGTCGGGTCGGGCGGTTAGTTTTTGCCGCGGCCGGCGACGCCCTTGGTGGCCTTGGTGATCTGCCGGGCCTTTTCCTTCGGGCGCAGCGACCGCGTGGCTTTGCCAGCCTGCCACATCTCGCTGTTGCCCATCTCGTTGAGCTCCTTGGCGAGTCGCTCGCGGTAGTCCTTCGCGCCGCAGACGCGCAGGACGCGCCGCGTCTCGGTCCCGTCGGCCACGCGCCGGTAGAGCTCCTTGAAGACGGGCATCACGGCCTTCTTGAACTTGGGCTTCCAGTCCAGCGCGCCGCGCTGTGCGGTGGCCGAGCAGTTGGAGTACATCCAGTCCATGCCGTTCTCGTCGACGAGGCGGATGAGGCTCTGCGTGAGCTCCTCGACGGTCTCGTTGAACGCCTCGCTGGGCGAGTGCCCGTGCTTGCGGAGCGTGTCGTACTGGGCCTCCATGATCCCCGCCAGCGCGCCCATGAGCACGCCGCGCTCGCCGGTGAGGTCGCTGAAGACCTCCTGCTGGAACGTGGTGGGGAACAGGTACCCGCTGCCGACGGCGATCCCGAGGGCGATGCACCGCTCCCGGGCCCGCCCGGTGAAGTCCTGCTCGACGGCGAAGCTGGAGTTGATCCCCGCGCCGCTGAGGAAGTTCCGCCGCACGCTCGTGCCCGAGCCCTTCGGCGCGACCATGATCACGTCCACGTTCTCCGGCGGGATGATCTTCGTCTGGTCCTTGTAGACGATCGAGAAGCCGTGACTGAAGTACAGCGCGTCGCCTTCGTTCAGGCAGGTCTTGATCGTCGGCCAGATCGCCTTCTGGGCCGCGTCGGAGACGAGCATCTGGATGATCGTGCCGCGCCGGGCGGCCTCCTCGATGTCGAACAGGGTCTCGCCGGGCACCCACCCGTCCTTGACGGCCCGGTTCCAGTCCTTGCGGAACCGCTTGGCCTGCCCGATGATCACGTGGAAGCCGTTGTCCCGCATGTTCAGCGACTGGGCGGGCCCCTGCACGCCGTAGCCGATGACCGCGATGACCTCGTTCTTGAGGGCCTTGCGCGCGCGGGCCATCGGGAACTCCTTGCGCATGACCACTTCCTCTTTGACGCCGCCGAAATCGATCAATGCCATGACCGCTTCTCCTTGCTGTCTCTGGGCCGCCCGAAGCGGCGCGCCCGTCGAAACAAGGCTTTCTACCGCCTCCGCCGGCGCCCGTCAAGACACGGGGGCGTTTTTGGTGGCGTGAGCGTCCGTCCGTGAGTAGAAGAGAATGCGGTCCCTGTCCGTGACCTGCCCTGTCCCGGCGGACCGGGACCCGTACGTCCCTCGATTCCGGATCGTGCACTTCCTCGACTGGAGAGCGAACCGACATGGCCGGCGAGAGAACACACCGATACCTCGACACGTCATTGTCGCCGCGGGAGCGGGCGGCGGACCTCGTCTCCCGGTTGACGTTGGAGGAGAAGGTCTCGCAGATGGTCCACGACGCCCCGGCCGTCCCGAGGCTGGACGTGCCCGAGTACAACTGGTGGAACGAGTGCCTCCACGGCGTGGCCCGCGCGGGGCGGGCGACGGTGTTCCCGCAGGCGATCGGCATGGCCGCGTCGTTCGACGCGCCGCTGCTGCGCCGCGTGGCCGACGCGATCAGCGACGAGGCCCGCGCCAAGCACCACCAGGCCGTCCGCCAGGGCAACCGGGCGCAGTACTTCGGCCTGACGTTCTGGACGCCGAACATCAACCTCTTCCGCGACCCGCGCTGGGGGAGGGGTCAGGAGACGTACGGCGAGGATCCCTACCTGACGGCCCGCATGGGCGTGGCGTTCTGCAAGGGGCTCCAGGGCGACGACCCGCAGTACCTCAAGCTGGTCGCGACGGCGAAGCACTACGCCGTCCACAGCGGCCCGGAGGCCGACCGGCACGAGTTCGACGCCGTCGTCGGTGCCCGCGACCTGCGCGAGACATACCTGCCCGCGTTCCGGGCGTGCGTCGTCGAGGCCGGGTGCGCGTCCGTCATGGGCGCGTACAACCGCACGAACGGCGAGGTCTGCTGCGGCAGCCGGACGCTGCTGCAGGAGATCCTGCGCCAGGAATGGGGCTTCGACGGGTACGTCGTGTCCGACTGCTGGGCCGTTCGCGACTTCCACGAGAACCACAAGGTGACGGCCAACCCCGCCGAGTCCGCCGCCCTGGCCGTCAACAACGGCTGCGACCTCAACTGCGGGTGCAGCTTCGGGTCGCTGATGATGGCGGTCGAGGAGGACCTGATCGACGAGGCGACGCTGGACGTGGCCCTGGTCCGCCTCTTCGAGGCCCGCTTCCGCCTGGGGATGTTCGACCCCGAGACGGACGTGCCCTACGCATCGATCCCGCCGGAGGTCGTCGGCTGCGACGCGCACCGGGACCTCGCCCTGCAGATGGCCCGCGAATCCGTCGTCCTGCTGAAGAACGACGGGCTCCTGCCGCTGCGGAAGGACCTGCACAAGGTCGTGGTGGTCGGCCCGAACGCCCGGGGCATGGACGTGCTGCTGAGCAACTACTTCGGCTTCTCCGACCGCTGCGTCACGCCGCTGGAGGGCGTCCTCGCCGCGGTGAGCCCCGGCACGCAGGTACAATACGCCGAGGGCTGCGGGCTGACGGGCGACGGTGAGGCCGGCTTTGCGCAGGCCGTCGGCCTGGCGAGGGACGCGGACGTCGTGATTGCCTGCATGGGCCTGACGGCGAGGCTGGAGGGCGAGGAGGGCGCCGCGGCCGATTCCGACGCCGGCGGGGACCGAAGGCACATCCACCTGCCCGGCGTGCAGGAGGCGCTGCTGCAGAAGCTGCACGAGGCGGGCGCGGACGTCGTGCTGGTGCTGTTCAGCGGCTCGGCCGTGGCGGTCCCGTGGGCGGCGGAGAACCTGCCGGCGATCGTCCAGGCGTGGTATCCCGGCGAGGCGGGCGGGCAGGCCGTCGCGGACGTGCTGTTCGGGGACTACAACCCGGCCGGACGCCTGCCGGTCACCGTGCCGAGGTCGCTGGACCAGCTCCCGGCGTTCGAGGACTACGCGATGGCCGGGCGAACGTACCGCTTCCTGGCCGACGAGCCGCTGTACCGGTTCGGCTACGGGCTGAGCTATACGACGTTCGAGTATTCGGACCTTCGGCTGAGCAAGGAGAGGATCGCGGCGGACGAGTCGGTCACGGTGACCGCGCGCGTGGAGAACACCGGGCGGCGGGCCGGCGAGGAGGTCGTCCAGCTCTACGTCCGCGACGTGGAGGCGACCGTTCCCGTTCCGATCCATCACCTGGAGGGTTTCCGCCGCATCCGGCTCGCGCCCGGCGAGGCCGACACCGTGGCGTTCGCGCTGCGGCCCGAGCAGCTCGCCTGCTACGGCGACGACGGCCGGGCGTTCGTCGAGCCCGGCGCGTTCGAGATCTCCCTCGGTGGCGGCCAGCCCGGCGACCCCGCCTCGGGCGCCCTCACGGCGGCACTGAAGGTAATCTGACGTTCGCCTCGTCGCCTGCGGGCGTCGGGACGGGCAAGAAAGGAAAAAAGGTGTCAGGAACCTTTTTCGCTCAAAAAAAGGTTCCTGACACCTTTTTTCGCCCTTCCTCGCGCGGGGCCTTTGGGTCGGCGCAGCACAAGGGGCGGGCACGCGCCGCGGCGCCGCCCGCCCCGTTCCCGATCCGGGGATCGTCGCAGGCCGGTCCGAATCAGCAGGCGCGGCGCCTGCGGACGTAGCCGCCGGCGGCCAGCAGCCCGCCCAGCGCGCCGATCAGCGTTGCCGGCTCGGGAATCGCCGTCGCCTGGAGGCTGCCTTCCATCGTGAAGCCGCCCCACATGTCGTTGCCGTAGTCGTCCGCGACGCGCCAGTTGTTGAACACCGCGCTGAACCAGAGGGTGTAGTCCTGGCCGAGGACCAGGTCGTTGTCGACGCCCGGGTCGTAGGCACCGTTGCCGTTGACGTCCTCGTAGAAGTCGCCGGTGACCGTCCACAGCTCGTCGGCGGGGTTGAAGTCCGGGCTGAGGGCGTTCTGATGGTCCGTCCCGCCGAGCTCCGTGTTGAAGTGGGCGATGCCGTACTCGTCGGTCCCCGGCTCGTACGTGCCGTCGTCCGGCGTCGCGTCCCAGGGGTTCTCCTCCACGGACGCCGTCCAGTCGTACTCACCGTTGACCGAGGCGGTCAGTGTCGAGTACGGCTTCATCAGGACGGCCTCGCCCCAGTTCTTGGCATTCCCGCCGGCCAGCCACAACTGGACGTGCGAGACGCCCTGGAAACCGGCGAACGCCGAGAACTCCAGGATGTTGGCGACGCTCTGGAGGTCCTGGGCGGCCGTCGCGCCGGCGTCCCGGCCCGACGCGGCGTCGTTGTAGGTGAGGTAGTACCGGCCCGTCACGTTGTTCGGCACGTTGCGGGCCGTCCCCAACTGATCGAGGCGCGTGCCGTCCGCGACCGCGTAGTTGAACAGATCGTTCGGGTTGAACTGAAGGCTGCCGCCCATCGCGGCGACGGGCAGGCTCGCGCAGATTCCCAGCACACACAGACAAATCGCATTCCGTCCCATGGTTTCCTCTCCTCTCGTGCTCCGTTCGCTCCCACACACCGAGGCTGGCCTGTCCGCCGCAAACGGCGTCGCCAGCCAAAACAGACCCGGATTATAGGGCATATCCCCGTCCGATGTCCAGAGGATTCTCATAAGGAGCTCTGGCAACCGGCCGGGCCCGTCGGGCAGGGGGCGCGTGGTTCCTTGTCGGCGGTCTCGCCCTGCCCGCGCGGGTCCGATACAATCCTGGCATGGTCGGCACTGCGAGCACGTATGACGAGCTGCCGTACGGGTTCTGCGCGTTTCCGCAGGTCCACCCGGATCGGCTGGCGGTGGTGGGCCGGCTGTTCGGGCTCTCGCCCGCGCCGGTCGGGCGATGCCGCGTGCTGGAGATCGGCTGCGCGCTGGGGGGCAACCTGCTGCCGATGGCGGCGGCCCTGCCGGAGAGCCGGTTCGTGGGGATCGACCTCGCGCCGAGGCAGATCGAGCAGGGGCGGGCGGTGGTCGAGCGGCTCGGCCTGGGGAACCTCGAGCTCCGCGCCCAGGACGTGACGGCGTTCGATCCCGCCGAGGGACCGTTCGACTACATTCTCTGTCACGGCGTGTACTCGTGGGTCCCCCCGGCCGTGCAGGAGGCCATCCTGTCGCTCTGCCGCCGCGGCCTCTCGCCGGACGGGCTGGCGACGATCAGTTACAACGTTCACCCGGGCTGGCACGTCCGCGGCGCGGTGCGGGACATTCTGCGGTACGGTGCCCGCGGCGCGGGCGCCCCGAGGGAACAGGTCGCCCGGGCGCGGGCGTACCTGGCCTTCGTCGCCCGCAACGTGTTCGACACGGACACCCCCTACGCGCGGACGGTTCGCGAGGCGGCCGAGACGCTGGCGGCCGAGGACCCCGTCTACATCTTCCACGAGTACCTGGAGGAGCACAACCACCCGACGAGCTTCGCGGAGTTCGTCGGCCGGGCCGAGGGCGCGGGGCTGCGGTACGTCGGCGAGGCGTCGCTGCGGGACCCGTCGTCCCTGCTGCGCGACGAGGCCCGCGCGATGCTGACGGGCATCTCCGACGACCGGGTCCGCTGCGAGCAGACGCTGGACTTCCTGTGGCGGCAGACCTTTCGGCGGGACGTGCTCTGCCCCGCCGGCCGGGAACCGGGGCGATGGCCCGAGCCGGCCGGCCTGAAGGACATGCTGCTGGTCGCGCTGGCCGAGCCCGTCGCCGACGAGCCCTCGAAGTTCCGCAACGCCGCCGGACACACGCTGACGACGCGGGACCCGGCCTTGCGGGCCGCCCTGGGCGCGCTGCACCGCGCCCGCCCGCGCGGCGTGCGTTTGGCCGCGCTGCTGGCCGCGGCCGGCCAGGCCGTGAGAAACGTGGACGAGGCAGCCCTGGCGCGATCGCTGCTGGCCTGCGCGACGGCCGGGCTCGTGGAGCTGCACACCCATCTCCCGCCGATCGCCGCTCGCCCGTCGGACCGCCCCCAGGCCGGACCCGTCGCGCGCTGGCAGGCGGCGGAGGGCCACGTCGTCGTGAACCTGCGGCATCAGTGCTACGAGCTGGACGGGCTGTCCCGGGCCGTGCTCGCCCTGCTGGACGGGGCGCGAAGTCGCCCGGCCGTGTGCGAGGCGCTCGCCGGGCAGCTCGGCGCCGGCACGTTGGCGCTCCCCGCGGGCCCGGACGGCCGGAAGCCCACGGCCGCCGACCTGCCGCAGATCGTCGACGAAGTCCTCGACGCCCTCGCGGGGCTCAGTATGCTGGTGGAGCGGTAGGTTCCGGCGGCAGGGCGGTTTCTACGTGAGAGAGACCGGCTGCTCCAAGACAGAGAGAACCACGAGATGATCTCGCACAACACACTCAGTCGACGTCGGTTCCTGAAGGCCGCGGGTGTCGGCGCGGCCGCGATGACGGCCGGCGCGGGGCTGGCGGCCAAACCCAAGCGTCGGCCGAACATCCTGTACATCATGTCCGACGATCACGCGGCCCCCGCGATGAGCTGCTACGGCAGCCGGATCAACAAGACGCCCCAGCTCGACCGGATCGCCACGGGCGGGATGCGCCTGGACAACTGCTTCTGCACGAATTCGATCTGCACGCCGAGCCGGGCGACGGTCCTGACCGGCACGTACAGCCACGTCAACGGCTGCCGGGCCTTCAACCCGTTCGACAACCGCACCCCGACTTTCCCCCGCCTGCTGAAGGCCGCGGGGTATCACACGGGCGTGGTGGGCAAGTGGCACCTGCATTGCGAGCCGGCGGGCTTCGATTCCTGGAGCGTGCTGCCGGGGCAGGGCAAGTACTTCGATCCGGTCCTGCTCGAGCCCGGCGGGAGGAAGGTGTACGAGGGCTACGTCACGGACGTGATCACGGACCTGGCGCTGGAGTTCCTCCGGGAGCGCCCCAAGGACAAGCCCTTCTGCCTGCTGTATCACCACAAGGCCCCACACGACAACTTCGAGTACGACGACAAGCACGCGCACCTGTACAAGGACGCGGACATCCCCGAGCCGGACAACCTGCTGGACGACTACGCAAACCGCGGCGAGGCGGTCCGGCGCGTCACGCAGAAGATCGGCATGCGTCACACGGCGTACGCCCGGCAGACGAAGCACCTGCCCCCGACCGAGCGAAAGCGCGCGTGCTACCAGATCTACATCAAGAGCTACCTGCGGTGCGTGGCGTCGATCGACGACAACGTCGGACGCGTGCTGGACTACCTCCAGGCCGAGGGGCTGGAAGAGGACACGATCGTCGTCTACACGTCGGACCAGGGCTTCTTCCTCGGCGAGCACGGGATGTACGACAAGCGGTTCATGTACGAGGAGTCGCTCCGCATTCCCTTCGTGGTGCGCTACCCGCGGGAGATCGCGCCGGGCGGCAAGAGCGGGGCGATGGTCCTGAACGTCGACGTGGCCCCCACGCTGCTGGACTACGCCGGCGTGCCCGTCCCGGCCGAGATGCAGGGCCGCAGCGCCCGCCCCGTGCTGCGCGGGAAGACCCCCGAGGACTGGCGGGGGTCGATGTACTACCGCTACTGGCTGCACCTGCCGCACTTCCGCGTCGCCGCCCACTTCGGGGTGCGAACGCACGACCACAAGCTGATCTACTACTACGGCCGGGCGCTGGGCACGCCCGGGGCGCGAAAGCAATCCACCCCGCCGGAGTGGGAGCTGTTCGACCTGCGCAAGGACCCGCGCGAGATGAAGAACGTCTTCGCCGACCCCGCCTACGCCGGCGTGGTCCAGCGGCTGGCCGGCGAG
>Ga0272441_10003830_pt1 | contig 28095 bp, 16 predicted proteins | sample SSMProp6N_FD_193582 | JGI IMG/M metagenome (GOLD analysis project Ga0272441, IMG submission 193582) | Marine sediment archaeal communities from Little Sippewissett salt marsh, Falmouth, MA, United States - SSM-Prop-6N | ecosystem: Environmental > Aquatic > Marine > Wetlands > Sediment ... | reverse complement strand
CATGCGCGTCACGAGCGTCGCCAGCCGCGCGGGCCGGCCCGCGAACGTCCGCAGGAAGTACGGCTCGGCGTGCGTCATCGTCCACCAGGCCCCGCCGTGGCACTGGTACCAGTACTTGTCGATGCAGACCTCGCCCGCCCCGCCGTTGGAGAACAGCAGCGCCGTCTTGCCCGGCTCGGCCCAGGCCATGATCGTCTGCGACTCGCGCGGGTGGAACCCCCGCTTGCCGATGTTGTGGTTCAGCACGTCGCCCTGGAACGTGCCCTTCACCTCCCGCACCTTGCGGTAGATGATCAGGTTCTTCTGCTTGTCGACGCTCTCGACGCGGATCAGCACGATCGTGCCGGCCTCGTTCACCAGCCGGCCCAGCGAGTAGGGGATCTCGACATAGGCCCGGGCGGGGCGGGTCGCCCCCAAGACGGTCGCGACAACAGCGAGCACGACCCATCGCGCCGGCATGGCGCGGCGGGGCCGCGCGAAAGCACTGAGCTTCAAGCCCCAGTCCCCAGACAAGCTCCAAGACGCCAAGCGGCAGGGACCAAACGGAGAGGCCCCGCTTGCCCGCTGGCCCGCTTGGTGCCTGGCGGCCTGGAGCTTGGTGCTTGTTCGTTCTTTGGGAGTTGCCGTTTGGTTCTTCATTCGCTTGGCCGGTCTACTCGATTCCATGGAGCCCTTCCCGCGCCACCTGCGCCCATTGGCTGCCCGGATGCTCCCGGACCACCTGCCGGTACAGCCTCGCCGCGCGGGCGGTTTCCTTCATCAGCGTGCAGGCCCGGGCGGCCTCGCAGCGGGCGGCGGCGGACCACTCGGGGTAGCCGTACGTCAGCGGGACGACCAGCAGCGCCTCGATCGCCTCGTCGTATTTCTGCTGGGCGATCCGGCAGCGGCCGATCTGGTACTGGGCCCGGGCCGCCGGCTCGCCGACCGTCTCGCGCGTCACGCCGGCGTAGGCCTTGACGGCCTCGTCGTAGCGTTTCTGGACGTGCAGCGCCCACGCCATGCCGTACATCGCCTCGGCGCGCCACGGGCTGTTGCGATTGGCCTGGAGCAGCGCGGCGAACGCCTGGCGGCTGGCGTCCCACTGCTTGAGCTCCGCGTGGGCCTGGCCGAGGCGAAGCAGGGCCCGCTCCGTGATGTCGCCCACGGTCCGGAGGCGATTGTCCGACTGGAACGGCTTGAGCTGGGCGGCGGCCCCGGCCCAGTCCTTCTGCCGGATCATCGCCTCCGCCGTGAGGTAGCGTCCCTGCGCGGGCGTGTAGTAGTCCCGCGGGCGATTGCCCAGGCCCGCGAGATGGCCCAGGGCCTCGGCGGGCTTGTCCTGGGCCAGCATGCACGACGCCAGCCGCAGCCGCATCGCCTCCGCCAGCGCCTCGGAGGGGCTGTGGCGGAGCCCATCGGTCAGCAGCGTCTCCGTCGCGGCGACGCCCTCGGCATCGTCGGGCCGCTGGGCGTACATCTCGGCGAGCTCCAGGCGGGCGCGGACGGCCAGCTCGTGGGACGGGGCGGCCGCGATCAGCCGCTCGTACTGCCGCCGGGCCGCCACCTCCGACGCCTGGACGGGCACGGCGGCGCGGGGCACGTTGGGTACGGCGGGGGTCGGGGTCGTTTGGCCCTCGGGCGTTGTCTCGGCCAGGCGTGCGACGGCCTTGGCGAGGGCCTCGGCCTGGAGCTTCTGGCGGGCGGCCTCCACCTCGCCGTCGGCCAGCGTTCGGAAGCACCACGCGGCCTCGTAGAGCAACTGCACGTGGGCGGGCGAGCCGGGCGTGGTCTCGGCGGCGTTCTCGGCCTCGGCCAGCAGGCGGGCGAGCGACTGCCGGAACGCGAGGGTCTTCTCGCGCAGGGCCTTCTGCGCGGCGGTCACCTGCTCGGGTCGCGCGCCGGCGCGGGCCGTCGTGCGGCGGGCGGTCTGGACCGCCGCGTCGAGCAGTTCCCGCCGGCACTGGCTGGCGCGCCACGCCGCGTTGGTGGCCTCGGGCGTGCCCGGGAAGGCGTCGATCAGCGTGTCGAGCAGCGTGACGGCCTCGTCGGGCTTCTTGGCGGCCTTCAGGCCCAGGGCGTGGGCGTACTGCAGCATCGCCGCCCAGTGCCGCTTCGCGGGGTCCTTCCGCATCGCCGCGTCGTGCTGCTGGCGGTAGTCGGCAAGGGTCTTGACCGTCTCCTGACCCCGCCCCTGACTGCGCATCAGTTGGGCCTGGCGGGCCAGCGCCAGCGGCGCGACGTCGCTGGCTCGCAGCGGGTCGGCGCGGAACTTCTGGAGCTCGTTGATCGCGCCGCCCGGATCGCCTCGCGCGGCGGCACAGGCGGCCCGCTCGAGGACCATCGCCGGCACGACCGCGTCGGCGGCGAACTCCCGTTGGATGCGGTCGCAGGCCTGAAGGGCGCGCTGGACCAGGCCGTGCCGCTCGTTGTTGTCCGTGACCTGCTCGGCGATTCGCCGATAGCAGTAGGCCAGCTTCAGCAGGGCCTCCGGCACCTTGGGGCCCTTGCCGGCCGTGCCGAGGTACGCCTCCAGCAGCTGGGCGGCCTTCTCGATCTGCGCCACGAGCCGGGCGGCGGCCAGCGCGTCGCCCGCGTCGGGCGGGAGCGTTCTCAGGAGGCAGTCGGCCAGCAGGTAGGAGACCTCCGCGAGGTCGCCGGTCCGCTCGAACGCCGGGACCTTCCGAAGCCGCTGCGCCGCCTCCTCGTAGCGGCCCTGGCGGTAGTGGATCGTCGCCACGCCGTGCCGGGCGAGGTGGGCGTAGTGGAAGTCCTTCGAGAGGTCCGTCAACTGCCGGTAGCGCCGCAGCGCCTCGTCGTACAGGCGGGGGAGCTGGTTGGCCTTGCCCGGATCGGCCTCGGCGGCCAGGGCGGTGAAGTAGGCGTTCTCGGCGCTGCGGAACAGCACGGCCGGCAGGAGCGTGCTGCGCGGGTAGCGCTGCTGGAACTGCCGGCAGGCCGCGTCGGACTCGGCGTACTTGCCCGCGAGGTGCAGGGCGGCGCCCTGGCGCTGCGTGGCCTGCTCGGCCTGCCGGGCGCTGGGGCCCTCGGCCAGCACGCGCCGGTACGTCGCGACCGCCTCGTCGTAGCGCCCGAGCTGCTGCTGCACGTCGGCCGACTCCAGCAGGATGTCCAGCCGGCGGGCCTTGGCGGCGGGGTCGGCCTTGGCGCGCAGGGCGGCCTTCTGTGCGGCCTGGGCGAGTGTGGTCAACGCGGCGGCCAGGGCGGACTCGTGGGCCTTGGCGTCCTTGGGGTCTGCGGCGGCGATCTTCGCCCGTGCCAGCCACCACGTCGCCCGGTCGCCCCGCTCGGCGTCGCCCGCGAGGGGCTGGAGAACGGCGATCGCCTCGGCCGGCCGGCGGGCCTGGAGGTGGCAGTAGCCGAGGCGGAGCTTCGCGTCGGCCAGCAGCGGGCTGCCCGGGTGTTTCTGGACGAGCTCCGCGAGGGCACGGGCGGCCTCGTCGTGCTTGCCGCTCTCGGCCCGCAACAGCGCCGCGTAGAACGCCGACCGGACCACGTAGCCGGGCGACGGGCCCCGCGCCAGGGCCTCCAGGGCCGCCTTCTGCTCGGGGGCGAGCGGCTTGCCCGCTTTCAGCTTCGCGTCGGCGTCCTTCTTGCGCTGCTCGTAGCCGGTCCGCACGGCCTGGTATAGCCCGGCCGCCTCCGGCCGCTCCTCGGCGAGGTGATGCGTCCGGGCCAGGAGATACTGGGCGTGCAGGCCGATGTCCTGGTCGAACGGCGCGAGCCGGCTGAGCAGCCGCCCCGCTTCGAGGGTGTCCTTCTGCAGGAAGCGGGCGTAGCCGGCGTAGTACAGTGCCAGCGGGCCGTAGGGGCCCTTGGCGGCCTGCTCGTCGGCCAAGACGGTGCGGGCGGCCTTTTCGGCCTCGGGGTAGGCCTTGAGGCGGAGCATGGCCTCGGCCTGGTCGCAGCGGGCGCGGGCGGCCCATTCCGGCTCGTGGGCGTTCGGGTCGGCGCTCTGCCGGCGGGCGCGTTCCGCGAACGCATCGGCGGCGGATCCGAACTGGTTGGCGGCCTCCGTGAAGTGCCGCCGGGCGGTGTCTTGCAGCTTGGCGGCCTCGGCGGGGGGCTTGGCTGCGGCTTGCCGTTCGGCCTGGGCGCCGAGGGCCCGCAGGGCGGCGGCGTAGTAGTACAGCGCGAAGGGCCGCTCGGGCAGGGAGGAAGAAGCCGCGGCGTCGCGGAACGCGTCGTGGAGGGCCTGGTAGTCCCGCTGGGGTCGGGTCAGCAGGCACATCGCCAGCCCGTACTGCGCGGCGTACCGTCCGCCGTAGTCGCGGTACTGGCGGACGTACTCGCCGAACCGCTGGGCGGCGAAGTCGTACTTGCCCTCGTTGTAGGCGCGGCGGGCGCTGTCCAGCAGCAGTTGCGCGGCCTGCTCCTTGCTGAGCTGCTGGGCGCGCGCGCACAGGGGGACCGCCAGCAGCAGTGCCCCCAGGACAGGGATCGCAACCCGCCCGGCCGAGCCGGCATGAACCGATCTCATCAATCTCTCCGCAGGCTGGGGTGAGAGGAACGGCGTCTGAATATACATGCCCCCCAGACCGGCGGAGTTACGCGAGGGTTACAGGTATTGTTCAGATTCGGCCGAGCAGGCCGATGGGCCCTGAACCTCGGAAGGAGAGAAGGCCACGCTATGAAGCCCCGACCGCATGCTCTGCCGTTCGTTATTCTTCTCGCAACGCTGCTGCCCGGTGCGCCCGCCCGGGGCGTAATCGCCGTGCCCATGCCCGTCTCGAAGGTCCTGCGGGACTCGCAGACCGTCCTGATCGGCACCGTGGCGCGCGTGATCCCGGACCGCGGCATGGTGGACGTGCGCGTCGGCGAGGCCGTCAAGGGCAAGGCGGGGTCCGAGCGGGTGCGGCTGCTGATGGAGAAGCCGGCCGAGCGGGCAACCGGCGCGACCGAGGGCCGCCCGGTGGTGGTCTTCGTCGCCAAGCCGGCGCGGGAGGGAATGCCCCCCGCCCTCGCGCTGGTCCACGTGGGCGACGCCTGGCGGAAGGCGTTCCCCGTGCGGGGCGCGCGGGCGCCGATCTGGCGGGTCGGGCCGGTCGAGGGGCAGGCGACCAAGGGCTTTCCCGGGCGCACGGCCGCGGTCGTGGCGATCATCCGCGAGCTTCTCAAGACCGGTCGGACCCGGCTGCTGGACAAGGTCGAGAACAAGGTCTTCCAGGGCGGCGTGAAGCGCCTGGCGAGGCTGGACATCACCGCGCCCCGCGCTCTGACCGTCGCCGACGTCAACGGCGACGGGAAAGGCGACCTGCTGATCGACACGGCCAAGGGATGCCGCCTGTTCCTCGCCTCCGCCGACGGCTACCGCGACGCCACCCAGGCGTGGTGTCCCTGGGGCGTCGCCGGCGGGTACTCGGCCTTCGGCGACGTCAACGCCGACGGGCGAATCGACTACCTTCAGAACAGCACGCTCTGGATCCACTCGGGGGCGGGGTTCTCGCCCGTGAAGTCGCCGCTGCCCACGCCCGTCAAGCTGCGCCCCCTCGCCGCCGCGCTGACCGATGCCACCGGTGACGGCAAGCCCGACGCCGTCCATCTCGCCGCCGACGGGACGCTCCGCGTCCACGAGAACTCCGGCGGGGCCGGGAGGCCCTGGCGGGCGCTGCCGCCACGCAAGCTCTGGCGGGATCCCGAGGGCCCCGTCTCCGCGGCGATCGGGGACTGGGGCGACGACACCCGGCCGCACGCCCTCGTCGCCTGGCCGAAGCGGATCGTGCGGTTCTCCCTCGACCCGAACGGCCCCGGCCCCGCCGAGTACACGCGCCTGACCGGCCTGGGCGCCGAGGAGCTGCACAAGGCCTTCCCCAACGGCCTGACCGGCGCGCGGACTACAACCCTCGACATCAACGCCGACCGCCGGCCCGACTGGCTCGTCCTGACCGCCACGGGCGGCCTGCTGCTGGTCAATCGCGGATACGGCGCGTTCCTGGCGAACCAGGACGCCGGCATCCCCTTGCTCCCGGGGCCCGGCCGCAAGGTCCCGTTCGCCCTGACCCCCGCGACCCGTATCGCCGCCGCCGACCTCCACGGCGACGGATTCGAGGACCTGTTGATCCTCACCGAGGACGGCACGCTGTACGAGGCCGACAACACCCCATTCCGCATCGGCGCGGGGCGAAAGCAGCGCCGGAGGCGGCCCCCCGACCGGTAGACAATGCACCCCCGGCGACGGGGGCCTCGCCGCGGGAGCCGCCGGGGGCGGGCTCGGCCTGGGGGCTTCCTGTTCAGTGCCGTCGTTTCCGCACGGCCAGGCCTGCGGCCCCCAACGCCAACAGGGCCAGCGCGGAAGGCTCGGGGATCAGGTCGAATTCCCACATCCCCGTGCCCTTGTTGTCCACGAAGCCGCCCACGTAGGTTGCCCGGGTCAGGAACGCGTCCAGCTCGGCGAGACTCATGCCCGGCGGGAAGATGTCGCCCAGGTCCCAGACGGTGTCGAATCCCATCATGAACTGGTCGGACTCGGAGACTTCCAGCGGCTCGTCCACGATGAACGGCATTGGCCGCTGGCTCCAGGGGAAGGCGGCCGTGCCGGGAGCGACGAAGTCCGCGCCGCCCTCGGCGTTCTCGAGGATGAAGTTGATGATCGTGCCCGCGGCGGTCTCGGTCGGGTCCAGCTTCACGTTGCCCGTCTGGGGGTCGTAGAGGAGATCGGCCCGGTCGGGTCGGTCCACCGGCCCTCCGGGGGGCTGCTCGGGCGGCACGGGCAGGGGACCGCCGAGGATGCCGACGTAGTCGGCCACGCTGCTGCCCCATCGGGCCATGACCTCGGCCATGTCGCTGTTGCCGATCTCGTCGTCGCCGTCGAAGTCCCCGTTCTCCCAGCCGTAGTACACGCGCCAGTTGGCTGCGACCGTGGCGAAGTCGGCGTTGGTGACCTGCCTGTCCCCGTCGCAGTCGCCCGGGATGGTACGCAGTACGGTCATGTCCACGTACGTCTCGTGGTACCCGACGTCTTGCAGGAAGACGCCCGGGTCTCCGAGGTACGTGCCGGCCGGGGGGGTGTCGAACGTCCCCTCGACGCGGGTGGCCGTCAGGACCACCACCGTGTGATCGCCGTACGTGGGAGGGGCGTCCCGCACCTCCAGCCAGGCCCCGCCGTCCAGGCGAGCGGTGTCAGAAACGTGGACCTGGCTGCTCCAGTCGCCCTTCAACGCCGGCGGGTAGAAGCTGTTCTCGCCGAAGTCCAGCGAGCCCTCGACGAACAGCATCGGGCCCTCGCTGGCGTGCGGAATCAGGGTGCGGTTGACGGTGACATTCCCCACGATCGTGGCGTCCGTCCCGTAGCTCACGCCGTCCAGGACGCCCCCGCCTGTGCCGACGCCCAACTCCGAAGCGGACCCCAGGTCCAGCACCGTATTGCTCCCGAACTGCGTCGAGCTGTTGAGGTAAAGCCGCTGGTTCTGGTCGATCACCACCGCGCCCCCGTTCTGCACGTCGAGAGAGTCGGACAGCCGGTCCTCCGAGACCGTCACCGTGTCCTGCTCGATCGTCACGGCCGACAGCAGGCTGGGAAAGTGGTAGCCGGCGTCGGTGCACGACAGGAGCCACTGCGAGTTGCCTGTCGTCGAATCCATCGCTCCCCACGTTCCGTCGCCCTGGCCGTCCCAGCAGATCGTGTTGGCCGGGGCGACAGGAATGAACCCGTCCATGCCGTTGTTTGCTGAAACGAGCAGGTCGCCCCCCGTCAGGGGCTGAGAGAGGCTCACCGTGCACGCGCCGCCGATGCCGGCCGTCCCGGACCCGATCGAGAGATGGCCGCCGGCGGTATCGCTGTATTGTAGCAGCTCGACACCCGTTCCGGGCCCGAACGAGCCGGGACCAAACACGAGCTCCGTCTCGCCGGGGAGGAAGTCCAGACTGCCCGGCGTCATCGGGCGGGGAGGCAGGGCGACCCACGTCTGCGCCCCGGAGCCCGGTATGATCGTGCCGCCGTTGGACAACCGGACCCGCTGCATGCCTCCCTCAACGCCTCCACTGGCTGCCTCCTTGGATCGGATGATGAAGTTGAACGGGGTGGGAAGGGGATTGCTGCCCGCGTCGATGATGAGCGTGCTGCCGGAAATGCTCGCGCTCGTCGCGGGGGACGTGTCGAGGGCCTCGTACTCGCCGAACCGGTCCGGGAACCAGAGGTCGATGTGGATATCGGTGTAGATGCCTACGGTAGTGTCGATCCGCCAGACGTACTCCCAGTACGTGTCGTCCCCCGTGCCATACTTGTTAACGGTCTTGACGCCCGAAGTGGCCGCTCGGGCACGCTGGGGTGAGAACAGGACCGCTCCGACACACAGCGTTGTCGCGGCGCAGGTCGCGAGCACAAGCCTTGCTGAGGATCGCATCATTCGTCTCCTTTTCTTGCCTCGGCTGCTCTGGTTGTCGGCGGCCGCCTTTGCCGGGCGACGGCCCGGCGTCGTCCCGACTCGACGAACGGTTGCCGTTGGAGTGGCAGATGATCTACCGTTGGAGGCGGCTTGGCCTCGACGCGCACGTCCTATCCGAGGGGAACTTGGCCGGGCGGCCTGGGCAGAACGGTCCGAAGGAGCGAGCTTCGTTTCTGCCCTGCGAAAGGCATCGATAGCTGGCCGCTCCCGAAGCGAGCTAGAGCAAACAACCTACTTAACCATAGGTCCAGACCCGCCCGCTGTCAAGGCAGACCTGCAAAAGAGAGGCTCTAAACATTTTTCTATTATGCAGATAGGAGAAGTCGGGCTTCCATGCGGTTCGCAAGCCACCGACGACACGATAAGCCTCTCGGTATGGCCGACATCCCCGAAGCCGGCTCCAACAGCTTTGCCCGGAGGGCAAGACGCTGGGGATCTCCTTCTGCAACTACGAGGGCCCGCCGCTGGACCTCGACCGGCGGTCCTGCTCGGTGGTCGGCAACGGCTTCGTCTGCGAGATGGGCTCGAAGGCCGACGACGGAGACTTTGCCGCCTTCCGCAAACGCTTCGTTGCCGTCGACGTCAAGGACACCCAGAGGGGAGGCCTCAACACCCGCGGCGCGATTCGCCGCCGCGTGACCTACCGCCGCGCCGCCCTGGAGCTGGCCATGGAGTACAACCAGGCCAGCGAAGGCATCCGCTACGCCACCATCAACGGCAAACCCGCCCCCGAACCCCAATTGCAGGCTACGGGCCTCCCGCTGGGCAAGGTCCCGTGGGTGTAGCGCCGATTCCCCACGTGCCCGGCCTCGTGCTCATGGCAGGTCCGGCAGGGCGACCTTCTCCACGCCGCGGCGGCGGTATTCTCCGTAGACGGCGAGGATGGCCTCCCGGCCGGCGTCTTGGGTGGCGGGCGTGTCGTACTGTTTCCAGGCGGCGTACAACGCCTGCTGGAGCTGGACCCAGGTGAGTCTGTTCAGGTCGGTCATCTTGGCTCCGATCCCGTCAGGCGGCTTGGCTGAATTCTGAGTCTTGGCAACGGCAGTGTCGGAAATGATGGATGATGAATGGTGAACGCTGAATGATGAAGGCATCCGGAAGCGGGCGTCAGCCTCCGCACTTCACCATTCATCATTGGGTGTTTATCATTCACGATTGTCCTGTCTTTCTCGGCGCACTCAATCATCCGGCTACCCAAGGGCCTGCTTGAGCTGCGCAAGCGTCTCTCGCGCGGCGGCGAGCTCGTTCTCGGCCCATTGGCGGTTGAAGGGGCAGGTCTCGGCGGGCGGGGGCGGCCAGCGGGCGTCGGAGTTGGCGGCGTTGGTCAGGTGGTACCAGAAGGCCTCGACGAGCGCCTTGTGTGTCTCGTCGGCCTCGGCGGCGGGCTGGACGTTCTCCTTGTAGTCCTGGCGCAGCAGGGCGATCTGGGGGTCGTAGCGGAGGGACTCGGGCGTGCGGGCCCAGGCCTCCGCGTACGTGCGGTGCCACGCGAAGCGGTCCTCCACGAAGTACGGCTCGTCGACGGGGGGCAGCTCGCAGGCCTCGGAGAACGTGATCATCTCGCCGAGCTCGAGCACGGCCGTCACGAGGGCCTCGAGCTTGGCGGCGGCGTCGGGGTCGACGGCGAAGCACTTGCTGTAGTCCTGGAAGTGCTTGACGTGGAAGTAGCCCGTCGTGCCGCAGTACTCGGCGTCGTCGGCGACGATGATCAGCGCGCCCTTCCCGCTGCCGGACCACTTCCTGACGTTGGCGAGGTACTTTTCCAGCGGGAGGCGCCCGAGGAAGTAGCCGTTGGCCGTGTTGGCCACGCGGTCGGACCGGCAGAACCCGCCGAGGCCTTCCACGACGTCGCGGAAGGGGAAGTGCAGGGCCGGCTCGTCGGGGTCCAGGTCGTACCAGGGCAGGTTGCCGCCCCAGTTCATGTCGTGGGCGCGGTTGCGCTCCACCCAGCCGTACTCCTTGTTGTTGCAGATCTTGTACGACTCGAAGTCCAGCGTGAGCTGTCGGTAGCCCACGTCGCGGTAAGTGTTGGGCACGTACTGCATCCAGGAGCACTCGGGGTTCCAGCCGCTGGCCGGGCGGAAGCCGAGGTGCTCCTCGTAGATGCGCATGGCGAACTCGTTGGACCACCGCCCGTCCTCCTCGGGGATGTTCGCCAGCATGGGGTGGGCGTAGGGGCTGCCCATGAACTCGCACTGCCCGCTGTCGATGGCGGCCCGGAGCTTGGCCAGCACGTCGGGCGTGCGCCGGGCGATCTGCTCGACGGTGAAGCCCGAGGCCTCGAAGACGAACCGCGCCGACGGGCCCATCCGCCGGAAGGTGTCGAGGATGGTCTCGTACGACGCCCGGATCGTCCGCTCGTAGTAGGGCGGCGTGAGGTAGGCGTAGTTCAGGTTCGCGTGGAAGATGGCGACGTATTGCATGGGGCGGTCCTCTCGGCTGCTCGTGTCGGCCGATTGTACGCGACCCCGCCGGTTTGGCAACCGTACGGAGAAGGCGGTTGCCCCTCGGACGGAAAGGCCCATAATCCCGCTATGACTTCTCGATCGACAGCCCGATCCGCCGCGACGCTTGCCGCGCCGTGGGCCGTCGCCGCCTGCCTGCTGTGGGCGCTGGCGTTCCCGCTGGTCAAGATCGGCCTGGCCCACGTCCCGCCGCTGACGTTCGCCGGGCTGCGGTTCCTGCTGGCCGGGTCGCTGCTGCTGGCGTTTGTCGGCCGCCCGAAGGCGATCGGCTTCATGGTCCGCCGGCACGCGTGGGTCGTGCTGAAGGTCAGCTTCCTCCAGACGATCCTGCTGTACTCGGCGTTCTTCGCGGGCATGGACCTCGTCCGCGGCGCGCAGGGGGCGGTGATCTGCGGGTCCAGCCCGCTGGCGGCCGCGCTGCTGGCGCACTGGCTGATGCCCGACGACCGCATGACCGCCGGCAAGGCCGGGACCATCGCCCTGGGCATGGCGGGCGTGGTGATCCTGGCGGTGGCGGCCGAGCCGTGGTCGCCCACCGGCCTGGTCGAGCTCGGCGGGATGGGCCTGCTGGCCGTGGGCGTGCTGTCGTCGGCGCTGTCGGGCGTGGTGGTCGCGCGGAACCGGGCGAAGGTGAACGCGGCCCTGCTGGCGGGGCTTCAGATGTTCCTCGGCGGGTCGGTGCTGCTGGCGGCGGGGTTGATGGTCCACGGCCTGCCGCGGTCGGTGCCGCCGGCGGGGTTCTTCGGCGTGCTGTTCTGCCTGGCGTTCATCTCGGCGGCGGGGTTCAGCATCTGGTTCTACTGGCTGAAGCGCGTGAAGGTCTCCCGGCTGAACATGTGGAAGTTCATCCTGCCGCTGTTCGGCACGCTGCTGAGCTGGGTGCTGGTGGCGGGGGAGTCGGCGGACTGGCCGACGGGGATCGGCATGGTCTGCGTGGCGCTGGCGGTGCTGCTGAACCAGTCCCAGACCGCCCGGGAGGATCAGCCCGCCCCGACGGCCTGACGCGGCGCTGGGGCGGTGCCGCCTATCGCGAGGGCGCGCACAACCCAATCGCCGGGACGGCTGCGCGTGCCCGGGCCTGCTCGCGGCGGTCTCTCTGCCGTCCGTTACTGAATCCCCGCGTGGTACTCCTGGAGGGAGCGGACCTCGCTGTCGGCGGCGCGGATGGCGGCGATGCCCTGCGCGGCGGCCTCGGCAGCGCTGAGCGTGGTGATGTGCGGGACCTTGTGCTTGATCGCCAGCTTGCGGATGTAGGAGTCGTCGTGCTGGCCCTGCTTGCCGATCGGCGTGTTGATCACGAGCTGGATCTCGCCGTTGGTGATCGCGTCGGCGATGTTGGGCCGGCCCTCGTGGAGCTTCTTGATCTCCTCGCTGGGGACCTTGTTCTCGGCCAGGAAGGCGTGCGTGCCCTCGGTGGCGACGATGCGGAAGCCGAGGTCGGCGAATTTCCGGGCCGCCTTCAGCACGGCCGGCCGGTCCCGGCTGGACACCGAGATCAGGACCGTTCCCTCGGCCGGGAGGAACTGCTTGGCGCCTTCCTGGGCCTTGTAGAACGCCATACCGAACGAGTCGGCCAGGCCCAGCACCTCGCCCGTGGAGCGCATCTCGGGCCCGAGGATCGGGTCGACCTCGGGGTACATCGGGAAGGGGAAGACGGCCTCCTTCACGCCGTAGTGGGGGATCGGCTTCCGCTCCAGGCCCAGGTCGGCCAGCTTCTTGCCCAGCATCAACTGCGTGGCGATCCGGGCCATGGAGATCCCGCAGACCTTCGAGACCAGCGGCACGGTCCGCGACGCCCGCGGGTTGGCCTCCAGCACGTAGACGACGTCGTCGGCGATGGCGTACTGCATGTTCATCACGCCGACGACGTGCAGCTCCCGGGCGATTCGCCGGGTGTACTCGCGGATCGTCTCGAGGTGCCGCTCGGGGATGCTGATCGGCGGGATCACGCAGGCCGAGTCGCCCGAGTGCACGCCCGCCAGCTCGATGTGCTCCATGACGGCGGGCACGAAGGTATCGGTCCCGTCGGCCAGGGCGTCGGCCTCGGCCTCGATGGCGTCCTGGAGGAAGCGGTCGATCAGGATCGGCCGCTCCGGCGTGACGTCCACCGCCGCGGCGACGTACTGCCGGAGCATCTCCTCGTCGTGGACGACCTCCATCCCGCGCCCGCCCAGGACGAACGACGGGCGGACCATCAGCGGGTATCCGATGCGCCCGGCGATCTGGAGGGCCTCGTCGACCGTGCTGGCCATGCCGGACTCGGGCATGGGGATGCCCAGCGTGTCCATCATCTTGCGGAACCGGTCGCGGTCCTCGGCCAGGTCGATCGTGTCCGGGCTCGTGCCGAGGATGGCGACCCCCTCGGCGGCGAGCTCCTGGGAGATGTTCAGCGGCGTCTGCCCGCCGAACTGGACGATCACGCCCTCGGGCTTCTCCTTCTCGTGGAGGCTCAGCACGTCCTCGACGGTCAGCGGCTCGAAGTAGAGCTTGTCGGACGTGTCGTAGTCGGTGGAGACCGTCTCGGGGTTGCAGTTGACCATGATGGTCTCGAACCCCTCGTCGCGCAGCGCGAAGGCCGCGTGCACGCAGCAGTAGTCGAACTCGATCCCCTGGCCGATGCGGTTGGGCCCGCCGCCGAGGACCATGATCTTCCGCCGCTCGCTCGTGCCGACGACGTCGGGCGCGTTGTACGTGGAGTAGTAGTAGGCCGCGTCCTCCACGCCGCTGACCGGCACGGGGTGCCAGGCCTCCACCACGCCCAGCGCGATGCGGCGGCGGCGAATCTCCGCCTCGGGGGCGGCCAGCAGCCGCGCGAGGTACTTGTCGGCGAAGCCGTCCTTCTTGGCGCGGATCAGCAGCTCGTCGGGCAGCTCGCCGCCCTTGTGCCGGAGGATCTCCTCCTCCAACTCCACCAGCTCCTTCATCTGCTCGAGGAACCACGGCTTGATGTGGGTCAGCTCGAAGAGCTGCCGGACCGACGCGCCCTTCCGCAGCGCCTCGTACAGGATGAACTGCCGCTCGCTGGACGGCTCGCCCAGCATCGCCAGCAGGTCCTCCAGGGGTCGCTCGTGGAAGTCCTTGGCGAACCCCAGGCCGGGCCGGCCGTTCTCCAGCGACCGGATGGCCTTCTGGAACGCCTCCTTGTAGTTCTTGCCGATGCTCATGACCTCGCCGACCGCGCGCATCTGCGTGCCGAGCCGGTCCTCGGCGTCGCGGAACTTCTCGAAGGCCCACCGGGCGAACTTCACCACCACGTAGTCGCCGGACGGCGTGTACTTCTCCAGCGTCCCGTCCCGCCAGTAGGGGATCTCGTCCAGGGAGAGGCCGCCGGCGAGCTTCGAGCTGACCAGCGCGATCGGGAAGCCCGTCGCCTTCGACGCCAGCGCGGAGCTGCGGCTGGTCCGCGGGTTGATCTCGATGACGACCACGCGCCCGGTCTTCGGATCGTGGGCGAACTGGATGTTCGTCCCGCCGATGACCTCGATGGCCTCCACGATCCGGTAGGAGTAATCCTGGAGGCGGGCCTGGAGGGCCTCGTCGATCGTCAGCATCGGGGCCGTGCAGTAGGAATCGCCCGTGTGCACGCCCATCGCGTCGACGTTCTCGATGAAGCAGACGGTGATCATCTGGTTCTTCGCGTCGCGGACGACCTCCAGCTCCAGCTCCTCCCAGCCGAGGACGGACTCCTCGACGAGGATCTGGCCGATCAGGCTGGCGGCGATGCCCCGGCTGGCGACGACGCGGAGCTCCTCGACGTTGTAGACCAGCCCGCCGCCCGTGCCGCCCATGGTGTACGCCGGGCGGATCACGACGGGATAGCCCAGCCGGGCGGCGACCTTCTCGGCGTCGTCGACACTGAGGACGGCCTCGCTCTCGGGCATCTCGATGCCGAGGGCGTTCATCGTGTTCTTGAAGGCCGTGCGGTCCTCCCCACGCTCGATCGCGTCGATCTTCACGCCGATGACCCGCACGTCGTACTTCTCCAGGACGCCGGCCTTGGCCAGCTCGCTGGAGAGGTTCAGCCCGTTCTGCCCGCCGAGGTTCGGCAGCAGGGCGTCGGGGCGCTCCTTCTCGATGATCTTGGTCATCGCCTCGAGCGTCAGCGGCTCGATGTAGGTCACGTCCGCCATGCCGGGGTCGGTCATGATCGTCGCGGGGTTGCTGTTGACCAGGACGATCTGGTAGCCGAGCCCGCGCAGGGCCTTGCACGCCTGCGTGCCGGAGTAGTCGAACTCGCAGGCCTGGCCGATCACGATCGGGCCGGAGCCGATGATCATCACCTTGTCGATGTCGGGGAGCTTGGGCATGGGTGGGGCCTTTCTCGATGGGTGCCTCGCTGGGGGCCGGCGCGGTGCGCGAACGGCGGCCCGCCTCGGCAGCAGCGGCCGCGGTTCAGACGGCCTCGATGCACGAAGGGGGTTTGGGGGCGATGTTGTACGTGACGCTGACGACGCCGGGGACCTCCGCGGTGATCCGGTCGGCGATTTTGCGCAGCAGGGCGAACGGCAGCTCCGTGGGCGTACCGGTCACGGCGTCCGTGCTGTCCCAGCAGCGAACCTCGATCTGGTGGCCGAAGTCCCGCTTGCCGTCCCGCAGGCCGGTGACGCGGTCCTCGTGGAGGATCGCCAGGTACTGGAACGCGCCGCAGTCGGCCAGCTCGGTCTCGACGATGCTCGTCGCCGCGCGGACCAGGGCGATCCGCTCGGGGGTGACCTCGCCGATCACCCGCGCCGCCAGCGCCGGGCCCGGGAAGGGCGGGCGGTTGTAGATCTCCTCGGGCAGGCCCAGGGCCTCACCCACGGCCCGGACGGCCGGCTTGCGGAGCTGGATGATCGGCTCGACGACCTGGTAGCCGTAGGCGGCCTCCGTGTCGATCCCGAGCTGCGCGAGGATGTTGTGCTGGCGCTTCACGCCGGCGACGGTCTCCTCGACGTCCGTGTAGTTCGTGCCCTGGAGCAGGACCTTCGCGCCGCAGTCGGTCACCAGCTTGCCGAAGACGTCCTTGTAGAAGACGTGCGTGATACCCTTGTCCCGCTTCTCCTCGGGATCGGTCACGCCCTTCAGGGCGGCGAAGAATTGTTCCCGCGCGTCCACGATCTCGACCGGCACGCCCAGCTTCGCGAACACGTCCACGATGTACTGCGGCTCGCCTTCGCGCATCAGGCCGTTCTCGATGAAGTACGTCTTCAGCCGGTCTCCCAGCGCCCGGTGGCCCAGCAGCGTGACGACCGACGAGTCGACCCCGCCGGACAGGGCGTTGACGGCCAGACCGTCGCCGACCGCCTCGGCGAGGGCGCGGACCTGTTCCTCGATGAACGACTCGGTGTTGAGTTGGTCAAAAGGGATCTCCCGAATGTCCATGCGCGCTCCTTCTCCCTACGTGCGTGCGTATCCGTTTCTTTGCGGCCGGCGAAAACCGCCGGCGCGCTTTCCTGGCAGCCGGGGGGCCGGCGCCGCGCCCGAAGGGCGCCGCAAGCCCCGCTCCCGGTTGCACGTGGTGCGTATTCTTGGGCGGACCGGCCCCAGACGCAAGCGCCCTCCCGCGCGAGCCGGACGTTTCTCCGCCCCGCGGGCTGCCCGGGACCGCGCGCCGCCACGAGATCCGCCGCCCGCACGCGGCGATCGGGCGGGGATCATGCGGCCGGGGGCCCGGATCGTGCAAAGCAACCGAAGGGGCCGCGGGGCCGGCGAGCCAGAGCACGCCCCCGGCCAGGGCCATCGCACGCACCGGGATGTCGATCGGCTGGGACCAGTGGCACGTGGCTTGCGTCCGGCCCCGGCCGCGTGGGGCGGCCCTCTTCTTCGTGGGTGTCGACGCGATCCGCTTGGGGTCGGCGGCGAACAACCGGCAGAGCTTCCCCTCAATCCCCTGGATGGCATTGGCTCCCTATTCCACCGGTCTTCTCGGCAGCCAGACGATCATGGACTGCTCGCCGCGGTTGTTCCAGGCGTAATAGGGCACGAGGGTGAGCCGCGCGTTCTGCGGCTTGCCGCCGGGGACGTCCTGCATGGCGGGGAAGGAAACCTGGATCACGCCCTTCAGCGGGCCGGCGGCGATGGCGGTGGTTCGAATGCCCGCAGGTTTGGGCGGCTCGGGGAGATAGAACCGCTGCACGGGGCCGCCGTTGTCGATTTCCTCGGCACAGTAGACCAGCGGGCCCCGGGTGACGGCAAGCCGACCGCGGTTGGCGGCGACCTTGTCGATGCACGTGCTGAAGCGGACGGGCATGGGCAGGTCGAGGCGGACCTCGTCGCCGGGCCTCCACTCGCGGTCCAGGACGGCAAAGCCCTTGACCAATGGGGCGTCGGCGGGCGTGCCGTTGACGGTCACCGTCCACTTCTCTCTCGGTGCGGCCGTATAGCTGTACAAGGCGCCGGGGACGAACTGCGTGCGGGCCCACGTGGGGATGCGGAGCTTGAGGGCGAAGCGCTGCGGCTTGGCGGGCGGGATCGACAGGTCGAGCTTCCCGTCAAAGCGGATCTTGATGTTGGGCATCGGGAGGGCGGGCGAAATCGTCAGGTCGACCCGCCCGTCGAAGGGATAGCGGGAGGTCTGCACGATCTGCACCTTCCCGCCGGCCAGGGGGATCGTTGTCCGGCTGCTCCCGTACAGCGTGACGTACACGGCGTCGTCCGTGTGGGCGTACATGTACCCGGGAACCTGCGGGACCAGCCGGGCGATGTTGGACGGGCAGCACGCGCAGCCGAACCAGGGCGCCCGCCCGGCCGAGCGGTGGTTGAACTTCGTTTTCCCGTCGGCCTCGAGGGGGTTGACGTAGAAGAACCGGTCGCCGCCGAGGCTCACGCCGGCGAGGGCGTTGTTGAGCAGGGCGACCTCGGCGACGTCGAAGTACTTCGCGTCCTGGTGCAGCAGGAACATGCGGACGTTGAAGAAGACGTTGGCGACGGCGGCGCACGTCTCGTTGTAGGCCTCCTTGTTCGGCAGGACGTACTCGGGCCCGAAGCCCTCGATGCCCCGCGTCGCGCCCAGGCCACCCGTGATGTGCATCTTCGTGTCCACCACGTGCCGCCAGATGCACCCGGCCGCGCGGGCGTAGGATATCTCGCCCGTCAGGGCGCTGACGTCGGCCATGCCGGCGTAGAGGTACCCGGCCCGGACGGCGTGGCCGACGGCCCGGGACTGCTCGACGACCGGCTTATGCTGCTGGGCGTAGGTGGGGCTCATCACGCCCTTGCCCTCCGGGCGGTACGTCACGCCGCGGACGTCCAGCAGCTTGCGGGCGAGGTCCAGGTATTCCCGCTTGCCGGTGACGCGGTAGAGCTTGCAGAGCGCCAGCTCGATCTCCTCGTGCCCGGGGGCCTGACGGATGGGCTTGCCGTCGTTGTAGTTCGGGTCGCCCTCGAAGAAGACCTTGCGGATGTGCCGGGCGCTCTTCTCGGCCCGCTTCAGCCACGCGTCCTTGCCGGTGGCGCGGAAGTAGGCGACGGCGGCCTCGTACATGTGGCCCATGTTGTACAGCTCGTGGCTGTGGACGACGTAGGCGTAGGGCTTGGTGCCCATCTCGCGGGGGTGGAGGGTTCCGCAGATGTGGGCGACGTAGAGGTAGCCGTCGGGCTTCTGGGCGTCGGCGATGATGCGGATGATCTCGTCCATCCGCTTCTCCAGGGCCGGGTCGCGCTCGATCATCAGCAGGTAGGCGGCCCCCTCCATGACCTTGTAGAGGTCGGACGAGACGAAGCGGTGGGGGAAGGGCTTGGGCCCGCCGCGCCCGTGGAGGAAGTTGCCGCACCGCCGCAGGTTCTCGACGGCGGGGGCGGTCTGCTTCAGCGCGTGGGGCACGGTGACCTTGATCTGCGTCCGCAGCCGGGGCAGCCAGAACGCGTCGGTCAGCTCGACCTGGTTGAAGGGGACGGGGGAGAGGGGATAGTCATGCTTCTCGGCCGCAGGGGCCGTGGAGAGCAGCACGGCGGCGGTGAGGATCGTCGTGTGCATTGTCGGTTCCTTGCGGTTGCGGACGGGTCAGTCGCCCCTCTCGGTCAACGTGCCGGCCAGGACTTGCTGTGCGTAGCGTGCGAAGTGTCCGTGAACGTCCTGGGCGTATCGCTTGAGGATCGTTGCCGCTGTTCCGTCGCGGTCGCCGCATCGGTAGAGCAGGGTGGCCACGATCAGCTCCTTGTAGGCCCGGTTCAGGCTCCCGCCGGTTCGGGAAGAGGCGGTCAGGCGGCCGGCCGAGGGACGGATGGTGGCGTGGCCGGTGAATCCCGGCCGCTGGAGTATCGCCCGCAGCGGCCCCGAGGCGGCCTCGCAGGGCGGGTGGTGACGCAAGGCCAGGGAGATCGCCTTGAAGTGCGACAGCTTGCTGTCGGGCTGGAGCTGCCGGAGTTTGGCAAGCAGGGCGGGCAGGCCGGCCGGCGCGCGGCTGTGGCCGAGGGCGATGACCAGCCGGTCGAGCCGGCTGAACGTGTTACCCGTCTTCCGCTGCGAGGTCAGCGGCACGCCCGGGTCCCATTCGTCGTACGCATCGACGGCCTCGACGAGTGTGGCCGCACCGGTGGCATCGCCCAGGACGGCGAGGATTTGGGCATATCGCAGTCGCGCCGTCTTGTCGGCGGTGTTCCGGTACCGGGCCCTCATCACGCAAGCGGCCCGCTTCGGGTTGGCGAGGAGGACGGCCAGAGAGTGAAGCAGGTCCTTGCCCTTTGCCGCGTCGCCGACGGCTCGAGCGGCACGCTCGATTCGCTCGATGCTCGACGGATAGGAGTCCCCGTCCACCAACACGCGCTGGTCCAGGACGCCTTCAGAGACGAGCCGCTTCTGGATCGCCTTGATGTCGACCTCGCGGGTTCGCCCGTCGAGTTTCGCGGCCGCGGCGGCGGCGAGGCCGGCCGCGTAGCCCTGGTTCTGAAGGTCGGGCTGCATGCGGATGAGCGTCATGGCGTCGCGGTCGGCGCTGCAGCCGAGGCCGACCACGAGGAGGCCGTCCAGGCCCTTCGGCAGCAGGCAGCGGTAGGGCAGGTCGGTGTGGTAGTCGGGGCCCTTGGCGTCGGCGAGAAGCAGCAGGTTGGCGTCGGGGAAGGCGGCCGCGTCGAAGTTGCTGTAGTGCTGGCTGATCGTGTCGGCGAAGGTGCGGCGGAGGAGGATGTCGAGCGTCTTGAGCATGTAGTCGCCGACGACGCGCCGCCGCTCGCGCGAATCGATCAGTTGTCCCACGTCGAAGGCGGGCGGTTTGCCCGACGCGGTCCGCTTCCACCGCATCAGGTGCCATACGTCCAGGACGTCCGTATCGTCCACCATCGTGTAGCAGGTGTTCACGTAGGACCTGCCGATCGGGCGGTCCGGGAACCCCGCGAGCTGCACGTTCAAGCTGCCTCGCTCGGAGAGGCCGTACTGCGTGGGGGCCCCGGCGGCCGCGGCGACGTCGGCGTTGCCCGTCGCGTCGATCACCACGTCTGCCAGCGCCGCACCCCGCCCCCAGGGCGTGGCCACGACCACACCGCAAACGCGGGCGTCCTGAACCACCGCCCCGCAGCCCAACACGCCGAACCAGACCTCCGCGCCGCAGCGGATCAGCTCGCGGCGGAACCACTCGGCCTTGCGCGCGGCCTTCCACGAGTCCTTGCCCGGGTTGACCTGCTTGTCGACGTAGGCGGTGAAACCCCGCCGCAGCCCCCGCCAGTACTTGCCGATCAGGCCGACCGTCCCCACGCCGCCCAACTCGTGAAGGTACTCGATGACGAGCGTCTTCGCGCCGCCCGTAGCGGCCGCAATGCCCGCCGGGGCGCCGGACGTGCCCCCGCCCACGACGATGACGTCGAACCGGCCGAAGACGGGCAAGGCGTGGCGGCCGGCGTGGACCGTGCCCAACTCCGACGGCCGAATCCCGCCCAGGTCCTCGCCGACGTGTGCCGTTGTGTCCCCGGCGAGCTGCTCCTCGGGGACAAACGCGTCGTGCACGGGGGGCAGTTTGGCGGCCTCCTCCGCCGCGGCCCGGCCGATCCGCTCTCCCGTCGCCATGGACGCAAGCGGCCGAAGGAATCGCCTCGCCGCGGCGTCGGCAAGGTCCGCGTACGCGCTGAGCACATAGAGCCGATCGATTCCCTTCGGCCGAAACGGCGAAAGCGGGGCTTTGTCCACGCCCGGCCAGGCGGCCAGCCGGGCCCGTCCGATGACCGTGTCCGCCGGCACGTGGAACAGGCGCTCGGCGGCCAACTCGGCGTCGTCGGCGTGGGTCAGGTCTCGCGCGCGGTGCTCCGCGCGGAGCAGCGCCCGCAGACCGCGGCCTTCCACGGCGATCCGCAGCGTGTACTCATACACCGGCAGGCGGTGCGGCTTTCCCCCCGCAACCGAGTCGTAGGTGAAGGGCTTCTTCTCGGGCGAGACGCCGTCGCCGGCCTGCATCGCCCCGCCGGCTACCACCCGCCGAAAGGCCCTCGTCCCGGGCGCGAACGGGCGGAACGCCGCACCGGCCCGCCGCGCGACGACGGCACGCTCGGTCGCATCCACCACCACCTTTGCCGCGATGGCCTGCCGACCGCTGCGGTTGGCCATCACCACGCCCGCAATGCCGCCGGACCTGTCCCGCAGAACGTCGGTGGCGTAGCAGCCGGTCAGGTAGTCCACCCCGGCCTGCATCAGGGCGCGGTCCATCGCGGCCTTGACCGTGTAGGGAGTGGTGACCCGCCCCTCGCCGAAGCACGCCCTCGCCAGGCCGGACTGCGGCCTCTCCCCGCCCTGAAGCCACAGCCGCAGCGTGGAGCAGATGTCGGTACCGAGATACGGCCGGGGCGCGAGCAGGAACACGCGTGCCCCCTGCCGCGCCGCCGCGCAGGCGACCGCGACCGCGCCGCCGGACCCGCCCGCCACGACGACGTCGACCCTCCGCGCGATCGGGATGTCCCGGGAGGACTCGATGACGTGCTCCGCGCCGTCCGCCGCCGCACTCGCCATGGAGAGCCACAGTCCCAGGCAGCCAACCGCGCACCGAATGCGCCGGGACGGGCTTGTGTGTTGGTTCATGACGGGTCCTCCGCTCGTTCTGTGCCCGGCCAGGGACGCGGGGGCCAGGGGACGGGCTTGGCGTTGCCGCGCTGTTCGGGGAACGGCAGGACGTTCGCCTGCTTCGCCCACTCGTGCCATTTTGTCCGAAGGCGCCGGGCGACGTCGGGATGGGCCTCGATCAGGTTCTCGGTCTCGCTGCGGTCGCCGGACAGGTCGTAGAGCTCCCAGGCCGCGTCGTCGCGGTCGTTGACGGTAACGAGCTTCCAGTCGCCCTCGCGGATCGCGGCGTGGTTCTCGTGCTGCCAGTAGAGCGTTCGCTTCTCGCCGCCGGCCACGGCGCCGGTGAGCCACGGCACCATGCTGACGCCCTGTGCGGGCGTGATCTTCCGGCCTTTGTACGTGCGAGGGTATTTCGCCCCGGCCAGTTCGCAGAGCGTAGGCATCACGTCGATGAGGTGGAAGATCCGGTCGGTGACGATCCGCCCGCCGCGAGGGATGCCTGCCGGCCAGTGCGCGATGAACGGCGAGGCGATCCCGCCCTCGTGGACGAACTTCTTGAACTTCCGCAGCGGCGTGTTCGAGCAGCTCGCCCAGCATTGGCCCTGCGAGATGCTCCACCCGCCTTTCTTCCGCCACTGCGGGTAGTTGGCACGGGTGTGCTTGCCCCAGTTCAAGCCGAACAGGCCCATCTCGCCCGAGCAGCCGTTGTCCGAGAGAAACAGGATCAGCGTGTTGTCCAGCACGCCGCGGCGGCGGAGGTGCTCGACGAGCCGCCCGACGTTCTGGTCGAATCGGTCGATCTGGGCGGCGTACATCGCGCGGCGGAAGTCCAGCTCGCGCCGGTCGGCCTCGCTGAGCGAATCCCACGCCGGCAGGTCTTCGGTCTCCACGCCGACGCCGGTGAACCCGGGCAGCTTGCGGTTGTCGAAGCCCTTGACCCGCGGGAGCTTCTGGCCCGCCGGGACGAGGCCGAGCTTCTGCATCCGCGCGAGCTTCTCCTCGCGGAGCTTGTCCCAGCCGCCGAGGTACCGGCCGCGGTACTTCTCGATCAGCTTGTCGGGCGCTTCCAGCGGGAAGTGCGGCACGTTGTAGCAGACGTGCAGCAGGAATGGCTTGTCCGGCTGCTTGAGGGCCTGGTCGACGTAGTCGATCGCCGCGTCGGTGAAGAAGTCGGTCGTGTAGAATTCCTGGTCGGGGCGGTAGGGATTGCTGGGATTCTCCCCGGCGGGGATCAGCCGCTTGCGGTCGCGGTATACGTCACACGCCCGCAGGACCTTCCAGTAGCTGTCGATGTGGGGGTAAATGCCCGTGAAGCGGTCGAAGCCTCGCACCTCGGGCCGGGAGTGCGGCTCGTGCCCGGCGTGCCACTTGCCCACGAGCATCGTCTGATAGCCCGCCGTTCGCAGGACCTCGCCGAACGTGACGCACCGGTCGTTGAGGTTCCCCCGGTAGCCCTCCCCGCGGTCGCGGTAGACCATGTGGCCGATCCCCGCCTGGTGGGCGTACAACCCCGTCAGCAGCGAGGCCCTCGCCGGGCAGCATCGCGACGTGTTGTAGAACTGCGACAGCCTCACCCCCCTGGCCGCGAGCTGGTCGAGGTTCGGCGTGTCGATCTCCCCGCCGAAGCAGCCGACGTCGGAGTAGCCCATGTCGTCGACGAAGAGGATCACGACGTTGGGACGTGGGGCCTCCATTGAACTCACTGCCTCCGCGGGAAAGGTCGACGCGCACGCGGCCGCGGCCCCGATGGCCTTGAGAAACTCGCGCCGATTCCACTGTTTCGCCCGGCCCATAGACTGCCTCCTTGGACGCAGACCGCGGCGAGCACGCTGCCGCAGCCGGCTCGCCGTGCGATGATACCGGCTGCGAAGAGAAACGCAGCAGGCTTTCCGACATGGGCGATCGCGCGAACCAACGGACGCGGCAACGTGGGCCGGGCGGTCCAGCGAGCTCGGGGGCCTTTGCGGTTTTCCCGAAAGCCGGTTCGGCTTGCGAGGCGTCAGGGGCACTGGACGATTCCCGCGGCCCAGAGGCATTCGCCGCAGCGGGGCGGGGTGTCGTCGGTGCAGTCCCGATCGTTCGTCTCCCGGAGATCGCAGCCCCCGCAGTGAATGCAGGGCGAGAACTCCCATCGGCGGACCCGGCCGCGGAAGGCGCGGTAGGCGGGCTGGGCCCATAGACGGGCCAGGGGCGCCTCCTGGACGTTGCCGACATGATACGCCCGGACGCGGCGCGCCCGGCCTCGGAAGTAGTAGCCGTGGTCGTGCAGCAGGGCGAGGCAGGGGCTGACCTGCCCGTCCCACCGCACGGCGAAGCGGCCCTCGTGGACAAAGCGGCAATACGGCCCCGTGCCCGAGACGTCGGCTCCGTTGACGCGCAGGGGCGCACCCACGCTACGGAGACGGTCGACAACGGGTCCGGCGGGGGAGTGGGCGTCGAGTTGGGGCAAGTCGACGACGGGATTCGTCGGCGACGGCCGAGCCGGACGGCTCGTCGTGCTGTGCCGGCGGTAGAGGATCTCGTCGGCCAGCTCTCGCGTGTGTGGGATCACGTTGGTGACCAGGATGCTGCGGAAGCCGAGCACCAGCCCCAGCGAGCGCAGGCGGGGCAGCTCGTGGATGTTCCGCCGCGTCGCGACGAACTCGATGCCGACCTCCGGCCGGGCGGCCTGGCGGACCATGCGCAGGCGATGGAGCGCCTTCAGGTGGGCGGCGACCCGCCCGAACGTCCCGTCGTGCAGGCCGCGGCTTGTGTCCGCCGAGATGCCGTCCACCGAGACGATCAACCGATCGAGCCCGAGGTCGATCAACCGCCCGGCGGCCGACTCGTCGAGCAGCAGTCCGTTGGTGACGGCCTCGACGGCCAGCCCGGCCCGTTTGGCCTGCTCGACGAAGTCGAAGAACTGCGGGTGCGACATTGGCTCGCCGAAGCCGCTGAGATTGATCGTGTCCACCGAAGGCAGATCGGCAAGCTGCTCGACGAGGTTCCGGAACGTCTCGCCCGCCATCGTCCCGCCGGGCGTGTCCCACGAGCTGCGGATGCACATGGCGCAGTCGAGATTGCATTCGGTGGTCAGCTCGACGTAGACCTTCCGCGGGGGGACGTCCCCCGTGACCTCAGCGTCCGGATGCCCGCGCTCGGCCTTACGCGGCGTTGGGCTCGGGGACGGTTGGACCTTCTCTGCCTGCCGGTTCATGCCGGGCATTATAGCAGATGGACGCCGCGCCGACGGAACGCACGGGGGTTGCGGATCCCCGCCGGCTCGTCTACAAGGGGACTTCGGCGCGGCGGGCAGGCCGTCGCGGTTGCGCGACCGTGAAGCCGGCGGCGGGAGAAAGTCATGAAGATCGGGTGTTTTGCGTTGGTCGAGCCGTTCTCGGCGATGGCAAGGCAGTTCCAGGCGATCGCCGAAATGGGCATCGGGTGCGCCGACGTCACCGACAACCACGTCGGCGGGATGTTGGGCGCGACGTACGGGTTCACCGCGTCGATCAGCCTCGACAGCCACCCCGCCCGGGTCCGGGAGATGGCCGACGCGGCCGGCATCGAGCTGACGGCCTTCTGCGCCCACGCCGCCCTGCTGGACCCGAGCTCGCCGGACACCTACGGCACGCGCGAGGTCATCAAGGCCATCCGCCTGGCCAAGCTGCTGGGTATTCAGCACGTGATCACCACGGAGGGCGACGCGCACACGCCCTTCGCCGAGGGCCTCTCGCCGGCCGAGCGAATCTTCACCATCTGCGAGAAGCTCACCGTGCCGGTCCAGTGGGCCTGCGAACTGGGCGTCGAGCTGCTGATCGAGCCGCACGGGATCGTCACCGACACGATCGACGGCATGGCGGCGATTCTCGAGAAGCTCGGGCACGAGGAGAACGTCGGGATCTGCCTGGACACGGGCAATAGCTGGCTGGGCGGGTCCGAGCCGCTGGACTACGTCAAGACGTTCGGGTCCCGCATCAAGCACGTCCACTGGAAGGACATGCCCGCCGAGATGGAGGCCCAACGCGGCAGCCTGTACGGCTCGGGCATGGCGGTCATCCCGTTGGGCGACGGCGTGATCGACATCCCGGCGATTCTCGCGGCCCTGAAGGCCGTCGGCTTCGACGGCGCGACCACGCTGGAGATTGCCGGCCCGGACAACGTCCGGAAGTCCGTCGAGCGCCTCCGCGAGTGGGGCGTCTGAGCGTCGCGGCGCCGCGGCGAAGTGCTCACCAAGGAGCTTAAGGCGGCCGGGCCCTCTTGAGGCGCTTCCGGCCCTGTTCGGCGTGCCCCTTCCGCCCCAGCACCCGGGCCCGAAAGCCGCGGCGAAGAGGCAGCCCCGATGGCGGAGACTGTCTCTCGTGGAACAGACGTGATGGGCTGCGGCGTCGCCGGAATCCCGGCCAGACCGGTCGTGCGGATCGGCGAGCTTCGTGGAGTCCGCTGGATTGCCGTTCGGCTGCGTTCTTCGCCCCCACAGGCCCGGCCGGAAGCCGGAAGCCAAGAGGCAGAAGGTCCCAAAAAGTCAGCCCCACATCCAGGAAATCTCAATCGCGGTTCGGAAATCTCACATTTCAGCTTGGTTTGTGCTTGATCTATCTGCTATCCGTAGTATAATACTCTCGCTTTCTCGCTTTCTCGCTTTCTCGCTTTCTCGCTTTCTCGCTTTCTCGCTTTCTCGCTTTCTCGCTTTCTCGCTTTCTCGCTTTCTCGCTTTCTCGCTTTCTCGCTTTCTCGCTTTCTCAAGGGAGAATGCGGATAGCTTTTTGGCCTACGCCGCTCTGTGCACTGGTTCTTGTTGCCCTACGGTAGGCAAGCAGTTGGAGTGTATCGCGTTCGGCCTGGGGTCGGCGCGCGAAGGTATTCTCGGAACACCTTGCATTGTTAAGGAGGACGTAATGGTAAGCGCCAAGATAGCTGCAATCTGCCTCGCTGTCGCTGCCGTGCTGATGTTGTCGGCTTGCGCCGAAGCGAATAGCCTCTGGTATCAGGAGGATTTCGAGGGGGGGAGCGACCCGCAGCCAATCACCGCAGCCCCCTTCAACTGGTTAGCTGGCAAGTTAAACCCTCGGCCTCTGGCCGAGCGCCCCGAAGAGCTTCGGAGCGATCCGGCGTGGCTCTTCTGCCTGGCGAGAGCGATTCCGTGACGGTCAACCCGCCACAGAAGGCAAGTGAAGGTTAATGCAGGGCCAGCAGTCCGGACTCCGGTCGTTGTCTTCTTGGGACGCTCAAAACAGCAAAGCCATGGACGACGGCGTAGTCTTGAGAAGTCGGCTCGGCCAAACGCCCCCCTTGGGGGGGGCTTCCTAAAGCCACGCCCTATGGGCGTGGTTGGTTACTTGAAGCCCTGGGAATCACGAGCGAACCGGACTGACAGATCGAGTTCGCCTCTGCGGCCCCGAAAGGCCTGGCGTATGTGTTGGTTCAGTCTAGTGCAACAAGCGTCTCTTGGCTGCCGGGCCAACTCGATTGCCGGGGCACAGGCCGGGAAGGGGTCGAACAACCCTGCGTTGGGTAACAGCGTCCGACAAAAGGCCGTGGGACACAGATCGGTGACGGTCGGTCGAGGGAATCTCCCGTGGCCGCGGTGCGACATGGCTCGCTCACAATCCGTCGAGCTTGACGGACTCTGCCGTACCGGAAGAGCCCCGACCACAAACCGGATCAGTTCCCCCAACAGGCTGCCTAGCTTCGTGAGTGCAAGCACATCAACAAGCACGGCATTCACCTCCGATGATCGCTCGACCCTCGAGGGCTGTTCGCCCATACCGATTCAGAGGCCCCCCGATTGCATCGAACTGATTGCTGCGCCAGCCCGTCTCGCCGCGAGCGATACCATGGATATCATACCTCTGAGGGCCCGGAACGCCCAGAGAATATTGCAGAATGCTCAGATGCTGTCAGATGCTCGGCTCGGCATCGTGCCGGCCTGGGGCTCCCGCGGCAGGAAGTGTCCATCGTGACATCTTGGTGCGGGGTCTTGGCAGCACTGGGCCGCGCTCCGCAGTCTCCGGCAACCATGGCTTTGGCAGCCGGCAAGTGCCACGGGCAAGACTGCGACCGGCAATGTCTATCGCGGTTGAGCTGTCCCTCCCGAAAACTCCGTCACGCTTGTTCTGAAAGGACTTAGGCTCTGGCGATGCCCTGCCGCTGGTGGTAGCATGTCGGCCTGCACGTGATTGACGGAGGCGCAAGGATGGGCATCGTTCGGATGATCTTGGCTTTCCTGAGGGCCGTCATATTCGGCAGGACGGGACTGGCCGCTGAGAACGTGGCGCTGCGCCATCAGTTGGGTGTACTCCAGCGCTAC
>Ga0272441_10003829_pt1 | contig 28096 bp, 37 predicted proteins | sample SSMProp6N_FD_193582 | JGI IMG/M metagenome (GOLD analysis project Ga0272441, IMG submission 193582) | Marine sediment archaeal communities from Little Sippewissett salt marsh, Falmouth, MA, United States - SSM-Prop-6N | ecosystem: Environmental > Aquatic > Marine > Wetlands > Sediment ... | reverse complement strand
GTATTCTTTGATTAATTTCTCAAAGTAAAAAACCGGGTATCGCGTGCGGTGGTTTCTCATTTCTAATAATAATAGAGATGTTCCTGGTCCGTATTTCTTTTCCAGTGCGAGGGTATATAAAGCGTCGGCCCCCTGCTCAAAACAATTGCAGCCCTTACATTGCAGGTTGCAGTTTTTCTCATCGTATCTTGTAGACATGTGCTGTCTTTTAATAAAATGCCCACAATCCATATATTTCCAGTACCCAGGTTTCCCGCAGGTGATACAAAACCCTATACCCTCCGAATTTGAATCCCTTAATCTGATATATTTAGAGAAAATTGTATCCAGCTTTTTTATTAAATAATGCCGAATTTTTGCCTTTGGGTCTTTTAACGGTTTGCTTTTGATCTTTCTTTTTATAAATTTCTGCATTTTTCGCACACTCCATACATTTTTTATCGTTTGAGGTCTTTAAGCATATAGAAATTTTATATCTGTCCGGGTGATCTTTTCCGTACCCGCTTAATATTTTATTGCAGTTGTCCCTTATTTCCTCAATTGTCCTCATTTTGTCAGTTTGCTGGCGATTTCGTTAAAATCTTTAATCTGCGCTGGGTCCTTATTCGCCCTGTGCCAATCATGCGGGCCTGTGTGGCCTTTTATCTTCCGGCATCTCAACTCTGTGCCATCCGCATCGTGATCTACCGCAGGACATGGCTCTATGGGCTTCTGAGCGTCTACGCTTTTTCCAAAATCCCTCGATCTATTCGCCCACGTCTTTAATCTTCTGGACAGCTCCCAGGTTTTCTCCATCTCAAATCTCATTTTTGATCTTGACCTGTTTGGCTCGGTCCAGTAATCAAAGAAGTTATTTAAAACATATCCGGAATAGACCTTATTGAATCCAAATACAAGAGTCTTAAAAGACTCTTTTCTATTTTCAATTTCATTTTCATTTTCATCTTCCATATGTTTATCATATGTTTTCATATGTTTTTTAGTCTTAACCTTTGATTTAGAACGATTTACAGACCTTGACTTTGAATATTCCTCTCTCCTTTGCTTTTCCTTTCGTAATCTTTTGTTATAAAATTTACCCTCACTGTCTTTGTCAAATTTGTGCTTTAATGTATCCCACAATTCAAGACTGCAAACGCCTTGAATGTCTGATACTGACAAAGAGTAATTGTCGGCTTGTTCAATAAGAAGTCGGATATATGCGCCGACCTGCTCATTGTTAAACCGCTTTGTGCCGAACCAAAAATCTTGGTAATACAATAGAAATGCTGGGTCTTTTGACATAATATTATAAGCCGCCCCCGCAGATTCGTCACCGCCTGAGACACCCGAAGGATAACGGGTCTGAATCATACGAGGGGGCAAGATTATTTTATTAGATTGGGAATATTGTGGTGTCTCATATACCTATTATAAAAAATTAATAGTTAAAAATCAACCGTTAAATCACTTTACTTTCACCTTACCGTCTTCGTCAAGGTCGAATCCTAATTTTTTACTTACGCCATGCATTAATAGAATAGTTCCATTGTCTTGAAATAGCAAAATACGTCCATCCTTAACCATGTTCCCGTCACGGTCAACAACAAACAAAAAAACGCCTCCATCAACTATATCAAGCTTCAACCTTGTAACTTTTTCTTGTTCTTTTTCTCCAAACACTTCGAATTTCATTATGGCTTTCCTTTCTTGTTCAGGTTTTCGGTAAACACTATAGTTAAGTTTTTCCGCAAACTTTACAGTTTTGCCTACCATCCCACAAGCCCACTCGGCACGATTATCATATTTGATAATATCGCCCTTTTTAATCTTCCCGCCCCGTACCCTTTTCCATGTATCGGGCAATTCAACCAGGTTGGCTCCGACACCCTTTTCCCAGACAGGATTTTTAGTCATTTTTTACCACTTTCTTTTATGTTATCTATGCACTCAGCGATCAACTCAACCGCCCTTTCCTTTCCCTCTCGCTTAACTATATTCTCAATAAAGCACTGGTCAATGTATGTTAGCATTATTTCTCCGGTTTAAGTGTTGCAGTTTTAATGTCAAATCTGCCATCATCGAGAAAAGCCTCGAAAGCATCAACAGCGCTTGAACTTGAAAGCTTGGCGTTTGGGCCGAATGCGCTCCTAACTGCCTTAGTGGCCCACATTTCAGCGTCCCACTCGCTTCCTGAGTCTGCAAGATTGTCTGAAATCTTTGCAAGCAATGAACGCTTTCGATCTCCAATGTTTCCCTTTTGTCGTTCAGCAAGCTTATCCTCAATATCCTGCGTGAACAACTCGCCAAGCAACGGGTAACTATTAAGACAGCAGGCGACCATTGCTCTTTTATCGCAAACCTTTATCGACGCATTCGCATCCATGCCGCCCTTATCGCCTATCTTATAAGATCCTGTACCCTCTCCAATCTTTTCTCCATTGCTCCAGTTAGTGAAAGCGCACCTGCGGAATAGAATTCCTTTAGGCTCCCCGGCCATCTTCCAGGCTTCCATATCATTAAAATATTCTTGCTTTGGCTTGAATAGATCAATCGCCAAAAGTGCGCCAGACTTATAAAGGCATGGCTTAGGTATCCACTGCGAGGAAGGGACTGACTTTAATGTTTTCCGGTTCACCATATTACCATGTTCGTCATATTTAGCTTCGCATCCCGGCGGAAAACCATAATGGATCCCCTCTTTAAATTGAGACAGAAGCCACTTGAAAAAGTGGTTTCTCCGTTCGGTGTACTCTGCCAGTTGCTTTTTTTGTACAGAAATTTCCGGCAATCCGTTTCTGACATCAATTGCGCCCATCGGCGTGGCTGTGGGTAAATTTTCACTCATACGACTTCCCCCTCATAAGCTATTTTGTTCAACGCCCATTGGCTTATCTCTAATGGCTCAGCAAAATTTGAGATTCCAGGCCATTTATTCGACAGCTTGCAATCGACATAAATCTGAACAGCGTATTCAAATACGTGACGGCCAGCCATCAAGCTGTCAACCTGCATATCATACAGAACTACATCAAACGGGGCCACTGTTTCAGCGCATATAAAAGAGAATGGAAACGGCCAGTCGCCAAGCTCCGGATAATCGCCCTTGTCGATGCAATGCAGCCCCATTAAATACATCGCCGCTTGAACGTGATATCTTAAATTTGTTGCTGTTCTGCGAAATTTATCTGGTTCTATCTGCTCGGTACATTTTAAATCAATGGCCCGGTCATCTCCTAAAATATCCAAACGGCCCTTACACCTTATACCTGTCTGCGGATCGTCCCATATAATAGTCACTTGGTATTTCCCTTTAAGCCATGAATTCGCCATCGGGTGAGACTTCACTGCATCAACAACGCTACGGGAACGCTCGAAATCTGCATTATTAATACAAACATGCCCCTTTTCCTCTGCATTTTTGACCATTTGCCGACAGCTATTGGATCGCATATTAAACGGCTTGCTGTGTCCTTTTGCGTCGCAGTACGTTTCCGGAATAATAAAGATATCATCCTCTCGCTCAGGCTCCAGTAATAGGCAGTCGACCACACTCCCAAAATCCATACGCTTGCTCTTTTTGCCGTCATTTTCCTGGTAGTGTTTTAAATGCTTTGGAGATTTCAACAGCGGGCCGACCATGCTTTTTGAGAAATAAGGCAAGGCCAGATATTCTGAATGCGATATATTCTCATAAATGCCTGGTTTTAAATCCATTATTTGACCTCTCTTGTCATGGCTTTAAGGATAGCCATATCTATTAACTCACGAATAGCGTTCACGACCCCGCCATACCCAAGCCGCTTGTGCCTGTCAAGCCACTTCATGCGCTTTTTGTCGCCGATCTGACCGCCAAGCCGAACCGGATAGACTTTAGTTTCTTTTTTCACTAAACCCCCTTTTTTTTAATTGTACAATATAGTATATAATTATATAATGGCATTGTCAAGCACTTTTAATAGATTTCAGCAACTCTATTTTATTTTGCTCTGCAATGCTTCTCTTTATAAGTGCATGGCTCAATACCTGAAACAATTCTATTTCGCCCATACTTGTTAGCGTGGTATTTCTCATCTTGCTAAAAAAATACTCAACCTCATGCTTGCGCCTATGCTCTGAATAGCTTAACCTCTGCATACCGGAACCTCCATAACGCTGCTCCTGATCCATAGATCATATAATTCCTGATCGTCCGGCCTGGAGTCTACGCCCAACGACTCGCTGGATCCCGTACAGATCCCACAATTAACAAACCCCGCGCCGATGATCTCCCCCAGAACCCTCATGTCTGAGTGCATAACCGATGCAGGAAACACACAAATTGAATCAAGCTTACCTTCAAAACCTCTGACTACAACGTATTTTGCTGGCATTATTCCCCCATATCGAAAAAAGTTTGAATGCATGGCAAGCAATACTCGCCATTGTAATAATCACCGCCGCTACCGTCACAGACCATTACCTCTGTAATCCTTCCGCACTTGTCGCACGACCCCCGCTTTATTGCAACCGTTTGGCCTTCATGGCGAACAACGCTGTCACTAAATACGATCATCTCACACCCACAATCTTTTTAATTACTTCCATTTGAGCCTTTGCAACCATGAGGCGCAATCGCGCTATTTTCTCTTGATATTTGATACTGCCACTCACAAAAACAACGCCCTTTTCTGTCTCGCTTTGTTCAGTGGGACTCATATTACTTTTTCCTCTTAGTTTGAAATTTGTAAAAGTTGTACCCAGACTTATCTTTGTACATTGGCACTTTAAGAAGTTTTGCTAATGCTTCTGCGTGTTTTCTATGTGCCTCCGTATTTTCACAACAGCTGCAACCTTCGGAGACCATGTAATCCGCAACAGCTCGGCGAATGATTTTTAAATCAGCAAACTTAACCCACTCGCCTTTTTGGCAAGACGGTTGAGCAATGTCTAACCTCATCCCTTCTGAATTGAAATAATATCTATTCATGTTCGTCCTCCATTGTTTGTTGTTTGTTGCGTCTATTAATAACATTATATAATTATGCAATGCTTGTCAAGCCTTTTTTGCAATAAAAAACCCCCTGTTTTTACGAGGGGGCTGTACGTGGTAGCTATTTCTCGCGCGGTTATGGATCTAATAATCCATCTATCCAGCCGCCAAGAAAGCCGCCAAGATGTTTTGATCTGCCAGCGGCAGGAACGGAAGGTGCCGCAATAGTTGTATCACTCCCGAACACGTCCGAAGAATCATAAACGTAGGCAGGACAGGAGTATTTGTAAAGCGAGTCATAAACTGCTACCTCGCTGGCTCCCCCGCAAGAGTCGCGCACCGCATCAATGAAGGTCGTACAGGTAGCAACCTCGACCCGGTTTACCGTATCCGTAAAGGTGGTGTCACCGCTTACAGTGACAACCGTAATCGTGTCAGTTGCATTCGTGTCTATCTGGGTTTCTCCGATAGAGGTCGTGTCTCTGTAGCTCGCGCACCCTGCAAATTCATCGGCCCCGATATCCCAATCGGCGGCAGCGGCATCTCTGCGCTCACCGTCTATATCGTACATGGTTAGGGCTGTGCCACGGTTGCCATTATCAATCAATTCGGCGCTTTCGGTGGAATCATCGTCTAAGTGGAAATCCAACGCGCCAGTGAAATACCACTCGTATGAATTTTGGGTCAGAGATACCGCACTGGCTCCTGGAGCGTTTCCATCAAAGTCGGCGTTGTAATCACCAGTGAATCCGGAGGCCTCAAAGTCAAGCGATCTATTCGCGAGGCTTGCCGTATTCTCAACGTAAGTCACCCCGGCGGCCTTTATGCCGTATCTGGTATCGTACGCGGTTACGTTATAAATAAACGTCCGTGATCCACTCGCACAATCAATGCCGGTGTAATCACTCGCGGAACCTTCATCCATAGTATGCAGGATAGTATTGTTTATTTTTGTAACCCCGAAAGCACCGTCAACTCTGGCATAGATCCCCCGGCTAAAATTCCCACCGTCACCGAATCCGCCATTGTAGAGGATGCAGTCGCTTATTCTGATCTCAGATTGCGTTGCCGAGTTGTCCGTTTGTATCATATAATTTTGGCCATCGGTTGAGGTGTCGGCTATCTGCAAACCCTCAAGCCTGGTAAATTGCTCGTTCACGCCGAAGTTGTTTCCAGCCGTACAGCAATTGTAAAACCTGTCCTCATTCCACTTTCCATCATGCCGCTGAGAAACGCCCACCTCATTGGGTTTTACGGGAGTAAAAAACCGAACATAGTTATTAACTCCGGTTGTGTATCCATTCACCGTTACAGCCGATTCCTCTTTTCCGTCAGCGTAGCAGGCAATATTTAAGACATAATCATTTGTTACAAGGTCGGAAGTATTCATGTAATTTGCATCGTCCGCGTCATCCTCCGCGTCCACCAAATTGTTGAAAGCCCTTGCTATTGTTATAGCGGTTTCAGCAAAGGTAATATTTGTGGCTCCCGGTGTCCCTCCATTGGCCCCGGAATTCTGGATCAAGAAAGCACCCTTTGAAAGTCTGCCCCGGATATAATACCGATTCGACCCTTCGGCCACCTCATCACCTACCCCGATACTGTCAACTGCGTCAACGGCCAGGAACAGAGAACCGGCGTTTGCGGTGGCGTTGCCTGAATATAGATCCCCGGTTTCCGTTCCAACGGAATAGTAAAAATGTGTTTGGGTATTATATAGCTCGTCTGCGCCAATCGAGTACACGGAGCCAGTGTGCGGCCTTGCGTTGCCTTGAATGCCTGTCGTGTTCCCTGCGATTGAAGGAGCAGCCCCGCCGGTTGCACAAACACCTACGGGAGTAGATTTAATGTGAAGCATGGATGGGCTAAGATCAATTAAATCGTCTAACTCGTCAGCTATTATTATATTCGACACGTTACCCGTTCCAGAGTTCCAATCCGCATTCTCATTTGTTGCGTCCGTTGAGGCTGTATTTGTCCCGGTAGCACTTGATACACTCATGTAAGCACCGCCGGAATATGTACCAATAACCAAAACATTACGAAACTCAGCCGCACAACCAGAAGCATCAACCCCATCTGTCCCGTTTGAGGCATAGGAAGTGATGTTCTCAATGTCGGATGCGGCGGCAACATTAATCTTAAATATGTCTGTTAGCGCATTGATCCCGTATACATTCCACATATTTAATGTTGCGTCTGTGTCTGCCACTTTTACGCATATTTGGCTTTTGCCATCACCATGCACAATACAGTTTTCTATATTCACGGTTAAAGATGTGGATATTCCATCAACGTGAATGTCGCCAAGCGTTCCCGTTGCCTGAGTCGCAGCACGGAAAAGACTCAACCCTGCAATTCGTATTGTCCCGCCCTCCATAGAGTTATATATACCCATATTGTCTGTTATGTTTAGTGTGGAAATATACCCACCACCAAGACTGCCGTTATGAGGACTATCGCTTGAGTCTGTGAAAGTGTAATTATTCAATGCCTCATTAGCCGATGCCGTGGCGGTTTCCGTGGTCGCCGATATTTGATGGAAAGTAAGATTTCCGGTAAGATTTGCAACGTCAGCATAAGCCAAAGCTCTTGTAGCGTAATCTCCAGCACTACCGTAAGATGCCGCACCGGTAGAAATAACGAATTTATCTACAATTTTGTCCTTTACTTTTTTAACGTCCTTCTCGTCCTTAACAGTTTTCCAAAGGTCTTTCTCGTAGCTCTTAATTATCATCTTTGCTTTGTCGTGAAATACGGTGTTGATCGTTGCATCACCTGCAGAGTCGGCCAAGTCGTTGAGATCAACTCTCCAACTTACTGTAGTATCGGCAATTTTGGCTTTCACGTCCGATTTTTTAGAGCGCGGAACCTCCATGTATCGCGGAGCCAAGCAAGCATTTCTCACGATGTGTTCTACGTTTGAGTATTCAATCGGTTCGAGTTTGTTGTTTCGGTTTTTCTCCCATTCTATCGGGTCAATGTAGTCAATGATCTTGCCCATTTTCCCGGACGAATCGAGTAGAACACTAACAAAAATATGTCCGGTATCAAGTCCGTTCTGGTAAAGATGTTCCTTATAAACACTATCGGACCACATCGCCAATCCAAGCGAATCTTCGAAAATTGCCAGCGTGTCGCCGTCGTCATTTAGCGCATAAAATCTCTGGTCCTCACCTACGGATACATAAAGACCAACCGCAAGCAAAGCCGCAACCGTAGTCGCTGCAACGCCTTTAATAAATTTCGTCATTTCAAACCCCTCTTTATTAAATTAACCACCCAAAGCCACTAAAACCGAAATAAAAGCTATTCCGGAAATTATTAACGCATATACTATTTTATAGCTCGGAACCTTTGGACACCTGCGAGATTCAAGTCCGTCTATTCTGCCATCCTGCTGCTCATCCTTCTCGTCGAGTTTTTGAAAATGCACCGCCCCTTGCTTAAATCTCTCTTTGTTTCGCGCGTCAGATTCCAGGAGCTTGTCTATTTTCACATCCATCTTTAACAATAAATCCCTTGCGCTATATAAATCGTTCATCTGTTGTTCTCCACAACCAGAGTTGTCACGCACCCGGCCAAAACAGCACCCAAACCATATAAAAGCTTTTTCCTTCCGGATATTCCGACCTCTACCGTGTCAATGTGATGTATTTCAAGATGTGGCGGGGGTCTATATTTCCATTGATTCTCTTTCACGATGGACTCTGTCATTAAAAAGGTATGCTCCACCCATGCGCTATCGTCAAACGTCTGCGCTGCGGTGTAACTGTCCAGGCTTTCAATTATAGCCCTCATTGAATCAACCGCCGAATCATCGCGGATAATTTTCGACCTATAAACTACCGTCGGTTTTATATCTGCCTCATTCGTCACGCTGGCGGTGTCATCGGAAAATGTAGTTGTTGTGTCAACCGTGTGACTGATTACCTCTTTTGAAAGCGTAGGATCTCCGAATTTCATAACCCAACACACCATAAACCCGATAATGGCCCCGATTATGATACCCATAAAAAACAATGATTTCATTTTCTAAGCCTCTGGACTTTTCCGTTATCCGACGTTAAATGGTCAACAAAGGTCTTTGGTGCATCTGCGATCGGCTTTAAGAACGCAGACACGAATACGCATAGCGTAGAGATCACGCCTTCCTCTGCATGTTCGGCGATTTTCTTCGGAAGCCATCTAAGCAGGAACTTCGAAAGCATAAGAGCCGATGTCTTCAGAAATACGTCAACCACAACGCCCCATTTTTGAACGTATTTATATATTAACCCATTCGGCATTTTTCGAGAAATAACCTCTAAACCCAAAAACGCGACAACGGCGATAAGCCCTTTTTGCCAACCATCAGCACCATGAAACAAAGATATTAAATCGCCTATCATATTGCCCCCCCTGTGAAATTGATAATACACTCAACAACTGGCCTTTTTTCAACATCAAATATCATGTGTGCGAAGTGATAAATTCCCATTCCGTTATCTTTTTGGATCCCTATGCACCCCAAAGTGCCAGGAACCCCGCCGTCGGGGTGAATAAGATACCCGGAAGTTATTTCGTGATCCTGTGGGACCGGATAACGCCACAGCCGCCACTTCCAAGCGTGTCCGGGCATATCCTTAATAAACATTCTGTGTTCTTCCGTATGATGCGGGACCTCCGGGGTCCGGCACAGATACCACGTCTTCGGGTCGATTGCGTTTTTGAGGTAAAACCCGCTGCCTTTTTTCGCAATACTTCCAGTCCTGGCAAACCACACGCCGAGAATATCGTCCTTGTACCTCAAAACAAGATCGCCAAACCCTTTAGCGTTATAGTCAAAGGTTATTCTAAACGGGTTTCTCATCGTTTTCCTTTGGGGTTGATTCGTAAAGCTTTTTTTTAAGCTCTGCGTTTTCCTTAATAAGTATCCTGACACTATCGAAAAGGCTGTCAACCACATTCTGTAGCTTTAAATTCAACTTATTATACTGAGTCTGTACATCGTTCGGGGTCGCTTCTTTTTGCATCCTATCTCCTCTTTAAGTGTTTTAAAACCGGGTCGTCTATATATGTTATTTTATATCCTGCCGCTGTCGCCGCAGCAAACCAGGAACATATCGGGCAGAAGTTATCTCCGGACCAGTACATCGGAATTGATTCGACAACTTTCTTTTTCACACCCCAAAACCCATGGCTCATGTTGTTTTTTGACGTTTTCCATATAATAATATCATAATCTTTTATCGTTGACAATGCAATATCTGGCGCACAGGGAACCAAAACAATGTCAGAATCCATTCCAAAAAACACCCCTTTATGATAAGACGCGTGTTTTATCGCATTGGTCCAGTTTTTCCACCTGTTGCGCCTCGCGCTTTCCCCGTGTTCCTTTTCAGAACTCACCGCCACCAGAGAACACCCATTAACCGCAAGGCCCTCCATGACCTCCGGAGATAAGCCCTCACCATATTTATGGATTGAGTGAACAGCAATCAAGAGCCGCCCACCATCATTATTGTAAATGACACATTATGTACGGAAATTGTAGGCGTTCCGGTGTCTGTGGTTCTGACGCAAAGCTCCAAAGTGTCAAGCAGTGCAAGGTCAAGTATCATCGTACCGGATAGGTTTTTTTCCTCGTTTGCCGACCCGAACTCTGCATGAACTACGCCGTCGGCCTCGGCGGATCCGGAAGCGTTTTTTTCTACGCCGACCTCTATGTGTTTGCCTGCCGCGTCAACCTCGATATCCGCTGAAAAGTTTATCAAATATCTCCCGGAAGTTGCTATTGCTATTTGTCCGCTTCCATCGTTTGCGACATCATTAAACCCACCATCGCCACCAGAAATATCCGCGTCATTAATATCATACCATGTATTTTGAGCTGCGCTTGCTTGACTCCATCCAATATGACTACCATAAAAAGAACCATAAGGCAAACCCGACCCATCACCACTCCACACAAAATCACCGTAATGTGTGATGCGCTTATCCCCGCGAACATCTAAAATGTCATCCCCTGCATAACTTTCTATTACAAAATGCGTGGCCGAATCACTGTTTGACAGGGTAAGAGTAAGGTCTTTTCCGGTATTACAGTCAAACTCAAGCCCAACGTAATTACTTGCTCCAATAGTTGCCGCAGTTCTGCTCAAATATAATGCGGATATACTGCTTGCATCTGTTGATAAATTTGTAATATGTGCGGCTATTGTCCCGGCTGAACTTGTGCCAGAGATCTGAAGCATGTTATTTGGCGAACCCGTGCCTATACCTAAATTCCCGTCACTATCTAAAGTCATCCTAAGTGTTGGGCTGAGATCATCATCGCCATCATTTACATATATCTCAAGTTGTCCCCTTTGGTCAGCACCAGCACCGTCATGAGATTCCATAATCTGCGCAAGGTAATGATCGGTTGATCCGGTTGTTTCAATGCCCTGAAAATACATAGAACTTGCTCTTGCGTTGTCTGCATCGCTCTCGGCCATGTTGTAAAGTGTAAGTGTCGGCTCACCATCTCTTCTAATGGAAGGATATCCCCATAATTGAATAGCTATATCATTCGATGTGTTTCCTATACTATAAATCGGGTCAACGCAACTGTTAGTTACCATAAGCATTTCCATTTTAGCGTCACCACCGCCGCCAGCATAGCTCATCGTGTTGGTTATGTAATTGCTCGCATCATAGCCTATTCTAAACTGCTCGGTCGCGTCTATAACATGGAGCGCGGCCGCAGGGGCATTATTCTGAATCCCGACAAACCCATCCGAACCCTGAACGAAAAGAGCATCCGCAACCGTTGTGTTGACAATGAAATCGACATCCTCATTGCCGCCGTTGAATTCGATATAATCTGTAGCGTCCTCGGTAAAATCGGCCATTAAAACACCGCCGGAAGTTATCGTCCATCTGTCCGGGGTGCATCCAATCTTAGTGTCTGAATCGTCTTTGTGCCCGTAATATTCGGCAGCGTAGAAATTGCCGCCGGTTCTGTCGTTTCCGTCGGGCTGCCATTTATAAACCGTGTCATCTGTGTCTCGCCACGCCATAATATGAGTATCGGAAGCGAAAGCTATTTGTTTTTGCCTCTGCGTACTGGATGCGGCGTTGTCAAGATTCGCCTCTGTGTCTCTTATTCTGATCACATCTTTTTGTTGGTCGCCCATAATTCCCCCTAAGTAATTCCAACCTCTGTAATGGTATCGGGTTGGCTGCCGGATTCGGTGATTGTATCGCTTGCGCTTCCGGTTTCTATGATATCCCCATAATCCTCGCCTATTGTATCGTTTGGCTCTAAAATTGATTGCACGACAATCTGGTCGCGCTCTAAATCATACTCTATATACTCAATATTACCTTGTAAATATGCCGAGTCAATGGCCGAATTGGTATATACTCTGTCGCGAAATTCAACGGGATCCGTTAATTCAATCGAGACATTTGTCGAGTCAAGCGGTAGCCTGTATTTTACGCGCCTTTTTTGCCTGGTCAGCCAGAAAACAGCCTGAGCGCAAAATCTATAATGGCTACTATCTATTCCAAGCCCGTCCTTGCCTGTGTCATCGGAATTATACCACCGATTTCTATCTGAAAACCATGGTAGTTCCATTCTGAATTCTTTAATAATGTTGTAAATTTTATAACACGCATTAGAAACATACCACAATGGCTGTAGCAACCAGTCCATCCCGCTTACCGCGCTGTCATCGTCAACATCTTTTATGCTGTATTGACTGAAATATTTATCCTCTGCCGGATTCGGGGAGAATAAAAACAGGAAATTATTGAAGACCCTATCTATTCCGGTAAGCTTCCAGTCAGATATCGAATCCCTTACAACGGTTGTATCGTCGTGAGTGTGGGCCGTGGATGAGTCAGAGCGCCAAGCATTTAAATGGATCTTCCCTACTCTGTCCTGGAATATTGCAACGAATGAATTCTGAGCAAGCTCTTTGAGGTAAAAAGCAAGATTCTTTTTGTCTGCTATCTGCCTGCCCACATACCAATCGCTCGCCCTGGTAGCTGCGAGATTCCCATAATCAATTTGATGACTCCCAAGCCCGTTGTAATCCTCAAGCATCAACCGGAAAGCATTGTAAACCGTGTTCGATTCCGTCACTCCATCAGATAGCAGCTCTCCGGAAACCCTTGTATATAGCGTTGTATTCGTTATATCTATCGCCTTATATCCATGTATTCCGATCTGTTTAATATCAACGCCCAAAATATCGCCGATACCTGGCGAAGACCCGTAAGTTAAGGAAACTTGCATCACTACTCTTTTTTGCAATGATCCCGACTTTATACCGTTATATATTGCGCTATCAATTAACAGATTTGTTCTGTTTTCTCCAAGACCTGCAATTGAACCACCGAAATCGCTATCCTCGCCTCCTAAATTTGAACTCCCCGCGTTTCGATAATAATCATCAGGAAGGAAGTTGAAAGAACCCCAATTCGTATGTGCCCCGGAAGTTATAAAAGATTGACTGTGGGTAACAGCATTATATTGATTGTAAAATCTTAGTTGGATGACCATTATCGAGTCAATGGCCGGGGCTGTTGCGTCCTCAAGGTCTATACCAAAATATAATTCATCAAAGTCAAGTTCATTTTTCCCAAAACTAATATCGAAGTCGATCTCAAGAGAAATAGAACTCTCACCACCCAAAGCCGTGCGCCTTGCCTCAACAACTGCTGTCCTGTCGAAATCAGTAACATTTGTAATCGGGTTGCTTATTACAGGAGCGTTCCCGGTTCCGACAATTGAATTAACACTTACACCAATCGGGATTCTGTACGCTATATTTCCGTCTTTTGAAATATTTGTAGAGATAGCATCGACCGTGGCCGTGTTGTTGTAGTCCGAATCCTCAACGTCAACACTTTCCGTTGCATATTTAACATCGACATATTCCCTGTCCTCTGACGAATAACTCCAAAGCTGAACAACCCCGCTTGAATCTGTTTTAAAAGAGCCTATTTTCTGATTACTCACAACACCAGTAGTGGAAATATCCGCTATTTTAAACTGCCATTTATCGTCTTCGTCCGCGCTTCCGCTATACCCATAAGTCGCCGCAGAAAAATCCTCTATTGGCTCCGCGACTGTAATTTGAGTTGTGGCCGGTGTGCCGCCACTTGTCGCGGCATTGTCAATAATTAGATAACCCCTGTCGGTATCCTCTACATCCTTACCGCTACCAATAAATATCTGATTCCCTATTAATTCATCAGCCGAAAAGCTAACGCCTTCGGTTGCAAGCGTTATAGATGTCCCGGAAGCGGAAACACTGTAAGCGGTCGCCTGGGCAATGTCAAAATCCCCGAAATCCTGCGAGACAAGAGTAATCCATGCCGGATCTCCTGACACATTTTTAATACTGGCATACTCCACATCTCCGATACATACCGGGACTGCCTCGTCGTTCACCGAATCTATGCTATTAGGATAATCCACATCGTTGAACACGTTCGGCGGGAAATTATTATGCACCTGCTTGAAATTGCTCTTGCATACGAATTTTAAATCCGTTTCATTCATCGGATTATTGTCAATAACTCCCGTCCATATTTGATAAAATGAATCACCAATTACAGAATAAACCCGTACAATTTTGGCGTTCAAATATACGTCATTTGAGTTTAACGTCCTCCAAATAGGCGCGCCCGTTCCAGTGATATATGAGTTGTCGATCTGGAAATTGAATCCCGAAAGCGTTCCGTAATCTCCTGTGCCTTCAAGATCAACTCTACGACTGGGGTTTGACATCCCTTTTTTTGTGATAAAATCTTCGTACCAAACATTTTTTCCCGCATAAGTCACCGCCTCGCTGCCGCTTTCATTTTCCGACACCTCAAACAAATCTCCCTCTGCCGGTGCAGAACCTTTTGCAGTCGCAAGCTCGCCCCCTGTAAAATCGGACGCATCCAAAACAGTAAACCTGCTGCCAATAGGCAAAACAGTATTCGCAGACTTAAAGCCACCATTTGAAGCCGTGTACAATTGGCCGCTTTGGAATGCAACCCCTATTGTCTCGGCTCCACTGAGATTTATTTTAATCAATGAATGTTCGCCCGTAGGAATAAGGCTGTCGCCTGTCTCTGTGCCGTCATAGTCGGGCCTATCGGTAACAAACCTCATATATCCTGTGGTCATCCCTACGGCTGAATCGTCATAAGTCCCGCCGGTCTGTACCTCAACTGCATAGTGATTCTCTGACATCAGCTAACAACCTCCGCGAATCTAAGCCTTATTTTGTGCCATTTCACGCCCCAGTGGCCTAAATCCTCCCACCCTATCAACTTAGTGGTGAATGGGTAGGAATTAGAAGACCGGGGGCCAAACGGATAATCGACCCCGAAAGTATCCGCAATGGCAAAATCCCCGGTCCTCTGGTTTTTTATATAGTTTCTTAATAATATCATATTCGCCGTTGTGAGGGTAAAAACACCCTCAAAAACCCCTGAATCTGAATCATGGTCCTGATAAGCATAAGTCCCGGTATATGTATCAAATTTATTAATGTTACGATCTGAACTCGCTTTCACGCCATGCTCGCAATATGCCAAAGTCGGCAAACTACTGGATCCTGTAAATGATACTGAAGTCGCCCGCACCCTAACATTGACCCCCCAACCCTTCCAGGAATGCTGCATTCTATCGGAAACATCCAGAATAGTCGCCGTTATACTTCCGGAATGGTCCACATTTACACCGAAAATATACTCGGTAGCTAAAAACCCGCCCAAAGTTATGACATTTGACCCGGCTGCGCGGTTGGCTTCAACTTCATCAATGAAAGTGTTTATCTCCGATTCAGTCCTACGCATGGAAAAAGAAGCCTCATAAATATCTGACGAACTCCCACGATCAAGCCCGGACCAATTACCGCTCGACAATTGCCTCCATTTAAACGCGAGTTTTGTCTGTGGCCTGAACCCGTCCCTGATTCTTGCTGAGAACGGCGTAATTCCTGATCCTGAAACGTCCATCTGATTGTCCTCTTAACCGTTTAAGAAAGCTCGAGGCTTCCGCTACGCATTAACTCCGGGCATTTGCCCCGCCGAACCCAGCTCGATCATCATCTCGCGCAAATCGTTCAATTGATTTTCTCGCGTTATTTGTATCGCCGCAACCGTTGACTCGTCCGCGTTGCCGTTAATTATAATCGTGTCGCCTCCAACATTGATCGAAGACCGGCCCCCGCCGCCACCGTTTGCCATGCTGAACAAATTGGCCTGTTGTCTCTGGTTCAATATCATCTCCCCGGAGTTTACCCTCGCTAAAACCTGATCCCCGGAAACATCCGACCCCGGCACAATACCACCCCTTGCGAATTTCGGGCCTTGTTCTGCCGTAATCGCTGCAAGCTGTGTTGCCCCCAAAGCTCCAGCCAATCCCGCAGCTAAAAGATTCGTGCCAGGAAAAGGCGGCTGTCCCAATGCTTTTATAACATTTCCAGCCGTTGAGATCACCGCTTCGGCATAAGCGGCGGCCTTGTAAACTGCAAAATTCTCTTTTGATGCGCTTTTGTTGATTGAGGCAAGATTTTTGATAATTCCAGCGGCATTCCCGGCCATTTGCAATCTAAGCGCGTTCTGCGCTTTCATTTTCTCGTTTTCTTCGTCAATCTGCGCCATGGCCTCTTTGGTTTTATTAATCTTAAGATCCAGTCCCTCAATCTCGTCTTTCAGGTTTTTGCCTATTATTTCGTTCTTTTCCCATTGCTGATCTATCCAGGCCGCGTCTGCATCGGTTAAACCCTCGACTGCCGGTATTAATTCCTTAATAGAATCAACGGACTTTTTGATCGGTGACTCTGTATCTGTATTTTCAAAAGCCCGACCCGCAGCACCGAAAGCAGCCAAAGCACCTTCGGCTGTCTTTTTTGCTGTCTCGTCTGCTATTTTCCCAAATTCCTTTAACGCCTCCCCGGCTACCTTAAGCCCTGGAATGTAGGACATCACCGTCCCCAATCCGGTAGAAATCCACGACACCATTTGCTGAATCCCTGTGACGGCTGTTTTAAATACGCCCACCATGCCGGAGATCACAAAACCGATAGACTGCCCAACGACCCTTGCGGCTCCACTGAAATCGCCGACATTTTGAATAAGATCGTTAAGCGCCGGAATTAATGCGGCTCCGATCTCTTCCCTTGCATCCCCCATTGAATTTTGAAATTGTTTGATTGGCCCGGCTCCGGCCTCTGCGGCTGCCGATGCTGCGCCTCCGACCTGTCTCTGTAGCCCTTCGAGAACATCGTTCAATCTCTCGTTTGTTCCGACTGCCCCCTCTACCTCAACGCCGTATCTTGTCAATGCATTTGTAGAACTTCCCAAAGTTTTACCGACCAATTCAGCCGCCCCGGCAAGGTCCATTCCTTTGGCCGTTGCAAAATCCTGAACAAGAGGTGTCAACTTCATTAATTGGTCTTCCTCTTTGACAAACGCAGCGAGCCTCGCTTGGGCTGCGATTGTTTCCTCATCACCGAACAAAGTAACCTTCTGAAGCGCGGAAGCCTGATTCAGCAGAGCCTTTGAATGCTTGCCCAATGCGGTTGTAAGCGCCGCCTCAGATTTTGCCTGGATATCTGCCAGCCTCACGGATTCTTTCATAAATCCGATTAACGCCCTCGCACCAAAGAAAGCAGCCGCAGCCGTGGCCAATTGACGGAAACCGCTTGCCGCGTTCTCTGTGCTTGACTTCATTTTGTTAGCGCCTGTTTTAACCGCAGCTGATGCCTTGGTCATTTTTTGCTGAACATCAGAATCAAGTTTTAGTTTTACGACGATCTCTTCTGCCATGATTGCCTTACCTTTGTTATTCCGTCTATTTTTTGGGGCCGTTTTTGGTCTGCGCACTCACTTTCAAAAACCCTGTATTGTTGCATTGCCTCGATAAACCTGTTCGACCTGTCCTCATATTTAATATTAGTACCAAATTCTTTCTCGTAACAGTATTTTTCGAACCAAATAACAATATTTACAGGTACAAAAAGACTTGGGCAATTGTAAAATGTCAGGTCTTCGCTTTCCTCAACCACAACCTGCTTTGGATTTTCACACTCAAAGTCTGTTTCTCCACTCTGAGAACGCTCAAAACAGTTGTTGCAAGTCGCCTCTACTATTCCGGCGTTGATTGCGGCGAGGATCTTAAACCCATTTTTTCAGCAGAAAGCAAGCCGGATATTTTGCTCGCATTATTAAATAGCTCTGCCGCGATTTCGTCAGATATTAATCCGAACAATTCCTTGGATGCGCCCTTGTCTTTATCCGCTGAGAATTCTATCTCGTTCCCGGTGGCTAAATCGTAGAGGTTTCTCCACCCCACAACGGAAATTCTGGCGTATTTAAACACATCAGAACCACGGAAGGTCATCGCCCCGGCTCTCATTTCGTTTCTTTCCTTGCGAGTGAAGCTTCTTTGTGTAAATACGGGCTTGAACTCTTCGCCTATATCCAATTTTTTGAATATTTCTGGAGTGAATTCTGTAGTTGCTTCCTGGGAAAATGGCATCAACCCGATGAGTGATTTTTTTGTTTCTTCGTCAAGTTTCAATTCAGACATTTTCGGGGTCCTTTATTGATAGGCGAGGACGGTTTTTAAGACCGCCCCCGCCCGGTTAAATTAAGCTACAAAAGTCCATTCCAGAACAATCGTTCCGGCAATGGCACAATCATTTTCACCGCTTGCGGCCCATGTGTCGGCTACATTGAAATAAACGGTATGATCTCCGCCAGTTTCAACTACCAGAATCTGATCCGCAACGGTCTTTACTGTGGCGGTTCCGTTGCAATCTGCGGCAGTCTGCCCGGTCAATATGTTCTCTGCGGCGGCCCCAACGGCATCGAGTGTTGCATTTGCTCCACTCGCAACCGTAGTACCCAATCCGACATCTGGAGTGTCGGCTGTGATATTTCCATCGTCTTCATCAAGAGCCATGGACATATAAGCAGCATTTACAATCACTGCGCCAGCCGGGAGAGTGTAGACTAAATGACCCACACCCAAAGCCGCGCCGCCTGCGATCGCTCCAAGATTTGTTGAAACGGTAAGAACGGTCTTGTGATGATGCCCGTCTCCGTACTCTGCGGCAGTCACGCCAGTTCCAGCCGTTCCGGCATTGGTCGCACGCTGAACAAGTTGTCCGCTTGTATCAATCACACCTCGCGCGGTTCTGCAAAAATCTATTACTTTTTTTAGATCCTTCGAACTCCCTAAATCAATATTACCGTCAACGGGTAATTCCCAACCGTTTACAGTGTCTCTGTCTGCGGCCATTTTAAGCCCCCTTTTTTAAATGTTATGTTCTCGCACCATGTAAAAATTCTAACGTATCTTCAAGATCCAAAGCTGCATCCGTCAGGCTTCCCGGTGTACCGTTTTGAAGTAACCGGAAATTTAGATCGTAATTCACAAGACCCTCTCTTGCGGCAAGTGAAGGATTCATGCACTGGGCATCAAGCCCCTTCACGGTCATATTTGTGCCAATTGGACAAGAGATTGCGCTTGTGGTTTGACTCACAACCTCATTAAACCAATCCCGCGTAGCCTGTTTAACAGCCAAAGGATTGCAGGAAAACGTAGGTCTACGCGCTGTTATTGCATAATGCAATACCCCTCCGGCATCGGCCTGACTATAAATCGGCGTGACTTCATTTCCTAAATCAAGTTGCCAGCTTCCTATTTTCTCGGCTTTTCCCCCGATAGTAAACGCGGAATTGATAAAAGGCTCTGCGAGTTGTGTTTGAGTCGCGGCATTTATCGCGATATCGCTACCGTCAACCAGGTCATTGTAAACACCCGAAATTGTGGCGTTAAAATAAACCGTTTTCCCCGGTCCCTCGCAGGTAAAAATACCATTCCCGACACATCCCTTTAATTTGAGAATTGACGTTGCCGGAGAGGATCCTATTTCTTTATCCAGAACCCAGCAAGTATATGGCGTGTCGTCATAAGCCGCACGACTCACAAGCGCGACACCGTCAGCGGCGGAACCTGCGGCAACCTCTGATCCTGAATCCCATCCAATCGCGCCAAGTCCACAAATTTTTGCAAGCTTCCACCATTGCGGCTCGGTTGTTGCTGTGCCGGAATAAGTCACCTTCACGCTGGCTGTCAGCGTGCACACCCTAACGCCTGCAATGGCTTCGTCCTGTGCATGGCTGCCGTTTGCGTATTTCGAATTTTCATCGTCAAACTCAATCGCTGGCGATATTTCGATATCGCGAAAACGGATAACATTATCCGCAGTCGCCAAATCTGTTTCCATCGTTCCCGGTGTACTTTCTTCCTGCACAACGAGTTGACGTAAGTTTCTATTCAGATTCACGCCCATCGTCCACCCCCTCCATCTGAGAATCGTTTATAATTTCCTTTTTGACAGTCTTCTTTTTCTTCGGCTTTTCCTCTACTGCTTTGTCAACTCCTGGAACCTCATCCCCGCCCCGATAAGTGACATGGTTAATTGTGATTTTTTCGTTCAACGGTAGTTTCATATATCCCCCTAATTTGCGTTGCTTGTCGGGTCTTCTCTGCCTTGCGAGTACGTCACCATCCAGGTCGTAACCATTTTCCTTGGAACAACAATATCCCCGGCTTTTTCTGGCTCATCTCGCACCATTCCCCGATAATAGATCATATTCACGGTGTCGCTGACGTGATAATTTATACCGAAAAGCTTTTTCAAATCATCCAAGCACTTGTTAAGCTCAACATTAATTTGATATTCGGGATTGTCGTAAACACTCGTTAGCTTATCATGCACCGTAACCTCAAAAGTTGCCCGGTTTGCATAGGCGGAAGAGAAACCGCCGTCTATTTCGTCCTGGTTTTCTTCATCAATGAGCCGGATCTCGGCATTCGGGTAAGCGTCCTTTTTAGCAAGGTCATCTTCGTTTGAGTCGCCCCATGTCTTATTATAACCCCCCGCGACGGTCATACCGTCAATTAAGGTCTTCATGGCAGCTTCTATGTTGCTGAGAATTGGCCCGGCCATTTATCTATACCTTGGAGTAAAGATTGATAATGTGGTCGCGTCCATGGCTGCAATCCCGTTGTCGTTCTTATAGTCGAGTGTGTCCGCGTTTGTGTCGGTTCTCACGAAAATTAGCCAGAGATATCTTGCGGCATCTAAGGCTAATGCCTTGCTTTTATTTTCTGCCCGGTTGTCAACATCGGCATCACCCCAAAAATTAATCACACTATCGGCGCTGTTAGGCTTCGTAATGTCTGATTTTTTCTTGGAATAGCTCGATCTGGCGTGAATCTCAAAACCACTATCCACGATGGCAGTATCTTTCCCGGTTAATTTAGTTAGTGCAAGATTTACAGACCAATAGCTCGACCCCTCTAATTCAATCGGACCGATAGTGTCTGCGGCAGAATTCAAACACTCAGGCCGTATTCCGTATGTCCTAACGTGCGCCGTTTGGTCTATTTTAACGAAATCGCCAGCCAGAACAGGAATTACGAGACCCAGAACAAATATTAGTTTTTTCACAAAAACCCCCTTTAAAATTAATTTCTAAACAATACTCCACTAATTGTATTCGCTCTGTCCATCTGCCTGCTGGTTGACCCATTCAGCATTGAGGACGTTATTCTCTCTGCAAACTCTTTCACCATTTCTTTATAATGTCTATATTTTATGTGATATTTTTCAACATCAGCTATCTCCACATTGTTTTTCCCTAATGCATCAAAACATAGTTCCATGCCCACCCATGCAATCGCGTATCTTTTAACAAGATAATGCACCGGGTCGGTTTCAATATCGTCTACCTCAACGCCCTTTGACTCTGCCAAATCCTCAACGGCGTCATCCGAAGCATCAACCTTTGCCGAAAGCACAGTTGAAAGACCTGTCTCATTCAAAATCATATCAGTAATGTCAGTCGTTTGGATATATGTACCAGCCATTATTTCAGCCCCGCTTTCACGATAGCACGCCCTATTGCTTTGTTTATTAACTCAACCACTTGTCGCCCTTTTTCCCTTGCCGCCTCATATAAAAACTGATCTGGCCGCCAAGTTCCCCAACCCCTATGAATTCGGGGGCCATAAATCGCAATCCCGGTATCAAGAAATACTCTCCCACCCCTGGAAACATCCATGGTTTCAACCTGGACTGACCTTTCCAGCATTCCGGACCCGACCCTTCCTGAACTTGTGTTGAATCGGTGATTGCGGCGAGCGTAGCGTTGGATTTCCGTGAGTCCGGCATTTGCGCCTTTGCGGACTTCGGTACGAAAGATATTCGGCGCTTTGTTAAAAGCGGCCTTAACTGCTCTTGCGTCTATATTCACATTCAACTTCATGGAACCCCCAAAGAGGAAGAGAGGGGGCCGAAGCCCCCATCCCTTGATTAACCCATGAGAATCGCCATGTGTTCCGGATTTCCAAGACCAACACCATACAGAATAGACATTTCATAATTATTCATGTGGTGACCTGCATACTTGGAAAGCAGGAAAGAAATACCTGAAATAGGATCGGTGAATACACGCTCATCAACTGCGGCATCTCCACCCTCAGGTTTTACCGGAGGACGCGCCGCGAAAGCCAGAGCGTTGCGAGAAAATGCCAGGTTTGCAGTGTAGTCGGTAGATCCGAGAGCGATCTCTGTAGTATCCGCCCAGGCAGAAATAAGACCGGGTGCATTGATAACGATTTCGCCAGCGGCTGCCGTAATGGCAGTATTCACAACATAGCGGGAAACGCTTGCATTCGGTCCACTTGTATCGCCTGCGATGCTAACAGTGTCGCCAACAAGGATCGTTCCGCCATCTCCGCCATCATAAGTAATGGAAGTGGTCCCGATAGCATCTCCACCGTTCACATCTTGACCCGTCGAAGTACCAACGGTATGCGTTTTAATTGCATCCGATTCTACCACGTCAAAACCCATTGCACGAACCAGCGAACCCTCAACGAGAGGCGCGGCCTGTCCGGATTGGTTTACATTGGTCAACTGTGTGAGAGTGCGAAGATTAAACCCTGCATTCTGGTCGCAAACTAAATGCCGATCGCCAGAAGGCGCTCCATTTTTGTCCAGGATAAACTTAGCAGCGGCCAGGTCAGAAAGATCCGAACCAAAAGGCGCGGTCCCAGCAGTACCATAAGCGCGGGAAGCGTTATAATACAGCGCGGCAATTGCAGCCTCGATCTCATTAGTAAGAACCCGGAAACCCTGGGCAATATTCTGTGCGAATAGAGACTGATACCCGCCACCCTGGCGGAGTCCCTTTTCTTCCTCGCCAGCGTAATGAAATTTGTAACCACGGAGAGTATCCATCGAAATAGTACGGTTCGTGTAGGTCAGATTGCCAGCAGCCAGCGGGGTCATGCTCGGCGTAATGGTATAAGCTGAACCCTTAGGCGCAACCGGATTCCGGACGGTAGTATCTTTTGCTGTCTGCTCTGCTGCGGTGTTCTTCGCAACGCGAGGAATGAACCCGACAAGCTCGCGGGAAACCATTTCAATGCCAGCGATTACGTCAGGGATTAAATTTGTGATAGTGTTAGCCATCTTAAAGCTCCTTAGTCTGTTATAGTCCCGCCGTCCTTAACATGCGAAAGTTGATCGGTGAGGCTTAGATTGTCAAACGCAGAGCGCGGTAAAGATTTAGTCCCGGCACTTCCACCACCTCCAGACCCACCACTGCCGCCATTTTGTTTGTTGACAAGTGAATCCTTGTGTGAGTCGAAATATCCCTGGATACCTTCGTCCAGCTTGACAGCGTCATCCCCATTTTTCCACGTTACTGTTTTGCCGTCTTCGCCCAAAGCAACCAGGTTTTCCCGGATTATATCTTTAGCGTGAATCTCCGCTGAATAAATTTTGCCACTAAGCTCTTTCATCAACGCGTCTTTCAAGATACTGTTTGTGTATTTACTTTGAAAGTTTGTTGCTGTTTGCTTAGAATCGGACACTTCCTTGGTTAATTTTGAAACAGTCTTCTCCAAATCAGACATGCGCTGTTGCTCGGTGGTCAATTTCTCTTTTGCGGCTGATCCATTTTTAATCTTTTCGCTAACTCCGCCCGCAAAAGTATCGATCTCGTCCGTGGCCGGGTCATATCCTAAAAGCTTCAACCCGTTCAACAACACATCATGTTTCGCCTGAACCGATTGTACAAGCCCTTTCCCTTTGGCTCTTTCTTGAAGGACCGCATTGGATACTACTTCATACAATTCTTGGCCGTCATCCAGCTTCGTGAGCGCGGATTTTACGTCCTCAAGTGTCTTTGGCATATAATAAACTCCTTATGTTGATAAATATACACTTTGTTTAAATTTTACACAAATTATTTTTTCAAACTGATTTTATCGTTTAATCTTACCCCCTTTTCGGAATGGTCCTTTTTGTCAACGTAAAATAAAAGCATAACAATTGCCAATAAAACTACAAAAATTATAATTGGTATAGTTTGTGTCATTCTGTTTCAATCCCCCGTTTCTGTCTCAAAGTCTCGATTGTTCGGTATCCGTCATAATTCCGGACGTTTTTCTGCCAGGATGAATTATTCTTATTAAATTGCTTTGACCCATTTTTCCCCATAAGCTCCTGTCTTCGCTTCGGAGACTGCTTTTTAATCCAATCAACGGCTTTGCCCTTGTTCTGATTCTTTGCAACCCCTTGATATATCATAGATTGCACGCATGTGCATTGCGGATGAAACGGATACGGCGGAAGCTGCTTAAGAGGATATCCGCCAGGGCCGAGATTGAATTGATTCGTTTGAGTGTGGAAGTCGCAGATATCAAATATAACGTGTCCTGCAGATAGGTCGTATCTTATCCCGATAACGTCCGGATCTGTGGCGGCCTCCTGATATGTCCCTTGAGCGTATGCCTTTGCCATCTCAGTTCTTGCAATTCTGTCCGAATTATACCGCGCCTTTCCTGTGATAACTCTATCCATGGCCTTGTCTAATGCTTGGACGCTGTGCTTGTCTGTGGCTTTTATCAAGTTCTGGTAGGATTTCTTGAGCCTTGCTGTGGGTGCGCCGTTTTTCTGTAGCCTCTCAACTTCCCGCATGGACTTTCTTAAAGCCCTCTGATAGTCCCGCCGCGCTCCGGGCTGGCCGGATAGCAATCTCCTGGAGGCTCGTTCAAGCTCGGTTATATGCTTCGGCAGGTCCGCAGTTTGCAAATTCCTCTTTGATAACTCTCTGGCGGTCCCGGTCCATGATCGTTTTTCCCTGAACCCGATTCTAATAGCTTCTTTCAATTCGCCCATTCTCGATATATCGTTGATTCTCTGCGATAAAGTCATATCGTCACCCGGCCAAAGGTGATTTAGCCACCATTTGCGAGTCCCGCTTACATCGACGATCTCTTTTGCGTTCATGGCCCTTGCCATTAATGTTGTCGCGGATATAGTCACCTCGTCGCGCATGAAATCAGTATAACCAACGGATTTAATAGAGTCATCAACCGCAATAGTGACATTTTTCCCGGTTTTACCCAATCTATCCCGTATTTCTTTGGATAGCTTTTTTATTACGGAATCGAGGGATTTCCCGAAGTCGTCAAATTCCTGGTGAATTGGCTGTTTAGGTGACACAAAGCTTCCTTCTCATAAAATACATACCATCTCTGGTTTTGCATATTGCCCTACCTGCCTGGTCCACGAACAACACATCGTCGGGGTTTGCGGGGCTGTCCGTTGGGTTTACGTCTGGCAAAGCCGTAAGCATGTTATAATCTGCCTGAGACACCCGTTTCCAGACAATAGCCTCGTTATCACCGAGCATTTCCTGAATTTGCTTTTTATTCATTGTCTGTATTGCCTGGGGTTGGTTCGGTTTGCTCGTCAAACTCCGCGAGTGCTGCGGAAACGTCGTCTTCGTCCTGTTTTTTGGTGATTGACTTGAATACCATTCTCTTGAGGATTGCGGCTGCTTTTCTCGGCATACCCATAAGTAGAGCAGAGTCGACAACCTTAATATTTTCGTCAATATTGATAGGCTTAAAATTATCAGGATATTCCGCATGGTATTCAAAAACTTCATTTGGAGTGTATAGCTGGAATATTTTAATGATTTCATGTTCTAACCAATCCGCTTTCATTGAGGTAGATTTTAGCGGGGCCTCCTCTGCACGGAAATCCCATTGCATCGCAACTCCGGACTTTGCAGCCGTGACACCTATGATCCCCCGCTGTCCTGCAATCCTTAGAAGATCCTCTCTCAATTCCTTTCCGTTTTCCATTAATCCCTTCAAAATATTAGGATCCGGAGAAGCGAATCCGGGAGGAAATTTTGAGTCCATGGGTATATTTAAAAGGTTATGAGTGCCGACGTTAAAATCTCCGGGCTGATCGCTTTGAACGTATAGAATAGAGAAGCCCTGCGCCCTCTCCTGGTCCCGAATCTCAGAATCTTTGTTAAATATTTGATGGTTAATCCGGGCAATGTCATAATGTGGTGGGTGTACCAGCGGGGTTTCAATGTCGGTTCTGTCCGTGAAATAGCAGGAGATAACAGGCATGCGGCCTATCTCATGCGGTCGGGCCTCAATCTCAACCTCTCCGTCGCCTTTTGCAGATTTACCCATCTTGTAGAAATTTACTTTGTCAATTTTTAAATATCGCTTTTGCTTTTCAGCGACACCAGTCACAGTGTTTTTTGCGATCTCGTCCTTTTCGCAGAACATGATCCATTCCAGGTTTCCGAACTTATCCATTTTCCACTTATGCACCTGGCTTGCTTTTTTCATATACAAATATGGGAATTTTCTATTTTCAATCGCTTCCTTTGTGTTCGCGGGGTGTTCTTCCTTCGGGAAGTTATCGACAATTACAAATACAACACCGTGTAGCTGCCCGGTTGTCACTACAGTGTCCATAAACTGATGAAGGTTGCTTCCGGCATTGTCGCAGTTATCAATAAACCCATGCACCATAAGCCCTTCCGGCTTTGCCTTACCATTTTGCGATACCTCGCGGCTGATCTCACTATTAAAAACGGGGTCGATCATTGCCCGAACCACTGGCTTGACGTAGTTTTTATAGAAAGCAAGCTCTCGCCGACCATCGTAGAATATTTCTCTTGAGTGAGGGACAAGAAAGCTGCCGTCAATATACCCCTCAGTCCCATGGTACGAATACGACATAAAATCGTATACGTTAAGACCCAGTATCGGCCTCGCGTTGGCATTATCCGCAGTCGTTGGCTTATATGTTTGTTCGTTGATAATCTTTGAATTGTCCGCCTCCGGACTTGTTGATTTTATTTGCTTTCCTACTGGCATGGTTCCCCCTTAGAGGTCTTTAATTTCAACATAGTGTAGATTTTATTGACAGACATAATATTAAAATACATTAATTTATATATTAAGCAACAAATTGCCTTGGTCTATATCTCTGGGTTGACCCCTTCACAACTCCAAGAGGTTTAATTTTATTCGTGACTGCGTACCTGGCCGCATCAATAGCGTGATTAAAAGCATCCTCTGGTATTTGACCCAACTTTCCATCTTTGTCCTGCGCCCAACAGTAGTTTCTAAGCTCTTTTATTATGTTCGTGGACGTTTTTGTTATTTTTAGTTTATACCGCTTCATAAAATCAATACCGATATTAATTGAATCACGACCTTTGACGCATGGCTTTATCAAATACCCTTCCCTGTGTATCTCCTCAATGCTTTTCGGCTCTGCCGCATCTGCATATATTAAGTCTGGAACAGCATGAGTCGTTTTCCCTACGCCTAAAGCTTCCATTTTTTTGCAGATATCTTGATTAGTCAGATAATGTTCATATACAAGCTCGTTTATATACATATCGCCACCACTGAAACCCACCTCTACCAGCGCCGTAGGGTCGTTTGTATATCCAAAATCAAGCCCTAAAGTTGTACGAATATCTGGCATCTCGTTCACAAGCTCGAAATCTGGAAAGACTAAGCCCTCAGTCTGTCCGATTAGCCCCTGGCCGTAGACCCTCCACTTATTCGGATTGGTTTCCCGCAACGATTCAATATCTTTTATAATTCTCTCGTCAAGAAATTGGTTGTCTTTATAGGTGGAGATATCGAAGGTGCAATTTTCCTTATCTAAAATTAATTCATGCCCCCAAAACTCCCGGACCGGGTTGAAATCCCCAATCACAAGCTGCTTGGTTCTCATTTTAAGTTGTAAA
>Ga0272441_10003828_pt1 | contig 28101 bp, 26 predicted proteins | sample SSMProp6N_FD_193582 | JGI IMG/M metagenome (GOLD analysis project Ga0272441, IMG submission 193582) | Marine sediment archaeal communities from Little Sippewissett salt marsh, Falmouth, MA, United States - SSM-Prop-6N | ecosystem: Environmental > Aquatic > Marine > Wetlands > Sediment ... | reverse complement strand
AAAGGAACCCATTGCCGTAAAGGCCAAGATACTGAAGTTCCTCCAGGCTCATGTAGGGCGCGACGTATCCGGAGAAGAGATCAGATACGTGGCTAAGGATTCGACGGAATGGGCGCGGCGTCTTCGTGAACTGCGCACGGAAGAGGGCTGGCCCGTCGTTACACGCTTTACCGGCGACCCGAACATGCCCGTGGGCTTCTACAGGCTCGAACGTGATCGTCAGAATCCGGTGCATGACCGGGCAATACCCGATGCGGTCAGGGCACAGGTCCTCGAGCGCGACGGGTATCGCTGCACGAAATGCGGGTGGGATCGTACCAGACGTCATCCGGACGATCCAAGGCAGTTCCTGGAGCTTCACCACAGGGAGCACCATGCCGACGGCGGCGAGAACTCCGCGGACAACCTTATCGTACTGTGCAATGTCTGCCACGACGCCGCGCACGCGAAAGACGGAAAATGAAAAACAGCCTTTCCTCGGGGCCGGAATCTGCGATAATGAAGGCAATGCCGTTTCTTTTCGTAGAGGAGCCTGAAATGATCACTGCAACCAACGCCAATATACGAAAACTCAAGACCATAGACCTTTTTTCCGGAGCCGGCGGGCTTTCCCTCGGCTTCGAAAGGGCCGGGTTTACCCCGGTCTTCGCCGTGGAATCCGATAAGCACTGTGCATGCTCCTACACCGCCAATTTCCCGGACGCCGTCGTATTCAACGGAGATGTGCGAACCCTGGAATCGTATTCGAGGCACCCCGCCGACCTGGTGATAGGAGGGCCTCCCTGCCAGGGCTTTTCCCCTTTGGGAAAAATGTCGGCAGGGATCGATCGAAGAAACCAGCACTGCCTCATGAATTCGCTGTGCATGGAGATACTCCGGGCCGCCGAGGATGTCGGCGCCAGAGCATTCGTGATGGAAAACGTTCCGCAGTTTCTGAAATCTGAGGAATTCAGGCTATTTCTCAAAAGGGCAGAAAAGCTGGGTTTCAACGTTGCGCACGGCGTACTGAAGGCCGAGGATTACGGGGTACCCCAACGGCGCAGAAGGGGGTTCACCGTAGGCATCAGAAACGGCAAGGCTTCTCTCCCCCGCCCATCCGGAGAAACGAAAACGGTCAGGGACGCCATCGGTGATCTGCCGCTGAACCCTACCGGAGACAACCTGCACGAGGGAAGAAACCCTACGGCCAAGTCGCTGGAACGATACGCGCTGATTCCCCCGGGAGGCAACAGGTTCGACCTGATGAGGAAACGGCCCGACATCTGCCCCACCTGTTGGCTGAACAAACCCACGGGCAGTACCGACGTTTTCGGAAGACTTGAGTGGGACAAGCCAGCTCTTACCATACGAACGGAGTTCTTCAAGCCCGAGAAGGGGCGATATCTGCATCCTCGAGCCGACAGACCCATAACCCACAGGGAAGCGGCCAGGCTGCAGACATTCCCCGACGACTTCATCTTCTGCGGAGGCAAGACCGACATCGCCCTGCAGATAGGAAACGCCGTACCGCCGCGCCTGGCGGAACGCGTAGCCGAACACGTGATGAAGCTGCTTGAATCAACCGAACCGTTGATCGAGAAAATGCGCGAACCCGAAAAATGCTGCAACGGGTGACGATCAAAGAGTGACGGATACAGTCTCCCGGGAAAAGCGAAGCGAAATGATGTCTCGTGTAAAAGGCAAGAACACCAAGCCGGAGATCGCGGTTCGCAAGTGGCTCCATGGACAAGGCTTCCGCTTCAGGCTTCATCGAAAGGATCTTCCCGGGAAGCCGGACATCGCCCTCCCGAAGTACAAGACGGTAATCTTCGTGCATGGTTGCTTCTGGCACCGTCACCACGGCTGCAAAAGGTGCATTACTCCATCCACGAACACCGAGTTCTGGGAGGAAAAGTTCCGCAAGAACGTGGAACGCGACGCAAAAAACCGCGAAGCCTTGGAAACACTGGGCTGGAAGGTAATCGTGATATGGGAGTGCGAGATCAAAAATGAATGTCTACGGAAAACTAGACTGGAGAAAGTATGTTCCGAGATACGAATCCCCAGCAAGCTTGCCGAATCACCTAACTGAATAATCAAAACCTTCCGCAATAGCACTCTGCCATTTACACCACCCCCAAAACCGCCCTTATCACCCCCAGAGTTCTGCACCAACCACGTCGCGGATTTCTCCATCCGGGATTCGTATTCCCTTCTCCATCCTGTGCTCTTTAAATTATTCCGTTTTCTAAAAAAATATGGAGATAATCAGAGATTAGAAAGGTTTGCGGTCTCTTCCAGCCAATCCGCCCAGGCCTGCATCATCTTTCGCCTGACTTCCAGGTGTTCTGCGTGGTTATAGGCCGCGCGGACGGCGTTCTTTTCGGCGTGGGCAAGCTGGCGTTCGATGGCGTCCGCCGGCCAGCCCTGCTCGTTGAGGATGGTTGAAGCCATCGACCTGAACCCGTGTCCCGTCATCTCTTCCCGAGAATAACCCATTCCCCGCAAAGCTGCGTTTACGGCCATGTCGGATATTGGCCTGCTTCCGTCTCGTGTACGCAATGAGGGGAAAACGTAACGCCCGTTGCCCGTAAAAGGCCGTATTTCTTCCAGAACATCCAATGCCTGGGCGGAAAGCGGAACAACGTGGAACTTGCTCTTCAACTTGAGCTTCAGCGCCTTCGTCATCTTCATCTTTTCCGCCGGGATCCACCACTCGGATTTTTCGTAGTCGAACTCGCTCCACTCCGCACATCTCAATTCTCCAGGTCGCACGAAGGTAAGGACTCCGAACTTGAGCGCACATCTCACAACCAATGAGCCCGTATAACCTTCCATGGCTCTCATAAGACCGCCTACCTGCTCCGGGTCGGTTATTGTGGGGTAATGCTCGGAGATCACGGGAACGAGGGCGCCCTTAAGGTCGGCCGAAGGATCTCTGTCGACAAGACCCGAGGCGATTGCGTAGCGGAACACCTGACCGCAAATCTGGAGGGTTCTGTGTGCGGTTTCGTAATGACCTTTGGTCTCTATTCGTCTCAGCAATTCAAGCAGATCGGGCGCTGAGACGGCCTGTACGGGCATCGTTCCCACAAAGGGGAACACGTGCCTCTCTAAACGGGAAATCACCGTCCTGGCGTGGCCTTGCGCACGAATGGGCACTATTTTTCTCTGGAACCATTCCCTGGACACATCCTCGAAAGTTCCGCCGCCCGGAGTCTTGAAAGGATCCTCTCCCCTGGCGATCTGGAGCCGCACTTCGTCGCGTCTCAGCCGGGCCTCTCTGAGACTGATTTGCGGGTACACCCCCAACGAGCGCTTGTGCTCCTTGCCTTTGATCCAGCAGCGTAACCGCCAACATTTGCCGCCTGAAACCATGACCTCCAGATATAGCCCCTGGCTGTCGCGAACCATATAGCGCGAATCCTTTGGCTTCAGCCCCCGCACTGCCGCTTCGGTAAGCATCCCGACTCCCCCAATCAGGCCACCGTACACAGACCCAAGTTTTCACGCCGTTGTACGGTTTGGTGTACGGTCGGTGTACGGTTTTACCTGATTTTAGCCGGAAGCCACCGGACGGTAAAGTGCATAAAAAAACCGCCGTTACGGGCTTTTTACACAATGCCACGTAACGGCGGATAAGGGCTTGGTGGAGGCGCGGGGATTCGAACCCCGGTCCGACAGGGACCAGCAATGAAGCTCTCCGTGCGCAGTTTCCGTTTTAAGTGTCGTATCGGGTCTCCCGGAAACAGGATACCGTCAACCAAGCTCCCTGAGTCTTGACTGTTCGCGCGGAAGCAAAACGAACAGAGCAATCGCCTGTGGGTGACGCCGAACGGGAATCCCGGCGATGTGGATTCGAGTCGACGTGGCTAGCCCTTAAGCAGCCAGTGCGTAATTATCGTTGGCAACTATTGTTGGTCCGCTTTTTTTACGAGATGCGGCACTCGGCACGCTCTTCAGAACCCTTCACCTGCCGTCGAAACCAGTCGCCCCCATTATTTGTTTGTCAAATTGCCAACTGTTTATTCCCTGTTTTTCATGGCTTTTTCCATAGACCTTTTTGCGTCGCGCTCGGCTATGGATTCGCGCTTGTCGTGTTTTGTCTTGCCCTTTACCATCGCCAGTTCCACTTTTGCCCTTTTGCCGTCTTTTATATACATGGAAAGCGGAATGAGCGTAAGACCCTTTTCTTTTATCTTTCCTATGAGTCGCCGTATTTCGGCTGCATGCAACAAAAGTTTACGGGACCTGGCGGGCTCGTGATTATAGTATGTTCCGCTCTCGTATGGCGAAATATGCACCTGAAAAAGCCATATTTCGCCGTCCTGGAATCGCGCAAAGCCTTCCTTGAGGTTGACTTTGCCGCTCCTTACCGACTTTATCTCGGTTCCGGTTAGCACTATGCCCGCTTCCCAGGTTTCGAGAATGAAATAGTCGTGCCTTGCTTTCCGGTTGCGGGCTACTACGTCAATACCCATGCCTTCCTCCTGAATTACGTCCCTTATTATAGTAGGGAAAAAGGTTTAAGTCAACATTAGTCAGACAATGCCTGTTACCAAGGTCAAAAAATGGACCCCGGCGAACAACCGGGATCCTCTGTTTGCATCTGGTCGGGGCGAGAGGATTTGAACCTCCGACCTCCTACTCCCGAAGCAGGCGCGCTAACCAGGCTGCGCTACGCCCCGAACGACGGGCATTGTAGCACTTTGCAAAGGCGGACGTCAACGGCGCGGCGCCGGCGCGATGCTGGATCTACGATTGATAAATATTGCACAAAAATGGTATCATGGAGTTCGCGTGAATAAACTGCGCACAATAGAGCAAAACGGGTGCTTCTGTGTGCGTGAAAAGAAGGCTACACGCGTTTTTTATCTTTGCAAGGGGGGATATGGCAAGATGGAGAAAATGAAAGTGCTTGCGGAATGGTCGTATGAGCCGGCCACACCCATGAGGGGTTACTCCGGCAAGTCCCTTAAGGTCAATGTCGGTGAGCAGACATTCGAGGCCAAGGACGTATCCGAGGATATGAAAGAGCATTTCACGGGAGGCAGGGGCTTCGGCCTTAAGCTTCTGTGGGATTCGGTCAAGGACACCACCCGCTGGGACGACCCTGAGAACGAGATAGTCATTTCCGGCGGTCCGCTTTGCGGCGTAACACAGTATCCGGGTATGGGCAAGTTCTACGCGGTCTTTGTTTCTCCGCTGACGGAACAGACCTACGACAGCAATTCGGGTGGACATTTCGGCCCTCTCCTCAAGTTCGCCGGCTGGGACGCCATCGAGATACAGGGCAAAGCCGACAGGGACGTAATCGTTTTTGTGGACGCCGACTCAAAGAAGGTCCAGATTCTGGAATCACCTTTCGACGACGTCAATTCATATACGGTTACAGAGGCGCTGCATGAGCATTTCTCAAACCCCGACGACATCAACGACCGTCGTTTCGTTACCGTTGTTTCCAGCGGAAAGGCCGCCGAGCATACTTTCTGGGGCTGCCTTAACACCAGTTTCTGGGATACTCACAGAAAAGTAGTTCGACTGAAACAGGCTGGGCGCGGCGGCGGCGGCAGCATCCTTCGCGACAAAAAGGTCGTCGCAATCGCAGTAAGAACACACGACCTTTCTGGTACGGCCAACAACCCGGCAGATATCGACACTCTCACTAAGCTGAGCCAGAAGATTCACAAGGAAATCTTTACTCTGGATTCCAAGCAGTGCCGTATGCGCACAGCGGGCACATCACATTTGAACGAGATAATGAACGAATATCACCTGCTCCCCACCCACAACTACAAGTTCGGCCAGCATTCGGAAGCCGATAAGATCCACTCTACAGTTTATGAAAAAATGTTCACACAGGGCATCGCTGACGGCTGCTGGTACGGCTGCACCATGAGCTGCGCCAAGGCTGTAGACGCTTTTGAACTGCAGACAGGCCCCTGGAAGGGCAAAAAGGTCACTGTAGACGGCCCCGAGTACGAGACATGCGCCGGCCTGGGTTCGAACGTGGGCGTTTTCGACCCATTCTGGACAACCGAAACCAATTTCTACGCTGATCATTACGGCCTGGACACCATTTCTCTCGGCACCGGCATAGCCTTTGTATGCGAATGTTACGAAATGGGCTACCTGACCAAGGAGCATACCAACGGGCTTGATCTTCACTTCGGCAGTAAGGCGGACATCATGGAGCTTATTCACCGCATGGCCGAGGGCAAGGACGAATTCGCCAAAATAGTCGGCCAGGGCGTCCACAAGATGAAGGACATTTTCGCCGAAAAATTCGGCGCGCCCCGCGACATGATGGAGAAATTCGGTATGGAAGGCCAGGGCATCGAGGTTTCGGAATATGTATCCAAGGAATCGATGGCGCAGTGGGGCGGTTTCTTCCTTACACTCAAGGGCCCCCAGCATGACGAAGCCTGGCTCATCTTTATGGACAGGGTCAACAAACAGATACCGACCTTTGAGGACAAGGCCGAAGCACTGCACTATTTCCCCTGCTTCCGGACATGGTTCTCACTTGTAGGGCTCTGCAAACTTCCATGGAACGACGTTGAACCGGCCGACAACACAACCAAATATCCTCCGCAGGAAGCGGCCAAGGTCCCGGAACACGTCCAGAACTACGTCGACGTTTTCAACGCCGTCACCGGCAAAAATATCACCAAGGAAGACCTTATTCAGCAGTCGGAGCGCGTTTACAATTTCCAGAGGGTATTCCAGCTGAGGCTGGGCAAGGGTACGCGGAAATTCCACAACATCCCCGACAGGGCTCTTGGACCAGTCTTCGCCGACGAATGGGAAGCCCGCACCGAGTACTACGACAACGAGCTGAAGGAAACCGGGACCGACCCCGCAGGACTTTCTGTTGAGGAAAAACTCGAAAAGCTCAACAAGGCCCGGCGCGCACAGTGGGAAGACCTGGTAGACGCCGTTTACAAACGCCGTGGTTGGGACCGCAACGGTATCCCCACAGTAAAGAAACTGAAGGAACTTGACATGGCCTATCCTGAAGTAGTGGCCGTTGTCGAGAAAAACGCAAAGCCGGAGGATCAGTGGAAGGACTAACTACATGATATCGGTGAACGGCGATTCCATGGAATGGGAAGAAGGTCTTACGGTAAGGGATATCATCAATTACAAAAAATATGTTTTTCCCTTGCTGGGGGTCTGGATAAACGATGTTCCCGTTTCCAGGGATGATTTCGACGAAACTACCGTTCCCGATGAAGCAAAAGTCCAGGTGATACACATGATAAGCGGCGGCTAGCCGCAGACTACAATAAAAAGCGGCCGGGGTTTACCCCGGCCGCTTTTTTCGTTACTTTGAATTTGAATCGTCGGAATGTCGTTGCCTTAGTGAATCCTGGTCTTCCCTTGCCCGGGGATTCCAGTGCAGGTTCTTTCTGTTTCCGGTCTCAACGGCGACCGGTATCTCCGTCCACCCCCAGGGTGTAACCAGAAGAAAACGCACCTCTACGCCGTTAGAAGCAAGAGCGGTGAAATGCTGTACGTAACGCATGACCTCGCCGACCACCCAGCTGTCGCTGATCATCCAGACCCTGCGACAGTGTTCCCTGCCGAAAAGTGCGGCGTAATCAACGGCCATACGCATGCCTTCATCGAAATCGTAGGGACCCAGGCACAGAACGGCCACATCTTCGTGACCTGATGGTGCGTTGGGCCCGGGAAGCACGTCGGCGTGCTTTTCGAGCCATTCCAGGCGGGTAAAAAGAGCGTCGGGGTCTCCGCCTCTACGGTCGCTGAAGCCGAATCCAAATTCCTCGGACGCGAGCCCTTCGTCCGTCCCCAGAGCAGATAACATCCAGTCCTGAACATCGGACACAAGGCGTTCAATAAACGGGGGACATTCCGATCCCGACATTGCCCGAAGAACTTTTCCGACCGTCCACGTTTCTTTCTCGTTGCCATTTTTCTCGTAACCGTCAAAGGATTTCCGGGCGCTCATCTGAAGCACCTCCCTCGCCTGAACCCAAAGTCACAAAAGGATAGCACAGTATCCGCGAAAAATACATGCCTCCTTCGCTCATTCTTCTACCATTTCCTCTATAATAGCCCCTGACAGACTTTTTTACGAATTGGGGTGCTTTTACCTTGACGCCATTTACGCTTGACCCGGAAAAGTCCCGCCTTCTGTTGATAGACATGCAGGCCAGGCTTCTCCCGGTTATTTCGGACGCAGAACGAATGATGGGCAACCTGAAGATACTTCTTGAGGCCTGCTCGGTAACGAAAACGCCGGTAGTCTACACAGAACACTATCCAAAGGGGCTGGGCGGGCTGCCGGATGACCTGAAAGACGCAATGCCCGAAGGATCGAAACGTTTCGAAAAGATCCATTTCTCGTGCTGCAGGGAACCAGGTTTTACGGAACTTCTCCGCCCGGAAGGCCGGAGACAGGTTGTGGTATCCGGAATAGAAAGCCATATATGCGTTCTTGGAACCGTTATGGACCTTTTGTCCGACGGTTTCGATGTAGCGCTGGTTTCGGACGCCTGCTCCAGCAGAAAACAGGTCCACCATGAGGAAGCCCTGAGGGCCGTATCCGCTGCGGGGGGGCTTGTGGTTCCAACTGAAACCATTGTCTACCAGTTGCTCCAGAAAGCCGGTACGGAGCAGTTCAGGTCCATGTTGCCGTTTTTCAGGAACTGACCGCAGGAAGGGGAGTCTCTTACAATGCCTGTAGACAAAACAAAAGCGCTCGAACTTCACCGAAGAGCCAGGGGGAAAATAAAGATATATCCCTCGATCAACATACATAACGAGGAAGACCTGCGTATGGCCTATATTCCGGGAAGCGTTCCCCCGGCTCTGGCCATACAGGAGGACCCCGGCCTTAGTTACGAATATACGGGCAAGGGCAACAGGATAGCCGTAATCACCGATGGAAGCGCCGTTCTCGGCCTTGGCAACGTGGGCCCTCATGCGGCGCTCCCGGTAATGGAAGGCAAATGCCTCCTGTTCAAGCTGTTCGGTGACGTCAACGCCATACCCATATGCCTGGACACGCGATGCAACGAGGATATTCTCCACTTCGCCTCCCTGCTGGCCCCCACGATCGGCGGGATCAATATCGAGGATATATCCAGCCCCAACACTTTCTCGGTAACGCGGGAACTGCGAAGCAGGGTCGATATTCCCGTGCTTTGCGACGACCAGCACGGCACCGCCGTGGTTATTCTCGCTGCGCTCTGGAACGCCATGGAGGTTCAGGACCGCAAGCTGGAAGACGTGAAAATAGTGGTCTGCGGAGCCGGGGCAGCCGGTATAGCCACGGCTGAACTGCTTATGAAAGCGGGCGCCGGAAATATTGTCATTTTGAACAGCTCCGGCGTCCTTTGTGAATCGAACCCCCATATGAACCATATTCAGGAAGAGATAGCCCACAGAACAAACCCGGAAAACATCCGCGGCGGCCTCGACGAGGCCATCAGGGGCGCGGACATATTCATAGGGCTTTCCAAAAGCGGGATACTTACCCAGGACCACATACACTCCATGGGCAACCTGCCGGTCATCTTTGCGCTGGCGATCCCCGAGCCCGAAATAGCCCCGGAACTTGCAGTCGGCGCAGGTGCGGCCATAGTCGCCACGGGCCTTCCGGAATATCCCAACACCATGCCCAATTTTCACTCGTCCCCCGGGATCATGCGTGGATTGCTGGATGTAAGGGCGACGCTGCTGAACCACAGCATGCTGCTTGCCGGCGCGCGCGCGCTGGCAAATGTGGTCGACAGGAGAAGGCTGTCGCCCACAAAGATAACACCCGATCTTTTTTGCGACGAAGTGAACCCGCGTGTCGCCGAAGCCGTCGGCCAGGCGGCCATCAGGGAGGGTTATGCAGGGTTATCGGTGCCGGAAGGCGAAATATACAACAACCTGTGGCAGACGCTTTACGGAAACAGGATGGTAAGGATATAAAAAACCGGCCGGGTTCACCGGCCGGTTCCTCTATTTATCTTTATTTCGACGGGCTTCGTATTTGAGAAGTCGTTTCTTGAGAGCCACACCGTCTGGCCCCCCGTATCCGCAAAGTGACCCGTCGCCTCCCAGAACCCTGTGACACGGGATAAAAAGGGCCCAGGGATTGTTTCTCATAATGGAACCTACGGCGCGAGCCGCCTTGGGGTTTCCGGCGCACCTGGCTATTTCACCATAGGTGCAGATCTCTCCAGAGGGTATCTCGGCTACTATTTCATAGACACGCCTGGTAAAGTCGGGCAAAGGGCGACAGGAGACATAAGTCACCTGGGGTTTTTCCCCTTCCCAGAACACTTCCCAGGCCTTTTCCAGCCAGATGGGAAGTATCTCGCCAAAATCGTCTTCTTCCCGCGACCGTTTCCTGCTTTTGTCCACATGTATTTCTCTTAGTCCCATATCCGTCCATACTACGCTCCAGTTACCGACAGGCGAATCGAGCCATGCGGAATACGCGGGCTCATCTGCGCTCCCCCTGCTCCATGCAAGCACTGCTACCACCACCTCCGCGAAAAAAGAACGATCGTCCCCATACATGTGACCCAGAATGAATGTCGCTCGCTTTTCCAGAGGACAAGCCAGTCGAAAGGACCTCGAACGGCGTCCAGACGGGGGATTCCGTAAGGGAAAAAACGGCCTGTGCGCTGTTTATAGTCGACGTATTCCCGCGGGAATTTTTTTATCAGAAAAGCCTCTTCCCACGGCACCACCATGATACCGTACAAAACCACAAAAACTACTGTAAAAAGAACGAACGATACCGGCCGCCCGGAAAGGAAACACCAGCCCAGGCCTATGAAACCGTTCCCGACGTAAAGCGGATTCCTGGCGAAAGCGTATGGACCCCAGGTCACCAGTCGCGGGGCGGCGACCTCTTCGCCTCTGTAACGTGTAATGGTCCCGGCTCCCCAGAAACGCAAGCCCTGCCCCAGAAAAAGGAACAACAGCCCCGGAACCAGCCATGCTTCGGATGGTCGGGCGAAGATAAGCAACACAACAAAAAAAAGGGTCCAGACTCCCCCCCTGTAGCGGAAAGCCAGGGCCTTTGTCGAATCAGGGATCAATCGTTTCATCCTCTCCCGGTATTTCTTCATTTGAGTCGGCCCTCAGCAGTTCTTCGGCCCCGCCCCACCCCAGCAGGCGCAGGGCGACCAGCGCGCCCATACCGATGGAAAGATATTCGGTAAAGAAGCGCCACATAATTGCCATTACTCCGGCTATGTTCCAGGGCACAAGATAGCTGAATATTGCCGCTCCACCGCCCTCGGCTACTCCGCTGGCCCCGGGCGTCGGCACAAAATACAGTATGAAAAGGAACAGCGCCTGAGCCAGAAAGGCCTCGGCAAAATTGACGGGAAGACCCACCGCCCAAATAAGGCACGGAAGTATGGAGAACATGGCGAACATCTGCATGCAGGAGAGCGCGAAAGCGGCAACGAAATAACCGGAACCGGTAGAAAAGAAAAGCCTGAAGTTGCGGTTGTAGTTGTCGATCTCGCGATTAATGCGTCTTACTATTCGCAGGACGCGGCGCCTTTTGACTATTCCCCAGCGTCGCAGAAGAAGCGTTACGGCTCCTCCCCATTTTTTTATGACCCTCGGCCGCAGCAGGCTCACCACCACGATAACCCAGGAAACAAGAACAAAAACAAGCACATATGAAAAAACACCCTGCAACAACCTGCGCCCCTGCATGAGTTCCGGACTTATCATCAGGGCGAAAGGCACTATAAGGCCAAGCTGCAGAAGAGTCATAAGGGTGCTTGTGAGCGTGATCGCCACCCCTTTACCGATAGGTATACCGCTTTTGAAAAGGAAATAGACCTGAAAGGGCCCCCCGCCGCTTTGCATTGGCGTTATAGCGCACCCAAAGTATCGAAGCCAGTTGAGCAGGACGGCCAGTTTGTACGAAATGCGCTCACCCGCGGCCCTGACCACCGACCAGAGTTTCCACGCGTCTATGAACCACGACAGCATCACCAGAAGCAGCACACAGCCCAGGCGGCTTTTGTCGGCGTGAACGATCATTGTGTAGGTGCTTTTGTCGACCGTCGTAAACAGCACGATGAGGCTTACGCTGGACGTCAGGCCGAGAAAAAGAGCTAGACCCCTTCGAAGCGACAAGAAGATTCCTCCCGGGTGTGTTTTAGGGTTCCGTCCGAAGGCGAGTGTTCCAGAACGGGACGCATCGCAGCCGGAGCATCATCAAGAGTAACGGACCCCTGTGTCCCAGCGCTTTCTATACTTCGTGGAATACAGCTTTTCTGGAAATGAGGTAAAAGCATAAATACTGTCAATCAAGCCGGACGGCCTCGGGGCTGAGCCGGGCCATACCGGTTTTCCAGGCCAGTATGGCGACCTGCGTCCTGTCCTTGAGTTCCAGTTTCCGCAATACGTGGCTGACATGGTTTTTTACGGTTTTCTCGGAAAGAACCATTTCCCGGGCGATCTGCTGGTTGTTGAAACCCTGGGAAAGCCAGTAGACAACTTCCTTTTCCCTTGGAGTAAGTTCACCCAGCAGTTCCTTTTCGCTGGCGACATAATGAAGGCTCGCGGGAAGATCACCCGTCACACGGCCGTCGAACCAGGAGCCGCCGGCGGAAACTGCGCGTATAGCCTGAAGCAGGTCGCCTATTCCGGCGGTAAAGGGAACGTATCCGTGAATGCCGCACTCGCACAACTGTCCAACAGAGTCTTCTTCGCCGTCCACCGTGAGCGCCAGATACCTGACGCCCCTGGAGGAACCTGTAAGTTCCCTCACGAGCTTGAGGCCGTCGAACTTGGGCAGTTCGACCTCGAAAAGCAGAAGGTCCGGCCTTCTCTGCCTGGTTATACGAAAGGCCTCGAGTCCGTCGCCGGCCTCTCCGATAACCTTCATGTCGTCCTGATTGTCCAGAATGGTCCGGAAACCCTCTCCGACCAGTCTGCGGGAAGTGGCCAGTACAATACGGGTCTGCAGCAATCGGTCGCCTCCTGACGCACATCGCCGGCATATCCGATATCCGGGCGCGGATGGTATAGTATCCAGACAGTTACCTGAGCCTTTCCAAAAAGCTTGACCGCATTATATCCCAACTACGAAGATCTTGAGAACGTATACAAAAAGGAGTTGACGCCAGCGTGAACGAAAAGTCTTTTTCGCACCCGCTCACGCCCTGCGCCGGGGCCAGATCTCTTATAGGTAAAGCCGTAGCCGAATTTTCGATGATACGACCTGGCGAAAACATTGCGGCAGGCGTTTCCGGCGGCAAGGACAGCCTTTATCTTCTTGCATGCATGGCCGACCTCAGGCGACGTAGCCCCAAACCCTTTTCACTATCGGCGATAATGGTGGACATATCAGACGGCGAAATCGATACTGATATTCTCAAGCGATTCTGCCTCGACCTGGAAATACCACTGACGGTAATTGCGCATCCCGTACTGGACATCATCGAAAAACGCCGCGAGGCTTCTCCCTGCAGTTTCTGCGCGAACATGAGGGGCGGAATACTCTGTTCAGCCGCCGCGGAGGCGGGCGCGGGAGTGGTGGCCATGGGACACCATCTGGACGACGCCGTTGAAACCGTCCTTCTCAACCTTTTCTTCGCCGGAAGATTCCGCTGTTTTTCTCCATGCTCGTGGCGAAGCAGGAGCAATATCCGGGTGATCCGCCCACTGGTGTTCCTGGAGGAAAAATCGATAGCCGGCGAAGCAATCCGTCTGAAACTTCCCGTAACGACCATACCCTGCCCGTATGACCCGAACAGTCGCAGAAAACATATGAAGGAAATGGTGACGTCACTGGAAAGGTCGGTCCCCGACATCAGGTCGCAGGTGCTTCACGCACTGCGTCATGTACGAGCCTCCGACGTGTGGGGAACCGACCGGGATGCAGCCGGACGATCAGCGCAGCAGACCTGACACTATAGCGTCTACCGCTTCGTCCTCGGTAAGGCCCTTGGCCATTAGACCCTCGATCTTGTCGTCGGCGATCCTTCCTATTGCGGCCTCATGCGTTACTTCCGCATCGGGATGAGTCGCCTTTACGACCGGCGAGGCCTCGGCGCTGGCGTTGCCCTGGATTATCTCGGTGCAATCCACATGGCCCCTGGCGCCTGACGCCGCACCCTCGACAAGACCCAGAAAGCGTCCGGTGCTTTCGTCCCGTAGAACCACCCGGGCCTTTACCAGAGCCGAGCTTCCCTCTCCGAGCAAACGGATGGTATCGGTGACCTTGCAGGAGTCGTCGTATTTTCCGTATATTTTGGAGGTCAGCTCTACATTGCTCTGTTTCCCGACAGCCTGCACGTCGACGTTGATGTCGAGGTCTCCCACCCTGCCTTCCACAAGGTCGAACTCTCCACGGTAGGACGCCCTGTCCTTCAGTTCCACACGGCTGACGGGGCGAACCTCTATGCGTCCTTCGGGTCCGTGGACATGCACTTCCCGATAGGTGAAAGAGCCCCCCTCGCGGACTTCGATCGAACCCTCCATTGCGTGGACGAATCGCGCCGCATTGGGGAAAATACAGTGGGCCAGAAACTCCGCCCTGGCGCCCTTTTCAATGATTATCGAACTGTTTATTTCCTGTCTGCCGGTCTCTCCCAGATGGCCGAAACAGAGGTGGACCGGCTTGGGAACGACGACACCTTCCCTTACCGTGATCCTTGCTTTTACGCCGTATTCCGTTTCATCGGCTTCTATATCCACCCCGGGAAGCATGTTACTGTCGAGAATTTGGTTAGCGTGCACCACGACATAAACGGCGTCCTGGTCTCCCAGAACGGACTTCAGCCCCCCTGTTGATCTGGCTATGTCCACAAGGGTTTTGTATTCAGTCTCGGCCTTCAACGTTCTCTTCCTTTCGGGGGGCGATCTCCGCTTCCAGTTCGGGGCAGGGCCTGCACTGCGACATGAAATAGCGCCGGACCGCCTCGGAGGTGCCCTCAAGAACTATGCGGCCGCCGCAGATAAGGTAGGACCTGTCACACTCGGCCGCCACGTCGTCGCGATGAGTGATGATAAGTACGCTTCTCCCCTCGCCCGCCATGGTCCTGAACAGTTTGATGATGTCTCCCATCGCCAGCAGATCGACACCGGAATCGGGTTCGTCCAGAATGGTAAGTCGCGGTTTCATGAGATATACCGAGGCGAGTTCGATCCTCTTGCGCTCCCCGCCTGACAGATTCCTGTCGATCATTCTGGTCAGGTAGTTGCCCTCCAGCTGGACCAGGTTGAGCGCTTTCACCAGTTTGTCTTCCGATGGCTCGCTCGACGACAGTTCCAGATACTCTCTCACCAGTATTCCCTCGTATCTGGCCGGATGCTGCCATGCAAGCGTAAGACCCGCTTTCGCCCTCCGGGTTATGGTCCAGCCTGTAATATCCTGGCCATCGTAGTAGATCTTTCCCTTGTGTGGAAGATACCCCTGTAACCCCATGATCGCGTAGGCAAGGCTCGACTTGCCCGCGCCGTTGCGGCCCAGTACCCCGGTTATCTCTCCGGGTTGAACCGAAACGGTCACGTCGGACAGTATATCGGCGTCTGATCTGCTTACGGAAACACCGTCGAGATACAGCAGCGACTCCTTCATCGAGCGTCACTTCCTCCCCCGGCGGCGAGACGTTCCTGTTCTACCGCGCACAGCAGTGAATATAGCGCGCGGGTAAAGGGAAATGTTTCTCCCGCCGTTTCTCCCGCCTTCAGTATGGGCGCCAGAATAGCCTCTATCTCGGTTTTTCTGCCAGCCTCAACGTCCTGCAACATCGACGGCCTGTTGGCCGCCGTCCTTTGAAGCGTTTCTACAAGGTTGCGCCAGGATGTTTCGGGGTCGATATCCACACCCGATATCCCGGCCGCTCTTACAGCTTCCCGGGCTACGTTTTTCATCAATTCCCTGCTTTGATCATTGGCGACAAGAGCTCCGTTGCATAGCCGTGAAAGGGCCGCGGCGGGATTGACCGCGGCGTTGATAACGATCTTTCCCCATATCGCGGGGCGCGGATCGTCGAGCAGTACGGGGTTCATGCGGCTTTTTTCGAAAAGCATCCGCACCGGTTCAAGGTCCAGGCCGCCGCTCCATGGTCCGAAAACCACCTTTCCCTCGCCGCCCCAGACCACGTTCCCCGGGGCCTTCCTGTAGCCGCCGAAGGTGGTTATACCCGCGGCCACCCTTTCGGGCCCCAGTACAGCCGAGATCAACTCGGCGTTCCCCAGGCCGTTCTGGAGTGTAAGAACGATCCCGTCTGTTTTCAGAAGGTCCATGGCCGTCCCGGCGGCGGTTTCAGTATCGTAGGATTTGACCGTCACTATAACCAGATCAGCCGGTTCAAGCTCTGAGGTCTTCGTTGACACCCTCAGCGGAACAGTTATTTTGCCCTCGTGCGGATGATGAACGTTCAGGCCGCCGGATGACATTGCCTCAAAATGATCGCCGGGCCTCTGAAAAACCTGGAGATCGCATTCACCATAGCGATGGAGAAGCATTGCGAAGACACTTCCCAGGGCTCCGCATCCCAGAAGGGTTACCTTCATAGGCCGGAGTCTTCCAGAGCGGCCCTCACTGCGGGATCGGCCGCAAAGGAATGATCGTCGTCGGGAAAAACGCCAGAGCGAACTTCTTCAACGTATCCTTTAAGGCCCTCGCGAATGCGGTCGCCTCCGTCGAGATAGCGTTTTACGAACCTGGGTTTGAAGGAGCCGTAGAGAGTGACCACATCGTGAAAAACAAGGACCTGCCCGTCACACCCCGGGCCGGCTCCGATACCTATAGTAGGGATCCGCAGTTTTTTCGATATAACTTCGGCCACCCCGTCGGGCACGCACTCGAGCACCAGGCAGAATGCCCCCGCGTCCTGAATGGCCAGAGCGTCCCTCAGAAGCTTGCGCGCACCCGCCTCGTCTTTTCCCTGAACCCTGTAGCCTCCAAGAAGGGTCACGGACTGCGGTGTAAGACCGATATGGCCGACCACCGCCACGCCGGCTTTTACAATGGCGCTGATACGGTCGACCCTGTCTATTCCTCCCTCGATCTTTACGGCGTCCACTCCGCTTTCCTTTACCATACGCCCGGCGTTCGTCACCGCGTCGAGGTCGCAGGCCTCATAACTCATGAAGGGCATGTCTCCCACAACAAAGGCCGCCGGCTGAGCCCTCATGACCGCCGAGCAGTGGGTTATCATCATCTCCATGGTCACCGGCAGGGTGCCGGGAAAACCGTGTTCCACCATTCCCAGCGAGTCGCCCACCAGCAACATGTCCGCTCCAGCCTCGTCGGCCAGTCTGGCCTGCCAGAAGTTATAGGCCGTGAGCATTGTGATGGGTCTGGATTCTTTCTTCATGCCGAGCAGCGTCGGCAAAGACATTCTCTTTTTCATCGCGCCGCACCTCCGGATGCCTCTGTATTGTCGGGATCTAGCAGTATGTTGTCGATAAGTCTCGCCGGTCCCACACGGGCCGCTACGGCTAGAACAGACCGTTTGGCGACGTTTCCGGCCACCGTTTCCAGCGTTTCCGCGTCACGCAGCTCCACGTACTCCGGTTGCACGCCTTCGGCCGAGTTCAAAAGATCGACGACCCCATCCAGGAGCACCCGGGCCCTGCGTTCACCCCGGCCGAAGAAACCGGACGCCTCGAACAGCGAGCGGGAAAGCTCCAGAGCCTGCTGTCTTTCGTCCTGCGAAAGATATATATTCCTGCTGCTCATGGCCAGGCCGTCAGGCTCCCTTACTATGGGGCATCCTATTATTTCCAGCTGCATGTCCAGGTCCTGCGTCATTTTACGTATCACCTGTAGCTGCTGAAAATCCTTCTGTCCGAAATACGCCCTGTCCGGCTGAACGGCGTTGAACAGTTTCATCACCACTGTGCAGACGCCGTCGAAATGACCGGGGCGGCTGGCGCCGCACATTCCAAGGCTCAATCTGTTTTCGGACACCGTCACCGAGAAACCGGGATCATACATTGCCTCCACGGTGGGAGCGTACAGGAGATCAACGCCCTCCTGTTGAAGCAGAGCCATGTCTCTTTCCATGTCCCTGGGATATCCCTCCAGGTCTTCGTCGGGCCCGAACTGAATGGGGTTGACGAAAATGGACACCGCGCATACGTCATTCTCGTCGCGGGCCCTCCGCACAAGCGACAGGTGCCCATCGTGAAGAAACCCCATGGTGGGGGTAAGGCCTATGGATTTCCCCTGCATACGCGCCCTTGCTCCCAGGGCCCGTATCTGTTCCGGTGTTGCTGCAACCTGCATTGGTCGATCATCTCCCAGACGGATCATAAACCGGCCGAACGCTCGCCTAAAACCCTGAAGCGCGCCCCGGCCTCCCGTGCGTCGGCCGAAAAGCCTTCGCGGCCCATCATTCCATAGGTGAATTTCTTTCCCTGTTCCACGCCAGGCTGGTCAAAGGGGTCGACCCCCTGTACAAACCCGGCAAGCGCCGTGACATATTCGAAAAGGAAAACCAGCGCCCCGAGCCGGGTCGCGTCTATCGCCGGTATCTCAAGCCATAGAACCGGTTTTCCTGATCCCGAAAGCGTTGCTGCCGTGGCGGCCGCCTCGCAATCCAGCATGGTTCCCATCGATTTTCCATAAAGATAGGAAAGAGACGCAAGTGAAGGATCTTTCGAAGGCGGTATCGCAAGCGCTTCACGCGACGACGGCGCTATGAACAGATACAGTTTGTCGTCGGGACCTTCGGCGTACAGCTGAACCTGCGAGTGCTGGTCGACGGCGCCGAGCGCTCTTACTGGAGTTGTTCCTTTTCCGTTCTTCCCCAGGCTTTCGGCCCAGAGCTGGGCGAACCATTCCGTAAAATCGCAAAGGCGGTCGGAATAGGGCATCATGACGATCATCGGTCTTCCAGCGGCTGCGTGAAGCGTTGAAATACCAGCCAGGATCCATGCCATGCTGGTTTCGGTGGAGCGACACTTCAGGAGCCCCTGTTTCATCTGTGACGCGCCGTCCAGAAGTTCGGACACGTCTATTCCCTGAAGAGCGGCGGTCAGGAGCCCCACCGGAGAAAGAACCGAGTATCGGCCTCCCACGTCGGAGGGTATCTCCAGCGACAGGCATCCCGTATCCCTGACGAACTGCCGAAGTACGCCTTTTTCAGGGTCGGTCATTACAAGGACCTGCTCCGGGGCTTTGTCTCCCGACGACGTTTTCAGGCGATCCCGGAACCACAGGAAATTGGCCATGGTCTCCGCCGTGGCGCCCGATTTGCTCGCGACGACAACGGCGGTACCGGCCGGATCCACCATGTCCCAGATCGCCCTGGTCGTTTCCGGGTCTGCGTTGTCCGCCACAAACAATCTCGGCCCCCCGCGCTCCTGCCTGGACAGACCATTGTAGAACGGATGCTTCAGAGCGCTGGAAAGCATGATGTTCCCAAGGGACGAACCACCGATACCCACATGGATTACGTTGTCGAAACGGCTTAGTTTTTCCGCCGCGGCCAGCACGGCGGCCGGAGACCTTTCGGGCAGGTTGAACCACCCGAATCCGTTTTCGCCGTTACGGGCGCCCTCCTCTATCCTCAGGGCCGCCCGGAGCAGATCGGGCTCCAGTCGGCTGAGAGATTCGGGCGTAACAACCGCTTCACTTCCGTGAGAGGGAGGGGGGAACGCGGCGCCGTAATCGATCCTTGCAAGGTTTTCAGTCATAGGCTTCCTTCTTTCGTCGCGGGACCGTAAAGTTCAAGCCACCATATTGTATCGAAAGGAGCGCCCACATACAAAAAAGAGGACCCGGCGAAAGCCGGATCCTCGCAGGCTGGATCAGCGCGAAAAAGATATAGGTCTACTTGACACCCGATTCCGAGAGGGCCTCATCGATGGCGGCCTTGTCGAAACCCACTATGTACTTTTCTCCTATCTGTGTTACGGGAACACCCATCTGTCGGGTCTTTTTGACCATTTCCATCGCGGCGGCCTTGTCCGCTCCAACGTCAACGCTGTCGTAGGCAACATCGATCGAGGAAAGATATTCTTTGACCTTCGTGCACCATGGGCACGTAGCGGTTGAAAAAACTTTTACTTTGGACATTATGACCCTCCTTGTCTGGGTACTGCCTGTGACTTTACCTGACCTTAATACCCTTTACTGGTAATTATATTGACTTATCAAACGCTGTCAAGTGGGAGGATGCACTACCTTTTCTTGCCGGTGCTGTTACGGGTATACGGAAGACATAAAGATAGTGAACACATTATCTTTTATAAGGTATAATGAGCACCATTGCTGTATCGAACTTTTTATATCCTTGCTTCAGGGGGGGAACCAAATGAAGGCAGCGGTTTCAGAACCACCGCGCGAGATCAGTGAAGGCCTCAAACCGATCGTTCAAAGATTTCGCGAGCAGCACGGCACCGTGATTTCGCTTCTGGCCGATATTCAGGAAACGTTCGGCTACATACCCGAATCGGCCGTCGACCACGTGGCCAGGGAAGTCAATATTCCCTCGGCCGAGCTTTTCGGGGTCGCGTCGTTTTACGCCATGTTCCGATTCCAGCCGGAGGGCAAGTATGTTGTCAGGCTCTGTCGCGGAACGGCCTGCCACGTGCAGGGCTCATGGCTCATCGGGGAACAGTTGCAGCGTCATCTGAAGATTCCCGAAGGCGGAACAACGGAAGACGGTCTCTTTTCGCTTCATTACGTTGCGTGTCTGGGCTGCTGCAGTCTGGCGCCGGTAATGATGGTGAACGGAGTGGTCCACGGCAGGCTGACGCCTGAAAAAGCCGTGGAGGTCCTTGAAAACTACAGGACCGGGGCATAGGAGGGGAAACCATGACTACTATTGTTAAAGTGGGTATGGCCAGTTGCGGCATAGCGGCTGGGGCCCGTCCTGTATTTGAAACCCTGAAGAGGGATCTCGACGGTAAACCAGGTGTGGTCCTCAAGGAAGTGGGCTGTCTCGGCCTCTGTTTCCACGAGCCTCTGGTGGAAGTTGAAAAGGATGGCAAACGAACGGTCTATGGCGAGGTTACACCGGAATTCGCTTCCCGGATAGCCGCCGAACATGTAATCGGCGGGGCCGAGCTGGATGAACATATCGTTCTGGCGCCGGAGGGGGAAGCCCCCGAAAACGACATGATAGACCGTCAGGTCAGGGTCGTTCTCAGGAACTGCGGAATGATCGACCCGACCAGGATCGACGAATATACCGCCCGGGGCGGCTACGACGCCCTGAAAAAAGCCCTTTCCGAAATGACGCCCGAATCCGTCATCGAAGAGGTCCTCAACAGCGGTTTGCGCGGGCGCGGAGGCGCGGGATTCCCCACGGGACTCAAGTGGAGATTCGCGAACAAGGCGCAAAGCGACGTCAAGTACGTCGTCTGCAACGCTGACGAGGGCGACCCGGGAGCGTTCATGGACCGCTCGGTCCTCGAGGGCGACCCACACAGCGTTCTGGAAGGGATGCTGATATGCGGATACGCGATCGGCGCATCAAAGGGCATTATCTACTGCAGGGCCGAGTACCCGCTTGCCATCAAGCATCTGAAGATAGCTATCGAACAGTCACGTGAAAAGGGATTCCTGGGCGACAAGATCCTGGGAACGGACTTTTCCTTTGACATCTCCATAAAGGAAGGCGCCGGAGCCTTTGTCTGCGGCGAGGAAACGGCCCTCATGGCCTCTATCGAGGGCAAGCGCGGCATGCCTCGTCCCAGACCTCCGTTCCCGGCCAATTCCGGAATATACGGCAAACCGACCAATATCAACAACGTGGAGACCCTTGCCAACATCGCCTGGATAATCACCAACGGCGCGGACGCCTTCAATACCTACGGCGTAGGCAAAAGCCGCGGCACCAAGGTTTTCGCTCTGGCCGGAAAGATAGCCAAGGGCGGCCTTGTGGAGGTTCCCATGGGGATGACCCTGCGCGAGGTCATCTACGACGTCGGCGGCGGTATACCCGGCGGCAAGAAATTCAAGGCCGTACAGCTGGGCGGGCCTTCCGGCGGATGCCTTCCCGAAAGCATGCTTGAAACCCCGGTCGATTACGAATCGATCAACGCCACCGGCGCCATCGTCGGTTCCGGCGGCATGATAGTAATGGACGAAGACACATGCATAGTCGACGTGGCGAAGTTCTTCCTGACTTTCGTACAGAACGAATCATGCGGGAAATGCCCGTTCTGCCGCATAGGCACCAAGCGGATGCTCGAAATACTTGAACGCATCTGCGAGGGCAAGGGCAAAATGGAGGATCTGGACCTGCTTGAACACCTGGCGCACCAGGTAAAGGAAGGTTCCCTGTGCGGCCTTGGTCAAACCGCGCCTAACCCGGTTCTGACGACGCTCAAGTATTTCCGCGAGGAATACGAGGCGCATATCAGGGAAAAACGCTGCCCGGCCAAGGTGTGCACGTCTCTTATCCGGTACAGCATCGACCCGGAAAAATGCATTGGCTGCACGAAGTGCGCCAGGACATGTCCGGTGGGCGCCATATCGGGCCAGGTGAAACAGGCGCACGTCATCGACGACAGCGCCTGCGTGAGGTGCGGCCAGTGTATCCAGGCCTGCCCCGTCAAGGCTATAAGCGTTGAGTGAGGAGGTCCGCGAGATCATGGATCGAAGCGTACATGTACTGCTGAACGGGAAGGAAGTGCTGGGCTGTCCCGGTCAGAAGATCATAAGCCTGTGCGAAGAGAACGGTATCGAGATACCTACTCTCTGTTATGACCCGCACCTTTCGCTCCACGGCGGATGCTCCGTCTGCCTTGTCGAGGTGAAGGGCGCCAAGAGCCTGGTACGGGCCTGCTCCATGCCCATCCAGGAAGGAATGGAAATACAGACGAACACCGAAAAAGCGGTTACCGCAAGACGTACGGCCCTGGAACTGCTTCTTTCGGACCATGTCGGCGACTGCCGTCCTCCCTGCCAGCTGGCATGCCCGGCCCGCGGAGACGTGAAGGGTTACGTCAACCTGGCCGCCGATGGCGAATACAGAGCCGCGATGGACATGCTGCACAACAACATCACTCTGCCCGCGAGCATCGGCCGCGTATGCCCGGCGCCCTGCGAGGAAAAGTGCAGAAGACATTTTGTCGACGAGGAACCGGTCTCGATCAGGGAGATCAAGCGTTTCGTGGGCGACTGGGCCATAGAACAGGGTGACCTGGGCGCGATTCCCGAAATAGAGGAAAACGGCAAAAAGGTGGCTGTCGTCGGCGGGGGCCCCGCCGGTGTTTCCGCGGCCTATTTCCTGAGGCTCAAGGGCTACGACGTAACCATCATCGAAAAGGAACCCCTTCTGGGCGGCATGATGCGATACGGCATCCCCGACTACCGCCTTCCACAACCCGTGCTGCAGAAGGAATGCGAATGGATCGTATCTCACGGCGTCAGGACACGCATGAACACGGCGCTAGGCAAGGATGTAACTCTCGACGAGCTCCGCAAGGAATATGACGCGGTGATCCTGGCCATGGGCTGCTGGAGATCCATGCCGATGAGAGTGCCGGGCGAAGACAAGCAGGGTGTTCTGGGCGGCATCGACTTCCTTTACGAGGTCAACAACGGCAGACCCGTAGAAGTTGGACGCAATGTGGCCGTCATAGGAGGCGGCAACACGGCTATGGACGCCTGCCGCTGCGCGCTTCGATACGGCGCCGAGAAGGTTTCTATCATTTATCGCCGCACACGTGATGAAATGCCCGCCGAGAACGTCGAGATCGAAGAAGCCATGGAAGAAGGCGTGGAGTTCGTGTTCCTGTCCGCGCCTGTAGCCGTGGAAGGCGAAGGCAAGGTCTCGTCTCTTGTTTGCGAGCGCATGGAGCTTGGCGAACCCGACGCTTCGGGCCGCCGCCGCCCCGTCCCCACGGGCGAGCAGTTCACGCTGGAAGTGGATACGGTCATCGCGGCGATCGGCCAGCGGGTGGATCTGTCATCGCTCCCCGAAACCGTCCACGACGGCAAGCGTATGGTGTCCGATGACCACTACGCAACGTCCGTAGAGGGCGTTTTCGTATGCGGAGACCAGAAAACAGGCCCCGATATCGCCATAGCGGCCATAGGAAGCGGCCACTGGACGGCGGAATCGGTCCACCATTTCATCACTGAGGGCGCGCCCAAAAAACCCTTTGAATGTGATGTCGTGCGCGAAGACCTTGGGCCGGAAGATTTCCTGGACGAGGAAAAGATCCCCCGGGAATACCCGGTACACTGTGCGCCCGAGAAACGGCTTGCAAGGCCGTTCGATGAATACAATATGGGGCTTACGGAGGAACAGGTCGCAAAGGACGGCGGACGCTGCATGAAGTGCGGATGCCCCGACCTGTACGAGTGTAAACTGCGCCGCTACGCCGTTGAATACGAGGCGTCTCCCGACATATTCCCCAAAGACGAATACCAGCGCCCGTCACGACCCGAAGAGGCAAATCCCTACTATATAAGGGTAATGGACAAGTGCATCCAGTGCGGCGTGTGCGTAAGAACCTGTGAGGAAAAGGCCATATACCACGCCATCGACTTCCAGCAGCGCGGATTCGACACAGTGGTAGGCCCCGGCGTCGGACGCGACATGGAAACCTCCGACTGCGTGTTCTGCGGCCAGTGCGTTCAGAACTGCCCCACCGGCGCCCTGGTGGAAAAGACCTCGCACGCTATCAGCCGCCCGGAGTACACGCGCATCGTAAAGACCATATGCCCCTACTGCGGCGTAGGTTGCGAGCTCAACCTCAATGTCGACGTGAAGACCGGCAAGGTGTGGAACATAACGACCGATTACGACAGCCCGACCGGCATGAACGAGGGGCGCTGCTGCGTGAAGGGTCGCTTTGCCTGGCACTTCATCAACAGCGAAGACCGGCTTACGAAACCGCTGATAAAGGAAAACGGCGTTTTCAGGGAAGCCTCCTGGGATGAAGCGATGGGGCTGGTCTCCAGCAAACTGCTCTCCATCAAAAAGGAACACGGCGGGGATGCTACCGCGTTCTTCTCCTCAGCCCGATGCACCAACGAGGAAAACTACCTGCTCCAGCGTTTTGCAAGGGAGGTGATGGGCACAAATAATATCGACCATTGCGCCCATCTCTGACACAGCGCCACTGTTGCGGGTCTCGGCGAGACCCTCGGAAGCGGCGCAATGACCAACGACTACGACTCCCTCAAGGAAGCCGATGTCATTCTGGTGATAGGATCCAACACCACAGAGAACCATCCCGTAATAGCCTCCTGGATCAAGGAGCGTGTGCGTGACGGCAGGACAAAGCTCATAGTCTGCGACCCGACGAAACTTGAACTGGACAGGTACGCCGACATCTCCATACGTCACCGCAGCGGCAGCGACGTGGCCCTGCTGAACGGCCTGATGAACGTGATCATCAGCGAAGGGCTGCACGCGGCCGACTTCATCGAAAAGAATGTCGAAAAATTCGAAGAGATGAAGGAACTGGTCAAAGAGTACACACCGGCCAAGGTCAGCGCCATCACCGGAGTGCCGGAAGAAGATCTGAAAGCGGCCGCACGGCTCTACGCCAAAGGACCGAATTCGGCCATCTTCTATACCATGGGCATCACGCAGCACAAGTACGGAACCAACAACGTGCGCACCGTGGCCAACCTTTCGCTGCTCTGCGGCATGCTTGGAAGGCCGGGTACCGGCGTCAATCCGCTGCGGGGCCAGAACAACGTCCAGGGAGCATGCGACATGGGCGCCCTCCCCGCGGTGCTGCCCGGATACCTGAACATAGCCAAGAAGACCGAAGAAGCCGTGCAGAAGGTCCGCGAAAAATGGAATGCGGAAATGCCCACGGCCAAAGGCCTGACCATCGTCAAGGTAATGGAAGCCGCAGAAAAGGGCGACCTCAAGGCGCTGTTCGTCATGGGCGAGAACCCGATGGTAAGCGACCCGAACACCAATCACGTCCGCCACTGTCTGGAGAGCCTCGACCTTCTGGTCGTTCAGGACATCTTCCTTACGGAGACAGCCCAGATGGCCGACGTGGTTCTGCCCGCTACATGCTGGGCCGAAAAAGACGGAACGTTCACCAACACATGCAGGGCCGTCCAGCGGGTCAGGAAAGCGGTTGACGCACCCGGGGAAGCACTCCCGGACTGGAAGATCCTGGTGGATCTCGCGAACGCCTGCGGCGCGGACTGGAAGTTCGACTCTCCGGAAAGCGTCATGGAGGACATAAGCCGGTTCGTTCCTCAGTACGGCGGCGTCCGTTACGCAAGGCTGGAAGAAGGCCCTCTGCAGTGGCCATGTCCCGATGAGAACCACCCGGGAACACCCAACCTGTACTCCACAGGGTTCCCGCGCGGGTCGGCGACATTCTCACCCTGCGAGTGGCGTGAACCGCATGAGTGGCCCGACAACGAGTACCCGTTCCTTGCCACGACGGGCCGCACGCTCTATCACTACCATACAGGCAGCATGACACGCCGTACGGCTTCGGCGGAATTCGTGCGAGGCCTTTACGTAGAGATCAACCCGGAAGACGCAAGGGAACTGGGCGTGAATAACGGCGACATGCTGAAGGTCAGCACGCGTCGCGGCTCCGTAAGAGGAGAGGCGCGCATAACGGACCGTGTTACCGCAAAAATGATCTTCGTCCCCTTCCATTTCGGAGAGGAACCCGCAAATGCGCTTACTGCTTCCGTATGGGACGACCAGGTGGAAACTCCCGCCTACAAGATCAACGCGGCCAGAGTCGAAAAGGCCTGAGAAATCTTTCGGCCGGAATAAGACATAAAAAAGGAGGAACCCCGAAGGGTTCCTCCTTTTTTATGATCGTGTGATGGTTCGGATCTATTCTTCTTCCTCTTCGGACTGAGCCTGGGCCATGATCTTTTTAGTGATGTCGTGGGGCACTTCCTCGTAATGAGAGAATTCCATTGTGAAATTTCCCCGGCCCGAAGTCATTGACCTCAGTATTATGGCGTACCTGAACATTTCGGAAAGCGGCGCCTGCGCCTTGACCACCTGGAGCCTTCCGCGGCTGTCTATACCCATGATCTTTCCGCGACGGCTGTTGAAGTCGCCCATGACATCGCCCAGATAGTCTTCCGGCACTACGACTTCTATGTTCATAATAGGTTCAAGGAGTATCGGCGAAGCCTCGGTAATGCCCTTTTTGAACGCCATGGAGGCCGCTATCTTGAACGCCATTTCGGAGGAGTCCACATCATGATACGAACCGAAGAAGAGGATGGCCCTGGTGTCGACCGTCGGGAACCCGGCCAGGACTCCCTTCCGGATAGCTTCCTTGAGCCCCTTTTCCACCGCGGGGATGTAGGACTTGGGAACCGCACCGCCTACTATCTTGTCCTCGAACTGGAAACCTTCTCCCCTGGGCAAAGGCTGGAATTCGATATGCACGTCTCCGTACTGACCGCGGCCGCCAGTCTGTTTCTTGTATTTCCCCTGGGCCTTGGACGATTTCTTTATAGTCTCCCTGTAGGGAACGCGGGGGGTCTGTGTCTCCAGTTCCACGCCGTAGCGTTCCTTGATCTTGGAGAGCATGATGTCTATATGCAGATCGCCCATGCCGGACAGAACGCTGTCGTTGGTTTCGGGATTCTTTTCGAAATGAAGGGTCGGATCCTCTTCGAGCATCTTGCCCAGGGCGTTGGCCAGCTTGTCTTCATCGGCGCGACTCTTGGGAAGAACGGCCACGCTGTATACCGGTTTGGGGAACTGAATGGGCGGGAATTCCATTTTCTGACCCTTTACACCGAGCGTATCGCCGACAACGGTGGAGTGCAGTTTGGGGATCGCGATGATGTCTCCCGTAACTATCTCCCTGGCGTCTTCGCCTTCCTTGCCGCGCATCACCTTGAAGGCGCTGATCCGCTCCTCCTCGCCTCTGCTGATGTTGTAGATCGGGTTATCGCTTGACGCCCCACCCGAGAACACCCTCAAAAAGGACAGTTTGCCCACGTAGGGGTCGACCATGATCTTGAAGCAGAGCGCGGTGAACTTGCCGGCCGGGTCCGCCTCGATCTCGATCTCCTCTTCACCCGAAACAGCTTTTCGGGGACCCATATCCAGGGGCGACGGCATAAGTTCGGCGATCATGTCGAGAAGCTGCATCACGCCAACGTTGGCCGTGCTCGACCCCGGCAACACAGGGAACAGCTCTCTCTGTCTGATGGCCAGACGGAGCGCCGGGAGGAGTTCCTCC
>Ga0272441_10003827_pt1 | contig 28121 bp, 17 predicted proteins | sample SSMProp6N_FD_193582 | JGI IMG/M metagenome (GOLD analysis project Ga0272441, IMG submission 193582) | Marine sediment archaeal communities from Little Sippewissett salt marsh, Falmouth, MA, United States - SSM-Prop-6N | ecosystem: Environmental > Aquatic > Marine > Wetlands > Sediment ... | reverse complement strand
ACCCCCGGAACCGCCCCCCGGAGCCACCCTCGCCTATCAGGCGATAGTGGGCATCAACCCGTTCCCTCTCGGCGCCGAGGGTGAGATTGCGCGCTCGAAGCGGAAGCGCCCGGCCCCGCGGATAAACCCCGTCGCGTCCGGCCACCTCGTCCATGAGCGAGGCCACCGCGGTCCGCGCCGGCCACCGAGCCGAGCCATAGGGAAGCAGCAGACGCGACAGGCCCGTCCGGGTCGCGGCCGGATAGCCGGCGGCAAGCGTGACGGCCAGTGCGACGATCACGAGCATGACGCCGACGTGGCGCAGCGTCTTTCCATGACGGATCAGCGCGCCGATCGACTCGCCGGCTAGGCGACGCTGCGCCTCACGCATGCTGCGGGCGGCGAACGGGTTCCGCTCGTGCTCGCCGGAGAGCGCAAACTCCACGCAGGAGGCGAGCCGGCCTTCAAACGAGGGCAACGATCGCTCCACCCGCAACGCCAGTTGCGTCAGGTTCGGGCGGTGACCGAGCGCGCCACCCAGATACTTCCACAGACCGGCAAGCAGCGCGCTTCCACCGGCGATGAGAAAGACCAGGCGGAACTCGCCCGGCAGACGGAGCGTGTAGTCGAGCAGCACCAGCGCCAGGATCGCCCCGATGACCCATGCGGCGACGATCGCCGACCGCTGCACGAGAAGCATCGCGCCGGTGCGGCGTCGAAGTCGTTCAAGTTCGCCTACCAACTGCCGCATCGACGCTCCCGCAGTTGACTGTTCCTTTCGGCCCGGGACGGGCCCGGAGGGCATTCACGGGCAGCCATGATCCGATTGCGCGCTGCCCGGGTAAACAGACGGCCAAGCCGGCGACATCTTCTCACGCAAGCCGAATTATCCGCCGACCAAGCCATTCGGCGATCAGCACCAGCAAAACCAGGGTAAAGGCGAGAGGCGTGTCCCAGATGGGCTCGCGAAGAGGATCGAGTGTTCGCACCGCTCTGTTCGGCAGCAGTTTGGGAAGATCCGCCAGGTCCTTCGGGGCCAGAACCAGCCCGCCGGTATCCGACGCGAGGCGCCGAAGCAACGGGTGATCGGTCTCCGGCCAGCGCAGCTCGTCATCCGCAGCATGCGCCTCCACCGGCATCACCAGACCCAGTTGGGCCAGCGCCGGTTCGCTCACCCGCACGCGTAGCGAGCCGGCCGCCTGAGGCAGGCAGGTGGCGCTGAACCGGTCCTCGGAAGACGGCAGCCGGCGAAGCTCGATATCGGCGAGCTTGCGTCCGTCTTCGGTTTCGAGCACGGCGGCGATGGTCGGCCGTTCGCTCTCGACGAGCTGAGCATCCAGAAGGCGCAGTTCCACTCTCAACGGTTGCCCCGCCTCCACCCGCCGGGGGCTCAGCTCCAGCGAGGCCCGCTCCCCGGCCCGCAACAGGCTCGCCCGTCCCAACATGCGAATCATCTGAATCCAGAACTGATCGGGCAGCCGCTCGCCGCGGCCGTAGCGCCAGCGCCAGATCTCGTCCGTCGCCACGTAGAGTGACCGGCCGGCCCCGTAACGCATGTGCATCACCAGCGGCAGGTGCGAGCCATCAACCGGCGAGGCGGTCTGCGCGAGGACTTCAGCGGTCGGCTTGAGTCGATCGGGCTCGATTCGCTGGGCATAGTGAAGCTGCGACCAGCCATAGGCCGAATCGGACAGTTCCTCGGGCCAGCCGATGCGCTGCCCGACGGCGATCTGGAGCAGACCGAGCCGCTCCGCCACGTCCGTCGGCTCCATATTGACGGGCCGGCCGATGGGGGCAAGTGTCAGCGAACCGCGCATCGGCAGCAGGTCCGCCAGCACCGTTCCCGCGTAACTGTCGGGCGTATACCGCTCCCCGCCGATCCAGAGCAGACCCGCGCCGCGATCGGCCACGTGCTCCCGGATCATCGCCAGTTGCTCGGCCGTGAAATAGGACCCGGGCACATCACCCAGCACCATCACATCGTAATCGGCCAGCTCTTCAGGCGAGCGCGGCAGGCGCGTGATCGGCCGATCACCCTCTTGGGCGAAATCCCGATCGGCCGAAAGCAGCATCACCGAGCATTCGATGGATTGCTCCCGGATGAGCAGGTTCTTCAGGTACCGGTACTCCCAGCGGGGGTAGCCGTCCACGTAGAGCAGGCGCAGCGGCCGATCCACCAGCTCAATCAGCAGAGACTTGCGGTTGTTCGCGGCAATGAGATCGGGCCCATCGGGCTCGAAGACGACAGTCCATCGGGCCTCGCCGGCCAAGGCAGGTTCGGCGGTGAGGGTGAATCGCTCGCGCGCAGAGGCGGCCGACAATTCGATTCGATCCAGCGTTCGGCCCGTCAGTTCATCGACAAGCTTCACAACGCCGCTCAGTTCCCCACCGGCCGAGCCGAGCCGATCCATTTCAACCTGCACCGGGATTTTGTCGCCGGCGAAGGCGCGGTGGGGTGCGTCAACGCGCCTGATGGCCACATCGCCCAATGGCTCGGCCGATCCAAGCGGAACCGTGTACACGCTGATGGCCTGCGCCTGCAGACGTCGGCGCAGGGCCCGGCCCGGCGGGTCGCTCGTCCGGCCATCGCTGAAGAGCAGGATCCCGCTCACCGGTCGCCCGGCGGCACGCTGCAGGGCCTGTTCCAGTGCGCGGCCGAGATTCGTCCGATCACCGGCCGCCTCGCCGAGATCGATGCTCAGGCGGGCGGGGACCGAACCGTCCGCGCCCCCGGGCTTCGAGACAAGGCTGAAGGCAGCGGAATGAAACCCGAGCCACTGGACCTGTCGCTGCTCGGCCAGAGCCGCCCACACTTCGCGGTTGGCATCGATGATGCCGCGAAGTTGCTCATCGCGCGTGATCCGCCGCCCGCCATCCTCGACGTCCGCGATCGACATGGACGCGCTGCGGTCGGCCAGAATGAGCACCCAGTCCCGCTCGAGCCTCTCGCGCGGCAATTCGACCATCGGGCCGCCGATGAGGACGAACACCAGCAGAAGGACAGTGAATCTGACGACGGCGAGGACGGCCCGGGCCGTGCGATCACCGGTCAGCGGCGCATAACTCCACGCCGCGAGCACTCCCGCACCGATCAACAGCGCCACCCAAAGCCAGGCCGGCCAGGGATGCTCCCAGGCCAAGTGCAGATCCCCCGCGCCCTCGGGGATACTCTCCAGATCCAGCAGCCATCTCCCGAACGAGCCGTTCATGACGTGCCCCTCAACGAGGTCATGCTGGATCGCTCGCCCATGGTGGGTGTCAGCCCACCGGCCGTTCCGCCTGCGGCGGCGCGTGGGACATGGCTGAAGCAGCGGGCAAGAACCGTCTCCAGAAGAACTGCCGCAAGAAGAAGCACCAGCAGGACACCGGCGAGCGGTGAACCGCTCTCAGCGCGATGAAGGATGCCGCCCAGATCTTCGGAATCGAGCCATTTCCATGGCCCGGACCGGCCGAGCCAGGTCTTCACGGCGCCTGCGGCTTGGACAGCGGTCCGCCCGCCGGCCGGATCAATATTGACCGCGACCCGGCCGACCTCCTGCATGCCGCCATCCACGACCTGATACAGCCCCGGCTCGCCGAGCGAGCCTGTGAGCCGACCGGAGTGGTCCAGACCAACCGGCGAACCGCTCGGAGCGATCAGGCTCCGCGCCGCGGGGTAGGCTGCCGGCACCCCCGGGGCTGCGGAGTCCCCCACGATAATGGGCTGACTGCCGCCGATGACGCTCAGACCTTGCCGGACCATCTCATGGAAGAGCGGGACCATCAACGGCTTGCTCGGCAGATTGGTCCAGTCCAATTGCGGGGCGGTGGCAAGGTAGATCACCAGACCGCGCGAGGGGCCGATCGTACCGGACGCGGCGTCGCCCGCCGAGGCCGGGAGACGCCCGGCCGGGCTGCCGACGAGAAGCAGCGGTGAGCCGTCGCGCAGCCGCAGGGGCACCGGCCCGAATGACTGCCCCGCAGCCGGCGGCTCGACCGGCAGCAGGCGGTAAACCAAAACGGGCCGGATCAGTTCGGCCAACTCGCCGGAGATGTGACGCAGCAGACCCAAGGACGGCGGATCATCCGCCAGCGCCATGCCCTCCGGGTAATCCCTCACCTCCCTTTGCACGGGCCAAGGCAGAGCCAGATCCGTCCGCAGATGGTCGACCCATCGATGATTACCCGCTTCGTCCGCCGGTGAGATGAGCAGCAGCCCGCCGTCATCCACAAATCGGCGGAGAGCCGTCCAGCCGGCATCCGCCAGGAGATCCGGCCGGGGGAGAATCACCACGTCGGCGATCTGGAGGTCACCGGCATTGAGCACTGCCGGCTCGACATGCGTGATGTCAATGGGACTGGCGGCCGACGGTTGCAGCGCCCGGCTGATCCACTGACCGGGCGTCAGACGATCGAGTGTCGGCTCGAAACCGAAGCCAGGACGATCGACGGCGACGATGTAAAGGCGCCGGCGCACCGCCAGGACCATGTGACGCCGGTTATCTGCCTGGAGCGGATCGTCATCGATGAGGGCGGTGAGCTGCATCTCGCGTCGGGCCCGGCCGGCAACAGGCACGAAGAAGTTCACGCTCGCGTCGGCCTGGCCGGGTTCCCATTCCACGATCTCGACCTCGCCGCTCGTCTGCTCATCGCCCGAGAGCCTCACGTGTGTCAGGTGACGCTCCATCTCACCGCCCTGGCGCAGCAGCCGCACCGTGATCCGGCCGGATTCCTCGACAGTGTCGGGAATCAGCAGGCTGCGCGCCGGTTCGAGATCGGTGATCTGGAGATTGGAGACCGCGGTCGGCGCCGGCGGCAAGGCCAGAAAGTCAACCGGGGCCGTCAGACCGTCCACCAGGACGGGCACGGGATCCTCAAGCACCGCCGACCCGGTGCGAAACTCGCTGAGGAGACAAACCAACGTGCGCGCATCGTCGGCCTCCAGGCGCCGAAGCGCTGATCGCACCTGCTCAAGCGCACCCGGCAGGTCCGTGGGCGAATAACTCGGCCTTAACGATTCCAACAATTCGATGACGGCAGCGCGATCGGTCGACGGCGGACTAAGGAGGGTCGCAGCCGGTCTGGCGGCAGTGATGAGACCCACACGATCGCCTGCGTCAAGGTCCCGGATGATCTGCCTGGCGGCGGCGACGTGACGGTCCAGCGCTGTGCCGCCTCCTCCCATCATCAGCCCGGCCGCCAGGCCGTCGTCGATCACGATGTAGACGACGCGCGACATGTCGGCAGCCGGAAACACGACCTGCTCCAGAGCCGGTCTTGCCAGGGCCAGTCCCAGCAACGCGGGGATGCAGCAGCGTGTAAGAAGGAGGAGAAGCTGCTCAACCCAAAGCCGGCGGCGATGCCGGTGATACGCCTCCAGAAGGAAGCGCATCGCCGCCCACTCGATGGGCGCCCGCCGGCGACGCCAGAGCAGGTGAATGAGAACGGGGATGACCACGGCGATCAGGCCCGCGACAGCCAGACTTGCGGTGACGAACGTCATCCGACCGCGCTCCGCTTGACAATCGCGCTGCGCCGGGCCAGGACATAAGCCAACGGCGCGCCGACCGATTCGTGCGTGTCGAGCCGGTGATAGTCGAAACCGAAGGCCATTGCTCTCCGAGCAATCACCCCGACATGCTCGGTCAGTGCGTCAAGATAGGTCTCTCGCACCGAACGCGGTTCGAGGCGCAACCGACCTTCGCCTTCCAGCCCGATGAACGGCGCCGACCGACTGAAATCGAAACGCATCTCCTGGCGGTCCAGCGTATTAAGCAGGATCACATCATGACGATGATGCTTGAAGCGCGCCAGCGCCTGCCCAATCAATACAGGGTCGTCGAAGAAGTCGGAGATGATGATGAAAAGCGCTTTCTTCCTGACCTTGCCGAGCAACTGATCGGTCGCCTTGGCGAGGTTCGTCCGTGCGTCGACCGCCTCGCCGCGCAGGGCGCTCACGATGCGGCGCCACTGCCCCTGGGCGCTGGAGCGCTCCAGCAGCAGGCGCAATTCATCGGCGAACACCGCCAGGCCAACCCGATCCTGCTGATGGAGACAGAGATAGGCGACCGCCGTCGCGATCGCCGTCGCATGGTCGAACTTCGTCCACCGGTGACGACGATCACTGGCGGCCGTCCCGCCCCAGCCGGCCTTCACAGACAGCGTTCCATACCCCATCGAGGCCGATGCATCGACGAGCAGGATGACATCGAGATTCGTCTCCTGCTGGTACTGCTTGATGTAAAGCCTGTCCGTGCGCGCGAAGACCCTCCAGTCCAGATGTTTCGTATCGTCGCCGGCGGTGTATTGTCTGTGCTCGGCGAACTCGACGGCCATCCCGTGGTAGGGCGAGCGATGGGTGCCGCTCATCACGCCTTCCACGATCATCTTGGCCCGCAACTCGAACGGCGCAAGCTGAACGAGCGTCTCAGGTGCGAGATACTCCTCAGCTCGGATGCCCCGCTGCTCGGGCATAGGAATCTTCCAGGCCGCAGGCGAGTTCCGACCGTCGCCGAAGTCAGCCCATCACAGCATCAATCCGCCGCGCGGTCTTGGCGTCGGTGTGCTCTACGGGCGTGCTGTCCACTAACGTTCTGATGATCTCATCGGCCGTCACCCCGTCGGCCTCCGCGTTGAAGTTCGTGATGATGCGGTGGCGCATCACCGGCAGGGCTACGGACTGTACGTGCTCCGGCGTAACATGTGACGAACCGCCGAGGATTGCCCGGGCCTTTGCGGCAAGGACCAGATACTGGCTCGCCCGCGGGCCGGCCCCCCACGCCAGGTATTTCCGGACAAGCTCGGGCTCTGCCGCTCCGTCCCCGCCCCGCGTCGACCTTGCCAGACGCAGCGCGTAGCGCACGACATGATCGGCCACCGGCACCTGCCGGATCAGCCTCTGAACGCGCGCAACCTCATCACCGGACAGGACGGCGGAAACCTCAGGTTCCTCCACAGCCGTGGTGCGCCTGACGATCTCGACCTCCTGCTCCTCTGTTGGATATCCGATCAGAATATTGAACATGAACCGGTCGAGCTGCGCTTCCGGTAGTGGGTAGGTCCCCTCCTGCTCGATCGGGTTCTGCGTTGCAAGCACGAAGAACGGCTCCGGCAGCGGGTGTCGCACGCCACCGGCCGTTACCTGCCGCTCCTGCATTGCCTCCAGCAGCGCCGCCTGCGTCTTCGGAGGAGTGCGGTTAATCTCATCGGCGAGAATCACATTCGCGAAGATCGGTCCCTTGACGAAGCGCAGCCGGCGCGACCCGGTGTTCTTATCCTCCTCGATGACCTCCGTGCCCGTCATGTCCGACGGCATGAGGTCCGGCGTGAACTGGACACGCGAAAACTGCAGGCTCAGCGCCCGAGCAACCGTTGAAATCAACAGCGTCTTCGCCAAGCCGGGGACACCGACAACCAGCGTGTGCCCGCCGCAGAACAGCGCGATGAGCAACTCATCCAGCACCGCCTCTTGACCGACGATCACCTTGTGCACTTCACCGGCGACCCGCTCATACGCTGCGGTTACCTGGTGGACCGCCTCGTCTGGATCAAAGTCCGGTTGGTTTTCTTCAGACCGGTCGTGGCTGGTCATAGTCACATCTCACACCGAACAAACTCCTAAGAGACCTCCCAGGTAACCATCAAGCCTCTCAGTATACCCGCCGCCTCTCATACGCCTGCACAACAGAACCTACGACTACCGTGAGTGCTGCACCTGCCTGCCGAGTTCCGGCTCGTTGAGCTTCGGCAGGACATGTCGAGTTGATGCCCTCGGTTCGGCACTGGTGTTTAAATGCTGGTGTGATGGGTTTAAAAGAATCCTACTCTTCTCCGTAGAGGGAGCTGGCGCTCAGTGGATAAGCCTGGGCAGGGGACGTAACCATCTGGTGCATAGAGCTTAATGGACAATTGTGTTGAGGCGCAAGCTGTCGGTAGGAAGTCTGAGGGTTGCCTGGAAATGTCGGCTGGTGGGTTGCTCAGGTGGCAGAGGGACGGGACCAGTCAATGGCACTAGGCGGTCAGTGGCTGCGGTAGTCCGGCTTGCGGCATACAAGCGCCAGATTGCCCACGGAAGCCCTCAGAGCCCGCTCAGTGGTCGCGACAGCGGCAGCAACATTTGTTGGGGCAGTCACTTACGTGCTGCGTGGGTGGTGACGGTGCGTGGCGGGTCAATGGGCTACGCCCGGCGCCATGATGGCTGGTGGACCCGTGGGATGGGCGTGTGTGAGGAGCTGTTGCTCCAGCCGTGTCACATCGTGGTCGAGAGTGGCGTCGTCACGGCGTTTGCTGTTGACGGCGCGGATTGCATGCATGACCGTTGTGTGATCTCGGCCGCCGAAGTAGCTGCCGATCTCTTCGAGGCTGTAGCGGGTGTGCTTGCGCGCCAGCCACATGCCGACTTGACGGGGCAGGGCGATTGACTTATGGCGGCGCTTGGAAAGCAGGTCCGTCAGCTTGACCGCGTAGAACCGGGTGATTGTGTCGATGATCTGCTGGATGGTCGGGTGCTGACCGTCGCCTGACCGTACCTGGTCGCCGATCGCCTGTTTCGCGAGATCCAGGTTCAGAGGCGTGCCCTGCACCATGGAGAGACTCTGGACCTTTGTGATGGCCCCTTCCAGCTCGCGGATGTTGGAATCGATCTTGGCCCCGATGTAGCTGGCGACATCATCCGGCAGCTTGATGCCGCGGAGCGCGGCCTTGCTCTTGACGATTTCCACACGCGTCTCGTAGCAGGGTCTGTCGATGCGCGCCACGAGCCCGCAGTTGAAGCGGCTGGTGAGGCGCTCCTCGAGATCGGGGATCTCGTTTGGCGCTGCGTCGGAGCTCAGGACGATCTGTCGGCTTGCCTGGTAGAGGCAGTTGAACGTGTGAAAGAACTCCTCCTGGGTCCGGTCACGCTTGGACAGATCGTGAATATCGTCGATCACGAGGATGTCGATGCTGCGGAAACGGTGGCGGAAACCGGTCATCTGGCCAGCCTGGACCGCGTCGAGGAACTGGGTCATGAACCCGTCGCAGGACGTGTAGTAGGTGCGCAGAAGCGGATTCTCCCGCATGACGGTCTGGCAGATGGCCTGCAGGAGGTGGGTCTTGCCGAGGCCGACACCGGCATGAATGAAAAACGGGTTGTAGGCCTTGCCTGGCTTGCGGGCGACGGCGTTGGCCGCGGCGTGGGCCAGGCGATTGCCCGGCCCGACGATGAAGTTCTCGAAGGAGTAGTCGGGGCTGAGGAGCATGTCCTCTTCAAGGGTTGAGGGCGCTGCGGCTGGGTCGGGGCGCGCTGCGGCCGTCTCCCGGGTGGTGCTGTCCCGCTGCTCTTCGGCCAACTCGCCCTCCCCCACAAAACGGACGGCGAGCAGCCGACCGGTGACGGCCTGGGCCGCCTCCTGAAAGTGCCTCACGCAGGAGCGCCTGAGGTACTTCAGTTGGACCAGTTCACGCACGAGCAGCTTGAGCGTGCCACCGGAAACCTCCAGTGGTTCGATATCGTCGAACCAGTGACGGCACATGCTGGGGAAATTCTTCCTCAGGTGCGCAAGGATGGCGTCCCTGAGTTGTGGATCCGGCTGCCCCATCAATGTCGCCTCGACAAGGGGTTTGATGGCGATTGAATGGCTGCTGCCAGGTACCCGGTAACCCACCGACCGGACGAGTGTGCGTAACTCACGTGCACCTGTGCAGCGAGGGCGGTCACAATCTACGGGGTAGCCCCCTCATCGTCAACCATGCGTCCGCAGAAGTTGGGGACATGTCAGCAGGAAGATCGCTCGGCCGCGTCTACAGATTGCCTCTCGTAGCGCTGGCGGTTGGCCCGGTGGTCCATGAGGAAGTGCGTCCGCAGCGCCTGCTCCTGCCCGATGAGCTTGGCCAACTGCTCGCGCGCCCGCAGGAGGTTGGTCCGGCGGGAGAGGTGGCAGAGGACAACCGCCTCCGCCTCCCACACCCTCATCAGGGTCGCAATGTCGTCGACGTGGAGGTGTTTGCCCACCGTCGCCCGGGAGCGGTGGTCCGGCTCGAAGAATGTGCACTCGGAGATCACGATCTTCGCCTTGACGAACTCGTCCCGATAGAGGTACGGGCCCAGTTCGGTGTCGCCCGTGTAGGCCACAAGCGGAATATCCAGTGTCCGCGTGATCTGGACACCCCGGTTCTTGAGTTCCCGCAGTTGCTCCTGGGGCTGATCGTAAAACTCCTCCTTGAGCTTGCTCCGCCGCTCGATCACCGCAAACGCCAGGGTGGGGACGGTATGGCTCACCTCGATGGCACGCAGGAAGATGTTGTTCTTGATCTCGATCTGCTCCCCCGGCTCCAGGGCGACAATGCTGTGCTGCGTGTGCTGTTGTTCCAGCTCGATCCAGCTCTGCATCATGCGGCTCAGCGGCTCGGCCAGGGCGGGGTGACAGACGCAGGTGCCCAGACCCATGCGCTGGAACATCCGCTGGCTGAAGTAGTAAGGGAGGCCGCCGATGTGGTCCATGTGCCCGTGGCTGAGGGCCACAAACGGGCTACTCAGCGCAGTCCTTGGACACATGCCGATGTCGAAAACGACATCCAGCTCCGGTACCTGCACCACCGTCTGTTCGCCGGCGACGCTGATGCCCTGCACCCGGAACGGGGGCACATACAGGAACCCGACCTGCCCCGTGCGGGGCGGAGCCTTCGGAAGCATGGGAAACCTCCTTCGACCGCGCTTTCACGCGGCCGGGCATAGCTCGTAACGGCTCATGCTAGACCGCCGTGTCGTCCAGTCAACCGGGCGGCTGCAGAGTGCCGGAACGTGGTCCCGATGGTCTCCGGCCGGCCCGGTCCGGCCCCGGAGAAGCGGCGAAGTGGGAATTGACCGGCAGACCGTTTCGGCTATCCTCATCACCGCCGCTGCGCCCCGTTCGTCTAGTGGCCTAGGACGCCGGGTTCTCATCCCGGTAACAGGGGTTCGAGTCCCCTACGGGGTGCTTTTCATTGGGATCAATGCGACGAACAGCGCCCTCGGCCGAGCGCCGGGAGCCGTCGTCGACGATTGCCGCCATACTGTTGGATGGCCGGGCCGGGAAGCAGCCCTCATTTGCGCCGGTGGCCCTTGATCGGACTCTGTTTGGGGGCAAGATGCAACACGGCTTGCCCGTGCCCGCGGCTCTCCGGGCTGACGGGATCGGGACTGTGATCACCTCTATCGCTGGGGGTGATGATGTGCGATCGATCCGGCCGCGATCGTGCTGATATGCTGTCGGGGCAGGCAATCATCGCGTGGGGCATCGCCATGATCGATCAACCAGACGTTCAGCACAGGCGCCGCAAACCCCGGTACCGCCCGCGGAACGTGATCCTCGCGGCCCTCCTTGTGGTCGTTCTCGTGATCGTGTGGGCCTTCTGGGAGACGTGGAAGGTCTACAAGGACGAGCCCGACGCGGCCGTTGACTACCGCGTGGTGCTGACGACGCTCTGCGAATCCCGCCAGCCGGCAGGTGAGGACGGCTGGCCGCAGCTTGCGGCCGTCCTGGAACGATTGGAAGCGGCATCGTGGGAAGCGCGACGGCAAGCCAACGAAGCTGGCGGCAACTGGCATGACGCCAAAGGAGCGGCGGATGAAGCCATACGCCGGTTGCTGCTGGATGGCGACCTGATGGACGATCTGCGCCAGGCTCTTGCAAAGCCACGCTTCGTCCGGCCTTGGCGCTCGACCGGGATGCTGTTCGATGAACTGCTGCCGCTCCTCAGCCCCGCCCGCAGTGTTGGCGTTGTACTCGCTGAACACATGCGCCGTGCGAGCGATCGCGGCGAGTGGGAGGATGCCATCGAATCGATGCGGCTCGGGATGCGCCTGGGCGAGGTGACGGCTTGTCAGTCATCCACGATCCATTACATCGTTGGTGCGGCGATTCAGACGGCGATCCTGCGGGAAGCGAGACACATCCTGACCGAACACGACGTCTCTGCGGCGATCGCGGCGGAGATCGGTGTGGTCGCCGCGGGTTTCGAACTGCCGCCGGTTGAGTACGCCATCGAAGTGGGGCGGCTGGATATGCAGAGCATACTGCAATCGACGCACGGCTCGGGCGGCTATGCGCTGCCGCTGCGGACGCTCTTTGATGAGGTGGTGACATCGGGTGGGCTCGTTGGAAGGACTCCCATCGATCCGGTCAACGACGAGCGATCGCTGCTCAGGACGGCGATATCCCGCTGGTATTTCGCGACACGCGCCGAGAATGGCGTCCTTGCAGACCGGTGGTACGAAGCGCTGAAAGCGCGCGCTGAAGAGCCGTTCGCCACGCGCTGGGACGGCTGGCCTTCACCGGACATCCTCGAGGCGATCGGTGATCGGCGGTACGCGGTTCTGGCATACTTCACTCCTGCGCTCGAGCGGCTTGTCGATCAGCCCGACCTGCTGGCCGTCGACCGCGCGGCGACGCGGGCGATGGCCGCGATCGAGCAGTATCAGGCCGACCACGGTCATCCACCCGCTGCGTTGCAAGAGCTTGTACCGGGCTATCTCGCCGATGCGCCGTGGGATCCAGTGCACGGCGGTCCGTTTGGCTACCGCCTGCTCGATGACGATCGACACAGCCGCGCGTACCTGCTGTACAGCTTTGGCGCAGATGGCGTTGATGATGGCGGCCGCTTTGATCAGGGCGATCCGCGGTTCGGATTCTCGCGCGCCGGCGTCGGCTATGATGTGCCGCTCAACCCCCCGCGCGAAGACGGAAGGGAATAAGAATTAGGGACGCTTCCCAATAAACGGATCGGCGTTCAGAACCGTCCCTGTTTATTCGGGTTGTCAACCGGCTCACGGTCCGTGATTGCTCTTGGTCGTGGCGCTGCGGATAGGGCGTGCGTGAGACCAAGACGATTCGGATGATCCGCCTCTTCTGCGGGGATGACAACGTGCGGGGCGAAAAGCAAAGCCGCCCATCGACTGTCGGCGGGCGGCTTGTTCTTCACAGTGGGGCCGGGCAGCGCGGCGCCGGTCACTCATGATCATTCGGTGTGGGTGCCGTGCGTGAAGTGCGCGCCCTTCGTGAACCAGTTCTTCAAGAGCAAGGCGATGATCGGGCCGCCCACGGCGGGAACCGCCAGCCAGAACCACATGGCCCAAGGCGAGTCCCAGTAGGTGAAGGCGCCCGATTCCACCGCAACCTCCAGCGAGTCGCGAAGCTCCAGCGGGTTGTCCTCCGGCGGCGGGGCACACCAGCGGATCAGCATGTGGCCGGAGATCGCCGAGACGAACGTCTTGGCAAGGAAGTACGGCACCATGGAGAAGCCGAGGTAGGTACCCTCCTGGCCTTCGGGAGCAATGGCGGCCGTGTACTCCGTCAGCCGCGGCGACCAGATCACTTCGCCGATCGTGAGCACGACAAGGCAGATGAAGGACATGATGTAGGCGAAGCCGGCAATCGTGGCGAGGTTGTCGTGAAGCCAGGGCCACCACGAAGCCCAGCCGGCATCGGCCACGGGCGGCATGGCCAGGATGAACAGCGACAGGCCGGAGACGATCGCTCCGTATGTCAGCATCTTGTAGACGCTGAACTTGTTCAGGATCGGGATCAGCAGGATCAGGCCGATGATGACGAGCACGGGATTCAGCGAAGTGAGTAACCCGATGAACGCGTCCGGGCCTATGACCCGCGTCCAGAACTTCGGCATGAGCAGGTGCATGTAGAGGAAGACCGCGCGCACGGGGATGAGCAGGGTGATCAGGCATGTGAAGCGCCAGAACACAGGCTCGCGGGCCACGGCGAGGAAGTTCTGCCAGGGGCTGAGTCGCTTGGGTTTCGCCTTGCCCAGTCTCGGCTCGTCCGGCTTTCTGCCATCTTCGCCGAGGGACGGCTCGAGTTCCTCGATCTCGCCGTTCTCGTTGTTGGCCTCCTCGGCATTGTTTGCCTCCTCCTCCCCGGGGCTGCGAAGCTGCTCCTCGTTGCGCACGAGGAAGCCGATGCAGAAAAGACAGACAATTGCGGTCCCGATGCCCACGGTGAAGATGTGCACTCGGGGAAGGTCCAGTCCGATGAAGACCACGTCGATGAGCACGCCGGCCAAGGCCGCCCCGACGTTCATGAACAGATACCAGAGGTTGAACCCCGCACTGCGGGATCGGGGAGTGGTGAATCGCTTGTTCGCGGCCTGGAATGCAGTCTGACCGATCGCGAGGAAGGGTGCCTGAGCGACGAAAAGGATGGCCATGAGCAACCATGCCCAGCCACCGCTCTTCTTGTCGAAGCGCGCCATCAGAGCACCGACGGAGTCAACCCTGGTCAGATCAACATCATGCTCGTCGCCATCGGCGGTCGTGACACGGATGACATCGCGCGCCACCTCGCCGATCTCGACGTTGATGACCGTGCCGTCGCTGGCCGTGATCACGAGGTCAACACCGTCCTCGGATCCATTCACGCCGGCGCCTTCATTGATCTTCTTCAGCTTGGCGTTCTCGCCTCTCTTCGTCCAGAACCAGAGAGCCGGCGATTCCAGCGTCACACTGCCGACCAGTTTGCCGTCCGTGGCCTCGCCCATCAGGCCGAGATCTGTCGCCACGGTCGAGCCGGGGCCGTTGGTGATCGTGAGCTGAGACCCACCCCCGGCCTCATCGGTCAGCACCAGCCGATAGTCGTTGTCAGCCACCTCCTCGACCGCCGCGGCAACCTTGCCGTCGCTTCCGTCCGCGTGATTGACACGGACAAGGAGATCGGCGACGGTCTTGACCTTCTTGGGATTGACGACGTGAATGCCCTTGCCTTCGTTGAGTTTGGCCAGGCTGGTGCCGCGCTTGATGGGGACCCGATCGCGACCCAGCGCGATGTCCAGCCGGGACCCATCACTGGCGGTGATGATGAGGTCCGCGGTGTAATCGCTCTGTTGCACGCCGCGGCCGTCGTGGAGACTCGCGAGCTTTGTCGATGAGCCGAGGGCGAAGATCGGCTCGCCGACCAGTTCGCCGTCGGCGGTCCCGGCAATGCCGAGGTCATCCGCGGCGGTTGACCCCGGGGCATTGACGACCGTCAGCATGCCCTCGCCGTCCGTGTTGTCGATGAGCCAGAGGCTCTGCTTGTCCTTTCCGAGTTTGGCCTCGACCTTCTTCTCCTCGCCCTTCAACTCGTTGTCTTCATCAAGATTGATGCGGTTGAACACCTGGCGGAGAGAGGTGACCGGCTCAAGCTCCGGCTTGGCGAGCACCGCCCCGCCGTACAAAGAGCCTCTTATCTTCCTCTCGTCTCTTTCCTGCTCCGGAATCTGCAGCGGCGTCAATTCGGCAATGCCGAGCTGCTCGGCTATTTCCAACCCGCGGCCGCTGCCGCCGGTCACCGTCGGAACACCGTCCGAATCGGTCCGATCCTCGATGCAGAACTGCTGTCCCTCTTGAATGCGGATCTGAAGATCGCCCTGGAAGAAGACCTGGTTGAAAGTGACCAGGACAATCGCCGTCCGAATGAACAGCAGGACTCCTTGGTTGACGAACATGGATCGGCGAATACCCAGCCAGTCGGAAACCAGACCCGAGAAGAAGAGACAGATCGTGGTCAGGCTCCCGAAGATCGTGTACACGTATCCGGCCGCGGTGTCCGCCATGCCGAACCCGAATTTATCGGTGCCGGCAGAGAAGAACAGCACGGCGATCGTGTAGACGGCGAAGAGGATGGTGTGATCAATGAAATTGATCACCTGCATCCCCCAGTACTCGGCTTTGGTCTCCTTCAGAACTCCGAAGCTCTTGAAGTACTCGACGACGAAGTTGCCCTTCTTCTCGCCTTCGCCGAGGTCGCCGGCGCCTTCATCTTTCCGTTCGTCAGCCATGGTTCTGCCTTGTTCGGTGGTTGATCCGCCTCGCCGCCGCGTCGGCCGGCCCGTCGCAGGCGGCGGTGGATGTTAGCGTAATGAGCGGTGGGAAGAAAACGCCCAGCGCACAAGTGGCTGCACTTCACGCCCCGGCCCGCGGGAAGGAGCACATGCGGCGAGGCTGACGCAGGCCTGCCGGCTGACTGATGGTTGATACCTGTTCGGAAAGAAATCGGGACGGATCCGCAGATACGGATCTGTCCCGATTCCCGTCCGACGGCTGCGCCGGGCGCGGCACAGAGCCCTGCCGGGATCAGTGCCTCTTTTCTCCGGCTTCGAAGTGAGCACCCTTCGTGAACCACCCCTTACCGAGGATGGCGCAGATCGTGCCGAAGAGAGCCGCGGCGCCGAGGATGACCCACATGACGTAGGGCGAATCCCAGAATCCGATCACGCCCGCCTCGATGCGCTGGCCCATGTTCGGCTCACCGGGCGGGAACTCGGGGCACCACCGCATCAGCATGTTGCCCGAAAGGGCGCTGACCACCAGCTTGGCCGCGAAGTACGGCACCATGGACAGGCCCAGGTAGGTTCCCTCCTGACCCTCCGGGGCGATCGCGGCGGTGTACTCGCTGAGGCGAGGCGACCAGATCAGCTCGCCCACCGTGAGCACGAGCAGGAAGATGATCGTGGTGATGTACGTCCACTTCACGATGCCGATACCGGCCAGGGGTGGTATCGCCGGTATGAACATCGATATCGACGTGATCAGCGCGCCGAACACGAGCATCTTGTAAACGTTGAACTTCTGAAGAATCGGTATCACCAGGATCAGCCCGATGATGACGAGGATCGGGTTGAACGCCTGAAGGTTGCCGACCTGGGCGTCCGGTCCGATCACGCGATACCAGAATTTCGGGAACAGCAGGCCCAGGTAGAGGAACACCGCGCGCACGCCCAGCAGCAGTGTGATGAGGACGGTGAACCGCCAGAAGATCGGCTCGCTGGTCACGGCCACGATGATCTCCCACGGCCCCATGCCCTTCTTCTTGGGCTTGGCCTTGGCCTCGCCTTCCGATTCGCCGAGCGTGGGCTCGATCTCCTTGATCTCGCCGCTGTCGTTGTTCTCCTCGGCCTTCTTTTCGGCTTCGACCGCCACCTCATCCGGGCTGCGAAGCTGATCGGTATTCCGGATGAAGAAGGCAATGGCGAGCAGGCAAAGCACGCCGGTGAAGATGCCGAAGGTGAAGACATGGAAATGGGGCAGCCCCATGCGGAGATAGATGATGTCGATAAGGAAGCCGCCGCCCGCCGCCCCCACGTTCATGAACAAATACCAGAGGTTGAAGCCGGCCCCGCGTGACTTCCTGGTGGTGAACCGTCGGTTGCCGGCCTGGAAAACGGTGATGATCATGGCCATAAACGGGGCCATACCGGCCAGAATGGCGACGGTGAGCCAGCTCCGGAGCCGGTTCTTGATGATGTTCTCGCCCGAGACCATCTGGCCGGCTTCATCTTCAGCGCTGGAGGCGATGCCCAGAGGCGCCGCCGCATCGCCGGTGATGATGACGTGGCCTTCCTCGGTGTCGGTCAGGTCGGAGATGCGCAGGCCGTTGCCCGGCGTGTTGACCTTGATTTGGAGTTGCATGTCCTGGGCTTCGGCCGCCGCCGCGATGCGATCGGTTATCTGGCGCACCGTGGTGCATTCATCCAGACCGGTCAGGGTCAGGGACTTCCCGAGACGATCGGTAATGGTCAGGTTCGAGCCGCCCATCAGGCCGCGGCCCTGATTGATCTGCGCGACGGTCATGCCGTTGAGGTCGGAGATGATCCGATCTCCGTTCAGGATGTTCGAATCCCCGACCTCCTTTTCCAGGCCCAGCGCGCTGGCGGCCGCCGGATTGGCCTGTGTGGGCTCAACCTTGATCGAGCCCTGACTCTCAGTCAGATCGTCCAGACTCAAGCTCACCCAGCCGGAAGTGATGCGGGCGGCGACGGCCCCATTGTTGCCGGAGGCGCCGTTGATGGCGGCCACCACGTCGCCGATGGTCGTCGCGCCGGTGAGATCGACGGCGAAGGTCGTTCCGTCACGGGCGGTGATCTGCAAGTCCGGCTGCCCCGGGACAATCGGTATGCCGTCTCCGTCGTGCAGTATCGCCAGTTGCGTTTCCTCATTCATCCGGGTCGGCTCGTCCATGTACTGGACAGCCACCACGCCGACGCGGCAGAGCAAGAGGCCGGTCATGGCGATATACAGGGCCCGCTTGATCCCCAGCCAGTCGGTGATCACGCCGGAGAAGAAGAGGAAGATCGTGGTGAGGCCGGAGAAGACGGTGTAGATATAGCCGGCCCCGGCATCGGTGAAACCGAAGTCGTTGGACAACGTCACCACCGCGATGTTGAACATCGCGAAGTAGGCCAGACAGTCCAGCATGTTGATGACCTGGAGGCCCCAGTACTCCTTCTTGGTCTCCTTCAGGATGCGGAAATCCTTGAAGTACTTGACGATCATGCTGTCCTGCTTCTCGGGTGGGAAGTCGCCGACCTGTTCCTGCTGTTCATCGCTCATCGTTGTGCCTTTGCTGTGTTCCTGCGTCGCCCCTGCTCCACATGACGGACCCTGCCCGGTGATTCGGGCGGCGGCGGGGGGGTGGTTTCTCCGGGCGTGCGTCTCGGAGCGACGCGCGCATCGTCAATCGTACCATGGACATGCGCCCCTCGCCTCGTCTGCCTGTTCTGCCCACACGTCGCCGGCAGGACGAGACCACACTCGGCTCCCATCAACATCCGTCGAACGAACCGCGAACAGCCCGGGGAGTGCGGTCCGCCTTCCTGCCAGGTCTAAGCAATTGACAGAGCAGCGCTTATAGCATGCTCGCCCGGCGCGGTGCGACCGGGCTGCCCCACGGCGCGACACCTCGACGAATTTCAATTTATCTTCTCTGCTCGATTCACGCTTCCGCCCGGCAATGGTGAGGAAGCGGAAAAAGAGCCGCCGCAACCGCCGATCCAGACTAGAGTATCTCTAAAGAGCACGCCCCGACCCCGACCCGGCCCCCGCCAGGGGCCTGGCAGAAGGAAACGGCAATGACTGAAGAATCGGATGTGAATCGAAGGCAGTTCCTCGAGCAGGTCGCCGCCTGGTCGGCCGGTCTGGCCGTCGCGGCCCCGGTCTTCCGGATCGCCTCGGCCCAGACGCCGGCCGCCGGCGCCGCATCGCCCGTCCTCGCCGTCGCCACGGGCAAGGACTACGGCGCCCTGGTGAGCAGTGTGCTGGAGCCCCTTGGGGGGATGAAGGCCTTCGTCAAGAGCGGCGATCGCGTCGTGGTCAAGCCCAACATCGGCTGGGACCGCACGCCCGAGCAGGCCGCCAATACGCATCCCGAGGTCGTCAAGGCCCTCGTCAAGCAGGCCCTGGACGCTGGCGCCAAGGAGGTGCTCGTTTTCGATCGGCCATGCAACGAGGCCCGCCTGACCTATAAGAACAGCGGCATCAAGGAAGCCGTCGAATCGATCGGCGATAAGCGCGCTTCCTGTCCCTTCCTCGATGAGCGCAAGTGGATGCCGGTCAAGATCGAGAAGGGCAAGGTCGTCAAGGAATGGCGGCTCTACGGCGATGCCGTCAAGGCCGACTGCTACATCAACGTGCCCATCGCCAAGCATCACGGCGTCGGCCGCCTCACGCTGGGGCTGAAGAACGTCATGGGCGTGATGGGTGACAATCGCGGTAAGATCCACCGCCAGCTTGGCCAGTCCCTGGCGGACATCAACCTCGTCATCGCGCCCAAGCTGACCGTGATCGACGCCACCCGCATCCTGCTTCGCCATGGTCCGTCCGGCGGGAACCTCGATGATGTGAAGGTTCTGGACACGCTCGTCGCGTCCGCGGACATGGTCGCCACGGATGCCTACGCGACTGCCTTCTTCGACATGAAGCCGGAGGATGTTCCCGCGACGGTGGCTGCTCACGAGATGGGCATGGGCGAGATCAATCTGGAGAAGGTGAAGATCGTCAAGGTCTGATCGCCGCGAAGCGGGAAGACTGATGCGCAGAATCCGGTCGATGATCACCCGCATCCCGTGGCGCTACTGGCGGCGGCTCACGCAGGCGGCCTTCCTTGTGGCCTTCCTGTGGCTGTTTCGCCAGGCGGAGCTGCGCGGCGACGATGTGCCGGGCTTCGTCAATCTCCCCTTCCGACTCGACCCGCTCATCGCCACCTCGGCAATGCTGGCGGCCAGGGCGATCATCGCCACGCTTCTGCTTTCGCTCATCATCGTCGCGTTGACGATCTTCGTCGGGCGGGCGTTCTGTGGGTGGATCTGCCCGCTCGGCACGCTGCTGGACTGGCTGGGACCGATCGCGCGCCTCTTCAAGAATCGCAAGGGCGTCGGAAGCCGTCGCTGGCGGCCGATCCGATACTGGCTGCTGATTGCAGTTCTTGTCGGCGCGCCCTTCGGCCTGCCGCTCGTGGGTTATCTCGATCCCTTCTCGCTGCTCCAGCAGGGCATGACATTCGCGATCGACCCCGCCCTGCGCTGGAGCGCCGATGCCGGCTTCGGCTGGCTGTATTTCAATGCCTCCGAGTCGGTCACGAACATCAGCGAGCCGGTGTACGCGTTTCTGAAGGATCACATCCTGTCTATCGAACAGGCGGCGTATATCGGCGCCGGCATATCGGCCGGCATCCTGCTCGTGATCTTCCTGCTGGAGCGCGCCCAGCAGCGCTTCTGGTGCCGCAACCTCTGCCCGCTCGGCGCGATGCTGGGCGTCATCGCGCGCCTCGCCCCGTTCGGACGCCGGCCCATGAGATCGTGCAAGGGGTGCGGCCACTGCGCCCACACCTGCCGCATGGGGGCGTTCGATGATGGGCAGCGGCTCGAGCCGCAGGCGTGCACGGTGTGCATGGACTGCGTGGACAGTTGCCCGCACCAGATCGCCCAGTTCCTGTGGTTCCTGCCGAAGAAGCGCGCGGCGGCCCCGACGACGCTCAAAGGCGCACCCATGGACCTCTCGAGGCGAGGCTTTATCGGTGCCTGCGCGGTAGGAGTCGCCCTGCCCGCTGGTTTTGCCGCGGCGCAGGCGACGGGGATTGCACCCGCCAATGTAAGATTGCTCCGCCCGCCCGGCGCGCTGGAAGGCGATGATTTTCTCGATCTCTGCGTGCGCTGCGGCGAGTGCATGAAGGTGTGCATCACCAACGGCCTTCAGCCGGTTCTCTTCGAGGCGGGGCCGACGGGTCTGTTTACCCCCAGGCTCGTACCTCGCACGGGGTACTGTGAGTTTAACTGCACGCTCTGCGGTCAGGTCTGCCCGACCGGGGCGATCCAGCCTCTTCCGCTGGCGGACAAGCAGCAGTTCAAAATCGGCAAGGCGGCCTTCGACGAGGATCTGTGCCTGCCGTATGCCGAGCACGAGCCGTGCATCGTCTGCGAAGAGCACTGCCCGGTCCCGGATAAGGCGATCAAGCTCACGGAAGTCGAAGTCGAGGTCGAGACGGAAGACGGCCCGTCGACAATCGTCCTTCAGCAGCCGTCCGTGGATGAGGAACTGTGCATCGGCTGCGGCATCTGCGAGCACGTCTGCCCGCTGGATGATCTGGCCGGCGTGCGCATCACCCCGCTCAATGATGATGATGCAGGCGAGAATGTGAGCGCGTGACGAGACATCAGAGTTGCGATGAATGCGTGCGTGCTGCCTGATCGTTTCGGCGATCCTTTCCGCGGAGTGAGCTGAGAGGGAGGGAAGGTAGTCGACGCCGGCAGTCCGAACCGGAAACCACGCCGCCGTTGATGGTCACACGATGCCTGGACCAGTCGGGCATGAATCAATGCCTCCGGCACAGGCAACAAGACCGATCGGCAATTCCGGGCACAATGTCATGATGCACCGTCAAAGCCCGCCGACATGGGACGCGGGAATCGGCGGCAACCGCTCACAGCCGCGTTCGCTTGAACAGCGCCTCCGGCAGACAGCGGATGATCCACATGATCGGCCGCCAGAACCACGGCGTATACAACACATTGCGGCGGCGTCGGATGGCCCGGTCGATGTCGACCGCCACGCGTTCCGGGCTGGCCACCAGCGGTGAATCGGGCTTGAGCTTGCCGAACGTCATCGGCGTATCCACGAAACCCGGCTTGATCGTCAGGACGGGAACCTTGCTGCGGTACAGCCGATGACGCAATCCCTGAAGGTATGCCGACAGCCCCGCCTTGGATGAGCCGTAAACATAGTTGCTCTGGCGTCCGCGATCGCCGGCCACGGAACTGATGGCCGCGATATAGCCCGAGCCGGTCTGCTCGTAACGTCCGGCGACCTGCTCCAACAGCGATACCGCTGACGTGAAGTTGATGTCAATCGTGCGGCGCGCTTCGGCGAATTCGCCCTGGCACTGCTCCTGTTCGGTCATGTAACCGTGGCACAGAATCACACCGTTCAGTTCGCCGTCGAAACGCTCAAAGCACCGATCGATGAACGCGGGATGTTCATCGAATGCCAGCGCATCAAAGACCTCGATGTGAACCGTGACGCCGAATCGTGTGTGGCAGTCGGCGGCAAGGCGGTCCAGTTCATCCCCGTTGCGCCCTGCCAACAACAGATGGCATCCGCGTGAAGCGAGCCGGCGGGCCAGCGCTTTGGCGATGCCGGAAGTCGCGCCCAGGATCAAAATGTTGTCGCTCATGAGGTCTCCACGATGCCAAGCCGGCGGGCCTGCGAGGAACTGAAGCGACCCTCCGGATCATACTGCTGCTTGATCTGCCGAAAGCGCGGAAGATTGGGATACATTATGGCGAAGGTGTCCGCTTGCATCAATGCATCCTTCGCCAGGTATAGGCGTCCGCCATGGTCCAGTGTGATACGGTCCAGCGTGGCCGTGAGTCTACGCAGCTTCTCGCCGGTGTCCGGGAGGTCCATCGTCAGCGTATAACCGGGGCTCATGAAGGACAGCAGGCCCGGGCCCGCCGAACCACACTTCTTCAACACCGTCAGAAACGATCCCATACCCGAAGCGGCGACGGCTTCGAGGATCTGGGTCAAGCCCGCAACCGCCTGTTCCCGCGGCGGCGGCATCAACACCTGATACTGTACGAACCCGCGCTTCCCGTACAGTCGATTCCAGTGTGCCACCGCATCCAGCGGATAGAAGAAGCGATCGTAGTCCACGATCGTCTCCTTGTCCGGATGAGTCGCATAGAACACACGGTTGAACGCCGCAACGGTCCATCGGCCGAATACATTGAACGGCAGATCGAAGGGAACACTCTTGTCACGGCGCCGCGGCAGTCGATGCGGATGTTCCCGCTGTTTGCCGGACAGCATCTCCACCGTGGCATCATTGCCCAGCATCACCACGCTGCGCCCCAGTGATTCGCCCGTTGTCAACGTATCGACCCACGCCACCGAGTAACGATAGTCGGCATCGGACTGGTCAAACCCGTCCATCGCCTCCGTGAGGTTCGCCGTGCGGCGATAATTCACCTGGCAATACGCCGACGGAACACGAGTCATCGTGAGTTTGGCCGAGAGGATGATGCCCGTCAGCCCCATGCCGCCGATGGTGGCCTGAAACAGGTCGGCATGTTCGTACGGCGAACACCAGCGAACACTACCGTCGGCCGTGAGCAGCTCGATGCTTTGCACATGATCGCCGAACGATCCATCGCGGTGATGGTTCTTGCCGTGAACGTCAGCGGCGATGGCTCCGCCGAGCGTGATGTATTTCGTACCGGGCGTGGTGGGCACGAAGTACCCGCGCGGCAACAGATGCGCCATCAGATCGGCAAGTGACACGCCCGCCTCGGCGTGCAGGATTCCCATCGCCGGATCAAAGCTCAGCATGCGATCGAAGTCGGTCGCCAATATGACGCGGCGATCGTGGTTCAGGGCGGCATCCCCATAGGATCGCCCAAGCCCGCGGGGGATCATCTCGCCATCATCGGCGGGCTGCGACAGCATCTCACGCAGGGCGCCCATGTTCGCCGGGCGAACCAGGCGGCAGGATTCAACCGGACAACGCCCCCATCCGCTGAGCGGTCGAACGGCGGTCTCTGCCTTGTGCGCGTGCATCTGCGACTCCGATCCATGCCAGATGCTTATCACACCATCCTAGCGTGAGCGTCTGTCCGAGCAACGCGGCTCGGTTTCGTATGAGTCATTCTCGACGAATTCGGCGTCGGGATTGATATCGGGCTGCGACACCGGGGAGGTCAACATGTCCAACGTCTTCCTGCAGGCGATTCGTCACCGGTTCGAAACCTCGGTTTCCATGCCCCGCGAGGCCATCGAGGCCTGCCCTGACGACCTGTGGGATGAATCGGACTGCCGGCACGCCGTTCCGGCACGTCGCTTACCAGGCGCTGTTTTATACGGACGTGCATCTGTCCAGGTCGCGGGATGATTTCCAGCCGCCTGATTCTCACATCGACAGACACCAGTTCTTTCCGGCCGACGTGTTCGGTCGTGCTGCTCGCGGCCGTTCAATCGGTCTCTGCCGCCGGCCACGAGCTGCACGTGATCGGGACCTTATTCGTCCCTCACTCCCCCGTGTTGTCTGAAATCAGCCGTCGATGAACCTCTGCAGGGTCATCTCACTGCCGTCCCCATTCAGCGCCTCCACCCGCACTCCGGACAACCGGCCGCCAGGGAGCCGCGAAGATCATACCCGCATCTCGGGCAGTGGCCGCGCGTGATGCGCATCAGCCGATGGACGAATGACAGACTGCCGATGATGAGCCAGAGAATGATCGCGTAGCAGACCGAGTTCACGACGAAGGCGGGCCAGAGGGGACGAAGAGGCAGCCGCTTCTCGCTCTGCGGGCCGAACCCGAAGCGCTCAAAGTGCAGTGCGATGCCGCCGTACCACCATGTCGGCTGCGGCTGACCGTCGGACTTGTATATGGCCTTCGCGGTTTCGGATGCGGCGGGTGGCACGCAGTCAACCCACCTCTCCCACTGCATGGTCCGTGTCGGCCAGCCGACGGATACGACCTCAATCGTGAAATGCTCCGTCGGCCACCGCGCGCCGTCCGCCCGATCCTCGAACGTCGTGGCGACGTACCGATCGAGTGTCCACGCGAAGGCGCCGTATCGGATCAGGTCGGCGGGCTCGGGCCAGTGATGCGGCACGGGGCGCGGCCACGCAACCTCCCGCCGATCGCGTTCCAGCGTCAGAAATCGACCGGGCCAGGTGGTGAGCGCGGTGGCGCACCACGCGACCACAACATTCACAATCGCGCCGAGAAGGAGAAGGACGAGGATGGTCACCACCCGGCGCTTCATGCCTTGACTTCCTCCCGATTCCACCCGCATTCCGGGCAGCCAGCGTCGAGGTTGTCGCGGAGGTCGTAACCGCATTTCACGCAGCGGCCGCGCCATTGCCGCACGTGCCGACGCAGTACAAACGGTCCGCGGATGAGCAGCCATAGAATCACCGCGTAGAAAACCGTGTTTATCGCGAAGCCGGGCCAGATGGGTCGATACGGGATGGTGCTCTCATGCGATCTTGGCTTGTTGCCGAAACCTCCGGAGTAATCGCTGTTCTTCGGTCCAACGGTTACTTTGAAGGCATTGACGCGAATACTGATGACCTCTGCATCCGGAGTACCGAAACCCGGCCCGGGATAGTGCGACCAGACTTCCCCAGCCAACGATCTGAGCGGCCATCCGGCCCGCACAGCTTGAGTTCCATAGCTAAGGTATTCGTCTTCGGTGTATGCCCACAACAACAGGCGCTCTAGGCCGAGCCCTGCACTTGATGGGCACAGGGCGTCCTCGCCATACTCCTGGAGTTTCAGCTCCTCCGGCAGGGGGAGAGCGGCTATCCACTGCTCCGTATCTTCCGTCCAGTGCGAGTACACCGGATACTGCGGATCCTGCAGAGCGAACCCCCACGCCACCGCGATGTTCACCGCCGCCCCCGCCAGGAGGAAGAGAACCAGCATGATCAGCCGCCGCCGCACGGGGGCATTGTACGGTATCGCTGGCCGCGGTCGGCCCCCTTGCCTCCAAGTCGCCTGCCGCTTCTGCCCCCATACGCAGCCCATTCCCGCACTTCTCCCTGTTGAACCGCCCTCACTTCGCCTACCCTATTGCCATGGTTGACACACCCGCAATCCGCAAGCTGCTTCAGCGCATCGCCGCCGGCGAATGCACGCCGGAGGAGGCGATGATGTCGCTGCGCGCCCTCCCGTTCGAGGACCTGGGGTTCGCCAAGCTCGACCATCATCGCGGCTTGCGAAAAGGGTTCACCGAGGTCGTGTATTGCGAAGGCAAGACGCCGCAGCAGGTGGCGGACATCATCGCCGCCCTCGCCGAGCACAGCCCGCAAGTGCTGGGCACGCGGGCCGGCCACGACCAGTATGACGCGGCGCACGCGCGTGTGCCCGAACTGCAGTACGACGAGTCGGCCCGGGCAATCTGGCTCGACCGGCAACCCGATCGGCCGCGCCGCGCCGGCGTGGTCATCGTCGTCGCCGGCACGAGCGACCTTCCCGTGGCCCGCGAGGCGGCGATCACGCTTGACCTGATGGGGCACGCAGCGCAGACCATCAACGATGTGGGCGTCGCGGGCCTCCATCGTCTGCTTCACCACCTGCCGGCGCTTCACGAGGCGAACGTGATCATCGCCGTGGCCGGGATGGAAGGTGCGCTGCCGAGCGTGGTGGCGGGGCTGGTGGCGGCACCCGTCATCGCCGTGCCCACCTCCGTCGGCTACGGCGCGAGCTTCGGGGGCGTGACCGCCCTGCTCGCCATGCTCAACAGTTGTGCGCCGGGTGTGAGCGTGGTCAACATCGACAACGGATATGGCGCTGCGCATCTGGCGGCGATCATGAACAGCCGAATGAGCGCTGGCGGCGAGGAGAAGGCATGAGTGATCGTGCGCTTCAGGAAGCGCTGGATCGACTGCGCCGCGTCATCCGCGCCTGCGACTCGGTGGTGGTGGCCTATTCCGGCGGTGTGGACAGCGCTCTTGTCGCCGCCGTCGCCGCCCGGGAGCTCGGCGACAGGGCCCTGGCGTGCATCGGCGTCTCGCCCAGCTATCCGGCCCGCGAGCGGCAGGCCGCCATCGATCTGGCGGAGAAGATCGGCATCCGCCATCGGCTGATTGAGACGGACGAGCAACTCGATCCGAGCTACGCCGCCAACCTCGCCGACCGCTGCTATTACTGCAAGTCGGAGCTGCACGGAAAGCTGCGCAGCATCGCCGATGAGGAGGGCCTGGCGGTGGTCATTGACGGCAGCAACGCCGATGATGTCGACGATGATCGGCCGGGCATCAGCGCCGGCAGAGAGCGTGGCGTGCGCTCGCCGCTGATGGAGGCGGGCATTGGCAAGGAGCAGGTGAGGGAGCTGGCGAAGCTGCTGGGCCTGCCGGTCTGGGACAAGCCGTCGATGGCCTGCCTGGCCTCGCGCGTCCCGCACGGCACGCCGGTTCAGCCGGAGCTGCTGCGCCGCATCGAGCAGGCCGAGGATGTTCTCTCATCACTGGGGTTTGCCCAGTTTCGCGTGCGCCATCACGGCGATGTCGCGCGCATCGAGTTGCCGGCCGATGATCTGCCGCGCGCCGTGGAGTTGCGCGCGAAGCTGATCGGGCCGATCCAACGGCTCGGCTGGCGCTTCGTCACCCTCGATCTGGCCGGCTTCCGAAGCGGGTCGCTCAGCAGCGAAGCGGCTGAAGAAGGGAGAAGCACGTGATCGGCTATCTCGACATGCCCTCCGGCATCTCCGGCGACATGTTCCTCGGCTGCCTCGTGGATGCCGGCTTCTCCGTCGATGCCCTGCGTGACACGCTCAAACGCCTGGGACTGCCGGGGGATTCCTGGAGTGTTGAAGCGCGGCCGACCAGCCGAAAGTCGCTCCGCGCCATGTTTGTCGATGTGCAGATCACCGAACACGACCCGCCGCACCGTTCCCTGCCGCAGATCCATGAGATGATCGGCGCCGCCGATCTGCCGGATCCGGTTAAGGCACGCGCCGGCGCGGTTTTCCAGCGCCTGGCGGAAGCGGAGGCGAAGGTGCATGGATCGAGCATCGAGGAGGTTCATTTTCACGAAGTCGGGGCGCTGGATGCGATCGTGGACATCGTCGCCACATGCGCCGGCCTGCACGCATTGGATGTCGAGCGGCTCTACGCCTCGCCGTTTCCGCTGGGCGGAGGCTGGGTGAACGCCGCGCATGGCGCACTTCCCCTGCCCGCGCCGGCGACGCTCGAAATCCTTTCCGCCGCCGGCGCGCCGACGTGCCCGGCGCCCGGACCGGGCGAACTCGTGACCCCGACCGGGGCGGCCCTGGTGGCCGAATTCGCCGACTTCTCCCAGCCGCTGATGACCATCCACCGCATCGGCATCGGATGCGGGCGCAAGGAATTCGACTGGCCGAACATCGCGCGCCTCTG
>Ga0272441_10003826_pt1 | contig 28121 bp, 26 predicted proteins | sample SSMProp6N_FD_193582 | JGI IMG/M metagenome (GOLD analysis project Ga0272441, IMG submission 193582) | Marine sediment archaeal communities from Little Sippewissett salt marsh, Falmouth, MA, United States - SSM-Prop-6N | ecosystem: Environmental > Aquatic > Marine > Wetlands > Sediment ... | reverse complement strand
ACTTCCGGATACCTCCGCAGTTTGTCCGGTGCCCATCCGCCCGGAACGAGGATACCGTCGTACTGCCGCGGATCGGCGTCCTTGAACGATATGTCGGTGACAGCAGGAATCCCGTATTTCCCCATGTAGGTGTGTCCGGCATTCGCGCCGGCCAGGTCAACCTGTACCCCTTCCTCCCTCAGTCTGAGAACGGGATACCAGAGTTCGAGGTCTTCGAAATTGTCGTGCACCAGCTGGATAATTTTTACAGATTGTAGATCCATGCGGCACCTCCTTTTCTTTCAAAATAGTCAAGAGGGGCAGACAAGGCAAATTCAGCCGGTATATAATGGCGCTATAATGAGGTACGGTTCATTTACGTGGAGGTATGCGGATGTTGGAAAATGATGTGAAAGAAGTTCTGTTCGATGCCGAGGCGCTGGACAAAAGGGTACGGGAGCTGGCAGCCCTGATCAGCCGTGATTATTCGGGATACGAGCTGCTGGTGATCGGAGTTCTCAAGGGGGCCAACGTTTTTCTCAGTGATCTGATACGCCATATCCATCTTCCAATCGAGCTGGATTTTATCGCCGCCAGCAGCTACGGCAACGCTACTGAAAGCTCGGGGGTAGTGCGGATACTGAAGGATCTCGATTATCCCCTGCAGGGCAGGCATGTTTTACTGATTGAAGACCTGATCGATACAGGTCTGACCCTCCACTATCTGGCGGAGAACCTGAAGAGCCGCGAACCGGCTTCATTCCGGATCTGCACCCTCCTCGACAAGCCCGAACGGCGCGAAGTGGATATCGAGGTCCACTACAAGGGCTTCGATATTCCCGATGAATTCATCGTTGGATACGGAATCGACTACAGCCAGAAGTACCGCAATCTTCCCTATATTGCGACTCTGAAGCCGGAGGTTTATTCGTAGATATGACCGGGAGACGGTTTTTCCGGATATGCGGCGTTTTCTTTCTTCTGGCGGCCGTTTTACAGCCCCTTGCGGCTCAGGACCTCACGGGAGAAGTCGTCCGCGTGACGGACGGTGATACGTTTCAGCTGGAGCTGGAGGAGGTTTTGGTAAAAATCCGCCTCCACGGCATCGACACGCCGGAGCTGGATCAGCCGTATGGTGACAGGGCGCGGGAATTTGCCGCTCTGCTGATCCTCGGCAGGGATGTGGGGGTTCAGATTCAGGATATCGACCGTTACGGCCGGATTGTCGGCACGGTGATACTGCCGGACGGAAGGGTACTGAATCATGAACTGGTTGCGGCCGGTCTGGCCTGGTGGTACCGCCGGTATGCGTCCGGGGACACGGTTCTCCGTGATCTCGAACAGGAAGCCCGGACAGCTGAACGCGGGCTCTGGGCCAACCGGCAGGCAATTGCTCCATGGGATTGGCGGCAGGGCGCCCGGCCTGGCGGACAGAACACCGACTGAACGAACGCGCCCGAAAGAAAATGAGTGAGCTGCCGGTAAGATATAATCGCGCCGCCTGGAAACGCCTGCAGGAAAAGGAATGCCGCAAAAGAAAGACTGGCCCAGACACAACTTCCCGTGATAGAATTGCCGGAATATTGACTGATATCGAGAAGGAGGAAACATGTTCGTATCGCACCGTGATGAAATTGAAGGAAAAAAACTTTCAGGTGATGCCATAAAAAACGTGACGAAGCAGGTCCTGATAGGTCCTGATCAGGGCTGGGATGACTGGGTCATGCGGATGTTCACCGTCGGTAAGGACGGTTTTTCACCCCGGCATGCCCACGACTGGCCGCACATCATCTATGTGGTCGAAGGTCAGGCAGTGCTCTCATACGATGGCACGGATTATCCTGTGAAGGCGGGGTCCGTCATGTTCATCAATCCGGGGAAGGAGCACCAGCTGACTCAGCGTGGAGAAGAGAACCTGGTATTCATCTGCATCGTTCCCAAAGAGGGCGACCAGTAAACCGACCGCTCAAGATACTGCAACAGAAGGACTGCGTATGAAGCTTATCAAGAATCTGCGAGATCGTTATGCATCGGAGAATAAACTTATACAGGAGAAGGCTGTATCGCTCCTCATTCTCAACAGTATGCTCTGCGTCGGTTTCCTGGCTCTGGCGGTCCTTCGCCTCTCAGGCGGCTCGATTCTGATGGGGAGTGTTGAGCTGGGAGTCAGTATACTGATGGTGGTCTTCTGCGCCGCACTCCTGAAGGGCTTTTTCAAGACAATCTCGGTGGCGACGATACTGCTCTTCTTTTTCGCCGCTTCCGGGCTCTTTGCTCTCCGCGATGTCGACTGCGCGAAGGACATCTATCTCCACTCCACGTACATGATTCCCGCCCTGCTGACGCTGCCGCTGCTTGCCTACCACACAGCCCAGGTCTACGGAATCATTCTCCTGGCCCTCGGTTCCCATACCGCGCACAATTTCCTGCGGGTCATACCGGCGGTTCGAAGCGCGGGAGCTGAATATTCCTCTTCAGAGTTTGCGGTCTCCTTTCTGCTGATGCTTTTCAGCGGGGCCTTCATTTATCAGATATTTCTCCTGCAGTACCGGAACCTCGACATGATTCAGAAAACATCGGACACAGTGAAAAAACAGTATGAACGGCTCAGGAGTGTTCTCGAGAAGACCACGGATGTATTCAACGTCGGAGAGAGACTGCAGGTACACGCCAGTCAGAACGCGGATGCGGCCGGGGATATTGCCGGCAGGCTCAAGGAAATGCAGGAAAAGATGAGGGGGCTGGACGAGAGTACGGATTCCACCCGGCAGGAGCAGCGGGAGATACAGCGTTCCAGGGAGGCTGTACAGGAGAGTATGGAGCAGCAGACCAACTCCATCCAGAATGCCACGACCGCCGTTGAACAGATCGGCGCCCAGGTAGACATGATCAGCGGATCGACTGCCGAAAAACAGCAGAGTGTTGAAGAGCTTGTCCAGGTGGCCGCTAACGCATCGCTGCGAATGACGTCTACCATCCAGGTCCTGTATTCGATCTCGGCGGCAGCCGACAGGATTATCGAAGTTATCAAGGTGATCGAGGACATTGCCGACCGGACCAACCTCCTTGCAATGAATGCCGCCATCGAAGCGGCCCATGCCGGTGCGAGCGGCCGCGGGTTCGCCGTAGTGGCCGGTGAGATACGGAACCTGGCTGAAGAGACGAACGAGAACTCAAGGACCATCAGGAGTACTCTCGAGGAAAATAGCGCCCTCATCGGCAAGGCAGTCTCGGAGGGTGATGAGTTGAAGAAAGTGTTTGACACTATCACCGGCAAGATCGAGACAGTTCACCAGGGCCTGATGGAGATTATTGCAGGTATGGACGAGTTCCGCACGGGAAAGAACGAGATCCAGACCTCCATAGAGGACCTGATACAGATGAACGAGAGGGTGAACACTTCTCTTGCAGAAATGGGCGGACATGTACAGACAGGATCTGCTGCGGTGGAGCATATCACCGGTGGTATCGGAGAGATCAGCCAGCAGATAGATTCTCTGGCCAGGCAGACCGAGACGATCCTGGAGGAGTCGGTCCAGTTGAAGCAGATGGGGAACGAGAACATCGACGGCTTCCAGAAACTGCAGGACGATATGAAGGCCCTGCAGGATTAGAAGCCGGTTCCGGGATATGGTTTACATGCGGAACTCCCGGACCCGGCCAGGAAGTCCAACTCCAGCTCCGCCCCGGAAGTCCGGCTCAGAAAAACGGTTCAGAAGGCCGGCTTAAGTTTCGGCTCAGAAGTCCGGGCTGTTCTCCTTTTTCCACTGTTCGAAGCTCTCCCGTTCCTGTTCCTGCCAGGCTTCGAAATCACCCCGGATGTAACCGTCCCAGCTGTCCCAGGGTGAATCCTTCTCCTGCATATAGGTGGTGTAGGTTCCTTTCTCCCAGCGTCCCTCCCTGCGTTCGCCGGAGGACGAGGTGTAGACGCCCTGGCCGTGAATCTCACCGTCCGCGAATTCGCCGCGGTACACAGCGCCGTTTTTCCAGGTGTACGTACCCTCTCCGTGGAAGAGACCTTCCGCAAACTCTCCTTCATACCTGTCACCGTTGTCGAGCTGAAGTACCCCGGCCCCATCCGGTTCGCCGCCCTTCAGGCCGCCGGTATAGGTGCCCTTGGCGTACCTGATAGCTTCGGAAGTTCCGGGAGCTTCCGCTGCTTCCGGAGTACCGTATTCTTCCGGGAGTACCCGGCCCGCACTGTAATAGTGGGTCTGCCAGTAGCGTGCGTTGAGGGAAGTGATATGCACGCCCCGGTCGGGGCCGTCGGAGATCGAGTGGATGATGGAATCCTGACCAATGTAGATGGCGACGTGGGAGATCACGTCTCTCCTCGAGGTGGTGGCAAAAAAAACCAGATCACCCGGCTGAAGCTCCTGCCTCTTTACGGGAGTTCCGAACCGGGCCATATCCCGGCTGGTGCGCGGCAGTCCTGCTACATGCGGCCGCATGATGAATCCGACGAAGCCCGAGCAGTCGAAACAGGGCGGTGTCGTCCCGCCGCGGCAATATCCGTTTCCGATGTGTGACTGGGCATCCTGGACAATCTCCTGGAGGATATCGACTGCGCCGATGGACGCCGCCGCAAGCAGGAACGCGAGCATCAGAACTGCCCGGAACGTTTTGTTCAATGTATGCACGGGGACCTCCTTTCCTTATATAATACATTACCATGGACAGGATTGGAAATGATAAACCATAGGTATTATACTTCTCATATGACTCGTACGATCAGGTCGAATCGGAAGCATTTCGCTGCAGCGTTATCTTTTATTTTTTTCTCCATATTTATTCCCGGACTTCCTGCTGAAGAACCTGTACGTATCGGGGCGAGTCTCTCCTTCTCCGGAGTGTACAGGGAGCCCTCCCACATGATCATGAAGGGATATCAGCTCTGGGAAAAAAATATCAACGAGAGGGGAGGCCTTCTCGGCCGGCCCGTTGAGCTCATCATTCTGGATGATCAAAGTGACGTGAATAAGCTCCGGGACAACTACAGAAGTCTGCTGGATGAAGAAGATGTTGATCTGGTGCTTGCCCCCTACAGTTCTCCTCTAACCCTTGCAGCTTCAGAGATTACCGAGGAAGCCGGCTTTATCATGGTGACCAGCGGGGCAGCGAGCAGTGTAATCTGGCAGCGGGGCTACAAATACATCTTGAGTGTGTATGCGCAGGCAGACCGGTTTTTTATCGGGTATCTTGATCTCATCGCCAGAAACGGGATACGCAAGGTGGCCATTTTTTTTGAAGACAATTCCTTTAATCAGGCTGCTGCTGCCGGAGCCCGGGAGTGGGCGGATAAGATGGGGGTAGAGGTTACCGCCTACACCGGATACGCGCCCGGTGAAAAACATCCTGCTCAGATCATAGAGGATGCAGACCCGACTCCAGAAGAGGCTGTTATTGTCTGCTCCTATCCTGATGAAGGCTACAAATTCCTTGCTGCGATCCGAAAGAGGAAGATACAGCCGGCGTCAATTGCCATGACTATCACCCCAACTCATCCTCTTTTTGCTCTCCGGGTAGGTCCGCTGGCCCAGGGAGTCTTCGCTCCCTCCCAGTGGGAGCCGATGGAGAGGATCCCCTATCCTGGGACCCGGGATTTTATCGAAGAGTTCCGGACCTTCGCGCATATGGATCCCTCGTATCATGCCAGTCTGGCATATGCCTCCTGTCAGGTGCTCGAGTTTGCAGTCACAGAGACCGGGACGCTAGATAATTCGATGCTTCGGGATTACATCTTTTCGATGGACACCGTTACCATCATCGGCCGGTTCAAGGTGAACCAGAAGGGTGAGCAGGTAGGTCACAATCCCATTCTCATACAGTGGCAGAACGGGAAGAAGGAGATAGTATATCCCAGTAATATGAAGACTTCCGATCCGGTGTTCGAATGAAGTTGGAGAAACTGCAGCCGAAATCCTTGTTCCTTTATATCCTGATCCCCATGGCCGCCGCTGCGATTATAATAAGCATAGCCGCGATAGCGATACTCACCCCGGCATTGAGCAGGACTTTCGAGGCGAGGATAAAATCCGACCTGGATCTGGCAGTGGCCCTCGGTATCGAGATATGCGAAGAGCGGTTCATCGATCTGCTTGATCTGCGGCTCTCCGATGACCCCAGGATGCGGGAGACTATCCGCAGGGAGACCATCAAGCAGGTCGAAGAGCTGAGCGATCGGTTCAGCCACATCAATATGGTGATTGTCAGCTCTGAAGGAGTAGTCGAATCCAGCACCTACCCTCCGGTAGGCGTCGGAGCACTGATGGATATTGTCGAATTCGATGCCCCCGGAGTAATCAGACAGAATATCGGCGGGAGCGATTACATATTGAGGACCGAGTATTTTCCCTTCTGGCGTTGGTACGTAGTGAGCCTGATCTCCGTAGAGGATGCGATGGAGCCGATTGCCCTCACCCGGCGCTCGATACTTTTTTCACTCGTTGCGATCCTGATGATGCTGGTTATCGTGCTTCTGATCAACCTGCAGGTAGCGGTAAAGAGACCTCTGACCCGGATCATTCAGACGACTGAAGATATTGCACAAGGACGTTTTCCCAGAATAAAGAGCTCCAGGAAAGACGAAATAGGCAAAGTCACTCAGGCGATAAACCGGATGTCGGAGAGTCTGCGAAGGCACAGTGAAAATGCCGATCACGCCCTTCAGCGTCTGAAGGAATCCGAGAGGAGGTTCCGTCAGATCGTCGAAAGTTCTCAGGCGGGTTACTTCCTCCTCGACACCGACCGGAGGGTGGTGGATGTAAATGAAGCCTGGCTGCGTATCTTCAAGTACGATTCTCAGAACGAGGTTACAGGCAAGGCGGTGGCTGAAATCCTGTCGCCCGAAGAGGCACCCCGGATCGAGGAACTGTGGACCAGGCTCGAACTCGGGATCCCCATTCCGAGCGGTGAACTGAAGCGGCTCAACAAGGACGGTACCATTGGTTTCTCCACTTTCTCGGTCACCCCGCTCTACAGAGGGGAACGGTTGGTGGGATTCGAGGGCTTTCTCATCGACACGACCGAACAGAAGATGTATCAGGAAGCGTTAGAGCGGTCTCTGGCGGAGAAGAGCGTCCTTCTCCAGGAGATCCATCACAGGGTGAAGAACAACCTAAATATAGTAGTCAGTCTGCTCAATCTGCAGAACGAACGGATTACCAGTATCGGTGATGCCAGAGAGGCCCTTCAGGTCAGCTGCAACCGGATCTATTCGATGGCCCTGGTTCACGAGAAGCTGTATCAGTCCGAGAACATCGCTCACATAGATCTCGAATCATACGTCAGGGCGATTATGAACGAATTGCTCTCGGTGTATGCTGATACCGTTGCAGTGGATGTGGATCTTCAGCTGAATGGGATTGAACTGGACATTACCCGGGCTATTCCCTGCGGTCTGATTCTGAACGAGCTCATTACCAATTCTCTTATTCATGCTTTCAAGGACCGGCAGCGAGGCCGCATCACCGTAAGTTTCCGCAGTGTCGATGATACACAGTGGGAACTTCTCTATACGGATGACGGCGTCGGATTCGGCAGCAGCGGAGGCAGTAAGGGCAGCGGCATCATTCCTGATGACCAGGGTTCCCTCGGACTGAAGCTCATCCAGATCCTCAGCGAACAGCTGGGAGGAGAAGCAGAATTCGAGAGCGACGGAGGCTTCCGTTTCAGTCTTCTTATAAAAAAAGGGTGAAACGTAGCCGGCGGTGTATTCCGGCTGGCGGAACAATTCTGAGAGGTCCTCCTGCGGACGGTGCAAAAAAAACCGGCAGCTGCTGCCAGCTGCCGGGGTCCGCTATGTGCGCGATTCGTCTATTCTGTTCGCTTCTTCTTCAGGACAATCATGAGTGCATCCCTGATCGGCTCATACGCGAAGAGGACGATGAGAATGATGAACAGGGAGAGCGAAATGGGCCGGGAGAGGAAGGGCATGAAGTCCCCGCTGGTCTTTACCAGTCCTATCCGCAGGTTCTCCTCTATCATCGGGCCGAGAATCAGGCCGAGAATGAGCGGAGGAAGAGGAATATCGACCTTCTCCATCACGAAGCCCATGAGGCCGAAAATCAGAACGATCACGACGTCGAAAAGGCTGTTCCGCATGGCATAGGCCCCGACTATGGAAAAAATCATGATGCCCGCAAGCACAACATTCCGGCTGAACTGAAAGATGCGGGTGTAGGCCTTGATCCCGAGGTAGCCCAGAATTACGAGAAATACCTGTGAAACCAGTCCGACCGAGAAGATCTGGTTCACCAGGAACCGCTCTCCTTCGAAGATGAGGGGTCCCGGCCGCAGACCGTACATCATCATGGCGCCGAGAACGATGGCGGTGATGGTGTCTCCGGGGATGCCGAAGACCAGCGCGGGGATCCAGGAGCCGCCGAGGGCGGCATTGTTAGCGCTGGTGGGAGCGATGACCCCCTCTTCACATCCGGTTCCGAAACTGTCGGGATTCTTGGAAGTCCGCTTGGCCACACCGTAGGCGACCCAGGCGGCGATGTCGGCCCCCGCGCCGGGGAGGGCCCCGATCAGGTTCCCCACCACCGAAGATTGAAGGATCAGCCGCTTGTTGCGGTTCAGAATCGTGGCAACCGACTTGAAGGAGACCTTGATCTCCTCGGTGAGGGCCGAAGTCTTAAGATCCTGCATAAGATGGATCGAGCGGAACACTTCGGAGATACCGAAGAGTCCGATCATGACGGGGATAAAACCGATTCCGGCCATCAGCTCGGTATTACTGAAGGTGAACCGGGGATAACCGGTGGTGATGTCGATACCGATGGTCGAGATGAGGACCCCAACGACCATCGAGATGATGCCTTTAATTCTGGAACCCTTCGATATGATGGCGCTCATCGACAGTCCCAGAATGCCGAGCCAGAAGTATTCGAAATGGGTGAACTTGAGGGCGAAGTTGGCAAGGGCAGGAGAAATGAAGATCAGGATGAGAATACCGATCAGCCCTCCGATTGCCGAGCAGACCAGGTCCAGGGCCACCGCCAGTGATCCCTTTCCCTGCTTCGTCATCTGGAATCCGTCGAGGACGGCGGCGCCGGAGGCCGGCGTGCCGGGTACGCGGAGAAAGGTCGCGGGAATATCACCCGCGAAGATCGAGGTGAAGCTCACGCCGATGATCATCGCCAGTCCGGCGATAGGCTGCATGTGAAAAGTGAGAGGGACTATCAGGGCGACTGCCATCGTGGCCGTCAGCCCCGGAATACCGCCTACGAAAATACCGAGGCCCATGGCGAGGATCCAGGGTATGATGATGTCAATTTGAAAGATGCTCAGAAAAGCTTCCATTCAGATTCTCCTTATTAAAACAGGATCCCGGAAGGAAGGGATACCGTAAAAAGCTTGCCGAATATAAGAAAGATTACCACCAAAAATATCGCTGAGTAGAGAATATTTTTAATGAGGGGAACCCCTAACCGCCACATCACGATAAACAGAAAAATGAACGTGGTGATTATAAATCCTAGAAGCTCTACAAAGAAAATGTAGAAGAGAAAAAGCGCGACCAGCAGGAGAATGTTGATGAACTCGGGTTTCTTCATGCCTCTCCAGATAGCTCCTATGGAAGCAAAGTCGCCTTCATCCCTGATTGATCCCGTAAGCCCTTCGAATATACCGACGATGATGAGAACGATCGCCAGAACATTGGGAAAAAAGGCGGGACCGGATATCTGCACATTGCCTTGTCCGGCTGGAAAATTCCGGGTCAGAAAGAGAACAAGCCCTCCGAGGGCGACACAGAACATCCCTATAATGTGTTCCTGGTTGAATGTGTGTTTCATATGAACCCCTGTACTGTACTATACTATGAAGTGAATTACAGAAAAAGCCCCGGAAATTGAATTTCCGGGGCATCCTGTTATAGAGTGGGGACTCTTATTCGCCGTACCCGGCCAGTTCAAAAATCTCCGCGAGACCTTCGAACTGCTCCATCATGAAGTCGCCGAACTCGTCGCCGACCCGGATCTTGATGCCGAATCCGTTCTTGGCCATGAAATCCTTGTACTCATCGCTTTCGAGGACCTGCATGATCGCATCCTGGAGGATCTTCACCCGCGCTTCGGGAGTCTCGAGGGGTAATGCAAAACCTCTCCAGGTTCCGTAGGACCAGTCGATTCCCTGTTCTTTCAAGGTGGGGATCTCGTCGAACTGGGGATTCCGTGTGTCGGCCATGACCGCCAGGGTCTTCAGTTTGCCGGCTTCAACCTGAGGAGCTACTTCGGGGTAGCTGCAGGTCAGGACATCGACATGTCCGCCGAGCAGTTCGGTAATGGCGGGTGCGGCACCCTTGCTGGGGATGTACTTCACGCTCTCGGGATCGATGCCGTATTCGTTCAGCATGGCGATCCGGGCGAGGTCCCAGACGGTACCGATGCCGCTGCCGGAGAACTTGAAGGTTCCGGCGGGCTGGCTTTTGATAGCATCCAGAAGTTCAGGCACCGAGTTGTAGGGTGAATCCGCGGATACCGTCACAGCGGCGGCGTCCTGGTTGAACTGTACCAGAGGAATGAAGTCCTTTGGGGTCACATCGGAATACCCCAGGTATTTAAGGGTGTTGACCTCGAAGGTGAGGTTACCAATGCTGTAACCATCGGGAGCTGCATTGGCAGCTGCGCCGTGACCTACAGCACCGGCTCCACCGGTCTTGTTTACCACATTCACGGGCTGGCCGAGAACATCGGACAATTCTTCAGCGATGAACCGCGCGGTCCGGTCCGTACCACCGCCTGCCGACCACGGGCAAATGATCGTAATCGGTTTTGTCGGGAATTCTTCTTCCTGCTGTCCGCCTCCGAACACTACGCCGGCGGAAATGAGCAGGACAAGAGTAGCTAGAATAGCTTTTTTCATACTCCTTCTCCTTATACATTGTATTTGTTTATCGACCTCAGATGAGATCAAAACTGAAATTTACCCTTAATAATAATAGAATGTCTTAATCTTTGTGTAAAGAAAAAAGTTTTATTATTTTGGATAAAATAAAAAATTATGATAATTTTTTCTAATTTAGATCAAATTGAAATTACATTTTGAATGAATATCCAAACAAAATAAACAATTTGTTGAGCTTTATGTCTTCAGATATGAAAGTGATTTTTTTGCCATTAGAAGCTTGTCCTTTACATTGATCCCTTGTCTTAAACATAAACCTACAAACAAGATGTCATTCAATGCAATCCTAACAATTCGTGATACCATGGCGTCTGTGCGGTAATTCTTTTCTTCCGATAATATTTCAAGACACACATCGGATAGCTTTCCAAGAGTGGATTTTTCATTACCTGTTATTGAAATAATTTTAATATGGGATGGTAGATTTTCAATTGGTTTAATCACGTCCGTACTCTCGCCTGAATGAGAAATACACATATATACATCCCCCTCCATTGGATTGCTAAGTGCTATAGCGTTAATGTGAGAGTCTGGATTGTAATAACAATTATAACCTATTCGAGAAAATTTAAAGAAAGCATCTAGAGCGATTATTCCTGATGTACCATACCCTAATAGTATAATTCTTTTTGAGTTAAACAATAAATCCAGAGCCCCATCAAGTATTGCAGGTTGCATCATTTTCTGATTAATTGATAACGTGTTGATAGCCCCGGTAAAAACTTTATTCCTAATATCCTCAATTGTATCAGTACTTTCAATATCAAATGAAGGCATTATTGTATTACCTGCTATTTCTGTTGCAAGTGTGACTTTAAATTCATGATATCCACTAAAGCCTAAGACTCTATAGAAACGTACTATAGTTGATTCACTCTTTACCCCTATTTCTTCAGCTAACTGGCTGATGGACATCTTTAAGACTGAAGATGGCTGTTTTAATATATATTCACCAATTAGCTTCTGAGTTTTTGTCATATCACGGTGATTTTTCTGAATTAATGCCAATATGCTAATATCTTCGCCTTGATTCATAATCCGATTCCTAAAAAAAATTTTTATTATTATGGCATACTATTTTATTGGCGTCTATAGATTCTATATTTCTGATGTTATCTCGATTAAAGAAAATACTGAATCTAAATTGTATAGTTAATGTGAATAATATAAATATAAACTACACATTATATGAGTAAAAGTATTTGAAGTATATAATTAAGCATATTCACCATTATGGCTTGAATTTTTTTAGCATTGAAGTCGATCTGTACTGTTTTGTTCTTTCCATAAAAATATATAGACATAATTGAATGTAGATTCTTCGCATTAGAGCTACACTTTCTTTGCTCAGTACTTACTTTCATTACAAGCAAAAAAAAATAAAAAAAATTTCTTGCTAAATAGAAAACTTGGGTGTAAAATGGAATAAATTATTAAACAGGTAAGCAGGTAACTATGTTACCTGCTTAATATCTAATGAAAATTTTGGATGATACTATGAAGGCTTTAACGAAACAAAAATTATCCGATATGGTTGCTCACTCAATTATTGAATATATTCATGAGAATAAACTCGCCCCAGGCGATCCTATACCTACCGAGAAAGAAATTGCTGAAGAATTTCATATCGGCAAGACAAGTGTTAGAGAGGGAATTATTCAACTAAAGACAGCTGGGCTGCTCGATAGTAACCAAGGGGGACGAGTTTTCGTTAAGCAAATTACCCTGGAAAATTATCTGATGCCGAAAAGTAAGCTTCCACTCTATAAATTTCTTGTGCTTAGTGAAAAACAAGAACTCGATATTATAGAGTTTAGAAGACTCCTTGAAACTTCCGCTTTAAGAAAGGCAATAAACAGAGATCTTTCCGCTCTTACCAAAAAGCTATCAGAACTTGCATCTGAGATGAGTAAATATTGTGACAATGTGGAGAAGTTTATTTCATACGACGAGGAATTTCATAGGCAAATTTTTATCCATAGCGAGAACAGCGTTTTATCCATTATATTTGACGTAATCTGGGGATTGTACCGAAGGCAGTTCATTGATTTCTCATTGCTTCCGAATGCAATCGATAGAGCTCTCCTTTTTCACAAGGAAATGGTTTTGCATCTATCAAATGGAAAAACGCAACAAGCAATCGATACACTTAACAATCATTTGATCGATATGCAGAGCCATCTGAATGGCTTTATGACTGAGGTGTAATAAAATAAATATTTTTATCTAGGTAAGGGTGTTTCTTAGAAGTGTTGTCGGTATGAATAGGTCCGCGGCAAATTCAGAAGACAATGTTTCTATGGATTTATAATTTTTAGGAGGAAGAGAATGAAAATTGCAAAGATAGCATTTGCTATACTGCTTGTGTTCGTAATTTCCTGTGGCTCAGTTTTTGCTGAGGGAAGTCAGGAAGAAGCTGCTAAAGATCTGCCCCAAGGCACAGGAGATCTTTCAGGAGTATCTGGGCATAAGGTTGGTTTTATTCAACTGACCCTTGGTACAACATACCATGCTGCAATGAGTGACAGATTCGAAGAACTCGGAAAAGAAAATGGAGTTGATGTAAGCATGGTTGTAAGTCAGAGTAGAAGCGCTGAAGAGCAGTTGTCACTTGCTGAGGACTTAATTGCTCAGGGAGTAGAAGCATTAGTACTGAATCCGATTGGTGATGAGATTGTTCCTTCTGTACTGGCTTTGGCTGAAGGTGCTGGTATTCCTCTCATTTGTGTTGACAATACCTCTCCTGGAGCCGGATATACCTATGTGGGAATTGATAATTTTGCCATTGCCCGCATGGTCGGCAGATATGTTGGGAAAAACATGGATGGTGGAAAAATGGTGTATGTAAGAAGTACCGCAACTGATACTGGATGCCCGGCACTCCGGTTCGGTGGAATAATGGGCGGTATGTCTGATGAAGGAGAAATTTCTAATTTCACTCTTATTGATGAAAGGTATGCACCTGGTGACGTCGGTGAAGAAGCAGGAATGATCCAGATGGAAGAAATGCTGGCTGCTAATCCTGAGATTGATATAGTGATTGCTCATCATGATGCGCAGGCTCTTGGTGCTCTAAAGGCAATAATGGACGCAGGAAGAACTGATGTTAAGATGATTACTGGATTCGATGGCGAAAAAAGAATGCTTGAGATGATTCGTGATTATAAGGGCGGCTCGGTAAATGGCTTGGACCTTGTAACAGGACTTAACAGCCCTACAATGATTGCTGAGATAACTATGAATGTTCTTAATGATATGTTCCTCGGAAACGAGGTTGGAAGCACATACTTTATTCCGGTTCTTGCAATTACACATGAGAATGTAGACGAATACATCAAATACGGTTTCTAGATCATTGCATTGATAAGGTGGAGGTGTAGATTGAGAAGCTCAAATACACCTCCCCTTATTTCATAATTACCTGATATTTTGGTAATAAACTCACAAGAGGTAGATTTATGAATAACCTTGAAAATCAGTTACAGCGAAAAACTTTCAGGTTATGGGATTATGATAGATATATAATGCTGATAGTTTTCATTGGTCTTTCTGCGCTATTGAGTGATAAATTCTTTACCGGATTGAATATCTCTAATCTATTAAAGCAAAATTCTGCACTAGGAATTGTAGCAATAGCAGAGTTGCTAGTTATCTTAACGGGTGGTATAGACCTTTCAGTAGGAGCTATGACTTCGCTTTCGGGTATATCTGTAGCTCTCTTACTCAGAGCGGGAATACCATGGCCAACAGCAGTAGCAATAGCTTTACTTGTCGGACTTTTATCAGGGACCATTAACGGTCTCCTTGTTACCGTTGCACGACTTGTACCGTTTATTGTTACTCTTGGTGGTATGAGTATTTATATGGGTTTAGGTCTACTATTATCGAAGGGGCGGCAAGTTTTTTACAAGAATCCTTCTTTCCTGGTTATCGGAAGGGATGGTATATGGATAATTCCTATTGTTGCCATTATCTGGATTGTCGTTGCAATTTCAATTAATATCTTGCTAAAAAGGACTTTACCTGGAAGATATATTCACGGTATTGGTGGAAACAGGGATGCTGTCCGCTTAAGTGGTGTAAATGTAAAATTCTTTGAAACCCTTGCGTATTCTCTATCAGGACTTCTCTGCGGATTAGCTGGAGTCCTCATGGCATCTCGATTAACCCTTGGTTCTAATAGTGTCGGACAAGGTTGGGAACTTACGGCTATCGCCTCAGTAATGGTAGGGGGTGGAAGCTTCATTGGTGGTATTGGAACTGTTGGCGGTGCCATTATTGGAGCAATAATTATGGGGCTCATTGGAAATATAATGAACTTACTGGGAGTGAGTATATTCTGGCAACAGATAATCAGAGGTATCATTATTCTACTTGCCGTGTTCAGTAGTACACGCAAAACCAATAACTGAGGTTTCTTATGACAGAGCTTCTATCAATGACAGGTATAGATAAGCAATTTCCTGGGGTTCGTGCACTCAAAGGGGTTGATTTTTCCTTGAAAGCAGGTGAGGTTCATACACTTGTTGGGGAGAATGGAGCTGGAAAGAGTACGCTGATAAATATTTTATTTGGAGCATTACATGCAGATTCCGGTTCAATATTCCTGAATGGAAAACAGGTACATATTTCTCATCCTAATGATGCGCATAAATATGGTATTCATGCAGTGCAGCAGCATTTTAGTCTTATTCCTACCATGACAGTTGCTGAGAATCTTTTCTATGGGCACCATCATGTGAGAAAAGGGGTACTTATTGATTGGAAGCTCCTAAAAAATGAAGCTGCTGAACTAATGAAAAGTCTTGGCTTTGGTCGTGTACCAGTTATGGAGAGGATTGATCGTCTCAGTGTAGCAGAAGGCCAAAGGGTTGAAATAGCCAAAGCAATACTACTGAAACCTAAAATATTGATAATGGATGAACCATCTGCTGTTTTACCCGAACAGGATATTGAAAATCTATTCAGAATAATCAGAAAACTAAAAAGCGAAGGTGTTGGTATAATTTATATTTCGCATCATTTAGATGAAGTGTTCGAAATATCTGATCGAATAAGTGTTCTGAAAGATGGTGAGAATGTGGATACAATAACGCCGGATATGGTTGATCAGCAGGGACTTGTAAAAATGATGGTAGGACGGGAAATATCTGACATGTTTCCGCAAAGGGTTCACCGTCAGGGTGAAGAAGTCCTCAGGTTGGAAAGTGTTACTACAAAACACATAAATGACATATCATTTCAACTCCATAAAGGGGAAGTACTGGGGATCTCTGGTCTCGTGGGATCCGGTAGAACAGAGTTGTGCAGAGCACTTTTTGGACTTGATCGTATTGAATCAGGTACAGTTGAAGTATACGGAAAGAAAATTGAAAAGGGAAAAACTTCTGAATTTATTAGAGAGGGGATGGGATTTGTAACAGAAGATAGACACAAAGATGGGCTTATACTTTCAAACAGTGTAAACACAAATATCACCTTCGTAGGTTCAAAGAAAATTTCAAAAGCCGGATTTATTAATAGAAAAAGTGATAGAGATTCTGCTGAAAGATTTGTCAGGAAGATGAGGATAGCAACTCCGCACCTTGATCAAAAAGTAAAATTCTTGAGCGGTGGAAATCAGCAAAAGGTAGTATTGTCGAAATGGCTTTTTGTTGAGCCAAAAATTCTTCTCCTGGATGAACCTACTCGAGGTATCGATGTTGGAGCAAAGGTTGAAATCTATAAGCTAATAAACGATTTGGTTCAACAAGATTATTCTGTAATAATGGTCTCATCGGAACTCCAGGAAATTATTCAGATGAGCGATAGAATTTTAGTCATGCGAAATGGAAGTATAGCCGGCGAGTTCAACCGGGAGAATATTACTGAAGAAACTATAATAGCCTGTGCTTCAGGTATTTAGCTTAAATAATTAGTTTAATGATTGAAATGCAAAATTGTACGTGAAAATTATAAAGAGGAGCATAAATTATGGACCTTAAATCAGATTCTTCAATTATGAATGAGGTAAATACAAATTCTAAACCCAGCGATTTAAAAATAACTGATATTCGTTTTGCCGACATAGCTGGAGCACCTTTTGAGTGTTCGCTTATAAAAATATATACCAACCAGGATATTGTCGGATACGGAGAAGTGAGGGATTTCGGAAGCAAGGTGTACGCGCAAATACTGAAGAGTCGGATCCTACATGAAAATCCTTGTAATGTTGAGAGGATATTCAAAAGAATCAAGCAGTTTGGCGGCCCCGCGCGACAGGGCGGTGGAGTAAGCGGCATTGAACTTGCATTATGGGATCTTGCCGGTAAAGCATATGGAGTACCTGTTTATCAATTGTTGGGCGGGAAATATCGCGATAAAATACGAGTCTATTGTGATACTGATGTGTATGGAAAAAATACTGGCAAAGAAATGGGAAAGGCTCTTAAGAAAAGAATGGAAAAGGGTTTTCAATATCTCAAGATGGATGTAGGTATCGATATACTTCTTGATGAAGATGGAACATTGAACGGTCCAAAGGACATACTTGATGAGATGCGAAAACACCCTGATATGCCTAAGTTTAATCGCGAAGGAACAGATAGGGATTCAAGATTACTTCAAAAACACATATACAACCTTTACAATATCGCCCATCCATTCACGGGAATCCAGATTACAGAAAAAGGTCTTGATTTTTTAGAGAATTATGTAGCGGAAGTAAGAGACATAGTTGGATACGATATTCCTATAGCTGTTGATCATTTTGGTCATATAGGAGTGGATAATTGTATAAGGCTTCTAAAACGAATTGAAAAGTATAATATTGCATGGGCTGAAGATATGGTTCCATGGTTCTATACAGATCAATATGTGCGTCTTAATAATTCTTCTACCATACCTGTATGTACAGGCGAAGATATATATCTCAAAGAGAATTTTAAACCTCTTATTGAACAAGGTGGAGTATCAGTAATTCATCCAGATATTTTAACTGCCGGTGGAATTCTTGAGACAAAAAGAATTGGTGACATGGCAGAAGAATTTGGGGTTGCAATGGCGATCCATAATGCTGAATCACCTATTGCCTTTTTGGCTGCTGTTCATACTGCAGCTGCAACAGAGAACTTTATTGCTCTCGAACATCACTCTGCTGATATTAACTGGTGGGATGATTTGGTTGATGGTCCTGACAAGCCCATTGTGAATGGGGGTTACGCAAAAGTTCCTGATGGCCCAGGGCTTGGCATAGACTCACTCAATGATGAGGTGATTTCTAAACACATAAATCCAAGAGTACCAGGATTATGGGAGACTACAGATAATTGGGACCACGAATGGTCTCATGATAGAACATGGAGTTAAAGGAGGAAATAAAATGGTTAAGGATAAGATTTGTGTAATAACCGGTGGGACATCAGGAATAGGAGAGGCTACAGTCGTACTCTTTGCTCAAAATGGTGCAAAAGTGGTATTCACAGGTACGAATGAAGAGAAGGGAAAAAAGGTGATGCATAGACTGAAAGAATCAAACCTTGAAAAAGATGTTAGATTTTTTCAATCAGATGTTAGTAAAGAAGAATCTGTGAAATCGCTTGCTGAATTTGTTGAGCAAGAATTTGGGTTATGTGATGTATTATTCAATAATGCAGGCGTCCACTTTGCTGGAATTCTCCATGAAACTCCTCCTGAAGAATTCGACAGAGTTATTTCTGTAGATCTTCGAGGTGTATATCTTGCAAGCTACTATTTTATTCCGCACATGTTAAAAAAGAAGCAGGGATTTATAATCAATATGTCTTCGGTATCAGGTACACATGCGGATTATTCAATGGCGGCGTATAATGCAGCCAAAGGCGGTGTAACTAACCTTACGAGAGCCATGGCTATTGATTACGCAGATAAAGGTATCCGGGTGAACGCAGTCTGTCCCGGGGCTGTTAGAACAGAGATGCTTGAATATACTTTCAGAAAAATTCCACATGCAGAAAAAGTGAATAGAGAAGCCTACCCAACTCATACATTTGCAGAATCAGAAGAAATTGCAGAAGTAGTGATGTTTCTGGCTTCAAATAAGGCAAATTTTATCAATGGTGCAAATATAATGATTGATGGGGGAATAACAGCTCATACGGGGCAACCAAAGTACTAAATTAAAGTTATTGGAGGATTATATGTTATTGGAACTATCGACTCGCATTCATCAAGATATTCCCAGGTATCCAGGTACACCTGAAGAGTCTTTTATTCCAGATAATCGAATAGAAAATGGTGATCCAAATAATACAACTAGTATAGTGCACTTCCTTCATACAGGTACGCACGTTGATGCACCGTCACATTTCGACAAAACAGGATTGACAATCAGTGATATACCAATAGACCGGTTTATCTATAATACTCCACTGGTTGTTAATATTCCCAAGAAAAAAGGAGAGCTAATCTTAAAAGAAGATCTTGATATTTACAAAAATATTGACAGTGCCGATCTATTGTTGATACATACCGGATACTCAAGATTCATGAACAGCCCTTTTGATTTCCTTGATGATTTTCCTGCTCTGTCACTCGAAGCTGCAAGATACCTGAGAAGTGTGCCTTCTCTTAAAGCAATAGGAATAGATACCATAAGTATTGAAGGGATAAAAGGTTTGGATGAAGGGTTTCCTGTCCATCATGAACTTCTTGATTCAAAAATAGGTATGAGAGATCCGCTTCTAGTATATGAAAATGTATTTCTATCTGAGCTGATGAGTAATGAACTTCCGTTCAGAGTCTATGCCTTTCCGTTAAGGTTAGAGAATATGGATGCTTCTCCAGTTGCTATGGTTGCAGAAATAAAGGAATAAATAATTCAAAACGATGTAATGGCATTTGGATATAAAAGAAGGCTATAAGACAGTGGTTTCTTATTGACAAGTATTATCCTACGCATTAAAATGGAAAAAATTTTTTTTATTAGTAAGAATATTGGTCACAGGAAAAAAAACTGCAAATAATAATTAGCAAGAAAGGTAGGCAAATGCGGATTGTAACAATTGACTGCGGAACCACGAATTCGCGTGTATACGTGATAGATGAAGAGGGCGCTGTATTCGGGAAGGGCACCCGCAAGGTAGGTGTCAGAGACACCTCCATCACCGGATCCCGGACCAGGCTGCAGGCGGGGCTGAAGGAAGCCATCGACGAGGCCCTCGGGAACGCCGGAATCGGATACGGCGACATTGCATTTATCATCTCCAGCGGAATGATCACCTCTGAGATCGGTCTGAGGGAGCTGCCCCATCTGGCGGCCCCTGTCTCGATGGACGATCTGGCTGCTAATATCGAGCGGATAGAGGACCCGGCTGTATTTCCGCCGGAAGTGCCGGTCTATTTTATCCGCGGGATCAAGAACAGCTTCGGTCCCGGCAAGGTACAGTTCGGCGATGTGGGCAGGCTCGACTTCATGCGTGGTGAAGAGGCCCAGGTTGCGGGCCTTCAGAAGCTGGGGCTGGCGCAGCCTCCCTTTTCCGCTGTGATTCTCTCCTCCCATACCAAGTACATACCGGTGGACGGGAGCGGCGCGGTGCAGGGCAGTGTCACGACCCTGTCCGGACAGGTTTTCGAAGCGCTTCTGTCCTCCTCCTCAATCGGAAAATCGATGATGCCTGATGATGACGAGTCCGGGCTGCATGATCCCGCGTCCGCCGGCCTGGATGAGGAGGTTATCGAAAGCGCCTTCCGCTGGGTGGGAGAGACAGGTCTGCTGCGCTCTCTTCTGATGACCAGGTTCCTCGATGTTCTGATGGACACCGAATGGCGTCAGCGCAGACTATTTGTAGAAGCCTGTATTGCCGCCGAGGACATCAAGGCCCTTTCCCAGTATCCGAGCCTCGGATTCGAGAAGGACACCCCCTATGTTCTGGTCGGAAAAGCCGGACGCTGCGAGCTCTACAGGAGCCTGATAAGCGGCAAAGCGGGAGTGACTCACGATATCCATGTAGTGAGTGAAGAAGAGATCGTCGATTCCCTGAGTATCCAGGGAGCGCTGTATCTGGCTAAAAAAGCACATATTTATTGATAAGGAGTTGAATATAATGTTCAAGATGAAAGGGGTAGTACCCCCAATGCTGACCCCGTTTAAAGAAAACGGCGATGTGGATTATGAATCACTGAAGACCCTGGTAGAGTTCCTGAAGAAGGAAGTCGACGGCCTCTTCATTACCGGATCGTACGGCGCCGGACCCATGATGAACATGGAGGAACGGAAGAAGGTGACCGAGATCTGCGTGGAGACCGCGGCAGGAGAGATACCGATAATAGTCATGGTCGGATCGACTACGACCAGAGATTCGGCGGAACTGACCCGCCACGCCAAAGCCGCAGGGGCCGATGCCGTCGCATCCGTGGGACCCTACTATTTTTCCCACAATCAGAATGACCTGATCGGTTTTTACAGTGACCTGATCAGCGCTTCGGACCTGCCGGTGTACCTCTACAACAATCCCAAATTCCAGGGCTACGAAATAAGCCTCAACACCATCAAGGAGCTGAAAAAACGCGGTCTGGCGGGAGTGAAAGACGCCACCTTCGATATTCTTACCCATGCCACCTATCACCGGGTTCTGGTGGACGAAAAATTCGACCTGGCCCTCGGTACGGAATCCATGTGGCTCTCCGCCTGCGCCCTCGGCACCGAAGCCTTTATTCCGGGGCTGGCCAACGCCTTCCCAGAAATCAACCGCAAGATGTACAAAGAGGGTATGGCCGGTGATCTTGAAGCCTGCCGCAAGACCCAGTTCGAGGTGAACGAGATGCGGGACATCATGTACCTGGCCCGGTCAACCCAGCTGGCGGTCTACGCTATGCTCGAGATCCGCGGCATCATCAAGGCATACCCGCGGGCACCCTTCATTCCGGCAACCGAAGATGAGAAGAAGTCGATCAGAGAAGCGCTGCAGAAGATGGGCGCCATCTAATTTAATGCAAAGGAAGTAATATGCAGTTCGTACGTTATCAAAAAGACAACGAAGCTTTTTACGGTGTCCTGGAAGGGGAGAAAATCCTGCAGCTTGCCGGCGCACCGTACGAAGAAGTGAAGAAGACCGGAGTCGAGGAGAAGCTCGACGCAGTCAAGCTCCTCGTGCCCTGTGAACCGACCAAGATCTGGGGAGTCGGGCTGAACTTTCCGAACCACATCAAGGAGCTCGAAGCGGCGACGCCTAAGTACCCGGCCAACTTTCTCAAGCCCCTCAACACCATCTGTCATCCCTATGACAACATCGTCATACCCAGAGGTGTGGAGCGGGTGGATTACGAAGGGGAGATGGCATTCGTGGTGGGGAAAAAAATCAAGGACGTATCGGTGGAGGAGGCCGCGGAGGCGATCTTCGGCGTGACCCCGGTGAACGACCTGACCGAACGGATCATCAGCTACACCCCCAACCTTGTGACCAAGAGCAAGGGCTTCGACACCTTCAGCTGCTTCGGACCGATCCTCGACACCGATGTGGACTGGGCGAACGTGGAGGTAAAGACCTATCTCAACGGTGAGCTGGTACAACAGGGCAACACGAAGGACATGATCTTCAGCGCTGCCGAGATCCTCTCCTACCTGAGCATCGGAACGACCTTCTACCCGGGTGATCTGATCTTCACCGGTACTCCTGAGCACGTCCTCGAACTGAACGATGGAGATGTTGTGGAGGTGGAGCTGGAAGGTATCCAGCTGCGGCTCAGCAACCCCGTGTACGATCAGCGGAAGCACTGATACAATCTAACTGAGCGGGTCCGCCCGCTCAGTTAATGCCGGGGAAGCCGGCGGGAGGCGAGAGATGAATACTATTCTGGAAAAAATTCACGAACTCGGGATCGTTCCCGTAGTCAAGATCGACACCCCGGAGCACGCCGTGCCCCTCGGGGAAGCGCTGCTGGCGGGTGACATCCCCGTGGCGGAGATCACCTTTCGGACCGCGGCGGCGGAGGAGTCGATCAAACGGCTCAGCTCGGAGCTGCCGGATCTGCTGGTCGGCGCGGGGACCGTTCTGACGCCGGAACAGGCTGAGAAGGCGGTAAAGGCGGGGGCCAAATTCATCGTCTCCCCGGGCTTCAACGAACCGGTGGTCGACTACTGTCTCGAACACGGCGTCCCGGTCACACCAGGGGTTAACTCGCCCAGCCAGGTGGAGCAGGGACTCTACAAAGGTCTGGACGTTCTCAAGTTCTTCCCTGCGGAAGCTTCGGGCGGACTCGGCATGCTGAAGTCGATGTCGGCCCCCTACAACGACGTGCGCTTCATTCCCACCGGCGGAATAAAGACCGAGAACATGAACGACTACCTGGGGTTCTCGAAGGTCCTTGCCATCGGGGGCAGCTGGATGGTACAGCCTGGTATGATCGCCGGTGAAAGATTCGACGAGATCACCCGGATATCCAGGGAGGCGGTCATGACGATGCTCGGCTTCGCCCTGGAGCACGTCGGGATCAACACGCCTGATGCGGAAGCCGCCAGAACGGCGGCGGAGCGCTTCGATACCTTTTTCCCTGGCAAGGTCGGGGAACACACCAGCTCATTCATGATACCGGGAGCGGTGGAGTTCATGAAGAAGCCGGGACGCGGCGCCGAAGGCCACATCGCCATCGGCACCAACAGCATTCCCCGGGCCATGGCCTACCTGAAGAGGAAGGGCATGGAGGCGGAAGCCGAGCCTGCAGCTGTAAAAGACGGCGTGATCATGGCAATTTATCTGAAAGACGAGATCGGCGGATTCGCGGTGCATCTTCTTCAGCGTTAAAATAAGCGACAAGAATGAATATCAGCCCGCCGGAACGGAAGCGTTCCGGCGGGCTTTTTTTTGACAAACCTAATCTTCCGAATCCACCTCTATCTCGGCGGAACGGTCCTTGATGTAGCTCGAGAAGGAGATCTTCGGTACGTACTGCGGCGGCTTGGCCGGGATGGTCAGCTCCTCGCCGGTGGCGGGATTGCGGCCTATCCTTGCTTTCTGGGCCGGACGGACCTTGAGGGAGAGCTTGCCGAGATGACCGAGGTTCACCTTCTCCCCGAGGAGCATGGCGCTCTCTATCATCGAGACGTAATCGTCGAGGACCTGCCGGACTTCCTTCTGGTTCAGCTCGTTGCGTTTGGCGATGTAGGCGACGATGGCCTGCTTGGTGAAGTGATCCACGGGGGCGGAGCCGGGGCTGGTCATCTGCTTGTTGATGCGGACGAAACCGTTGGTGAGGAAAATGGTGGCTTCCCGGATCCGTGTCTCCTGGACGTCCAGTGAGGTGCCGGCTGGACAGACGGCGATGCGGTAGATTGAGGAGCTCTTTTTTACCGGGGCGTCTTCCAGCTCGACGGGTCTTCCGGTCCGTACTTCCCCTGTCACCTGCGCCTTCGTTCCCTTGAGGATGTCGGGCACGTCCCGGCGGAGGCTGATACTGGCGTATTCGAAGCGGCGGGGTCCCGAACCCGTGGATTCTCCGGCGCCTGCGGGAAACAGACTGATAAGGGAGCCGCTGTTGCTGAGCAGCAGCATGCCGCGGCCGTCGCCGGCGTCGAGGGACTGGACCTGTTCCATGCCGAGGCTGGCGGTCTGACTTGTAAAGAGTCTGTCCTTCTGGATCCACGCCGAGAGGAGCAGCTCGAAGGTGTCTTCGTTGTCGGGGAGATCGGTGTTCTTCACGAGTCCGCGGAGGTGCTCGCGAATTTCGTTTGGAATCATCTGTAATTCATCTTTTTTTTCATTCATAGTGAATAGTCTACATCAGAATGGTCGAATTTCCCATTGAATTGTTCGGGGAACTTGTTTTTTAGGCTCCGGCGTACTAAATTCTGGTAAGAAATAATGTAAAGGGGGAAAAAATGGGTGCAGAAGACATCTCTGATAAAATCAGGCAGCATATACAGCAGCTCGTAAAGACGGCGGGTTTACCGGACACGGAAGAGTCGATCGAAACGCTAGAGAAGGGCTGGCAGGAGAAGCTGGAGGCCTTCGAGCGACAGGTGGAAGAACGGGACATGGAACTCTCGGAGGAGTTTGACGCCGAAGATGATCGCGGGGCCCTTCTCATGACGTATTCCGGCAGTCTCATCAGTGTTGGTCCGCGGGGCGACAACGGCCGCTTCGTTGAGTACCGGAGTATCGGCATCCGCAAGGATGTGCCGGAGACTGCCGAGACCGATGATACCGATCTGGCCGGCGATGTCGGAATAGATGAAAGTGCAATGTTCACCAACGGACCGATCAAGAAGAGTTCTCCGATCTTCAAGATCGCCGTCATCGTCGAAGAGATGGACGAAGAAGATCAGGAAGAGCTTCTGGCGGAAGTGACCCAGATGCTCACCGACGATTTCATCGAAGTGAACAAGACCATCATCCAGGAGTAGGATGAAAGATCTGACAGCAATCGCACAGCGCAACTCATTACCGGATAGCGTGGAGTACCTCGCTTTGATAGCGGATGTTCTGGAGGTCCTCCGCGCGGAGGACCCCGTCTATCGTCCGAGGGACGAGCAGGACCGGGCCGGCGGTTTGGTCCGCCTCGGCGACCTCCCGACTATCATCGTGCCGGACCTGCATGGCAGGATGTGGTTCCTGCTGCACGTCCTCAATCACCGGATCGGCGGCCGTCCTGTGGCGGAACTCCTGCACGAGGGGGAAATTCAGGTCGTATGTGTCGGAGACGGATTCCACGCAGAGGCCCGTGCGGCGGAGCGGTGGCAGAAGGCTTTCAAGGAGTTCGTCGGCAAGTACCGCCGTCACGCCGCTATTGACGAGGAGATGCGGGAAAATCTCGGGCTCATGGAGATGGTGATGCGGCTCAAGGTTGCCTTTCCCGCCTTTTTTCACTTCCTCAAGGGGAACCATGAGAACATTCTCAACGAGGAGGGGCGCGGGAACCATCCCTTCCGCAAGTTCGCCTACGAAGGGGAGATGGTCAGAGAATGGGTGTTGAAGTTCTACGGGGAGGAATTCCTGGAGCGGTACGCCGAGTTCGAACACGAGCTGCCCCTCGTGGCCGCGGACCGGACCTTCATGATCTCCCACGCCGAACCGATGGAGTTCTACAGCCGGGAGGAGGTGATCCGCTACAGGGAGTACGACGACGTGGTGCTCGGATTGACCTGGACCCCCGACGGCGGGGCGGAGGAGGGCAGCGTGGAACAGATGATCGGTGAATTCTGCAGTGATGGAGGGCAGGCGGTCTACTTCGGCGGACATCGTCCCGTTGCCGGTGAATACAACCTCCGGGCCGAAGACCTGTATGTACAGCTGCACAATCCGTCGACCTACAGCATAGCGGTCCTGGAGCCGGGCGTACCGGTCGATCTCGGGCGCGACATCGCCGTGCTTTCCCGGGACGACGAGGCTGTGCTGCGGGACAGTCAGGAATGGCCGGAATGGCCATAGATCTTACCTGGTAAGGCCGGAATGGGAATGACACGGCGCGGCTCTAAATACGGAACGGAAATAGACGTGGAGGAATTGTATGGCTAAAGGGCCCGACAAGATCGGGAAGTATAAAATCATTGAATTGCTCGCCCAGGGGGGGATGGGAGCGGTCTACAAGGGCCTTCATCCCACCCTGGATCGCCCCGTCATCCTGAAAAAACTGACCCTTCGGGGAAACCCCGACTTCGTCGAGCGGTTCCGCCGGGAGGCCCGGATACTGATGGACTTTCGGAACGACAACATCGTCGACGTGTACGACCACTTCAGGGAAGGTCGCAGCCACTACATCGTGCTGGAGTATATAGACGGATTGTCGGTGGAACAGCTGATTCAGCGGGAGCGGTACCTTCCCAACGACATGGCCCTTTACATCTGCTACCAGACCTGCAAGGCACTCAAGTACGCCCACAACAAGAACGTAATCCACCGTGACATCAAACCCTCGAACGTCCTGGTCTCGAAGAGGGGGGAAGTGAAGCTGCTGGACTTCGGGATCGCCACTTCAGAGCAGGACTCCGATCAGGGCCTGACAAGGGAAGGGATGACCCTCGGTTCTCCCGCCTACATGGCTCCGGAGCAGTTCGAGAACACCCGCAACGTGGATAAACGGGCCGATATCTACTCCCTCGGAGTCATGCTCTACGAGATGGTCACCGGGAAAAAGCCCTTCCCGGGAGGGTTCTCGGCGGACCTGGTGGCGGCCATCCAGAAAGGGAAGTACCCGCCGCCGCAGCGCTACAATCCGAAGACAAGCCGCATGGTGAGAAGGATCATAGGTAAGTGCATGCGCACGAAGCGGCGCCGGCGTTTTCAGGATCTGGACGAAGTTCTACATATTCTGCGGCACTATTTCGAGAGCAGCGATCTGAAAGCCTTCCGACAGCAGCTGCGCATGGCCGTTGAAGGAAGGACGGTGGAGCCGGTCCGGCGGCGGGGGCGGTCCCGTATCAGAAGTCTCGCGGCTGTTGTTATGGCGGCGGCAGTTCTGGCCGGGGCGGGTGCGGCGCTCCTGTTCGGATTCGGCTATTACTACGAGTGGATCAAGCCCGACACCCATGGAGAGGTCTCCTTCAAGGTCCTGGTGGATGAGGGCTACAAGCAGCCGGATGAATACTACATTCGCGGGTGGCTGTTCACCGACACCGGCGACAATGCGGACGAGATAGACATGGACCCGCTCAGGTTCAGCCCGGTCTATGACGAAGAGGGAAGCCTGATCGAGTTCGCCACCCGCCCCATGTATCTGCCCGAGGATGAGTACCGGGTCAAGATCCAGGCCGAGAGCTCGCTCTACTGGAAGAGCTTCTACCTGGAGCCGCGGAGGATTCAGCGGGGGACGATCAACATGCGGGACGGAATGGTCCTCGAGTTCCCCTACAGCCCCTCCCGGCCGCTGCCGCTGAAGGTGAACATCTACGTGCAGGACCAGAGGACCTGGGAGCAGATCACCGACCGTACGGCGGTGGAGATCTGGTGGAACGACAACTGGCGTCAGTGGTCGGACTGGATCGCCGGGGAAATGAGAACCGGCGCCGTCTACCAGTTCCGGTTCTCCGCTGAGGGGTATCAGCCGAAGATCTTCAGTCTGCTGATCAGGCCGGAGCAGAGCACCCTGTACATCAATCCGAGGCTCATGCCCGAGTAGGGCAGGCGCTGTCGATTACGACCGGCGGAACAATTTCTCGCCGGCCATACACAAGAGGGAGTGAGAAATGTCAATAAGCATACGAAGATTGATTCTGGTGATACTCGGGGTTATAGCGGGAGCGGCCGCATGGCCCCTGATCGAGCTGCTCCTCACGTTTCAGC
>Ga0272441_10003824_pt1 | contig 28138 bp, 24 predicted proteins | sample SSMProp6N_FD_193582 | JGI IMG/M metagenome (GOLD analysis project Ga0272441, IMG submission 193582) | Marine sediment archaeal communities from Little Sippewissett salt marsh, Falmouth, MA, United States - SSM-Prop-6N | ecosystem: Environmental > Aquatic > Marine > Wetlands > Sediment ... | reverse complement strand
AAATAAATTTTGTAAAAAATTTCTTGCTTCCTAAAACTGTTCCTTTCTTCACCGCTCGATTTCAAATGTCTGCAAAAAAACCTGCTTTTCTTAAGCCAAACCAAAATCTTTTACTATGCATCGGATTTTTGTAAGCCCCGAGAATATACAAGGAGGAAAAATAACGCTTAAAGGGGAGCCATTCAAGAAGGCCAGAACGGTGCTCCGGCTCAATATTGGCGATATTTTTTTGTTATTTGATGGAACCGGGTATGAATATTTTTCGCAAATTGTTTCTCTCAATTCACATGAAGCTGAGCTTAAGATATTAAAGAAAGACAATCCAGTGCGTGAGTCGCCTCTTACCATTCATTTGGGACAGGCTCTTCCCAAAGCTGATAAGATGAATTTCATCATTCAAAAGGCGGTGGAACTGGGAGTATCGGAGATTCATCCTTTTTACTCGAGCAGAACCTTGCCCCGGTACAATGAAAAGCAATTAAACAGCCGAGTGCAGCGCTGGCAAAAAATTTCTCAGGAAGCTTCTCGGCAGTCGGGACGGAACCATATCCCTGCTGTTCATTTACCGATAGACTTCTTCAGCTTACTCAAATTACCGCGGGATGATAGCCTTAAGATCCTTCTCCAGGAAAAATCGCTCGAGAATTCCTTGAAAGATATTATGCAGATTGAAAACCCCAAAAAAGTGATATTTTTTCTGGTTGGACCGGAAGGCGGATTTTCCCGGGAGGAAATCAGTAGTTCTTTGGATTCTGGTTTTAGACCAGTGAGCTTGGGGCAACGAACGCTGCGGACTGAAACCGCAGCCATAACCCTTTTAAGCATTGTCCAGTATGAGTGGGGGGATCTTTATTGACTTCCCGGTAAATGAAGACTAATAATAAAAGCAAAAGGTTAATTTTAAAAGGTGAGGGGCGAAGAATATGAAATGTCCAAAATGCGGATTTATTGGCCTTGACAGTACGGATGAATGTAAAAAGTGCGGTAAAGATCTTGCTGAAACCAGAAAGAAACTTGGATTAACCGCCTTTGGAGCAGGTAATTTTGGTGCTGATAATTACTCGGAACGTGAACGTACATCAGCTGTAACCAATACTGCCGAATTGGGTGATGGGGATCAGCTACGAGAAGAAACCGGATTTGAAGGTGAAATTAATCAAGCAGATTTTGCGGCTGAGGATCAGAAAGGCCACGGTCAAAAGGATGAATTGCAGCAGCCGGTCGATTTCGGGACTGAACAAAAAGCGAAATCTGTTATTGAACCGATGGAAGACAATTTTTCATTGGATTTTGACAATGAAAAAGATTTTTTTTCAGCCGAAACCGAAGGCGGAGCAGAGGTGGAAAAAAACGGGACAGAGATCGAATTATTAGAAGAGTTACCTGATGATTTTGATTTTCACACTATGCCCAAGCCTCAACTCATTGATGACTACCCGGATAAGGAACATAATTCCCCAGTCTCTCCGTTGTTGGAACCGGATGCGGAAAATCAGAAGGATGATTCAAATTATCAAAAACCTGAAAAATAAAAAAAATTATGAAACAGGACCCCGCTTTTTACGCCTTTTCTTCAGAGTCTTTCCGTAACCGGGAAGATCATAATGCGGATAACTCAGCTCAATCAGATTATAAAACAGGCGCTTTTGAGACGGCCGGATTTTTGGTCAGGAGTCTTGCTTACATCATCGATAGAGTTGTGCTGAGTTTGTTGGGAGTGCTTTTTTTTGCCGTGGCAATGATCGCTTTAAAAACGGGCTCATATATCCAGGGGGAATTTTTCTCGCTGGGCAAGTTTACCACCGCCCTTATGTTTACTTACCTCGCAATGATATTCGTAAAAATAGCGTACTACACTTATTTTCACGGGCGAACCGGCCAAACTGTGGGTAAGATGATATGTGGAATTAAAGTGGTTAATATTCAAAAAGATATCATAAGTTATCGGCGGGCTTTTTTGCGGTGGATAGGCTACTTCATCTCCTCCTTCGTTCTCTACTTAGGATTTCTTTGGGCGGCCGTGGACAAGAATCACCAGGGATGGCATGATAAAATTGCGGGGACGTATGTTATTGCGATCGACGTATCGCCGGAAGATTCGGCTGGATAATAAGGAGTCAGGTATTCAAGGGTTCAAAGGATCGAGTGAGGATAGTCAAACGCCTGAAAATAAGCTGTTAGCTGACAGCCTGATTCCTTTTCTCAAACCATCCTGTTGCCGGCGTGTGTCCGGTGGCAGACTGGTTGCATCAAGCAAACGGTAAAAGACCATGAAGTGATGAAAGGTTTTTGATCGAGAGGTTAGTGTTCAGATTCGTTTCCGTTTTTCCAAAAGAGTTACCTTGATAATATAAGGAGGAAAGCCATGAACGAAAATAATTCTTCTGCGCGTCGTTTTTCGCCATTTCAACTAATGATTAAAGGGGTGTTTTATCTCCTCGTTTTTGTTTTATTACTGCTCATCGGTTTATATTTTGCCCTCCCAGCCTTTCTATCTTCTAAATCGGCCTCCGAAAAGGCCGCTGTTTTTTTATCCGATCATTTACACCGACCGGTTTCAATAAATTCACTGTCCTTTTCATGGACAAAGGGAATCCACGTTTCCGAATTTCAGATCGATAATAAAGACTCTTCTCAGTTGCTTAACCTTCATGATCTCAAACTGCTGATCTCCTGGCCGGCGTTGGCAACAAAAAAAATCGTTATTAAACAACTCAATATCAATGGCATAGATGTCGCCGTCACCCGGGATAGGTCCGGGAAAACATCCGTTAGCGACCTTCTGGAGCCCCCTGAAGAAAAAATTCCCGAAAAAAAGAAAAAAGAAATTTCCCCCAAAACTTTCCCTTCCATTTTTCTAAATGCGACCCTCAATGATGGAAACTTTACATTTGTGGATCAACGGCTCGATACCACCACCCAGCTAAGCAACCTCAGGGCTGAACTCTCTATTCATTCTCTTACTGAGCCGATCGACCTGTTCCTTAAAAGCAATATTATTCTGAATGATAAGGCTCCCGAATCCATTGAAATAGCCGGTAACGCGCTGCTTTCTTCCGAAGGAAAATTTGATCCCCAAAAAGCCAAGGGTAATCTGGAAATGACCGCGAGCTTTGGCCGGCTGAACGGATTTTTTGACCTGTCTAAATTTAACGCGTCCGAGGAAGCAACCGGAGCAAAATTATCCTGTCTGCTCGATTTGAACAAGCTGACTCAGCTTGGAGCAGGCATTGTCGGTCTTCCGCCGGGTTTTTCCCTGAAAGGCAAGCTTGCAACCGGGCTGGAAGCACGCGGTAATTTTCAGTCCCAGATATCAATCAATGGAGAAACCCGCTTGACCGATCTCACCGTGTCAGGAGGGCCTTTTCAAGGAACGACATTTCGACAACCTCGCCTTGATTTTCTCCAGGATATTTCGCTCAATTTTGCTGATGATTCGATTGAAATGAAAACCGTCAAGCTGACAAGTAATTTTTTCCAGCTTTCGACCTCGGGAACGATTCAAAACTTTCAAAAAAAGCCCGATATTAATCTTTTTCTTTCCAGTCATGGGAACCTTTATGAAATTTTTCAGCTTCTGGGAAAAATGACCGCGTTACCGTCGGATCTAACCGCGACCGGCACGCTGGATATTTCATTGTCCGGCCGGGGAAATCTTGATGAATTAGCAATCACGGGGCAAACCGTCTTCAAAGAGCTTAAAATCGATTCGCCGCTTCTTCGGGGCAACCCATTCGAGGAAAGCTTTTTAGAGCTTCACCACGATGTTCTTTTGAACATACCTCAAAACGCTGTTTCTATTAATTCCTTTACCATCCGCGGAAAATCTCTGAAGGCGGATCTCAGCGGAAAACTGGATGAAAATAAAGATATTGATTTCGATCTCAAACTCGCCGCGAATTTTGCCAATCTCAAAAGAAAGCTTCGGGGAATCATACCGTCTTCTTTTCCGCATCAGGGGCAGCTGATAACGGAGATCATGCTTAAGGGGAATGTGGAAAAATCTCTTTCTCTTACCGGGGAGCATATCATTGATGCGGCAAAGGTCACCCTGCCCGCAGCAGCTGAGAAAAAATCATCGCCTTCTTCTATTACCCTTTCGTTTCCCCGGGTTAAGATTGTTCATGATGGAGTTTATAATATCGAGGGAGACGGCCTTTTGATAGATAAGCTGAAGGCGGGTTCTGATTTTTTCAGCTTCGAGGGGTCAGGAGAACTTTCTGATATCTCAACCAATCCATTTCTCAAATCTCAGGTTGACTTTCGGCTCGACATGCCGAAAGCTCAGAAAATATTTGAGGATCTGTTGCCGGAAGCGTTGGCCACCCAGGGAGAGGCAACCGTAACCTTTACCGGGAAGGGATCGCTTCCTACCTCCGAGGGAACCCCGTTTCTGAATTCCTGGAACGGAGAAGGCTCTTTCGCTCTGGGGAGAATCGACTACGGGGGCATGGGAAGTCTCAAAGATTTTCAAAGCACCGAAATTTCTTTAGACGAAGGGACCCTTAGCTTCGATGCTGAATGTCTTGTCAATGATGGGCCTTCCCGCTTCCAGGGCCAGCTCGATTTCAGCCAGGCAAAACCGGAGATGAGTGTAAATCTGGAGGGAAAAGACATTCAAATCTCGCAGGATATAACGATGCTGGGATATATTGTTCCGATCCTGATCGTCTCCCCCTCCGGACAGCTTTCCGGCAAAGGAAATTTTTCGCTTCAGGCCGAATGGCAGGGCATGGACTGGGAATCGGAAATCAGCCGAACAATAAATGGCAAAGGAAATTTGAGTGTGAATGATGGCATAGTCAAAAGCGAGGATGTATTATCAATCATCCTGAACGCCTTGGGACAACCCGAGACCCTCCAGTTCGAAGAGATTCTGACCGTCTTTCGTTTGGGCGATGAAAAAATTTACAATGACAACATCCAGGTAAATGGGAAAGATCTGGAATTCGGCTTGGAGGGGTGGACGTCTCTCGTTTATAACCCTTCCCAAAAAGGGAACCCGATGGAATACAGTGTTACTGGTGATGCTCTTAAAAAGTCTCTGGGAAAAGACGCCCAAAAGGTTTTATCTATTCTTGGCGGCGGGGAAACGGCGATACCGGTCGGGATTGGAGGAACTGTGCAGAAACCGAGAGTTTCCATAAAAATGCCCAAGCCAAAAGACCTGCTTCAGGGGATATTCGGCTCCGGGTAATGAAGTAATAATTTTTTCCCGGATAGTTTTTTTCCGTTTTTTAAAATAAGATCGGGAGGTTAAGATTCAGCTAATAGAAAAGGAGTCGGCAGCATAAGCAGATTATACGGCAATACCACTGGTTTAAAAACCAGCCAGATCAAACAGCTTGAACGTTTGTATCAACGCAAGATTTCTTCTCACCATGTGATTACCCTTGAGGTCGCCCGTCGGATTGCCGCGATTTCTTCGGAAATAAGACGCCAGGTCGGCATTATGGTCGACCGCCGCGGGAAGGTAACCCACGTCATTATAGGAGACCACCAAGGGCTCTTTATTCCTGATCTTTCCGGGTATCGATCATCAGCTACCCGGCTTCGAGGGCTCCGCCTCATGCATACTCATCTTAAACAGGAGGTTATTACTGAAGATGATTTGACTGATTTATCTCTGCTTCATCTCGATCTGATAGCAGCTATTGCGGTTGAAAAGGGAGGCTTTCCGGGAAAGGTTTTTATGGCACACCTCCTTCCTGAGAATGTTTCCCATGAACAGTGGAGCTTGATGGAATATTCTCACCCTTCTCACATTTCTCTTGATTTTCTTCAGCTGATTAATTCATTGGAAGAAGAATTTGACCGGAAGCAGCAATCACTGAAGTTTGCGGGAGCCGGGGAAAGAGCCATTTTGGTGAGTGTCTCCTCAAAGTCGGTTCCGGAGACGGAAGAATCTCTCAATGAGCTGGAGGATTTGGCCCGCTCCGGTAACCTCAAAGTTCTGGATAGAATTGTCCAGTACCGGTCTCAGGTTGATTCCCGGCATTTGTTAGGAAGCGGCAAAATTCGTGAAGTGGTCATACGGAGTCTTCAACTGGGAGCGAGCCTTTTGATCTTTGACTGCAATCTCAATCCGTCGCAGATCAAGTCGCTTACCGACCGGATAGAAATAAAAGTTATCGACAGAACCCAGCTCATCCTGGATATCTTTGCCCAGCGGGCAAAAAGCAAGGAAGGCAAGGTTCAGGTTGAATTAGCTCAGATGAAATACCTTCTTCCTCGTCTGGCAACGAAAAACACCGCTATGTCCCGCTTAACCGGAGGAATTGGGGGCAGGGGACCGGGGGAAACCAAGCTGGAAATCAACCGCCGGCGGGTGAGGGATCGGATAAGCCGGCTGGAAAAAGAGATCCGATTGCTTCAGCGAAGAAGAGGCGTCAAACGAAAAAAGAGAAGAAAAGAAGGAATTCCGATTATTTCGATTGTCGGCTATACCAATGCCGGGAAATCGACCCTCTTAAACACGCTTACCCGCAGCGAGGTCAATGTGGGAAACCGGCTTTTTGCCACCCTTGACCCGGCCAGCCGCCGTCTCCGCTTTCCCAGGGATACCGAGGCAATCATCACCGATACCGTGGGCTTTATTCGCGACCTTCCTCAGGATTTGATTAATGCTTTCCGGGCTACCTTGGAGGAATTGAGCGAGGCCGATCTGCTGCTACATTTGATCGACATCAGCAATATCAATTTTGAAAAGCAGATGGAAGCATGCGAAAAAATACTGTCTGACTTAGAAATAGATCGGATTCCGAGAATACGGGTTTTTAACAAGGAGGATGTTTTTTCGGACAAGGTTGCCTTAAAAAAACTTTGCCAACGGTATGATGCAATAAGTGTATCAGCGATAAAGCCTGATACACTTATTGGTTTAACGGAAAGGGTCGAAACATTTTTTTTGAAGCAGAAGGTTTCAAAAACAGCTCTTATGCAAGACAAGTCTTTAGTTCAGAGGTAAGCGGAAAGCGGCGGCTTTTTTTATATCCTCTTCTTTTTATGTCAGGATCAGGAAGGGATGATTCCCCGCTTCGCCAGGATCTGAAAAGGAAGCCCCCTGATCTGGGCGGCGTCAGAGCACATCCGCTGATCGAAACTCTTTCCTTTTATTGATCGTATTTCCGGAGAAAAAAGCCCGGTATCGGATTGTCTTCCGATTATGTCGATGTTTCCCTTATACAGCTTTACCCGGTAGGTGCCGTTCACCACTTCCTGGCTTGCTTTTATAAACGCATCCAGGTCGGACCGGAGGGGATGAAAAGCCATGCCGTGATAGACGAGGGAGGCCCACCTTGGCTCCACGATTTTTTTGAACTGGATTTCATCCTTGGTAAGGCAGAACTGCTCCAAGTCGCGGTGAAGTTTTAAAATGATGGCGGCTGCCGGTGCTTCATAGATCTCTCGGCTTTTGAGGTCCATGATTCCGTCTTCAAACATATCTATTTTCCCAATGGCATTGCGGCCGCCGATAACATTCAGCTCGGATATCAGCTGGGCCAGAGTTTTTTGCTTTCCATTGAGGCTGACGGGAATTCCTTTTTTAAACGCTATCTCGATGGTTTCGGCTTCTTCGGGAGCTTTTTCCGGAGGCTGATACCACATCCAGATGTCATCGGGAAGCTCCTGGTTGAGATCGACCGCTCCGCTGGCGATGGAACGGCACCACATGGTTTTATCATCTCCGCCCTGGATATTTTCGGTTACGGGCACTCCCCAGTGACGGCAGAGATCTTCTTCTTCGCCCCTGGTAAGGTCAAAGTCCCTTACCGGAACTAATATTTTCAGATCCGGAGCAAATGTCTTAAACACATTGTGCATCCGGTACTGATCGTTGCCTTTGCCCGTGGAACCTTCCATTATGGCGTCACATCCTTTTTCAACCGCGATCTCGGCAACTCTCCGCGCTATAATTTGGCGGGTGATGGAAGTTGAAACCGGGTAGCCCAGGTAATCAGAATTGGCCTGAATGGCCCGGGAAAGCCAGACCTCGGTAAATTCTTCCTGCATGTCTACCATAATCGGTTCGATCCCCAGAGCTTTGGCCTTGTTCTTGCTTTCAATTATTTCCTCTTCTCCCTGACCAATATCGATGCTTATCGGGACGATCTCTTCGGCCTTATAAATTTTTTCGAGCAGGGGGACTGATAACGACGAGTCGAGTCCACCGGAATAGGCAAGGGCGACTTTTTTTACGTTCGGAATCGGCGTGGTGTTGATTTTTTCGAGGATGTCTTCAATCTTCATTGGAATCTCCTTTTCGTGTCCATTGGGATATCAATTTTGAATATTTTAAATGTAAAAAAACTTTCCTTTTAGCAGAAATAATTCAATTAAGCAAATAAAAAACGATCCTTTTTTTATATTTTGATAAATCTTTTTCTTGTCTTGATGCGGTAATATTTTGAGACGCATCATTATTGATGGCTCAGAACCGGGAGAACTTGCTCCCGAAGGTTCGGCGGAAGAGCTGGTCTGAGTGGTTGCTTGTTTTTCATGATGATGGTATACAGTATGAAATTATTGAGAAAGTCGGGGGCGATTTTTCTTGAGACCCTTTTTTTATCGCCCATTGATATAACAAATGAGATGGAATCGATTCCGGGCTGTGTCTTCTGTGATCGGGACTGTTTTGAAGGATTAAGGATTATACTGACCCTCGGTTCATCTCTTCTTTGTTTTGCTCGGTTTTGCGTCCCGCAGTCGTGACGTCCGGGGCACGTGTGAACCAGATTTCGAAGTTCGCCTCTTTCTTGGGTGGGACTGCTGCCGCGGTGTGAAGACGAGAACCTGAGAATTGCCGGGACATTCATGATAGTGCTCAAGGTGGTTAAAAAAGAATATGGACGGCGTTTTTTTTAACGGCACCATTGCTGCGACATTTGCCGGCTATGTGCTGGCAATGCTGATTTTAGGGGTGATTGCCTACCGGAAGACCGCTGATCTTTCGGACTATATCCTCGGCGGAAGAAAACTGAACAGTTTTGTTACCGCCTTAAGCGCTGAAGCTTCGGATATGAGCGGCTGGCTGCTCTTGGGATTGCCCGGATACGCCTATGCCGCCGGATGCGAAGCGATCTGGCTGGCGGTTGGGTTGCTGGCCGGAACCTATCTGAACTGGCGGTTTGTCGCCGCCCGGTTGCGGGATTACACTTTTATGGAGGGGGACTCGTTTACCATCTCCGAATATCTCGAAGCCCGCTTTCAGGATACATCCCGCCTGCTACGGCTTATCAGCGGCATTTTTATTCTGGTCTTTTTTATGTTTTACACCACGTCCGGACTGGTGGCGGGGGGCAAGCTCTTTTCCGCGGTTTTCGGATTGTCCTATACAAAGGCGGTTATTCTGGGAGCATCTACCGTGATTCTCTATACCTTCCTGGGAGGCTTTCTCGCGGTGTGCTGGACCGACTGTGTCCAGGGCTTATTGATGCTGCTGGCGCTAGTCGTTTTTCCACTCATTATCCTTCAGGATCAGGGCGGATGGCTGCATACGACCGATTCACTGCGGGCGGTGAATCCCGAATTGCTCAACCCGTTCACCAGCATTGACGGTCAGGCTCTATCCGCGATTTCGATTTTCTCGCTTTTAGGCTGGGGGCTGGGCTATTTCGGCCAGCCGCATATCCTTACCCGCTTCATGGCGATCAGATCTTCATCCAAAATTCCCCGCGCGCGGCAGATTGCCATGGTATGGGTCGTGCTGGGCATGGCCGGGTCCGTATTGATCGGTATGCTGGGAATAAACCTGTTCGACCCGCCCCTTAGCGGCGCGGATACGGAGAAGGTTTTTATTTTTCTGGTGCGCGCGCTGCTGCATCCGATACCGGCCGGCATCTGCCTTGCGGCAATCCTTGCCGCCATTATGAGCACCGCCGACTCCCAGTTACTGGTGTCTTCATCGGTTCTGGCGGAAGATTTTTACAAAGACCTTTTTCGAAAGAACGCTTCTCAACGGGAACTGGTCTGGGCGGGACGGCTGGCGGTGGTGTTTATCGCCGTGTGGGCGGGCCTGCTGTCTCTCAATCCCGAAAGCATGGTTCTTGACCTGGTTGCCTATGCTTGGGCGGGATTCGGGGCGGCTTTCGGCCCCACCATTTTATTGAGTCTTTTCTGGAAACGTATGACCAGGAACGGCGCTCTTGCCGGCGTTTTGAGCGGGGGACTGACCGTCATTATCTGGAAGCATCTTGAGGGGGGAATCTTCGATCTCTACGAAATCATACCGGGCTTTCTCTTTTCAGCGGTCGCGATTGTCCTTTTCAGCCTCCATTCCCGGTTCAAGACCAGAATGTAAGAGGAACGGGGTACGCTTAGTATGTTAAATTAAGGAACTCACTCCATAAGCTAACGAAAGATTCACTCTCAGTTTTTGCTTGTTTTTTATGAAAATGTTATACAGAATAGTAAAAAACATGACAAAAGCACGGAGAGGAGGCATTTTTTTTATATCCTTTTTTTATTTCCAATTAACATAAAAAACAGAGGGAATTAATCCTTTACTATTTATTTGTTCTGTTAATCCGTATTTTGCTTAGAAAGAGCTCTGCGAACAAAGATAAATCGCCTGGCGTGATGCCCCGCGATCTTATTTGCCAAACCCTATGGCCGAGGCGGGCGTTTTAGACCCGACAGTTTGTCTTAATTTATCTTAAAGTAAGGAGGAACAAATATGGGTGATAAGGGAAGTAAAGATAAAGGTAAGAAGGAACAACAGAAAAAAGCTAAGCTTAGCACAAAGGATAAGCGAAGAGCGAAAAAAGAAAAGAAGGGTAAACGGGGATATTCTGAAGGGCTATAAATATAATCCGGCCACGATAATCTATAAACACTTAAATGTTTGTCCGTTTTGCCGCATAACTATTTATATTTGAATGTTATACAGCTAACGAGCTGTAATAAATCGGAATAATATTTTTCAAGAAAAAAAGAAAAGAATAATAAATAGAAAATATAAGGGAGACGAAAAGGAACGTTTCTATTTACTACCTATTTTTGAACCAAGAAAAAAATAAAAACGTTCCTTTTACCCTTCCAGAAGCTGGTACAGAAGATATTTCCGAAGGGCCTCTGATAGACCTAAATGGAAATCCTTTAGACCCGAAATACATTGTGAGGATAGAAAAAATTTAAATTTTCATATAACAATCTCATCCAGACGGACGCAGGCTATCGCCTGCGCTGCTGAAGCATAACCTTGGGCATTCAAAGGAGATATTTAAATAATGAATATTGATAATATTCAATAGAAACCTATTAATAAATGGAGATTATTCAGTATTATTGGTTATGTAGATATTTCTTTAATACTTCTTCTGCTTATTTTTTTAAAACTAAGAACTCACATTTTCTATTTTAATGTTCAGTATGATAATTGAAATTTATATAGATTTTTATGGTGTATTCCATTTGCTTTTTTAGGATTCTCATTTCTATCCCAAATTCATATCAGAAGCGCTGGCTCTCCTTTTCCAAAATATTTAATATATTATCCAATATTACTTTTGCTCATGTGTTCTGTTGTTTTTGGTGTGTTACATCTATTCAAAAGCTCAAGCAACTTGGTGTACTATTATCTATCAGCTCCAATTTGTTTTACATTAGGATATTTAGCGGATGATTATAAGAACCTCGTAAGATTTCTTTTTAGAAAACCATAATTAATAGTTATTAAGGTTATTAATGCTTAGCAAAGGCACCTCAGGTAAAAGCGAGAAATAGAGAGCCTTTGAACCTTCGTTTAAAACTGAAAATTATCAGATTTTAAGGAAGAAATAGGCGTCAGGCCCACACAGTTAACAAAAAGGCAACCTGCATTCCCAAAATTTAGACCTGATAATGAGTTATTCCCGAATTTACATAATTCTTTAGATGTTTGAAATATCAAGGCCTGACACACTGAGGTGCTTTTTCTTCTGTTGTTGCTCCGCTTCGTGTGGGCGTCTCGCCTCTAAATAAACCATGGTAGTGGGAAGGAAATAGTAATATGCAAAAACCGATGTCGAATGTTGGTTTTAAACTGATGCACCTTATGTTCAGGGTTCGTGATTATTTCCGACCGCGAATGGATCTGTTGAAAGAAGCCGGAATAAAATCCGGGTGTTGGGTGCTCGATTATGGCTGCGGTCCCGGCAGCTACATCGTCCCGCTGGCGGAGTTGGTCGGCCCCACGGGGAAAATTTACGCGCTTGATAGACATCCCCTCGCTATAAAAGAAGTTACGAAGATCGCGGCACGCGAAGGAATTGAAAACATCGAAACGATCAAATCCGATTGTGACACCGGGCTTATGTATAACAGTGTCGACGTTGTCTTGTTGTATGATATTTTTCACGAGCTTTCTCACCCTGATGATGTTCTTCGAGAGCTGCACCGGGTTTTGAAGCCTCAGGGTATATTTTCTTTCAGCGACCACCATATGAAGGAAAAAGATATCTCAGCAAAGCTGACGAACGGAGGGATGTTTCACCTCTTAAAAAAAGGTAAGAACACCTACCGTTTTTCAAAAGCCGGTTAATTCAACGTAATAATTTTTGAGGAGTAATTGTTATGAAGAAGATGAAAAAAAGAATTGTCATCTGCGCGGACGGCACCTGGAACCGGCCGGAAAAGAATTTGGAGAAAGATTTTCCCACCAATGTGCTTCGACTGGCGCGGGCGATCAAGCCGGTCGGAGACGATACTATTCCTCAGCAGGTTTTTTATGACTGGGGGGTTGGATCTTACTATGATCCGTTCATTGGGGGCGCGACCGGAAAAGGCTTGCACAAGAATATCATGGACGACTATCGGTACATCGTTCAAAATTACTCGCCCGGCGATGATATCTATCTCTTTGGTTTCAGCCGAGGAGCATACACGGTGCGATGCTTATGCGGCTTGATTAACAACTGCGGCATTATCAGAAGGCCGGACGCCTCGCTGATACAAAAGGCATTCAATCACTATAAAAGAAACGGAACCGCCTACGCTCCGAGAGGGAAAGAATCAGTTCAGTTCAGGAAGGACCATTCCCACCCATCACGAAAAATAACGTTTGTCGGAGTCTGGGATACGGTCGGCGCCATGGGAATCCCGATATCATTTTTGGGATTGTTTGATGACAAAGATGAATTTTATGACACCAAAATCGGCAGAAACGTTCGGGTTGCCCGCCATGCGCTGGCAATAGATGAACATCGAAGGGACTTTGAACCAACTATCTGGATGCCGAGAAAGAATATGGATTTACAACAGACGTGGTTCGCGGGCGCGCACAGCGATATCGGAGGAAGCTATAAATCCGGTAAAGACGGTTCGCTGCTGTCGGATAACGCATTGGACTGGATGATAAAGGAGGCTCAGCAATTTGGTCTTACCATCGAGACGCATTTAAAGCAGAGTATCAAGAAAAGCCCCTCGGCAACGCTTCATGAATCCCGAAGAAGTTTTTATCGGGTCAAGGAAACATACTATCGCCCGATCGACCATGGAAAAGGCCCGATATTCATTCATCGGTCGGTAAAATCGCGCTGGGATCAGGACGGTACCTACCGGCCCCCAAATTTGGTTGAATATATCGATAACAACGGTTGGCCGGCGACGGCAGGCCGCTAATTGGGCTTCCGGATAAGGCCGTCATTCTTTTCTTTTGTGATTAGAGCTTTCAAGAGAGGATAAACCACAAAAAAAGGAGCGTCGTGATGTTAAACGTTGATTTAGACGAAACAAAAGGTATTGCGATATTAGAGCCGGATGAACAATTGTCTGAAAAAGACTTTCAATCCGCCGCCCGGATAATCGACCCCTATATCGAGAAGGCGGGGAGATTAAACGGCATCATCGTTCATGTGAAGTCATTTCCCGGCTGGAAATCATTTTCAGGATTGATAACCCATCTGAAATTCATTAAAGATCATCACAAAAAGATTTCTCATATAGCCTTCGCGACGGATTCTCCCATCGGCGGGTTTGCCGAGCATGTCGGGAGCCATTTTGTCAACGCGGAAGTGAAAAGTTTTTCATTCCGCGATTTGGAAGATGCGAAAGTGTGGATATTGGGGGATAATAACGAATAAATCAGCTGACAATCACTCACCCCGTTTGTTTTTTTTTGCCGACCTATTGATTATTCGGGGATGATTCAATAAATTCTTTTCTTACAGAACTACGCGTGCCGGCTTCGTCGAATAATCCAGAGGGCCGAGGCTATCATAATCAAGCAGAAAAAGAGTGTGCCCCATTGTGAGAGGGTGGGAATCTGTTGTCGCGATTCGGGCTGGACGAATTGAATAAACCGTGCGCTGACTCCGGAAATTTTCGTGTCAATGAGATTCCCCGAACGAACGATCTCGTGTACACCGGAGCCGTTGGTCGTCAGAATGTTCCCATTGGGCAGTTCATAGACACCGCGATACCCATCCAATGACGGAGGGTCGTAAACATTGATCAAACTCCCGCCGGAGTCGAATTCAAGCACTCCTTCCTGGGTTCCGCTAAAGTTTCCTACCAAGACGTTGCCATTGCCTGCCAGCGCGAGTTGTTCCGGAAAACTATCTATGTCCGCGAAATCCCCCAGAGAGCTTCCGTTCAGGTCATAGCGATGGATTTTATCGCTGGTTATACCGCCCACAAGATAATCGGATTGTGTGGCGCGGAAAAGAACATCGAAGGGGCTGTCGAGGCCTCCGGAAGTGTTGGCAATAAAATTTCCCAGGTAGTTTCCTGATGGGTCAAATTCGGCCACTGCTTCCGCGTTGGTCCCGCTGCCGACCGTAACCAGAAGGTTGCCGTTGGGCTGCAAAGCGATGCCCCGGATATTGTCCAGGATAGAAGTATCCACGCCACCGGCCGGGGCGAACACGCCGACATAGTTGCCGCTTAAATCATATTGCTGCACGACATCTTCAAGCTGATCCGATACCAGAATGCTGTTGCCATCCGCGCTCAAAATGGCATGTATGGGCGTGGACAGGTTGGTCGGATCCGCCGGGATGAAATCGGCATCGATGAGATTCCCGGTTGCCGGATCAAAAGCCATTATCCGGTCATTGGTGCTATCAGGGATAAGCAATAAGCCGGTCCGAGGCAGGGCGCTCAGGGTTCTGTTCTCGGAGGTCTGCTTGTCCTTAAAAACAGGTGAAGGTTCAGAATTTTGGTCTAATCCTTCCATCTCCGCAATTAATCGCTCGAATGATTCGTCGCCAGCCAACGAGACACTCGGCAAAAGAATCTGAATACCCCATGAAATACAGGATATCATCACCAAAACAGAAAAGATTTTGTGCGTAGCGTTCATTCTATTTTTTTCCGTTAAAGTTAAGTGCTAAACAACTGGTCAAATATAAAAGATTCTGCCCATGTGAGTCAATTGAAAAAAGAAACTGAGAAGTTTGAAGTTGCCTTAGTTTTTATCTGTTTTTCAAGAGGGGTAAAATTGAGTTGACACAATATCTTTCTATAATATAAATTTAATCAAGTAGTTCCATAACATTCCTGAGGAGCCGGCGCATTATTACCAAAAGTCAAGGTGGACTCCGATATTTTTACTCACACAGCGAAAAAGATTATTCTGTTATCCATAACTTTTTTAAATAATGTCAACGGTTATAATTTTATGGGTTTCTGTCATTGATAGAACGGCAAAGCGGGATTTCGTTAAATTTACAGATATGAAACTTTTAAAGGTATGTTGTATAGAGGCTGCGGCTCGCTTCCGCTGTTTTAACCGATTGCAAATAATGAGATAGCGGCATGATACATGTCTACCACCACACGTTTACGGTGCCTCGGGAGGCAATCGATGGTCATGGCCACGCGAATAATGTTTTTTATGTTCAGTGGATGCAGGACGCGGCGGTTTCACATTCAAAAAAATCCGGCTGCACTCAGGTGACGGAGTCGCTTGGGGCGACCTGGATTGTTCATTCCCACCGAATAAAATACTTCCTCCCCGCTTTTTTAAATGATCAAATCAACGTATTAACATGGGTGTCTCATTTTCGCAGAGTTCGGTCCCTGCGGAAATATAAATTTGTTCGGGTTGCGGATGGAGCCGTCCTGGCGGAAGGAGAAACCGATTGGGTTTTTGTCGACGCTAAGAGTGCCGGCCCGCGCGTTATCCCGGATGAGATAAAGACAGTTTTGAAGGCGGTGCCGGTGGATAAAGAACCGTGATGTTGCGTGAAGGGAGCATCCGGTTGAAGAACCAAGTAACCCTCTGGGTTTTTTAACCGTCGCGACCGGCATAACCTGGGGGTGGGGGTTAACCGGGAAAATAATCAGTATTTTTTAAAAATAAATAGAAAAGAAAAAAACTTGTTAACGTATGAAAGGAGTATGGACAATGAGATTATATTTAGGGGGAGCGATTGCGGCAATACTGTTTCTTTGTCTGGGAGCGTCAGCTCAATCTCCGCCATTTTCCGTAATAACGGTAACCGGGAAAGCTCATGAGAGTTTTAATAAAGTAGCCCTTTTTGAGAAAGGCAGTTCAAAAACCCCTTCCAAAACCACGTCCATATCATCCTCTGATGGTAAATACCGCATCGATGTGGCTATTCCTGATGATATGCGTAAGAGGGGAGGCTATTATTATACTGATATGCGTTTCTGGGGAGACGTGAACAACAATGGAAAGATGGACTCTGATGAACCCCGGAGCGAATGTCATTTTATCGTGTGGTACCCGGATGCTGATAAATTGGAGCTGCAAGTCTACAAAGGGCCTCAATACGAGATCACGTCTTCTGTCTTCGAATATGATTATAAAAAATAAAAGAGCCGAACCCTTTGGCAACCTCCTTGGGTTAGTATATGATTAAAATCAGCCGTATAAATATAATGGAGGAGCAGATGAAAAACAGAATAATCCCATTTTTTCTATTTCTTGGCGTGTTACTGACGCCGATTTCGGCTCATTCGTCCAGCTTGAAACTGGTTAATTACAACGGAGGGTTTTTTTCGATAAAAATTCCGGCCGGCTGGAAAATCCATACTGCTGGGCAATGCTCGGAATTTTCCTTTGTCGTTCGTGACCAAAAAAATCCGCTGAGGCAGATATTTTTCTTCGGAGCGGTAGGACCGGTTTATATGAGTCAACAGCAGAAACAAATCGATTGGAACTATATGAACATGGGCGGGTATCCTATCGGCTGGATTGAGATGCCGGTTGTAAATCCATTGACTCCGGAAAACTTCATGCTGAATTTTCAGTATATCGCCTGCACCCAAGTGGCACAGCAATTCATGCCCCAGGTGCCCAGGCTTGAAAATTTCAGGGTAGTATCGGTAACGCAGCAGCCATCAATGATTTACGGCGGCAGCAATGGGATCATTCGAGCTTTGTTTACGAAAAACCAGAAAGCGGCAGAAGGGTTGTTTCTGTGCACAGTTGCTCCCGGCGCTCCCTATACGGGAGGTCCCGGAGGAGGCAGCGCGTATGGATTTATGGTCGCCGGCATTACCGCGCCGAAAAGGGAATTCGCCAAACTCCAGCCGGTTCTGACTAAGTCCATCGGCAGTTTCAGCATCAGCCAGACATATGCCAACCAGTGTATTCAGTCCTCGCAGGCGGCGTTTCAGCAGGTGATGCAAGCGGGGCAGACGTTGCGGGAAACCTCGGACATGATTATGGAAGGCTGGCAAGGCCGGAATAAGACGCACGACATTATGGCCGAAAAACAGAGTGACGCGATGTTGGGTTTCGAACGGGCCTACGATCCCGACACCAAGGAAACGTATCAGGTCGACCCGCAGTTTTGGGAAGAATATAAGTTGAACCAGGAGCGGTTTGAAAAAGATAACCTTCAATTAATTCCTAATAACAATTACGGTCTCTGGAACAAGGCTCCCAAACCTCAGGGGGAAATACGATAAAAAAATCTCAGGGGCAAAGGATTCAAGGGGTCTAGTGAAAGGCGAAAGAGTTATACAAAGAAGGGGATAAAAAATGACGGGGAACATAAAGAAAAATATATTGCTTACGGCGGCACTTCTTTTGTTGAGCGGAGTTTTTTATTTTGCTTCATCCGTCAATCTGCCGGTTATTGATTCGAAGGCGGATCATTATTTTTCAGAAGCCATCAAGAAGGCGACTATTGCCTATGCAACAACAAGGGGCGTTAATGCCGTGGTCTCCGTTCTCAAGGAGTCTGAAATAGGAATGACTCCGGCGGGTGTCGGCGTCAATATTGCCGCCGGGCAGATTCTCGATCCGCTGGATGATATGACCGAAAGGTTGTCGTCGGTCTTGGTGATTGCCATCGTGTCGTTAGGTATTCAGAAGATTGCCATGGAGGTCGGCTATGCCGTCTCTTTTAAAACAATTTCCTTCTTGCTTCCTCTTTTTATTGTGCCTTTGTGGCTAAATAAAAACTGGGCGAACCTGTTTGTATCTCCACTTGTCAAAATAATCGCTATCGTTTTTGTGCTGAGGATTTTTTTGCCGATTTCTTCGGTTGGTAATGATTTTTTCTATCAACAGTTTTTAAAAGAACAGATGGAATATTCCAAAGAAAAGTTAGCGGTAGTTTCGGCAAATTATGAGACAATGAGTCTGTTTGATGCCCAGGAGAGCGATGGATTGTGGTCGAAAATAAAAGAAGCGACGAAAGGGTTGGAGTTGAAAGCCAAGGAACTGAAAGAAATATTTTCTTCCATAACCGAAAATTTAGGAGATATCATCGATTCACTGTTAAAGTTAACCGTACTCTATGTGACATTATTTATCATGCAGGTCATTGTTATTCCGTTATTCATGTTGTGGATACTTTTAAAAGTTGTCGATAAAATATTTAGCGCGAACCTTGAGAGTAGATTTATTAATAACCTGAAAACGAAGCGAACCGAGGCGGTTGAACAAGAAAGCACGTAAACTGAAGATGTCTTTGCCGTGGTAAATAGAAATTTTCCCATCGATGGAGAGGAACGTTTTGCGAATCATGCCATTATCCGTGCTCATTAATCTGTTTTTTGAAAGGGGGAAAAGGAAAGATGACGAAAGCGAAAAATGATGATAGAGCTTCGGCAAACAGAAAAATCTCCTTTGATTTTAACAACATGATGGCGGAAGCAATCGGTGAGGAGCAGGGCATCACGGAAGCGATGATTGATGATATTTCCGGGGATATTTACCGGGTGGACAGGGAGCTGAAACAAAAAAGGGAGAGTGGTGGGTTGCCTTTTTTCGATCTTCCTTATCAGGAAGAGCTGACCGAAGAGATAAATGCTTTTGCGAAGGAGTTGAAACCCCGTTTCGATAATTTTGTTGTTTTAGGAATCGGGGGCTCAGCCCTGGGCACTATTGCCTTACAAACCGCCCTGACGTTACCATTTTACAACCTTTTGTCAAAAGAGAAAAGGAACGGAGCCCCCCGCCTTTTTGTGGCCGACAACATCGATCCTGATCAATTTACGGCCCTTCTGAATTTATTGGATCCCCGACTGACCGTTTGTAATGTGATCAGCAAGTCAGGGGAAACCGCAGAGACGATGAGCCAGTTTTTGATTATGAAGGATTGGTTTGATAAGGCACTTACAAAAGAAGAGGTAAGAGAGCATATTATTATTACCACCGACAAGAAGACCGGTAATCTGAGGAAGATTGTCGAGAATGAAAAATATCGTGATTTTGTCATTCCCCCGGGGGTGGGGGGGCGTTTCTCAGTTTTTACCCCGGTCGGTCTTTTGCCGGCCGCGGTTGTGGGGATAGATATCGCTCAACTGCTCGCGGGGGCGGGATCTATGGATGCCAGATGTAAAGAGAGCTATGTCTGGAAAAATCCCGCCTACCTGAATGGCACGCTCCATTATCTCGCCGATGTTTGTAAAGGGAAACACATTTCCGTGATGATGCCGTATGCAGCCGCGTTGAAGGATGTGGCCGACTGGTACCGGCAGATATGGGCGGAAAGTCTGGGAAAGAGATACTCTTTATCGGGCGAAACAGTCAGTATCGGACCAACTCCGGTAAAGGCTTTGGGGGTAACCGATCAGCATTCCCAGCTTCAATTGTATATGGAAGGACCTTATGACAAAGTCGTTACTTTTTTAACCGTAGAACAATACCGTGAGGAAGTTTCCGTCTCTGATCTCTATCCGGAGATGGAGGGAGTGGCCTATTTAGGCGGCCATACCCTCAATGAACTGATCCAGGCGGAACAGCGCGCCACCGAGTTAGCTCTCAGCAAAAATCAGCGTCCCAACTGTACGATCGACCTCCCAATGATCAATCCGTTTACCGTCGGGCAGCTTTTATATATGATAGAGGTGCAGACCGCTTTTATCGGCGGACTCTATCGGGTTAACCCCTTCGATCAACCCGGCGTTGAAGAAGGGAAGCAGTATGCCTGCGGCATTATGGGGCGCCGAGGCTATGAAGAGAAGAAAAAGGAGATCGATGGTATTTCTTCAGCTCCTTTGAAGCATGTCCTATAAAAGCCCGATGAAACAGTAAGGAGCTATAGAAAAAATTACATTGCTATCTTTCAAGCTATTCCAAAAAAAAATTGAAAAAACGGTCTTTTTTTCAAAAGAGACAGTCATAAAAAAGGTGTTGCTTTTCCCACTGGCATGTATTTCTTTCATATACAAGCAGTTGGTAATTCTTCGCGGCCGGGCCTATCAAAAAGGAATATTCCTTTCCCATAAGCTTCCGATCCCCGTTATAAGTGTTGGAAACCTTACCGTCGGAGGCACCGGCAAGACGCCAACCGCCATCTATTTAGCCCGGTTTCTCCAGAGCGAGGGATGCAAAACCGCGGTGCTCAGCCGGGGCTACCGGGGAGAGGCAGCCCTTGACGTTAATGTGGTTTCCGATGGGGAAAAAATATGTTTGTCTCCGGATGAGGCCGGAGATGAGCCCGTTTTATTGGCCGGAAAGCTGCCTGGTGTTCCCGTGTTGACCGGCCGGGAGCGGATTCTTTTGGGTGAATACGCCCGGGAACATTTTTCTGCTGAGGCGGCGATCCTGGACGATGGCTTCCAGCACCTGAAGCTGAAGAGAGACTTGGACATTGTTTTGCTCGCTGGGAATTACCCGTTTGGTAATGGCTACCATTTACCACGGGGAACGCTAAGAGAACCTCCTGGAAATTTAGCAAGAGCCCATATCATTCTGGTTGCTAAACCGGATGAATCCGCAAACCGGGAAAATATAGAAAGAAAAATAAGAAACTATAACCCGCTTGCTCCGATTTTTTTTGTTTCCTATAGTCCGGTTTTTCTCGAAAGATTACATTCGAAGGAAACAATATCCTGGGAATATCTCCGGGGGCAGAACGTCGTCGCTTTAGCCGGGTTGGCCCGCCCCGATCCGTTTGCCCGACTTTTAACCCGTTTGGGAGCTGAAGTTGTCGATACGATTTTTTTTCCAGATCATTACTGTTACCGGGCTGAAGATTTGGACAAAGCGAAACCTGATTCGATCATAGTCACGACTGAAAAAGATGCGGTGAAACTTCGGTCTATTCCTTTACCGAACAGCGAAATCCTGGTTTTAGGGGTCGAGATCAGCGTGGAAGAGGAAAAAAAATTTCAGGAAGCGGTAAAAAAATATTTGCCTTCACTATTTTAATCCTTTAGAATAAAAAAAATTTTTTTCAATTTAAAAAGACCGTTAAAGTCTTTATATTTAAAAGAAAAAAAACAAAGGAGGCAAGCATGAGGATTAAAAGGGACACGGTTATCGTCGGTTTGTTGGTTATCGCTTTTCTGGCAGTTCCCCAAATTTCATTTTCGGAAGAACATGTTACCTATTTGGAAAGGGGAACCCGGGAGATGGGGATATCAACCGGATATGGATTTTCTATCGATGCTGAACGTTACGTCGAAAGTGTCCCGCTTAATGTTCATTGGGGTTGCGTTTTGACTGATCCCAAGGGTAAGTCTTTTTACCGGGGGAATTGGGAATATCTGGTGGAAGGGAGCCTGAGCTATTTGTTTCATGGGCAGCGCAAATATTCCATCGGGGCAACCGGGTTGATCCGTTATAACTTTCTTACCGGGAAACGCCTGGTTCCCTTTGTTCAAGGGGGCGTAGGGGTTGTGCATACCAACCTGGATATGCATAACTTTCCCAATGACTTTAATTTTTCTTCCCAGGCTGGTTTGGGAGTCCAGTACTTTATCAGCAAGAATGCGGCTATCAGGGGAGAATATCGATTGCAGCATATTTCCAACGCCGGTCTTTATGAAAACAACACCGGATTGAATATGAATAATTTCTGGATTGGATACGCCTACTTTTTTTAAAGCAGAATTTTTTATCAGGGGAGTAATTTCATCGTTTTGAATTAGTTTCCCTGAAGCTTCTTTTGTTCCTGTTCTTTTTACTCTGGTTATCGTTCCATGATCGAGGAAATCCTGCCGGAGGAGATTATGTATTGCTACCCCGAAGCTTATTACAAATAACAGTATAAACAGTATTTGTTTTGAGATGTATGGGGCACTTTAAATCCTGCCTTCATTCCACTATCACTCCAATTATATATATACATTTATAGGCTGAGAGAGAAAAGACATTCAACGTTCAGCACTCGGTATGCCTTTCTTAAAAACAGATTCATATCTGATGGCGTCGACGGGACAGACATTTAAACAACGAGCGCAACTGTAACAATCCGCCGGCAGTCTGCTACCGTAAACACGGCCCTTAGCAGCCGCCAGCGGGCAGGCTTTTATGCAGTTACCGCATTGGGTGCATTTCTCCTTGTCGACACGCACGCGGACAATGCTGCATTGCTCAGCAAGCCAGGAAATGAATCCAAAGGGGCAAATGAACTGACAGAACGGACGATATACGAAAAACGAGCCTAAGAGAGCGAGGATGATAGTCAGGAGTATACTGACTGTCTCAAAATCGAGATTGAAGAGATTGAATGGGTTGAGATAATGGTAGATGACCATGCCTTTTCGGCCGCCTACAATACCGAAGAGAAAAAGTAACATGATCGCAAAGAGGCTCCCTCGGATTGTGTTTGTTACGGCAAAGGATATTTTTCGTTTTTTGATGCCGTTGAGAACAGGAATGCTGTATATCAGTTCTTGAAGAGCTCCAAACGGGCACGCCCAGCCACAGATAAGTTTGTTTCCAACAACCGCGAGGACAATGAAGAAAAGAAAAGCAATCACTTTGGCGGTTGGATCAGCATATAATCCTACCATGGATTTAAATACCTTCACCGCCCCTTCCATGGGATTGGGTGATTTCCCCAGCAGGAATCCGGCAACAAGCACCGAGACAAGGAGGAACGCGATGTAAGGCATTCGAGGATACCATTGACTCCGCTGCCTGATATCAGATCTATCCGGACGCCCCAGCCTGACAAGGAACACAAGCCCCCCAAGAACTAACGCTGCGTACACATAATATTTAAGCATAGTATCGCGGTGAGAAAGAAGATGGTGTACCGTATGCTCCAGGGCATCCGGTTTAACACCCAGCGTGCTCAGCGGTTTTGTCTTTGAAACATCTATGGGGAGATCGAGTTCTCGGGCAAGGGCCTTGCCGGTGACATTCAGTTTTGGAGCAATGTCACGAATTGACATCTCAACGCTTACGGTGAACGCTTTTCCCAGCTTCGCGGGTGGGTTCAAGAAAATGCCTGCACCTACGATAATTATCATAAGAGCGACGGCTCCCACACCCCATAGACGCTGTTTCCTTGAAAGTAACGAGAACCATTGATGCGTGTTCATTGTTTATCAGTTCTTTCTATCTCGCGCCTGATAGGACGAGTCCACCTGAATACTGTAGTTCTGTCTTTCAATATTTCATATATTTTTTAAAAGGTTGTCCAGAATATGCTTCATCTCAATTGCCTCGATATTGTCGAGAAAATCGTCTTCTAGGACTTCCTTGGTTTTCATGTAAATATTTTTATATTGCGCTGCGATTTCTGCGTGGTCCTCAAGCCAATAAAGAAGTTCATACGCTTCTTTGTAATTCACTTCACCATCTGCAAGGATGCCCATAACAATTCCCTTGAATTCTGATGCTTCATCCGAAATAGACCTTAAAGATTTTTCTTCTTGAGTTTTTATCAATTTCAAAAATATTTTGGCGCAAGCTATAGAATCCTCTGTGGCATCATGGTGTTTAAATGCTGGCAAACCAAAGTGTTTTACTAACGTCTTTAATTTGCAATTTTTTATGGTGGGCAGTTTATCTTTTGCTACTGCACTTGAATCAGTATATTCAAAAGACAATCCTAAATCAAAGTGATCTGAAAGCGCATTCAAAACCTGCTTATCAAACAAACTATGTGCTACCAAAGGATATTTAAATATACCTTGTATTTCTGGAAACAATTGACCGAAATCAGGTTTATCAAAAGTATGCTCTTCTTTAATTCCATGTATTTTCGACTGGAATGGTGCATGGCCTCCAACAGGTTTCATTAAATAGCCCTCTGTTTCGATAATTTCATAATTTCGGACTTTGGCGTAGCCAAGAGCGCAAGCACTGACTCTTTTAGGATTCGCTGTTTCAAAATCAATTGCGATGAACTCTTGCATGATTCCTCCTATTTTTTAGCGCCGCTAATCAGCGGGCGCGGCTTTTTGCGACCGCTGCAAAAGTCTTGTTAGCTGTTGTACCGTATTCATAGATAATCTTGAATCAAGTTACATACAGATTCAACTTTATCGACTGACTTGTCCAAAAAAGGGATTACTGATTCGTTGTTATCACGGAACTTGAAGTCCACCCATATTTCAACTTTAGTGTCTGTGATTGTATTGGGGACTGGCATTTGAGTACGTGGATCTATCGGAACACCCACGACAGAAACGCCAGACCCAAAAGTAACACCGGGACCCCATGACACTGAACCACCACCGCTTTTTGACGAAACAGTGACACGTCTAGATTCAGTACGGGTCTGTTCCACGAGGTCTTCATGCTTATTATCGTTGTTAAGTCGATTGAACTTTCCAAGCCAAGGGTCATTATACGTCTGCACTTGTTCGATAATTGTATATACATTGGGGGCCGTCTGATCTAAACCAGAATAATTCCGAGAAATTGCTTGCTGGAATTCGAAGGCAGTATGACGAATTGGGAAATACACCCTGCCGGGTGTATCAGAAATGAACTTTTCATAAATATCTCGGGCGATGTAATCCAAGCATGAGCGCAAGTTTTCTAGGACATTTTTGATATCAACCTTGAGCTCTTCAGACACTTCTTTGGCCGTGAGCGATGTTTGATAGTCGTTCTTAAGAGATTCCATAGAATCGCGACTCTTCTTAATCAGGGCTGCTATGCTTTTCTTTCTGCTCATACCTTCACCTTGATTATTTTCGTTTTCGTTTGGGCATCTTTTCCCTCCGTTTTAGTTAGACTTATGTGTCCACTAAATCGGGGGAAGTGCACGCTCCGCTGCAAAAGCTTTGTTATATTCTATGAATCGTTATTCTAATTATACTTAATGAGACCATCAATATATTCAGATTCATCATAATCAAAAATAATACCTACACTATGCTTTGCCCTTGTTAATGCAACGTAAAATTTAGCCCTGACAGTATCAATTGAATTTAAATCTCCCTTTGTTAGATACGTTATGATTTTTTTAGTTGGAAAAATCAAAACATTTTCAAAAGTTAAACCCTTGCATTTGCCAAAATTCCACTCAGGATGAATTGCTTTGCTAAATCGTAGGATAGTCGGAGAAAATTCTTCACAGTATTTATTGATATCCTGTTTTTTAACCAAGAATATACCTTCACGGATGCCTGAACAATCATGACAAAAATCGCACTCACAAGGTTCGCAGGAAACATATTCTGGATAAAGTTTGGATGAAAAATCGCAAATGCAATGGTTATTTCTATGTGATTTGTTTAAGCTATCTTCATTGATTTCGCATATACCATCCTTGCATTTGTCCCTTATAAATTCCTTTATTTTTCCCGCTCTATAATTTTTATGTTTTGTAGGATGATGCGTCAAATAGACAACTTGCCGTGGATCACCAACCATCGTAACAGTGGACGCAGATTTGAACAATAGTTTTAGTATTTCATATTCCCAGCCAGCCAGATCCTGAACTTCATCAATATATATATGCCCAAATATTTTTGATATTCTGTTTATAATCGCATTTTTCGTACGCTTATTACATTCAACAATGAACTTGGAGATTTTATCAGAATAAATTTTTCGGCTCTTTGTAAAATAATATTTGAAAAAGTCATTTTCGCCCCAGTAAACCGGGTACCCTTGATTATTGTTATATCGGAGCCCTGATTGTTTTTCTGTTAGATAAAATCCTATCTTTTTATCGTGCAGATCCGGGTGCATGGCGCTTTGAAATGGTCGAACTCCATGCTGTAATAAAACTGAAAACCAAGTCTGAATTGTTATATTATCAGGGATGTAGCCTTTGCTTTCTTTAATTATATTTTTTTTGATTTCTGATTCATTTGCTTCAGTATATGTCGTGATAAGTACATTTTGATCTTTTACGCGTATCGCTTCCTTAACTAAAAATGTCGTTTTCCCAGAGCCGGCAGCAGCAATTATTAATTTATTCTTGCACATGTTTCCACTAAATCGCATCCAAAATATATTTCGGAAATTCTATAGCCTCTGATGTGTCAAATATTTTAAGAGCCCAATCAGTCTTATGATTTGTCATATATTCAATGATGGATTCTTTATCTGGATATTTTTCTTTTTTGATCCCTAAAATTTTTCGTAGTGTATCTAACTGACAACTATTTGCTTCAACAATCTGTGGTTCAAGTGTCGGCAAATCGTTATTTGGATCAGCACATATTTTTATTGTCTTGATATTTTCATATTCTTTGTATTTCTTTGTAATGTTGTTTCCAAAATTTCCATCATTGTCAGTTACAACAGCAACAGGTTGATTTATTTTCTTAGCAACATCAAGAAATCTTTTAAATGCCAAACTTCTGACTGAAATCACGTCAATCTCATCTTCGATTGGAATTTTCCCGTTATTTTGTTCGATATATGCCTTTTGAACAACAAGTTCGTCGGAAGGGCCTTCAACCAATATAGCCTTTTCGCAGAGAAGCAGTCTCAATGTGTCGTACCCAGGAAGTTTTTCAAAATAGTTTTGAGTACCAGCGCTCAATTGTTCAATTCTGATATATTTTCTTTCTTTTGTGCTTTTATCGACGTTTAAAAGAATCAGGCTTTCAAGGCCGAGTTTGTTCGCAACAAAACTGTTATGGGTTGAGATAACAATTTGTTTTCCTGTATTGTTTTCTTTTATATCCTGGATAAGCCTGCTTAATTTGGTATGAGACAAGTGATTCTCTGGTTCCTCAAGTAACAGTATATTTGCTTCTTTGGATTTTTTACGGCTCAATGCCAGTTTTGTTTTTACTAAGCACTGCTCGCCTTTACCAATACAGTTGAAAGGGATATCATCTAAATACGTTATAAGGTTTGTTTCCCAGGCTGATTTAGTTGATAGATCAATAGAAAGTTCAACTTTCTTGCTTGATATTTCATTTTGATTTAGGTCTTTGTTCACGTCAACAATTACAGGATCGTTAGCAAACTGATCTTTTAATTTTCTATGTGCTTGAGAGATTTTTACCTTATGGGCATCTGTAAGGAACTCGCGGATTATATGTGAAACATAAACATCTGACCCGCTTTGATAACGATGTGTAGATGAATCAATAATCGATGATTTGATTGGAATTGTTTTTGGAGTTATTCTGTCATCGCGGGCAAAGGATGACCAGGAAAAATGATAATATTCTATTGGAAGTGAGCTTATCTCTTCTTTATTTTCAAGCAATATATTATAATCAGTATGAAACTGTTCATTGAATGATATCTTGAACTGAATACCACATGCCTTTTCTGCCTTTAAACTATTTCCATTTCCCTTAAACAAATTCTTTAGTGAGGGGTCTTCTATTTCGAAGTACAATTCAATTAATATGCGGGGAGGAGGCAAAGGCGCATCGGTTGTAAGGCTATATATATATCGGTCTATGATATTTTTATTAAAAAGGGACTGGGTAAGTTCAGTAGACAGGTATTTTCCATAAATCCAACCCGAAAGAGCTAAGTGAATTGCTTCTAGCACCGTGGATTTACCTGATTCGTTATCACCAACTAAAATATTGATACCCTGATTTAAGTTTAGCCGAAATCTTCCTTCAA
>Ga0272441_10003823_pt1 | contig 28140 bp, 22 predicted proteins | sample SSMProp6N_FD_193582 | JGI IMG/M metagenome (GOLD analysis project Ga0272441, IMG submission 193582) | Marine sediment archaeal communities from Little Sippewissett salt marsh, Falmouth, MA, United States - SSM-Prop-6N | ecosystem: Environmental > Aquatic > Marine > Wetlands > Sediment ... | reverse complement strand
ATGATTGAAAGCAGTGTGGATTTCCCACAGCCGCTGGGCCCAAGGAGGGCGAAAATTTCGCTGTGCTGAATAGTAAACGAAACCCCGGCCAATGCCTGTTTTTCCCCGAAAGATTTATGGATATTGTTCAGGATCAGACCATTCACGATAGACCTTTCAACCTCAAACTCCAGGATCAGTACTAATTCTTTTCCTGGTGGATCAGAAGCTTCCAATCTCTTCAAAACGAAGCTTTTCGATAGCCAGGATACCGCCGCCTGTAGTGACCATCAGGATCGTGCTGAGGGCCATGGCTTGTCCGTAATTCATGCCGCCGGGTTGTGCAAGGAAGCGATAGATTACGATTGGAATAGTAGGGAACTCGGGGCGTGCGATCAAGGCTGTTGCGCCGAATTCTCCCATTGAAATGGCAAACGCAAAAGCAGCTGCCACGAGAACAGCGCGTCCAATCAGAGGCGCGTCAATTCTCAGGAATACTTTCCATGGGCTGGCACCGAGCATTGACGCAGCTTCCCGTAAACGGGGCTGGATGCTGCGAAGTGACGGAGTCAGGCTTCGAACAACAAACGGGAACGCGACCAGCGTATGAGCAAGTGGTATCAGGATTGCAGAGGTTCGCAGATCGAGCGGCGGCTGGTCAAGTGTGATGATGAACCCAAGGCCGAGTGTGACAGCCGAGGTTCCTATTGGGAGCATCAGCAGTGGATCGAGCAGCCTGTTCAACCGGCTGCCGTGATCATAAGCGAGGGCCCAGGATGCTGGCAGGCCAAGTGCCAGTGTAAACAATACTGTCAGAACCGCATAGGAAAGTGAATTTCGAACAGCTTGCACTGGTGGAACATAAAACAGGGATTGCCGTGGATTCTCCTCCAGGGCGCGGTAATAGTCCAGTGTGATTCCTTTTTCGAATCCGGACTGCTGGCGGCGTTCGGGGTCAAGCCTGGTGACTGATCGGACTGCCAGGGCAGCCAGGGGGGAAAGGAGGAGGGAAACCAGTATGATCAATATCAGGGCAGTAAATATTCGCTGCTTGCCTCTGGGGACACGCTGAGTGATTTCAGCAGATTTTCGCTCCACAGGTTGTTGTATTTTTCCTGAGAGGCGGGTGTATAAAATAGTAAGAGCGAGCGTACATGCAAGTTGAAGGAGTGACAATGCGGCAGCAAGGGGTAAATTCAGGTACCCTACAGTCTGGAGATAGATCTCAACTTCAAGTGTGACGTACTGCGGCCCACCAAGGAGCAGGATCACGCCGAAGGAGGTGAAATCAAAAAGAAAAACGAGAAGGGCAGCAGCGGCGATAGCAGGGCTGAGTAAAGGAAGCGTAATACGGCTGAATGCCTGTACTGGATTAGCACCCAGCATCCGGGCAGCCTGCGGCAGCCGCGGGTCCAGAGAAGACCAATAGTCACCAACGGTTCGGAGCACGATCGTCGTGTTGTAGAAAATATGCGCAAGCAGGATGGCAGCCAGCGTATTATTAAAAGCGATCGGCGGTGCAGCCAGATTGAATGTCTGCATCAAGCCGAGGTTTACCCAGCCGCGAGGTCCCAGGAGGGCGTTAAACGCTGCAGCAACCACGAGTGTGGGCAGTACAAAAGGAATCCCCATCAAAGCGCGAAGTATTGATTTCCCGCGGAAACGGAAACGTGCAAAAAGATAGGCTCCGGGCAGCCCGATGACTAGTGTGAGGAAAGTCGAAAGCAGTGCCTGCCCAAAGGTGAAGGCTACGATGTCGCGTATTGAATCGGAAAACAGGGTTTGTATCACATCCTGCAGAGCAGCAGTATCGCCCCGGCTCAGGCTGAGTTCCAGGATGGAACCCATAGGCAGGAAGTAGAAGAGAAGAAGGAACAAAAGGGGTGCAAGCCAGAGCAGCAGAGTTCGCAGCTCCGGCTTTTTTGAGAAAAACCGCGAATCAGGTCGGCGGCGCTTGTTCACCGCAGAACAGTCTCCGTCCATTGTTCGATCCAGTATTCCCTGTTAGCGGATATTTCTTCAGGGGAAACCTCGGAAAGCGGATCTGCCGTTTGCATGAACTGATCGAATGCTTCATGCAGCGCTGCGTCGCTGCGCACGGGGAAAACAGCCATGTTAAGCTGGATATTCTCCTGAAATTCCAGTGAGAGCATGAAGTCTATCCATTTTTCTGCCAGCTCGCGGCTGTTTGTACCCTTAAGGATTCCGGCAAACTCGATCTGCCGGAAGCAGGTTTCAGGGCCGACAACCGATGCTGAGGGTGGTTCTTCCAATGGTGCTTCGGCATAGATATATTCGAAAGACGGGCTGGAGCTGTAGGACACTACCATTGGCCGTTGACCGTCCCAGAGAGTGTATTCGCTGTAGTATGCTGTCTCCCAGTCATTAACGATGAGCACATCGTTCTCCACCAGCTCACTCCAGAAGTCGAGATATGCAGGGTCGCCAAAGTGTCCGATAGTTGTTAGCAGGAAAGCAAGGCCGGGTGAAGAAAGGGCAGGGTTTTCCACAACCAGCAAGCCCCTGTAAGCAGGGTCGACAAGATCTTCAAGCGCTTGAGGGATTTCCAGGTTTTCTTCATCGAAATATGCACGATCGTAGTTGATACATACATCTGCATAATCGACAGGGATGGCGCGGTGTTGAGGATCGAGGATAAAAGCCTGGTCCACCTTCTCTAACAGAGGGCTGTCATATGGTTCGAAAATATCTTCATCGAGAGCCCGGCTAAGAAAGGTATTGTCGACGCCATAAAACACATCTCCGAGGGGATTGTCACCAGCCAGCACAGCTTTATTCAAAGCAGACCCGGTATCGCCTGCTTTGAAAAACTGGACCTGGACATCATTCTGCTGTTCAAAGAGCTCGACAACTTCGGTTGAAATCTCGAAAGAATCGTGTGTCATTACTGTAAGAACAACAGGCTCATCTGTTTCAGCGGTGCTGCAGCTGGCAAGAATGAGCAGAATACAAAACGAAAGAAGAAGGGAAAATTTTGAATTTCTCATGACTGGCCTCCTTGGGAGCGGTTCTTGCTGTATATTAAGATACACAGCAGGAATCCTTCTCCCAGTTGAACTTTTGCTGTTTCAGTTGACATCTCATTGCTGATACCGCGTGTGGCGCCGAAAAGGAGGGTTTCATTGTGCAGGGGGAAACGCAGCCCGGTGGTTGAAACATGAAGGGCATCACCACCAACAGGAATCAGCGAGACGGTATCGCCAGGTTGGGCATGCAGCGTGATCTCTTCTCCTGGCCGGAGAACGGTCACTTCCTGGCACTGGTCGATCAAACGAACGGTGATATCCCGGCAAACTGGCGCAGCCGGCAGAAGCAAATTGGCAATGCTTTGATCCCAGCGGCCGCCAAGGCCTCCAAGAATGAGGATTTCATCAGGTTCCTGAGCAAGGGCAAACTGCAGGGCAAGTTCCAGATCAGTGTAGTCTTTTTCAGCAGGATAGCGATGGATGGGAACTCCTTCGCTTTCAAATTCCTGCAGAATCTCATCAGAAAGCGAATCGAAATCCCCAATAAGCGCATTGGGTCTAATGCTGTATGTCTTGCAGTGATTTGCGCCACCGTCGGCAGCAAGTATGGTATCTTGTTCCGTCAGATGCGCGCGTTGGATGTCAAACGCTGAAAGATTGCCATTTGCAAAGATAACAATACGCAAAATAAAATCCTTCCATTTTGGCCGTGGAAGGATTGTCTGGTACTCGTTTATGCAATCCCTCCGCCGGCATTATCCGGAGCAGGTTCAGCGGGTCGAGGGTTATCCTCCTCTCAGCCCTTGTTACAGAGCTCCCCGTTGCTGATCGAGTATAGTATACCATACGAGTTTTTTTCGATCAGGCGAAGGATTGAACAACGTGTTCCTGATGGTTCCAAACATGGTTTGGTGCTGTCAGAGAGATCACTGGCGAACGAAATTCGTTGAATGGCAAAGCGTTACAGGCTGGCGATTATCTTTTCAGGGGACAGGAATTTGTGGAAGGAAAGAGTGGGGATTTGGTTAAAAAGTGGATGACTTTGGGGATGGCTGCCTGGAAAATGGTGGAAGGTCAGTCACCGGGCTTTCTACTTATACGGATAGTACAGCTGGGATCGCCAGCAGCGATACACTGGCTTTCTTCGACATGGAAGTATTTTCCTCCGCTGATCCAGCGCATGGCTTCCTGGAAAATACCTACTGGATGATGGCAGCAGGGAGATTCGCTTGCACGTTCCCAGCAATAGGGGCAGCGGTCGATGTGCCACAGGTATGAACCATCATCTTTTTCAAGCCGTATGATCTGGTCGCTGTATTGGTTGTAGAGGGAGGTAAGGGCTTCAAGGCCGTGTTGGATTTTTATCTTTAGAGGGAGAAGGCGAAAGCTCAGGTCAGAAATTCCCAATAGTGAAGAAAATTCCCGTAAGCCGTACTTAAAAGCTGCATGGCCTGTGCGGAGTGCCAGGCCTCTTCCCGCAGTTGGCCCATACATTTTTTCAAGGGCTTCGCTGATTTTTCCACATGTTGTGAAAGAGAACCCGGGCTCAAAATTGTTGGCCGGCAGCTTGCCGATCCACCCTTGCAGGTCGGCAATTCTCAGGAGCGCATTCATACCGGTTTTGCCCAGTATTTCTTCATGGGACAGGATAAAAATCCGCCCCATTTTGTTGGGAAGGTAGAATTCCCGCGTTTCTTGAGTTTCGTCGACCATCCAGTTGTGCCCTTCAAATCATGCTGCTTGTTCGATACTTTCAAAAACACTGCCGTTGAACTGATATTGACAAGTCGATTGTACCAACTCATCGTATAAGTTCATGATCGTCTGAGGTGGACAGGAAGGAGTTCTTTCTGATAGAAATTATTCGTTCATTTCCTCCAGAATACTATAGAGAAGCTCCAGCAGGACATTTTTTACGGATTCTTTGTCGTGTGCTACACATGGCAGCATTTTAATATTGCGATCCAGCTTCAATGCAATTCGCAGATCATCGACTTCCCATGCATCGTCGTTATCCTGTTTATTGGCAGCCACGACATAGGGGGTGGGGGCGTAGGCACGGAATGTTTGGAGAATACCTTTTGCTTCCCGGAATGTCTCAGGTCTGGAGCTGTCAACCATCACAATAAAGCCGAGCATACCTTCTGAGAGAATTTCCCACATGAAATCGAAGCGTTTTTGTCCTGGTGTACCGAAAAGGTAGAGAACAAGATCGTCATCGACAGTGATACGTCCAAAGTCCATGGCGACAGTGGTAGTCTCCTTGATTTTTTCAGCTTCCGCGGAAATCTTCCGTTCAGTGGAAACAACATCAATTTCACTGACTGATTTGATAAATGCTGTCTTACCGGAGTTGAAAGGGCCGGTAACGACCATTTTGACTGTCTGCATAAGGCACCTGCTTATAATGAACGAATTCGATTAATTAAGCGGTTAACAAGTGATGAGTGCCGCTCTTTATCAACTGGTTTTAACTGTTTTGCCTGTGGGGGGAGTTTCATTCCTTCAGGGCGAATAATTTCCACAAGGCCAGCCTGAAGGAGCCCGTAGACAATCTTTCGGATCTGGAGATCGCTCATATTGTTTGCTTTGGCGATCTGGCGAATGGAGTTTTTCGGATTGACATATGAAACCACCCGCCATTCATCAACGTTCAAATTCACATCCCGGATATTGGCGCCCGGACGGTCGACGAAATCCAATGCCATATCGAGATTGGGTATTTCTTCCTTGAGTGCTTCATTCTCCCGCATTCGACGTGCGCCGTCGATAATGATATTTTCCAGATTGAGGCGGATTGTAATGCGGTCTGCCGGGGGGAGAACCTGGTCATCAAAACGGAAGTAACCTTCATTCCATGTAAATAACTGGTAGACGATTTGCATAACGTTGTTGCGGATGCTGGAAAGGATGTCCTGCTGATTGAGGTAACCTGCATTGATCAGGATAAGGCCCAGTTCCTTGTCGCTTTTTTCAGTGGTGTTTTCCTTGATAGCACGCGCCTGGCGAGGGGTGAGCAATCCGCTTCTGAGGAGGATGCCTGTCAGGGTACCGTTTTCATGGCCGAGCTGGGCGTGTATCAGTTTACCTTCGCGAAATGAAACCCAGGCAGCTTCCGATGGGCCTTCAATCGTAAGCGTGCCGGTTTTGCCAGCAAGGTTTATGAGGTTGAACAGCTGCGTAACACTGAAGTCACGCAGATTCCCTTTCAGGGCCATAAGTTTCCTTATTTAACAGCGTCTTGATGGCGGCGATTATACCTTTTCATACTACCAGACGCAAACGGTAAGTCAGTCGTACTTCGCTGCTGTGGTTCCCCGGACGGGTAAATTTATATGTTTTTTATCAGGTTCCCCATCCCCCCATCAGCTGGCGAACATTTTCAGAAACGATGAAGGCATCCTCATCGATCCCCAGAACTGTAGATCGGGCCTGCTTTAAGTCACGTCGACGCAAGAAACACAGAATGTTTTCTACTGTCCCATCTTTGCCGCGACCGGAAATGATGGTTGCTCCAAAACCTTCTTCATGCAGCGCTTTGATTATTGCTTCACCGCGACAGCAGCTGACAATACGAAGCAGGGTGTGACCGGGGGAAATGCGGTTTTCCAGCAGCATTCCAGCCAGAACACCAGTGGCAAATCCACCTGCATAGGCAAAAGTGTTCAAAGGTGAATCGAGATTCTGCAGTACACCCTGTATAACGGTTATGAACAGAAGCGACTGGCAAAAGGAGATCATCCATGTTGCCAGACGGTAGCCGCGGACAACCAGAAGGGTGGATACAGTAGACAGCATGAGGTTCAATCCTCGCAGCAGGAAGATAAATAATGCGAGAAGAAGGGGATGGATGGTAGGCCAGGGTATTCCACTCAAGGCTTCAGCCGGCATCAAACATCACTTTTCCACTGCAGCCTTATTCTTGGAGGAATGGCTGCAATCATGCAATACTGTAATCAGGCTCGCCAGTAGCCGCGGTGAAGCGGCCTGATTTCCTCCACTGTAATAAAGGCATCAGGGTCAGTATTGTCCACAAGCTTTCGAACATCAGCGATATTTTTCCGCTGGACACTCACATCGAGGATGGTGACCATGCCGTCGCGCCCGCGGCCGGGCAGTTCGGTCACGCCGAAGCCGGCTTCCCGAAGCTGTTCGGTGATCGCGCTGCCTTTGCGAGGGCTGATAATGCGTAAATTTCCATGGCCAATTGCAAGACGTTCTTCGATTGTCATCCCGACAACAATACCGGTCGCAAACCCGCCTGCATAACCGATGATATTGAGAATATTATCAAGGTTGCTGAGGACACTCGTGATGGCGATGACCCACAATGTGGATTGGAAAAAACCCAACACCCAGGCTAAACCCTTGCGGCCGCGAATGACAAATAGAACACGCAGTGTATCCAGAGACATATCGATAACGCGCAGACCAAAGATGACAAGCGGCATGACATTACTTGGAATAGAAAGCAGATCCAGCATAATCCTATCGTTCCTTTTCGGTGTGCTCGTGTGCAGGAAGCACAGGGTGATACATTTCGGTCACATATTCCTTCAGCATTCTTCGAAGACTGAAGCGGGGGGCGAGTGTTTGAATGGAGTTCTTCATACGAGCCAGCCACTCCAATGGAAGCCCATCGGATGAACGATCGTAATAAGCTGGAACGATGGATTCTTCCAGGGTCTGGTACAGGCTTTCCGCATCAGCCCGGTCCTGTTCCTCGACATTCTCCATTGAAAAATCGTCGCCGATTACCCAGCCGTTGAATCCATTATAGCCCTCCCGCCACCATCCATCCAGAATTGAGAAGTTGAGAACGCCATTCAGGGCAGCTTTCATGCCGGAAGTGCCTGATGCTTCATTGGGGCGGCGCGGTGTGTTGAGCCACACATCCACTCCATGAAGCAGGTAGCGAGCCAGATTCATGTCATAGTCTTCCAGGAATACCAGCCTGCCGCCATTCGGATGCTGTTTGACCAGCCTGTATACGTCCTGGATCAGTCGTTTGCCAGGATCATCTGCGGGATGAGCCTTGCCGGCGAAAATGATCTGAACCGGCTTTCCCGGCTGGTTGAGAAGGCGAAGCAAGCGATCCATGTCACTGAGGATGAGGTCGGCGCGCTTGTATGTCGCGAAACGGCGAGCAAAACCGATTGTCAAAACATTGGGATCCAGCAGGACACCGCCGGCAATCACCTGTACCGGGTGTGTATTCCCCTGCAGCCACAGTTTGCGGGACCTGTCCTGGATATAGTAAAGCAGTTTGCGTTTCAGGTGCCGGTGCACGGCCCAGAGTTCGTAATCAGGGATATGCTGCACAGCTTCCCAGAAGACCGGGTCATCAAGATTAAACAACCAGTCCGGCCCCAGGTAACGATTGTAGAGGACCCGTAAACGTCGGGCCAGCCATGTGCCGGTGTGGATGCCGTTGGTAATGTGTGTGATCGGCACATTTTGCACTTCCACATCCGGCCATAAAGATGCCCACATCTTTCGGGCAACCTGGCCGTGTAGTTCGGAGACGCCATTTGCCTTTTCGCTGAAGCGGAAAGCCAGGATCGCCATGGCAAAGGCCTCCCCCCACGGTTGTTGGTGACGGGCAAGATCAAGGAATGCTTCACGATTCAAATTCAGTTTAGGCCAGAATTCATTGAAGTATTTATCAATAATCCAGACAGGAAATTCATCATGGCCTGCCGGAACAGGTGTATGTGTGGTGAAGACTGTGCTTTTGCGAATAATCTCCCGGGCGGCTTCTTGATCGTGTCCGGCATCAACAAGCTCGCGTAAACGTTCCAGCACGAGAAAGGCGGAGTGCCCTTCGTTCATATGATAAACGGAGGGGTTGTATCCAAGGATCCGCAGCGCACGTAAACCTCCGATGCCAAGGATGATTTCCTGCGAAACCCGCATTTCAAGGTCAGAGGTATACAATCGTGCAGTGAGTTGACGGTCGGCTTCAGCATTCCGCGATACATTCGTGTCCAGCAGGTAAAGTGATACTCGGCCTACGCGTACATGCCAGAGTCGGGCAAATATTTCCCGGCCGGCGAATTTAACACTTGTGAGAATAGGCTCTCCATCCTCATCAAGAACTGGAATGACCGGCAGATTGTCGAAAGAGAGCTGTGTATATCGGGCTTCCTGCCAGCCGTCTTCGCTGATGTGCTGGACAAAATATCCCTGTGTATAGAGGAACCCAACAGCAACAAGAGGCAGCCCGAGATCACTCGCTTCCTTGATATGGTCTCCGGAGAGGATTCCCAGCCCGCCTGCATAAATTGGCATGGTCTGGTGCAGCCCGAATTCGGTTGAGAAATAGGCAATAGGCTGGTTGGCGTGTTCGGGGTATTCCTTTGCATACCAGGTGTTGTTTCCACTTTTCATATATTCATCAAAAGAGCGAAGAATCCGGTCATACGTCTCCAGATAACGCCGATTATGCAGCGCGGCGTTTAAGTGCTGGCGAGAGACCTGTCGTAGGAAAAGGACAGGGTTATGGTTTGTGTTTTCCCATGTATACCGGTCAATATTTCTGAATAACCGCTCCGCATCCGGATTCCAGGTCCACCAGAGGTTGTAAGCAAGATCTGCAAGCCGGTTGATCCGGCGTGGAAGATTAAAATGATTGGGCACAGCATGCTTGTGCCCAATGGGCTCAGTGTTTTCATTCATATATTATTCCTGTTCGCTCCTGATAAGTATCGGCGGTATGATACCATGTGCCATAGAAAGCGTCTAACCCACCCTGATCCTGATATTCTTATTAAAATACGGATTTTTCTATCTGGAAAGGAACCTCCCAAATCAGTATCCTTCTACACAGCCAGGCAGCTGACGGGAATGGGCAAGGATCGGCTTATGGCTTCACACCGGCGAAAAGATCCTTTTCCATTTTTATTCCATTTGCAGCCGGCTCGGCACGCATAAAATCTTCATGCGGATTAAGAGTAGCTATCAATTTGCTGAGTAAAGAGCGGGAGGGAGATCCACCTTCCAGCTGGCTTCTGTGGCAGGCGGATGCGTTTTCCTTGATCTCCTTGACAGAAGAAATATTGATCCTTGTAGTGATTGGGAAGTTTTGAGCAGCAATAGCAGTCATGTCTATATCGCCGTTGCGCCCCCATTTTGTTGGATCTTTTCCGAGAAGCGGCATGATGCGCACCATGGTGCGCAGCCAACGGCGTGGAAAGGTGTGGTAATACAATTTCTGAACCCTGTGAGGCGGCAGGTTCTCTCCAGGGAAATCCGAGTCGGAAGCAAGTGTATAAGCCATGACAGTCGCTTTATGTACAGCGATATGGTCAGGGTGATGATAGCCGCCGATGGGATCGAACGTAATGACCACCTGGGGTCGGATTTTGCGTATCAGTATGGCTATTTTTCCGGCAACTTCTTCAACGGGAGCAGCTGCAAGAGCTCTGGGATGTGTGTTGTCAGGTGATCCAGGCATACCGGAATCACGATAGTCGAGCATATGAACCCTGGTCAGTCCCAAAACGCCAGCCGCACAATGCAGCTCGTTTTCTCTATGCCGAGCAAAATCCAGCTCCTCACTTATTAACTCATCTGGTACATCTCCAGCTTCGCCGCGTGTGGCACAGGCAAGGTACGTTTCAACACCTTTTCTGGCATAAAGCGCAAGGGTACCGCCAGGGCCAAAACTTTCATCATCCGGGTGGGCTAAAACAGCCAGCATTCGGTAAGTCATAGTTGCTCCGTTTGTCTCGAATGGGAAAATTCTATCACAGAGGGTAAGCGAAAACGGTGTATTGTGTGAAAGGTTTCAAGTTGAAAATAGTATCTGGAACAGGGTGGTGTGGATTACATTTAAGGTGAATTCTCAAACGAGAAAACAAACTGGTTCTCAGGTTTCTTCTCCAAAAACCTGGACAAAAATTTCCCGCTGCCGCGGCCGATTATCAAAGTCGATAAACAGGATTTGCTGCCATGTCCCCAGGGTGAGGGATCCGGCATGGATCGGGATGGAGAGAGACGGGCCCAACAGTGCCGCTCTCAGGTGGGAATGCCCGTTATAGTCTCCCCAGCGAGCATTGTGGAAATAATCGCGATCTTCAGGCGCGAGTTCGTCAAGAAGCCTTTTCAGGTCTTTCAGGGCACCGGACTCGTACTCAATGGTTGTCAATGCACTGGTTGCAGAAGGAGTAAATATCGCGGCAATCCCACTTTCGATTCCGGACTGGTTGATAATGCGCACCACCCGATCCGTAAGATCGATCATATCGGTGTTTCCCCGGGTTTCGAACTGGATGGTGTGCGAGTAAATCAAGGGTCAGCCTCCTGCAGTATTATTCTTGGACTGTCCGATCTCGGTCTCAAGGCGGGTATGTGCCTTGCCGGTTGTTTTTGCAAGATATTGTGCGTCATCTGCCCTGGAAAGCATGTCATCGATGGATTCATCGTTCGGGTGGATCGTACTCACGCCGCTGCAAAAAGTGAGCGGGGGGATTTCTCCATCAAATTCGGAACTTGTCTGTGGTGAGTTGTTCAATTGATTTCCATAAGACATCAGAGCGCGGCGTAATTTTCGAGCTACATTCATCGATCCATCGAGATCTGTTTCTGGCAGGAGTACTGCAAACTCATCGCCTCCAATACGTGCCAGCAGGTCAGTTGAACGTAGAACACCCTTTAATGATACCGATACTCCTCGCAGGATCTCGTCACCAAAAAGGTGCCCGAACTGGTCGTTGATTTCCTTAAAACCATCCAGGTCGAGGTAGATAAGGCTCAGCGGGCGGTTATAGCGTCGGGCCCGGGAAAATTCACGTTCAAGTATTTCGATAAGGAAACGGCGGTTCGCAAGCTGGGTGAGCGGGTCTGTATGGGCAAGTGAGGCGAGTTGATGAGTTCGATCGTTCAGTAAATTCAGAGTATGCTGCATGTTGGATGAAATGTTGTAAAGCAGGTGGGCGATTCCGGCAAGAGTGGTCAAACTCATAATGAGAAAAAGAGCGCCGCCGGTTGTATTGAAAAATAAAAATTCAGGCACCTTGCTGCGGCTGTAGAACCACAGGGCGACCATTGCCAGCAGGTTCAGCAAGGCTGCGAGATAAACCAGCCCACCACCAATCAACGTTCCAACTGCTGTAATACTGGCGAGAAGAATTGGGATAAGCAGGAATACCCAGGCTGGATGGAACAGGACCACAGCAACTCCTGTGAGAAGATAGCTGATAGAAATTATCAACCCGGTTTGAACGATACCTCTTTTTTCACTCACCCTGCGCAGCCATGTGATAAGAATGCCAAGCAAGACGATTGGAAGGATTTCCAGATTATTATTCGGGCCGGGATCGATCAGTGAGAGGGAGGCTGCAAGGTAGTACAGGAACCAGATGATAAGGAGGCCGTAATTCGAATAAATAAGGAAATTAATGCAGCGGGCTTGAAAAAATCTGTGTTCCGGTTCAATTCTCGGCCGGAAATAATTGTATAACTGATCTCTCATAATCCCACCCTTTTTACTCTGCATAAACAATATAGTTCTATTGTACCCTGATTGTTCTCCGGAAGACCTGTTCAGAAATGGAGAAAAACAGATGCTTCATTTTTGGACTCCAAATGCGCTAATCCGGGCTGTAAACGAATCGCCATGGTTTGTTTTTCCATGGTTCTGGGACCGTATTCAAACCAATTCTCGGACTGGTATGAACGTATTGGTCTTCTATGGCGGGCATCTTTTCAATGAAAACAGGTGATTGATTATTAAGACTGTCTGCTCCATCCAGTTTACCATTGATATTCAATGCCTGGCATAATTTCGCCGGCCCGTTTGTCAGCACTCTATCCGGTTTGTTCTTCCGTCTGATCCGCATTTCAGCAAGACCTTCCTGCGGGATGATTGCCCGCATCAGGACAGCGGCAGGAAAGGATTCTGCTTCTGTAACAAAATTGAGCATCCAGTGCATTCCATAGGTGAAATATACATACAGGTAACCTGCCGGCCCCCACATGGATTCATTGCGGGGTGTACGGCCGGATCGCGCATGGCATCCGAGGTCATCCATGCCGATATATGCTTCTGTTTCAGAGATAATGCCGGAATAACGCCTGCCGTCTTCAATTCTTACCAATCTCTGACCCAGGAGTTCGCGTGCAACAACAAGAGTGCTGCGGGCGTAAAATTTCCTCGGGAGTCTTTCGGGTGTATTCATGGTTATCATTTCATACAAGTGTCAGGTACTATGCGTAATCGCACTTCGGCATTTCTGGTATTTAGCAGTAGAACTGTACAGATCAGAAGGCGCGGTAAATGAGTCAGTCAGACTCAATAACATCGAATCGATCGTCTCGCGAAGCGGTCAGGCGCAATCCTTCCTCAAGGCTGACGCGGGGATAAAAATCGAGCTTATCCTGGGCCAGGGAAATGTCTGCGCACATCCGATTGGGCCCAGGATCTGAATCTTCCGAAAATATCCAGTGCGCCTCTTTTTCGAGACATTCCATCACGGCCTGGGCAATATTGACAATGCTGTGTTCGGTTCCACTGCCAATATTGATTACCTGCCTGTTAACAGTAGGTGCGCTTGAAGCTGCAACCATTGCATCGACGACATCGTCAATAAAAATAAAATCACGGGTTTGCCCTCCATCTCCATGAATAACCAATGTTCCGCCGCGTGCGGTTTGACGCAGGAAATGGGGGATGATCGGAGGATGAGAGGAGGGGAGAGGTTGGCCGGGTCCATAGGCGTTAAAAACACGCAGTGAGACAGTTTCAATACCATACAGGCTGCCGATAGTTCGCACATAGTATTCTGCAGCGAGTTTGGATACAGCATAGGGAGATCGCGGATTTGGCTCTGCATTTTCGTTCAGGGGTTGATCACCCTGGTTCCCGTAAACGGCACCAGAAGAGATCAGCACAACTCGTTTTACGCCGACATCTCGCATGGCTTCCATCACGCTGACTGTCCCGCCGACATTGACTGCATTGTATTCACGTGGATACAGGATCGATTCAGGGACTGAGACACGGGCGGCCAGGTGGTAGACGCAGTCGATACCCTTCAGCAGTTTCCAGAGTATGGGCCTGTCGTTTACGTCGCCGTTGGAAAACTGCACATCGGGGTTTAACCTGTTCTGGTTTCCACTGGATAGATCATCAAGGCCGCGGACGTGGTGGCCTTCTTTGGATAGGCGGTTTGCTAATGCAGAACCTAAAAAGCCGGCTGCACCGGTTATCAGATAGTTCATGTGTTCCTGTCAGAAAAAATTTTGCCCTGTTTGATAAGTGTTCGGATTATAGCATATGCTGAGGGTCAACTGGCATGCTGTTGGCTTCTTTTTGTGGTAGGATGCCAGCATGGGCAAGTTTCGAAGTTCAATGGTCTGGATCAGGAGCTGGATGTGGAAGGCATTTTGGCTGCTTGTGATTCTGCTTGTGCTGCAGGGAAGTGTGTTGGTGCAGAATGAACCAGTACAGATTGTGCGTCAATATACCCGGCCGATTGAATTCGATTTTACAAGCTGGACAATAGATGCGGGTTACCTTCGTTGGGAGCAGGTCTCCACAGGCACGGCTTCATTTCTGGACGAAACTGCACGAACCGAAATTGTCCGGGAATACTTTAATCTGACCAACTCAATAAACCAGGTTAACGCGGCAATCGAATTGATTTTTTCTGATCCTGCTGTTCCGGATCCGGAACTCGAAGCCAGGGATTACATAAAACAGCGTGAAACGATGCTAAACGAGCGAAGTGCAATCCAGGGTCTTGCAGAATCGATTCTTGCCGAGCAGGTGGGAACAATGCTGACGGATGCAGGGGTAGGTGTACTCGGCGCTGCTGTTCCACCTGTAGCATTCCATATGTCAGACACGCCTTATGCCCTGATTGTGTCACCGCGCGAAATAATCCGTCAGGATGCAAATATTCAGCTGGATGCTGATCTTACACTTGAGGATCGAGTGGCTCTTGAGAACCAGGTGGAGGAAGATCTGGATGTGTCTGCTCTTGTAGTGGCAACAGGCGGGATCGGTATCTACCCGACCATGGTTCTTGAAAGCGGCTCTCTTTCCTGGATCCTGGAGGTGATTGCCCATGAATGGACCCATAACTATCTCACCCTCCATCCTTTGGGCCTTCAATATGGAACAAGCGGGGAGATGCGGACCATGAATGAGACCGTGGCCAGTCTCATTGGAAAAGAGATGTCTCGCAGGATTTTATCGGAGTACTACCCGGATTTGCTGCCGCCAGAACCCGCCGCTGAACATGATCAGGGAGCGCCAGCGGAACCAACAGAACCGGTTTTTGATTTTAACGGTGAAATGCGCGTGACACGTATTGAGGTTGATGCGCTGCTGGCTGAGGGGAAGATAACGGAAGCCGAATCATATATGGAACAGCGCAGGGCCTTTTTCTGGGAAAATGGGTATGCAATCCGGAAATTGAACCAGGCGTACTTCGCTTTCCATGGAGCATATGCCGATAATGCCGGAGGAGGCGCTTCAGGCGAGGATCCTGTCGGGGCAGCAGTGCGGGCGTTATGGCAGCGGCTTGACGACCCGGGAGCTTTCCTGAAAAAAGTGGCCTGGATGGACAGCTTTTCTGACCTGGAACGAGCCCTGGAAGAGATGCCGTGATCCAAATACCCTGGTTTTAAATATTAAACCAGGACATCCGGTTACTCAAAACCTGATCTGCAGAGATCCGCTGGTTCATACATTCGATTCGAATAGCCAAAGTACAGCGAATCAATCAACTCAGCGGTGTGATCGGCAGCATAGGTTTCTACGGCCTGGCATGCATCCGATAAACTGCCGGCTTCATTATATGTATTCATATATATTTCAGCGGCTTCGCGGAAAGCAGTGCTGGGTGCCTGCGGTTCCTGCGCCATCCATTCTGAGTATACAAGGCTGGCATCCGTTTCATTTCCACTCACAAGTAAAACCTGAATCTTGCGGAATTGAGAGAAAGCTGAAAGCACAATTTGTTCACGCTCCGGATCACCCCAGTCAGATAAACTTGAATCGTTGATCACCTTGTCATAGCCAGCCAGAGCTTGTTCAATATCTCCTTCTGCAAACCTGTCTTCCGCAGCGTAAAACGCATGAATACGGTAGGATGTTTCAAGAATGATATCTTCCCCCGGCTCAAACAAACTGGTATCTGGATTCCACTGCCATACTCGCTGGAAGGGCTGGAACGGGCCCGCGCCTGCAGAGCCTATCGCTGTGGCGGTTACGATCACGCTTGTAGGAAGTCCTTCTTCCGTGCTGATATCTACAACAGGGTAGGGCATATCGCTGGACGATCCTGATAAAAGGTTGGCCATCTCCCCTGCTTTCCAGCCAAGTATCTGTACGTCAGCAAAGCATGTGTGTGCACCACACTGACTTTCTGAGAATACTATCTCTTCGAGTCCATCCATGTTCAAATCCTGTAAAGTGTGAATCTGGGGGTTGAACCAGTTCTCATCTACTGCAGAAGTGTAAGCAGTCGTGTAATGATCCTGGTCACAGAGAAATACATACAATCTTCCGAAAGGATGCAAATTCGCACTGTCTGGCTCGACAAGGAGAAAAACGAAATCGAGAAGCGAATCCTCATTGATTGGGATTTCACCAGTACCAAAGCCGGCGGCAGGGATCATGGCTGCATATGTGAGATCATCGTTGAGTGTGTTGATATCACCGCCGCTGTTGAGGTAATCAAGAAGCGGCACTTCAGCGGCAAGCGGGTCAGTGAGATTAATTGTGGGATTCTGTGCTTCGTTGACAGGGCAGGAACGCATTTCTGCGATTTCGTGCGGTTCTATGGCTGGGGTATCGGCAGGGACAACCGGCTGTGGTGTATTTGTTGTTTCGGGTTCAGCCGTAGGGGGTGGGGTAAAGAGAACGCATGCCTGTGCTGTGGAAATAAGAAGCAAGGCGATCAACAAGCTTGCCTTTTTAATCCGGATCATATCAGCCCTCACATGGTTGGTTAACCGGGTGAACAGTAGACATTTTCCCTATTGTACCGCTTGAGAAAAATTGGTGCAGGGGTATCAAGTGCTTCCCGAACTCATCTAAATAGCAAGGAGCGGATTACAGACTGCCGACAATTTTGACGTATACTGGAAAATGATGGATCTTTATATCCCACCGGGGGATTCGGGAAGCGTCCCCCTGCCATTGGATCGATTTCTACCACCGCTGGATTCGGGGGTGGTTACAAGGCTGCTTGAAAACCTGGGCATTGATGGCGGTGTTGTACTGGACCCGTTTGGAGCCTCACCAAGGCTGGCTGTCGAAACAGCAGCGGCCGGGTGCACGGTTCTCGTGTCCTGTGCGAATCCAATCCTGCAATTCCTGACACGTCACACAGGGCAGCCATTTAAGAAGGAAGAGCTGCAGGCTGCGCTGACACGTCTGGGGAATCTTCCAAAGGATGATGCTCGCCTTGAAGAATATCTGAATGGCCTCTACAAATCTCGATGTGAACATTGCGGGGCTGAAATATTTGTAGATGCTTATCTCTGGTTGGAAAACAGGGATGCCCCATCTTATAAAATGTACACTTGTTCCCAATGCAATTATGAGGGGGAAACCGCGGCCGGGATTGAAGATGCAAGATTGATCCGGGAGCTTGATAGTTATCGCCGGCATCGAGAAATGGTTCTCGCCCGGATCGCTCCGCCTGGCGATCCTTATCGAGGGCCAGCTGCTGAGGCATTGGATATTTATACATCTCGTGCACAAATTGTTATCGATGTATTGTTAACAAAGCTTGACCAGCTCCGATTGGATCCTCCACTGGATCAGGCTGTTCGCGCACTGGTTCTTACAACACTGGACAGGTGTGCTTCTCTCTGGAGCTACCCACACAGCAGCAGGCCAAGGCCGAAACAACTGAGTTTGTCACCCCGATATTATGAATTCAATGCATGGCAGGCACTTCTCTGGAGTGTGGAACGCTGGACTATCCCGGATGTTGGTGTTGAAGTTGTCAATTGGGAACCCGGGAACTCTCTAGAGCAGGGAAAAGTCCATCTTTACGCAGGATCTGTACGTGATCTGCAGCCGGCTCTTGCTGAGATTTCACCTTTGCAGGTGATCAGTATTCTGCCGCGGCCAAACAGGGCTTTTTGGTCTCTATCGGTTCTTTGGTCTATATGGATATTTGGTAAGGGGGCTTTGAATACGTTTAAACGTTCCATGCTGAAGCGCCGGGTTGATTGGCATTGGTACGCCGGAGGTTTGAAAACAGTCCTGAGGGATTTAAAAAAACAGCTTGTGTCTGATCGCCCTTCTTATGCGCTTCTCTTTGAAGCAGAGCCGGCTTTCCTGGGGGCCTCTTTTGCCGGATTCAAAACTTCAGGCATGGCATCTGAAGGTTTTGCTCTTCATGAAGATTCTCAGCAGGCAGTCTGCGTGTGGCTGCCGGAACAACCTGTTCAGGAGCAGCTCTGGAAGACTGGCGGCAAGACGCTTCGAGCTTTTATGATCGAACTGCTGCAGCAGCGTGGTGAACCAGCTTCATACACTTTACTAACCGGTGCTGCACAGGCATGGCTTGCTGGCCCTTCAGTTGAGCCGGTTGACCTGAAAGTCCAGGCAGGAGACTTTATGAATTCCTGCCAGAAAGAAATTACTGCTTTACTCGAAGACAGGAATACCTTTCAACGGCTTGATCAAAATCTGGAGCTTGAGCGAGGCTTGTTCTGGTTAAAAGAGAGTGGAAAAGTAGAGGAGCCGCTTTCAGACAGGGTTGAAAAGGAAACAGCAAGGATACTCATGGAGCAAGAAAGAATTTCCCAAAGACAGCTTCTGGACATGGTGTATCGACAGTTTCCTTATAACCAGATCCCGGAAAGGAAACTTGTCCATCTCTGTGCAAAGGCATACGCGATTCGAAAGGAAGATGTGTGGTATCTGAGGGAAGAGGAACATCCAGACAGACGAGAAGCTGATTATGAGGATATCACCACAAAACTGTGGGCTTTAGGGCAGCGGCTGGGTTTCCAGGTGCAGGACACCGGTGAGATTTTATGGTTGGATGATAATAATCTGCAGGTGAGATCTTTCCTCGTGAGCAGGCAAGCCTCTCTGGGTGTGCTGCTTGAAAAGCATGCATATAGTGGATTCAATCTTGTGGTGCCTGGCAGCCGTTCACCATTGATCCTGGAGCGTTTACGTCGAGATCCGCGTTTGAAAAAGGCACTTGACAGCGGGCTGCGGATTCTCAAATACAGGCAGGTCAGAAGGATGAGTGTTGATCCTGCTGTGCAAAAGGGAAATTTCGAAACCTATCTGGACCTCGATCCTCTCGAACATCAGGATCCCCAGATACGCCTGCTGTGAAAAAAACTCACTTGCGGGAATTGCTGCTTTATGGTGTCGGGGTTGCAGTAGCAGATGGCGATGGTGAAGGTGTTTGCGTATTCGTAGGACTCCCTGTAGCTGTAGCCGTAGCGGTCCTGGTGGCAGTTGCAGTCGGCTCCATCGTGATGGTTGGGGATACGGTAGCTGTCGCTGTCGGCGAAGGGGAGGGTGATGGTGTGGGGGTAGCGACATCAAGTGACAGGTGAATGCGCTTTTCGATTTCGCCGCCATTGGTAGCCTGCATCACAATACGAAGGGTGATAGGGCCGGTTGGGTATGAATCCGGTTCCCAGGAGGCAAGCTCTGCTGTCTGGTGATATGCGGTATCACTGCGTTTGATTCTTGACCAGCTGTCCGGATCAAACCCTTCCCCATAGGACAGGGTCCAGCGTTTGAAGTAATCGGTAGCTGCTGCCTTACCCTCAATCACGAGGGGGAACATCGTGATATTATCCCCTTCTTCGGGGCTGCTGATCTCAAGTATGGGCTGAGGGCTATCTTCTGTACAGGTATCCTGCGGTATAAAAAATATGTCATCTTCGTCTTCGAACCCGACGGATTCAGCCCAATCCTGACCGGCATCTTCTTCAAGGATCCATTCCTGAGCAAAGGAGTCGGTAACTGCCAGTCCCAGTTTTTCTTCGACGTATTCAGCACATTCTGCTGAAGCAAGGAGGTGTGTCCAGCTGTCGATGTAAACCTTTTGCCACAGATCCTGTGCTTTGGGAAGCGGCGGCTGACCGGATGCAAAGATCTCCACACGTTCTGACGGGCACCATTTTGAAGGTTCTGCGCCGGAAATGGAGCAGATAATATGTTCCTGGATGCCCAGCGGGATGGTGAAATTCGCAGGATTGTTGTTTGTCAGGTCCGATACAGCAGCCTGAATGAATTCATTCCAGATAGGTGCGGCTCCGGAAAGGCCTGTAGTATCAACCATAGGGGTGTAATCTGCATTGCCAACCCATACACCGACCGCTATATCGGGTGTATAACCCATCGTCCAGTTGTCTCTGAAGTCGTTTGTGGTTCCCGTTTTTGCTGCAGCGGCAAATGGTACGTTGAGCAGGGAGTCGGTACCGAACATTGGAGCCCGAGCCTGGTTATCAGAGAGGATCGAGGAGATCAGATAGGCGTGTTCGGCACTGATCACCTGTTCCAGGTCTGGTTGTTCATATTCGTAGACAACATTGCCTTCAAAATCTTCAATCCGGGTTATGGATACAGGAGGAATACGAACGCCGTTGTTTGCATAAATGCTGTATGCCGCAGTGAGGTCGAGAAGAGTTACTTCTCCGCCGCCGAGCGTCAGGGAAAGGCCATAATCATTACGCGTGAGTGTATCGATGCCCATACGATTTGCGAAGGCGATAAAGCCTTCCTCTTCGGACGTGTCCGGATCGTCATAAATACGCACAAAGTTGAGGGCTTTGACAGCCGGGACGTTATAGGAGTTTGCCAGGGCTGACCGTACAGTAACAGGGCCGTGGAAACGCTCGTCATAGTTTACGGGTTCATACGGTGGGCGAGTGTCTTCGATATTCCCGGACGGCGGGAATTCTGAAGGGACATCCCAGATCAATGTAGCCGGCGTCCAACCCATTTCGAACGCCAGTGTATAGGTAAGTGGTTTCATGGCGGAGCCGGGCTGCCGAGGACGGACCGACATGTTGATCTGTCCGTCTATATCCTCATTGTAAAAATCGGCTGAGCCAACCATGGCCAGGATTTCACCGGTAGCGGGGTGTATAGCTACAAGCGCGCCGTTGGTTACATGGCGGCCCTCAAGTGTATCTATCTGTTCCAGGACAATATCCTGGGCTTTTTCCTGAAGGTCAGGATCAAGTGTCGTGTAGACAGTAAAGCCAGACCTGTAGATAGTCTGGGGGTCATACATTTCTTCCAACTCGGTTTTGATGTAGTTGACCCAATGCGGGTAACGCATCGGGAAGCTGGGTGGAGTAAATTCATAATTTTCGATTGTCACCGAAGCTGCGCCGGCGTCTTCTGCGCTTACGCAGATCGGCTGTTGAGAATTGCTGACGTAGATACATCCCTGCTCGTTACTGGTTTTCACCATGAGCGTAAGGACAGTCTGCATCCGGGCCAGGGTAGCTTCTCGATTCGTGTGGATATCATAGACAGAGGGAGCCTGAATGATTCCGGCCAGGAACGCGGATTGTGGAAGGGTGAGCTTGTCGGCACTTGTGTTGAAATAGGTTTGTGCTGCTGCTTCAACACCATATGCCAGATTGCCGAAGTTGGAGTCATTCAGGAATAATTCAAGAATTTCGTCCTTGGAATACTGGTTGGTTACCTGGGCAGCTGTAAGGACTTCGCGGATTTTACGCATTGCGCTGCGTCTGTAGGCTTCTTCGGGATCGAATAGCAGTGTTCTGGTAAGCTGCTGCGTGATTGTTGAAGCGCCTGAAACGATCTCATCTTCTGAATAGTTTTGCCAGAATGCCCGGGCGATCGCCCAGAGGTCGTAACCAGGGTGAGAATAGTACTGTGAGTCTTCAGTGGCGATTACAGCTGCGACCATATATGGGGAAATATCATCGAGTGTGACATAAGTGCGCCGCCCGGCGTTCGGGTCAAGAATTTCATAGAGCTCATTACCCTCACGATCGAGGATACGAGTGGTTTCAAACTGGGCGGCACGCGTTTTCAGATCCTCAACGGATGGAAGGGTTGCTGCAATAGTAGAGTATTGGATCAGTCCCCATGAAAGTATGACAAGGACGATTCCAATGATGCCAAACAATCCCAGGATAGCCATGCGGACCACACATCCGGTGCAGCCTATCAATCTACCGGATCTGGAGCCGGATTCTGGGCCCCCACCGGTATCTGTGCTGGATGTGGGAGGGATGTAGGCGGATTGCCCAACCTGTGTGGCTTCAACATCTGTTTCCGGGACACGTTTCAGCGGGATGCTTTCGTTGTTCTGTGCTGCCGAAAAGCGTGTTGACCTCACCGGTTTGCGAGGGGCGGTATCCTCAAGATTCTCGTCTTCTGGTGAATCAAAGGAAGCATCTTCTGCGTTTTCTGTACTGGATTCCTCATCCTTTTCTGCGGGGCGTACGAGGATTGGAAGGTTGGCCGGTTTTTCCGCGGGGGAAGCTGGCGGCTCCACAGGAGAAAATTGTGAAAAAGTATCAGGCTGTGCATCTGGCACAGAAGGAGCTGGCTTTGCAGGAGGCTTCTCTGCAGGAGTCTCCTCAGGTGTGCCTGATTTTTCGTCAGGAGTCTCTTCTTTTTCGCCTCGTGATTTCACCAGGCGGTGAAAGCGATCGATTGGATTCTCGTCAGAGGCGGAATCCATCGCGGCGGTATCGTAGGAAGGTTCTTCCTTTTCGTTCTTACTGGAAGAAGCCATTCGGCTGGTTCGAGTATCCATCGGTTCGGATTTGTGTTCATCTTCGCTCATTTGAGCAGATTATAGCATGCACCGCCAACTATGGCAGGAAGGAATTTTGCCCCGGGATAGTTGCCCCGGGATAGTTGCCCCGGGATGATTGCCCCGGGATGATTGCCCCGGGATAAATGCCCCGGGATGATTGCCCCGGGATGATTGCCCCGGGATAAATGCCCCGGGAAGATTGCCCCGGGATAAATGCCCCGGGAAGATTGCCCCGGGATAAATGCCCCGGGATAAATGCCCCGGGATAAATGCCCCGGGATAAATAAAGCTGAGCCCCGTACTATTTTGTATTCTTGAATGCTTTGGTGTAGGATATTGAAAATTTGAATGCCGTAGATTTAGCTTTCTTGTCAAGGGGGACAAAATGCCAAGACGTTCGACAATTTTTCAACAGGATTATGTATTTCACGCGATGAATCGAGGTGCCGGCAAGGCTGAAATATTTCTTGCTGACGAGGATTATCTGTTTCTGCTGAATCTTATGTTCTCTTACGCTGAACGTATGAATATTACTGTTCCGGTCTATTGTTTGATGCCAAATCGTTACAACCTGCTTCTTAAACAGAATGGCGAAATACCAGTAAACGATTTTATTCGTAATACATTCTCGGTTTATGCCAGATGGTTCAATAAGAAGCACGACCGAACAGGAACACCCTTCGAAGGACGGTTTAAGGCTAAATTCGTAGAGGATGATTTTTTCAAACAGTGTTTGTGTGGTTATATCCTTTTCAATCCTGTAAAGGAAAACAGGGTAGCCAGGCCTGAGGATTGGAAGTATTCAAATGCACGACCTTTACTGGACACCGGGATCTTGGAGGATTCTCAAAACGGTTTTATCCACGAGTTGTTTGGAACTCATGAAAAGTTCAGGGATTTTATGGATTGTCTTGATTTGGAAACTGTTTTACGGATGTCTGGATTTTCTTCTTATATGCTGGGATGATCACAAAAGCGTGAAGAAAACCCGGTGTTCAAGATTGATTTATGCTCAAAATAGCGGAAAAACCGTGAATCCTTTTGACGAATAGCCTGAGCCTCCGTACAATTCTATTGTGACGCTGCCAGAATCTTTTTTCCAACACCTACGAACTGCCCGAATTGCGGCTGATGCGCGTTTGTCCAAAACAAATTTTGTGGACGATCAGATATGGGAAGTGAATCTGGAGGGCGGTACACCAGATGCACTCTCTGTATCCACCAGTTACGGCCTGCGTACCAATGAGTTCCGCCTTTTCCCGGCTTTTGAATCAAATGGGTCTCTGAAGACGTCACCGAAAGAATTCTTCAAACCCGCAGCAATCACTGCATACTATCCAAACTATCTGCGTATCAAATTCCATCCCTTCAGTTTCCTGGAAGCCGAGTCCGAATATTGGGTCCCGGAATCAAATGTACTTGCCGGACGATTCTGCCTGACAAATCGGGGAGAGGAACCACGAAAGGTGCAATTGATCCTTTTCGGTGTTCATCAGACAGGAGCAGAAGGCCAGACATTTATCAACAGGGCAATTGAAGGTGTCAGTGTTTTGGCTGGGTCTGCAGGGAATCTCCAGCCAGTTGTTTTTCTAAGTGGGGGAGCTGTGCCCTCTCAGGCAGTTTATCCCGGGCTAACAGTATCAGCAGTTCTTCAACCAGGAGATAACAAGTATTGGACGTGGGTACATGCTGGTACGACAAGAAAGAAAAACTCGTTTCAAACCTGCAGGGCACTCATGAAGGAAAACTGGGACGCGCGAATCGCACACCTTGAAATGATCAATGCAAGCATGCTCTTGATCGAAACAGGTGAACCAGCCTGGGATCAGGCTTTTTATCTCTCTCAAAAAACGGCTCTGGCAAGTATTATGAGTCCTACATATTCTCTTCCCCATGCATCCTACATAAATGGCAGACTTCCCGATAAGGGATATTCCATGGAAGGGAGAGGGCGAGATTATGACAGCCACTGGGGAGGCCAATCGGTCCAGGAGGCAGGGTATTTGATATCCCAACTGGTCTACACTTCCCCGGAGCTGGCAAAAGGTATTATTCTCAATTTCCTCCATCGTCAGCGGCTGGATGGATTTGCTGCCAGTAAGCCGGGTCTGGCAGGACAGCGAGATGGAAATCGCTGCCCTCCATTGCTGGCGACCCTTGTATGGAAGTTGTACAGACACACAAAAGACCGTTCTCTGCTCCTCTCGGCACGTGATGGGTTGATCGCTCTCTTCCAGAGCTGGTTCTCGTCAGAGCAGGATTTAGACGGAGATGGTTTTCCTGAATGGAATAATGTATTGCATGCTGAATTTGAACACTGGAAGCCTTTTGTCCGCTGGCATGCCTGGGGACAGGCAATGGAGCTATCCAAAGCAGAGACAATTGACTTGCTTTCGTTTCTCCTTCGCGAGGCTGCATCCCTGGAGCATATTCTCGAGGAGACCGGGGATCTGAATCGCCGGGAGACAATCAGGCAGCGAAAGGCAAGCCTGATAGCGCTGTTGGACGAATCCTGGCTGGAATCCGAACAAAGCTTTGCTCACAGGGACAGGGACACGCATGAAATATTGAAACCGGAACGATTAGGGAGAGGGAAAGGGTCTTTTGTTCGAAAGCCAGGACGAACTTTCGAACAGCCTGTCCGGGTTCTTGCCAGGGTCCGTGGTGATGAAAACCTGTCCCGAAATGTTGTTCTGAGAATTCATGGTCGAGGTTGGAGGGGTCGGGGATTTGTTGAGGAACTTGGCCAGACGGATTTTTCATGGTTCAGAGAGTTCGGATCGGTCACCAGTGAAAAAACCTATCGCTACATTGAGAAAATGGAGATAAAAGGACTCAGCCGATCCTTTACCACTGAACTGGTTTCTCCGGGGACATTTTGCCTGGATAGCAGTGTTCTTCTTCCACTGTGGTCCGGGAGCCTTGATTCGGGAAAAGCTGAGATAGTTATTCAACAGCAGGTTCTTCAGCCGGACGTTTTCTGGCTGCCAGCGGGAATTCCACAGTGCGCTGCATCCGAAGAAGGGTTCTCTGACGAAAAAAATCCGGGCTGCGGAGTTGTCTCAATGGTACGCAATGCACAGATCGGTGAGGGGCTGTTGATGTTCGGCTGCCGCGAAGAAGCGGCAGAGCTGGTTGCGAAACTCATGAAGACAGTTACCGATTCCCTGAGACAGGACCAGGGTTTTCGAGAATTCTATTCCGTTGTTAACGGTGCCGGATCAGGTGGTCTTGATGTTATCTCAGGCCTGGCCCCACTGGATCTTTTTATCAGGACTGTAGGTGTCCATCTAATCAGTAACATGAATTTTATTGTCGAGGGCTCAAATCCGTATCCCTGGCCGGTTACCATAAGGTGGAAAGGGCTGGTTATCACCCGGGAAAAGGCAGTCACACAGGTTGTCTTTCCGGATGGTCAGGAATTGGCTTTCGAAGGGGAAGAAAGGCGCCATATCAGCCTCTCCCGTTCAGAAATCAGTGCGTTTTCCTGAATCGGTTGATGGGGCTGCTGTTTTGAGGGGGCTGGTTTACTGCAGCACTTTTGTTTCGGGGAACCATTTCATTCCTGCCGCGGCTGAAACCAGGCAGGTACCTGACGCGATAAGGATAGCCCCTGAAACGCCGATCTTGTCTCCAATAGAGCCATAGATAAGTGATCCAATTGGAAGGAAACCACCCAGAGACCAGGTGAACGCGCTCAGTACACGCCCGCGGATTTCATCCGGGACGATAATCTGGATCAGTGTATTCGTCAGTGCAAGGACTGTAATAAATGAGAAACCGGCAAAAACAAGCGCAATTTGAGAGAGGATTTGTATCCTTGACAATCCAAGTACAAACAGGGATGCGGCGAGCAAAAAACGGCTGAGCATCAATATTTTCCCTTTGTGGATATGACTGCCAAACCCGGCAAGCAGCACAGCTCCTATAAGTGCACCTATACCCTGAGCCGATACCAGGGCGCTGAATCCTTCTGGCCCTGTATTCAGAACATCGACAGCTACAGCTGGAAGAAGAATAAGATAAGGGAAACCCAACAGGCTGAATAGTGCAACCATGGTTACGAGCCCGAATATCTCTCGTGACCTGACCAGATAGAGCAGCCCCTCCTTTAGTTGAGTCAATCCAGCAGCTTTTCTGGCAAGTTTTACTTCCGGAGGGATTGTGATCATGATAAGTGCTGCAATCACTGCGAGGTACGAGAGTGCATTAATTGCGAACGCTGGAGCTTCGCCGATCGCTGCAACGATGATTCCGGCTGCAGCTGGACCGAAGATCCGCGCTGCATTGAACACGCTTGAATTAATGGCTATGGCGTTCAACAGATCTTCACGGGATACGAGGTCGATATAGAAAGCCTGGCGAGCAGGCATATCGAGTGAATTGACAAAACCAAGGAGCAGGGCAAGCAGAACGATATGCCAGTACTGCACAATGTGGAGGGCTGTCAATACAGCCAGCACAGCGGCCAGTATCATAAAGAGGCTTTGAGTTATCAACAGAATAGTCCGTCTTGGCAGACGGTCTACGAGGAGCCCCATAAATAACGAAACCAGCAGAATTGGAATAAAACCGGCAAAGCTGACCACACCCAGCTTGAGTTGTGAGTTGGTAATTTTGTAAACAAGCCATTGTTGAGCGGTAGACTGCATCCATGTTCCTATCAGGGATATCATTTGCCCGAATATAAACAATCGAAAATTCCGGTGCTGCAGCGCCCTTAGCCCTTCTGATTGCAGTGCGCGGGAAAAATATCCTGATAATGTGTTGAGAGGTTTTCTAATCATGTGTTTTATCTGAGCTATCAGGATGAGGTATCTGCTGAAAGCAGGGTCTCATCAAAGTGGATTACCTGGTAGGTTAGGACTTCAATTTCAGGCTGTTTCCATGCGTTTCTTTCCAGATAGGCTTTCTGACAGAGGAATTCCAGGAACTGGACGGGATCAGGAAGTTTTTCCCATACCTGCGGAAGGAATGTCGCACGGTGCAAACCGGATTGGATCAAGACACCATCTACCCCCGGCTCAAGGCATGTATGCCGGTTTTCCGGAGCCGGACATTCCAGCGGCTGTGGTTTTGTAAGTATCGATATTTCTATCAGAATGGAATCAAGCTCATCAATGGTGACAGGCTGGAATCGCGGATCTGCAAGTGCAGCGTCCACTGCATGACGCTGTACATCAAGAGCGAGCGGTTCAACTGCTTCGATAGACCCGATACACCCTCGCAGCATACCTTCTATTGTGAGGGTGACAAAGGAAGCGCCATCCTCCTTTAGTTCGACAGGGAGTGTATCCATGGAGATCTGAAAAGAAGGTTTATTAAGGACAGCATTGGTTATGGCCTTTCGGGCAATCTGAAGCAGAGTGTGCTTGTTTTTGTTTGAGGGAAAATCAGGCATTGATTCCTTCCGGATCAACTATCGA
>Ga0272441_10003822_pt1 | contig 28141 bp, 9 predicted proteins | sample SSMProp6N_FD_193582 | JGI IMG/M metagenome (GOLD analysis project Ga0272441, IMG submission 193582) | Marine sediment archaeal communities from Little Sippewissett salt marsh, Falmouth, MA, United States - SSM-Prop-6N | ecosystem: Environmental > Aquatic > Marine > Wetlands > Sediment ... | reverse complement strand
GATTCGCTACACGCTCGACGGCACAGACCCGACGGCCCGATCGAGGCGCTATGACGGACCCATCCCCATCTTGGCCGGGGCGAAGATCGCTGCGCGCGCCTTCGCCGCCCACCTGCCTCCGAGCCCGATCGCCAGGGAGGACTTCGTCATCGACCCGAATATCATCCCGCTGACGGACGACGGCTGGATGGTGGTCGACTCCCCGGAAGGGAATCCTCCCGAGAGTAGCTGGCGTATTACCGGCGGGGTCGTAACAGAGCTGAGCAACCTCTACGTCGGCAGCGCGTCAAATCCGGACCCGGCGACGGACCGTCCGGGAACGTATCGCGTCCACGCTACCACGACCGGGTTGACGCGCGGGGACGGCGAGTTGTCCCTCGAACTCGCCACGTCCGACGACGACGTGCTCGGGGTGGCCTTTCGATGGCGAGGGCCCGAGGCCCACTATGTCTGGGCGATGAACAGGCAGCGCGGCTTCCACGTGCTGGGCCGCAAGGACAGCAAGGGCTTCCACGTGCTGGCGAGCAACAAGCTCCGCTACGAACCGAATCGCTGGTATAGACTCCGCGTCGTCCTGCGGGGGGATCGGATGACGGTGTTCCTCGATGACCGAGAGGATCCCGAAGCGACCGACGCGACCTTCCAGACCGGTACGTTCGCCCTGTACGTCTGGGGTTGCGCGGGCGCGAAGTTCCGCAACGTCCGGTGGACGGACGCGAAGTAGCTAGTGCCTGTGCGGGAACACACAGAGGTTCCTCGCCGGACAGGCAGCGTTGGGGGTCATCATGCCGGAAAAGCGGTGCCGTGGCCTCGTTGTTGAGCAGGGGACATGCTTGCGTGCCTCCCGGTCGGGGGTACCATGATCGGGCAGGTCGTTGGCTGTTGTTGGCCAGAGGTCGTGTAAGACATCCTGGCGAGGGCGCCCCGTTACGGTCGCGTGGAGACAGACGGCCCGAGACGCCGACGGCCCCGCGGTGCGAGATGCCCGTGTGGAGGATCGACCGTGGCGTCATGGCGGCCTCCGCAGTGTCTGGTGGCGGCCGGTTCGCCATCGCTGGAGCATCGACAGAATCGGAGAGAGTGGTGAAGGCGACGGATGCGAAGGGCAGGGCGGCTGGGCCGTTGCGACTGGGCTGTGTGTTGGCGTTGGTTGTGGTCTGCGGGGCACGCGGGGCCACGCTCGGCGAACAAGATACGCAGAGGGACGCCAACGCCAAGGTGCTGATCGCCGCGGGGATCAAGCCGGACGCCGAGGCGATCGGGGCCTATCTGAAGCGTTTTCTTCCAGACGCGGCCCACGCAAAGCGGGTGGCGGAGTTGATCGAGGATCTGGGAGCCGAGCAGTTCCAGGTGCGTCAGAAGGCGGCCAAGGCATTGGCCGCTCTACCGGCGTTCCCGCGCGAAGCTCTGGAGAAGGCGACCCGGAGCGACGATCTGGAGGTTCGCGTCCGCGCACAGCGGCTTCTCGAAAGCGGCGGTACGGAGAGCAAGCGCACGGTCGTCGCCGCGCTGGCCGTCATCGCCAGTCGGCAGATCAAGGGGCTGGCAGCCGGCGTGATAGCGGCCGGGGCGCATTGCCCGGAATCTGAGAGGCCACGCGCGGTGCGCGAAGCGCTGGTAACGACGGTGACGCCGGCGGACGCCGCGATGCTGCGCCGCGTGCTGCGCAGCGAGGCGGCGTGGCAGCGAGCCGCCGCGGGCGCGGCGCTGGACCACCTGCTGGCGGGAAAGGCCGACAAGGACCTCACGGCCCTGCTGGAAGACGTCGATGATCGGGTCAGGCTGACCGCGGCCCGACTGCAGACCGAGGGCAACGTTCTCGAATTCCGCAACATCCAGATCCGCCCGCTCGGGCGATAGGGGCTTGACATCGCGAGATCGCCTGACACCGGCCGCCTTACCACCGGGCATCCAAGAGAGGTCCACGCCCCACCAGCCACGACTTCTCGCCCGCGACCACAGCCCGGCAGCGCCTCCACCGCCCCGGCCACGTCGAGCAGGACGGGGTCCGTGTGCAGGCCCATCGTCCGTCCGATCCGGCGGACTCGAACGACGGCCGGAACAACCGGAGGACGTGGAGGCGCCGGGGCGGGGCCGTGCGGATCAGCAAGGAACGAAACAGCCGGGAACGGCGAGGGCGGCGTTGAGGCACGGAAACGGCCCGATCCCCCTCCATTCAGCAGGATAGTCGCTTGCAGGTGTCGGGACCGGCGATAGAATCGTCGGGAAGGCTGGCCGCGGCCGTCGGCCAGAACGTATTCAGGAAAGCCCAGGCAAAGAAGCTGCCTGAAAGCGCACGATCGGGAGGAGGAGCACAGGCATGTGGGCGATCGATAGTATCATCATCATAGCGTACCTGCTGGGAATCCTGGCGGTAGGTGTTTTCGCGGGATACCGCAAGCACGCTTCGTCGGACCAGTTCTTCCTGGCCGGGCGCTCGCTGAAGTGGCCCATCATCGGGACCGGGCTGTTTTGCGCGAACATCTCCACGATTCACCTTGTCGGCCTGGCCTCCTCCGGGTACGAACATGGCTTGGTGATCGGTAACTTCGAGTGGATGGCCTCGTTCTGCCTGATCCTGCTCGGCATCGTGTTTGCGCCGTTCTACTTCCGCAGCAAGATCGGCACCCTGCCCGAATATCTGGAACGCCGCTACAGCACGGGGGCACGCACTTTCCTGGCCGCCATTTTCGTGCTGTCCGCACTGCTGGTGCACATCGGCATCAGCCTGTATGCGGGGGCGAAAGTGCTCGAGGAGTTCTTCGGCCTGCACTTCGTGATCTCGATCGTCGGCATATCGGTCATCACCGCCATCTACACGATCGTGGGCGGTCTGCGGGCCGTCATGATCACCGACGCGATCCAGGCCGTCCTGCTCCTGGCCTGTGCGGCCATCCTGACAACCGTGGGCATCCTGGCCCTGCCGGAAGCGGGCATTCACTCGCTGGCCGACTTCCGCGAAGCGGTGAAACCCGATCAGCTCAGCATGATTCAGCCCATCCAGGACGACGCCGCAGGCGGGCTGTTCCACCTGCGCGAGTACTCGTGGTACTCCATCCTCTTCGGCTACCCCGTGCTGGGCATCTGGTACTGGTGCACCGACCAGACCATCGTGCAGAAGGTCCTGGCGGCCAAGACGGAGGCGGACGGCCGGAAAGGAGCCATCTTCGCCGGCTTCCTCAAGATCCTGCCCGTGTTCCTGATGGTTCTGCCCGGCGTGATCGGCTACGTGCTCTTCAAGGACGCCATCGGCGAGGACAACGACGCCACGCTCATGGTGATGATGAAGAACCTGCTGCCCGTCGGCGTACGGGGGCTCATGGCCGCCGGCCTGCTGGCCGCTCTCATGAGCACTATCGAGGCGGCGTTGAACAGCACCGCGACCCTGACCGCCGAGGACATCGTCAAGCGCATCCGCCCCGCCACGAACGACCGGTCGCTGGTGCTGATCGGGCGGGTCACGGCCGGCGTGGTCACCCTGCTCGCCATGGTCTGGTCCACGCAGGGCGCCAAGTTCGGCAGTATCTTCGAGGCCATCAACAAGATCCCCATGATGTTCGCACCGGCGATCACCTGCGTGTTCCTGTGGGGCGTTTTCTGGCCGCGCGGAACAAGGCAGGGCGCGATGGCGGCGCTGATCTTCAACGTGGTGATTGGCGTCGTCTACATGGTGATCGATATTCCGCTGATCGGCTCGGAGCAGCTCATCGCGGGCAGGCTTGGCATCCCGTTTATGCAGGTCGGGTGGTATCTTTTCCTGATGTCCAGCCTGATCTACATCTTGGTGAGTCTGGCCACGCCCGCCCCGTCACGAGCGTCACTGGAGAACCTGTGTTGGACCCGTCCGATCGACGCGTTGCGCGGACCGTTCCGGGGATGGCGCGACGTTCGTGTCATGGCCGGGGCGCTCTTCGCGCTGATGGGGGTGTTGTATATCTGGCTGCGTTAGACGCTTCACCAGGGGCTGGTGATGAGACCCGAGACAAGGCACTATGAGAACCACGAAAATCCCTCGTAGACTGATGGCAGGACTCGCTCTCATGCTAGGTATCTCCGACGCGACGCTGGCTGGCCTACCGGTACCGCACCGCGGCTTTATCAGCACCACTCCCGCTCAAACCTGGGAACAAGGTCTGCTGAGCGGAAACGGCACGATCGGCGCGAATATGTTCAGCCGACCCCTCGATGAGACGATCATTTTCACCCACGAGCGCATGTTCTTGCCGACCGGCGCCCCGGTGGTCCCGCCCGATACCGCGTCGCGCCTTTTCGAGGTCCGCCGACTGATCGACCGCGGATTGTACAAGCAGGCCACGCAATTGGCCTTCGACCTGTCCGGGCAGGACGGTTTCATGTACCCCGATCCGTTTGTTCCCGCCTTCGATCTGCGCATCACCATGCCGGCCCGCGGGCGGGTCAGAGAGTACGTGCGCAGTGTTGATTTCCAGACCGGCCAGGCCGCGGTCCAATGGGCGGACGACCGGGGCGTGTTCGAGCGGCGGTTGTTCGTTTCGCGCGCCCATGGTGTCGCGGTGCTGCTGATCACCGGCCCGGGCACGGGTTCGGTCAACTGCACCCTCGAACTCACCCCTCGCAGCCCCAGCCCAGAGCTCGGGCAGAAGACGGTCGAGCGGTCTGCGGCGCGCTTCGAGAGCCACGTCGCGCAGGTTGTCTCCACGGCCGACGCCACGCACCTTACTTTTGCCAACACGTTCGCCCGGGCCTATCCGGGCAGTATTCAGCGGCTCGAAGGTGTCGCGCGGGTCGCAGCCCCCGACGGAAAGGTCAGCACGAAAGGACCTGCGATGGTGGTTGCGGGGGCCGATCGAGTGCTGGTTATGGTGGACATCGAGCCGACCTACGATCCGGACCGCCCGCGGATGGCCCAGATGAAAGAGACTCTGCGCGGCCTGCCCACCGATTACGCGCGACTGCTCGAGCGCCATGCGGCGATCCACGGCCGGCTGTTCAACCGAATGCGCCTCGACATCGGCGGCGGGGCGGATCACCGGTTGACCACGGAGGAGCTGCTGGAGCGATCGACCAACGAGGACCTCTCCCGTGCGCTGACGGAAAAGGCGTTCGACGCCGGCCGGTACAACATTATCAGTTGCACGGGCGAGTTGCCGCCGACACTGCAAGGCGTGTGGGCGGGAACCTACGTGCCGTCGTGGGCGAGCGATTTCACGCACAACGGCAACGTGCCGTCCGCGATCGCCGCGATGCTGCCGGGCAACGCACCCGAGCTGATGCTCGCCTACACCTCCTACATGGAGTCAATCGTCCCCTACCTGCGCGTAAACGCGAGGCACATCTTCGGTGCGCGGGGCATCGTATTGCCGTCCCGGTCGACCACCCACGGATACAACAACGCGCTGGCCCCGAGGTTTGCCGGTGGAATGTGGGTCGCCGGGGCGGCGTGGGCCGCCCATTTCTTCTACGACTACTGGCTCTATACCGGCGACCGGGAATTCCTGGCCGAGCATGCCTTGCCGTTCATGCAGGAGGCGGCGCTGTTCTTCGAGGACTACCTGTACGAAGGTCCCGACGGAAAGTACATTTTCAGCCCGACGACTTCCCCGGAGAACTCTCCGAGCAACACTCGCTCCCAGGGCACGTTCAACGCCACGATGGACGTCGCCGCCGCCAAGGACCTGCTGACCCACCTCATCGCCGCCTCCCGCGAGCTTGGCGTCAACGCACAGAAAACCCCCGTCTGGGAGAAGATGCTCCGCCGTATGCCGGACTACATGATCAGCGACGAGGGCGTCGTTAAGGAATGGCTTACGCCCAAGCTCGAAGACAACCTCAATCACCGCCACTCCTCACACCTGTTCGCGCTATATGACGGCATGCCCGACGAGATCGCCGCCGACCCCAAGCTCCAAGCCGCCTTCCGGAAGATCGTTGAGATCAAGCTCGAGAACCACTACCGCAAGGCGGGCTTCATGTCGTTCGGCGTGGTCCAGCTCGGCCAGGCCGCCACCAGTCTCGGAGACGGCGAGCTGGCCTACCAGGCCTTGGTGCGGCTGGTCAACAGCTACTGGCTGTGCAACCTGGCGTCGATGCACAACCACAGATCGCTCTTCAACATGGACATCAGCGGTGGCATGCCGGCGGTGCTCATCCAGATGCTCGTCGCCTCGTCGCCGGGCAAGATCCGCCTGCTGCCCGCCCTGCCCAAGGCGCTGCCAACCGGCACGATCGAGGGCGCGCTGTGCCGCGGGCAGATCGAGGTCAAGCAGTTGACGTGGGAGCCCGGCCGCATCCGCGTTTCGCTGTTGTCAGCACGCAATCAAACGGTCGAGCTGTCGGTACCCGCGGCGATCGAGAAGATCACCGCTACGCAAGGCAAGGCGACGATCGCCCGCGCAACCGGCGACCGGGTCCGAAAGGTCAGTCTCCCCGGGGGGCAGGCGGTCACGTTCGAGATCGTGCTGAAGTGATCGGCTTGCCATGCGGCGCCAGGAATCGCTGCAAGGTATAACCGTCCGGCGACTGCCGGTCCGGGCAACTCCGCAGATGCCCGGGCGTGCTGCCACGGTCCGCGCCGCGTCGAGCGGCACGAGACTCGTGTGCAGACTCGTCGCCCGCTCGATCCGGCTGTGCCGTATAGCGGCCATGGCGGCGTGAGAATCCCCCTGCCGCTACATGCCGGCCGGCGTCAGTGGCAGGCCCAGGTTGTCCGCCCAGGCGTGGCCGGGGCCGGCCGTCGTCTTGCTGATGCTCACCGTGCACCCGGTGGCCTTTGGGCCGGTCTTGAACGTGATCGTCTTGCGGACCCACTCCGTGCTGCTCGTGGCCGCGGACAGGTCCCTGCCGCCATAGTCGCGCACGCCGAGGGCGACGGACTCCGCCGCCACCGAAACGCGGAGCCAGCCGGCCAGCGTATACTGCGTGTTCGGGCTCAGGCCCCTGACGGTCTGCTCGATGCCGTCCACGCCGCCGCCGAGCCGCAGTTCGCGCTTCGACGTCCCCGTTCCCTGCGTCTTCTTGACGCCGCTGAAGCTCGCCACGCCCCAGAAGTTGCCCCTGGTCAGGGCGGCTTTGCCGGCACCGGTCTTCTTCCAGGACTCGAGTTGCTCGCGCTCGAAGCAGGGGTTGGCCAGCACGTTCATGTAGCCGATCCGGGGCGGCGTCCATTGGAACGGCCCGGCGGGCGGGTTGGCGAAGTCGTGGCCGCATCGCCAGAGCTTCCGGCCTCGCTCCAGGGCACCGATGTCCGGCCTGCCGTCGGTCACGGTAGCCGTCATCCCCTCGATGATCTCGCCGGCGTCGATCGCCTTGGCGCCCGCCTCCAGGCGGAAGTCTCGCTTGCCGGGGTTCGCCAGCGGCGGGGTCTTGTCGATCACGTTGTGGACCACCGCGACGTGATCCGGCAGGCGGATGAGGTCGTTGAGGATGTTATTCGCGTACCGCGTGCCGAACAGGTCGTTGCGTCTGGCGTGGTCGAAGGTCGTGATCCGCCCGGTCTGCCAGCACGTGTTGTGGTAGACCAGCGCATAGTAGCTCGGGTTGTTCACGCGGATCGGGTCTCCCCTGACGTTCCAGACGATGTTGTGATGCACGATCACGTTGTGGCTGAGGTGGTCGAAGTAGATCCCCATGTTGCACGACGGGGCATGGTTGTCATGCACGAGGTTGTAGCGGATCTCCGTATTGCCGAAGTCGGTGTTGTGCCCGTATGTCATGCCCAGATCGCTGGTCAGCCAGCCGGCGTCCGACAGGTCGTTGCGCTCGAGGAGACTCTCGGTCAGCCCGTAGATGTTCACCAGGTCGCGCCCCGAGTGGCGCACGGTGTTGTACGCCACGACGTGCCGCCGCCCGGTGAGCCCCAACGTTCCGCGCCACTTGGCGCCGTAGTTGCCGTCGTGGATGTGGCAGTTGATGATGCGGTTGTCGCTGCCCCGCACGTCGACGACGCTGCCGGAGCTGTAGGCCAACTCGCTGTTCCGCAGCACGATCCGCTTCCCGTGGATCAGCACGCCCTGCCGGCTGGAGATGTCCTCCTCGTACGAGTGCCCCACGTACTTGCCCCGCAGGCCGTCCAGGACGATGTCGGCCGACCCGCTGTCCGTCCGGATGCCGGCCGCCCGGAAGTGCAGCCCGACGATGTGAACGTGCGACCGGCCGGACAGGTCGATCGCGTGGAGGCGGCGTTTCATCTCGACGCGCATGTCGGTCGGCGGTCTGGCGGCGGGGCACTGGAGGTGCAGGCGTCCGGCCGTGGAGTCGAACCACCATTCGCCGTCGGCGTCGAGCGCTCGGCGGACGCCCATCAGGACGTAGGGGTTGTTCCGCCGTGGCGTGTAGAACTTCCGGGCTTGTTTCTTCTCGAACGTGAGCGTGTGCGTTTTGGCGTCGTAGTGCGTCGCGCGGGCGGTCCAGCAGATCCACTCGTGCCCGCCCGCGCACCACAGCAGGGCGCCCTTCCAGGCGTCCGGGCCGCCGGGCAGGGCCGGGTCGACCAGCGTGCCCGCCGAGCCCGATTCTGCTCGGGCGCGAACCGGTCGAAGCAGCATGCCCGCGTTGTTCGGCCAGCGGGCCTCCGTGAGGGGCTTGCCGTCCGCGAAGACCTGGTTGCCCCCCTCGAGGTCCCAGGCGACCGCGGCGGACCACGTGCCGCCATCGCCCTTCTGCCAGCCGGTGACGGAAGTCGCGCCGCTGAGAACGGCCTTCTCGCCCTCGTAGTTGGTGAAGGTGATCGGCTTGCCGGCCTCGCCGCTGGCTGCGGGTCGCAGCGTCTCCTCGTAGACGCCTTCGCGCAGGTAGCAGGTGTCGCCGGACCCGGTCAACCCCGCCGCGCGCTGGAGCGTTCGAACGGGCCCGTCCGTACGGGCGGCATTGGGTTTGGCAAGTTGCCCCGACCAGACGTCCCTGCCGTCGGGCGAGACGTACACGCTGTCCGCCCTCGCGCCATCGGTGACCAGCAGCAGGCATAGGGTCGCTGCGACCACGGTAACCCGCGATCGGTCCACACGTCCGCAGTTGGCCATAACAGGTCCTTCCAGGTATGCGCGGAAAGCTGCGCCACAGGACTGTAACGCCGGATTCGCCCCGGCGAATCGCCCATGCCTCCCGCTCGACCTTCGGCCGGACGGTACTCGACGCGTTCTCCGTTACGGCACGGCCGGCGGGGAGTTCTGTCCCTGCCGAAAGACGAGCCAGACCGACGGACCTCCCGCTTCTCCTGGCGGGACCGCTTCCAGGACCTGCTGACGGGCCCGCTGGTGTCTCATACGGAAGTCCGCCCCCATCAGGATCCAGGCTCCGCCCGCAAGGAATCCTCGGCGGCAGCCTGCTTCCTCAAGGCACCCGCTATACGAGCGTAAGGCTCGGCCGAACGCGTATCTCCCTGGTAGCGCCCTCGATGGTCAACGTGACGAGGAAGTTCCTCCCGTCGCGCGCGACCCCGGCGGCGGCTTTGGCCCGTCCGGGGGTCAGCAAGGTCACCAGCACCGTTTCGGCGTGCACGCTGATCGGGCTCCAGCGCATCATCGTGGCGCTGGGGTGGGTGGGCGCGACCGGGAGGGTCTCGGCCCGGAACAGGCCGGCCGGCTCGAGCGACGCGTAGGTGACTCGCAGGCGTTCCGTCTCCCCCCGGATCACCGCGCCGGTCTTGCCGAAGGTCACATCGCAGTAGGAGTGCATGCGCGCTTCGACGCGCGAATTCCCCGGCGTCTGGACACGGTCAATGATCACCAGCGCCGAGTCATCCACCATCAGGGCCAGACGCCCGCAGAAGCAGTTCCGTACGACCATCGCCGACGAAGCGTCCATGCGGACCCCGTAGCAGCCCTGGCCCCGCACGGCCTGCTCCCTGTCGGTGGCGCTTCCGGGGATGGGGCCGACGCCGTTGATGAAGAGGGTGTTCTTGTACGTGGCGTTCAGCTCGTTGATCTTGAACCGGTGTCGGCTGAAGGCGGTCGGCTGGAGGTACGGCCCGATTCGGCCGTTCTCGATCAGCCACTCCTTGCCCACCAGCACGCGAAAGCTCAGGAGGTCCAGGTGCGTATGCTCATAGTTGGTGCTCCCGCCCCGAATGGACAGGTACAGCGCCGGTTCGGGCATGCTGTCGGCGATCACGCCCCACCCCAGGCCCTTGCGGACTTTCGCGATCCGGCTTTCGGTCTTGATCTCCCGGCTGGCAGTTCCCGGATGCAGGACACAGCCGATGGCCGGGCCGCCCATCAGGCCTCGCATGCCGGTGCCGGCTTTCGCGAGGCGCCTGTCAATGGCCCCCTTTACCCGCTCCAGCTTGAACCGGTCGGCGGCGGCGTAATGGAACGGGGAGGGAAAGAAGGAGTTGTTGTCGCCGAAGCCGGCCGGCTTGCCGTTGGGGAAGAAGTCGAACGGGAATTGGAGGGTCTGCTTCGTCGCGGGCAGCTTCATCAGCGGATGGACCTTGCCGGTGCTCCGTTCCCAGCTCAGCATGTACCCGAACGCGTAGGCCATCCCGTAGTTCCAGTAGCCCAGGCCCTCGGGCCAGCCGCCGTCGGTCTGGCGGAGCGGGGTCATGAATTCGGCGAGGCTCTCCTCGACGTGCGGCAGGATTCGCCGGGCCTCGGGGCAGTCGTCGTACATCGCCAGGCAGAGCATCCCCAAACCGCCGGCGCAGACGGCGTTCCAGTTGCTGAAATGCTTGCCGAACCACCACTGGCCGCCCTTGCGGCAGTCTTGCAGCCCAATCGCGAGCAGCCGCCTTCGGCAGAGATCGACCAGCAGGGCGCGCTCTTCCTTGCAGAGGAATTCGTACAACCAGTCGTAGACGATGGCGATGCCGGCACACTCCTCGCCGTCGCTGAGCCAGAACCCACGCTTCTCGTTCTCCGGAAGAAGCCGACCGGCCTTCACGGCGTCCAGTTCCTGGACGTGCTCCACTGCCGCTTTGCGCAGCCGTGGATCTCCGGTCTTGCGGAACGCCGTCGCCAGGGCGATAGAGCGGTCGATCATCTCGCGGGCGACCGACAGGCCCGACGGGTCGGGCCGTTCCCCTCCCCATGTCAGTTTGCGGCTGCGAAGGTATCTGCGGGCGTTTCTGACCAACTGCTTGTGGGCTTGCGCCATCGCCGGCATCTCGGGCTCCCGCCGCAGACGGGCGAGTTCCTCCTCGCCGGCCAGGAGTCTTGGATGCGCTGTGAGTCTCTTCACATCATACCCTCTCATGGACCGATCCGCCGTCCTCCGGCCGGCCGGAACACCGTGTTCGCATACCATACCATGGCCAAGGACGGGCCGCCTCGGGGGAATCCGCCCAGGCTCTCCGCCAACGCTCCCAGGACACACAGCCTCGCGCGCAACCAGTTGTCCTTGTTGCTCAGACGCTATCTCCGCAAACGCAGCAATCACTTGCACTTGTGACGCGGCGAAGAAGAGCGTCATCGCAGAATGATAATCAACCCCACGACCTCCAAGCCCACGAGTCGCGCCCCGTGGGCTCCGGTCTGCGCTACCCACATCCCCCTTGCTCTCCGCAGGTTTCCCGGTAAGATGAACCCTTCCGTACCATGCCACGCTACCTGGAGTCGCCCAATGCACCGATGCACGCGGGCATCGATTCAGGGAGGGCCCTAGCCATGCCGCGCCGCCGGAAACTCACGCCCCCCGCCCTGTCCGACCTGGCCCTGTCCGCCGCCGGCCGGCACGCTGAGGTGTCGCTGATGAGCACACAAGGTCTATCGCGCCGAGCGTTCCTGGGACAGGTGATCCACGGCGGGGCCTTGGCGGCGGGGCTGGGTGCGGTCTCGGCGCGGGGCCGCGCGGATACGTCTGCCGCCGGCCGGCCCAACATCGTCCTGATCCTCGTCGACGATCAAGGCTACTACGACCTGGGCTGCTACGGCGCGACAGAAGTGAAGACCCCCCGCATCGACGCCCTGGCTGCGGGCGGTATCCGGTTCACCGACTACTACGCGGCCGCGCCGATCTGTAGCCCTTCGCGCGCCGGCCTGCTGACCGGCTGCTACCCGCGCCGCGTCGGGCTGGCCACGTGGGTTCAGCGCGCCGACTCGCGCATCGGGCTGCACCCGGACGAGGTGACACTGGCGGAACTGCTCAAGTCTCGCGGGTACGCGACGGCCTGTATCGGCAAATGGCACCTCGGTTTCCGCAAGCCGTTCCTGCCGCGGCAGCAGGGGTTCGACCACTATTTCGGCCTGCTGCACAATCTGGACCCGGTCGAGGTCGTCTACTTCAAGGACAAAGGCGGCGTGCCGCTCTTGCGGGGGTCGCAGGTTGTCCAGCGTCCGGCCCGGGCGGACGAGCTGACCCGCCGCTACACCGACGAGGCCATCGGGTTCATCGAGTCGTGCAAGGGCCGTCCCTTCTTTCTGTACCTGCCGCATACCATGCTGCACGCGCCGCTGGGCGTGAGCGCGGCGTTCCGCGGCACGTCCAAGTTCGGGCTCTACGGCGACGCGATTCAGGAATTGGACCACCACGTGGGCCGCCTGATGGACGCCCTGAAGCGTCTTGGCCTCGCCCGCAACACGGTGGTGGTCTATGCGTCGGACAACGGGCGCGGGCCCGGGCGCACGCCGGCCCAGCCACTCCGCGGGCGCAAGCTCTCCACCTACGAGGCCGGTATCCGCGTCCCGTGCATCGCCTGGGGCCCCGGCGTGGGCGTGCGTGCGGACCACGCCTGCAGCGAAGTTGCCCGCGCGATGGACTGGTACCCCACACTGGCCTCTCTGGCCGGGGCGGACGTGCCCAAGGACCGCGTGATCGACGGGCGCGATATCAGCCCGCTTCTGACCGGGCGGTGCGATCGGGTCCCCCGGCTGACCGACAGGCTCTCACGCAATGCCGCCGTGCCGCTCCGCCGGCCGTGGGACCCTCCCGGCGAGTGGAAGGACCTGATCGCCCGACAGGAATACCACGACGCGTTTTTCTACCACGGCAGCCACGGCGCGTTGGCGGCGGTGCGGTGGCGGAAGTGGAAGCTCTATCTCAACCCGAGCCTGGAGCTGTTCGACCTGGCAGAGGACCCCGGCGAGCGCACCCCGGTTCGCAACGGCAAGGTCGCCCGCAAGCTCCGCGGGATGGCGGTATTGTTCCAGGAAGAGATGCGAACCGGTGCCCGCTCGGCGGGGCGCCAGGTACAGTAGGGCTTGTCGCCCAATCCAGCACGATCGCTCCCAATAGTTGCTATGGCCCTTGGAGGGCGTTGTACTGGCTGTAGCGGCCCAGCGAATCGCATCGTCGATGCGGTTCCAGACCACAGCACCACGCAGCAGACGCGGCCGCCCCTTGCCTTCGGCAGCCCGGATTCAGGCACGGATCGTGTTGCGATGCACGACGAAGCGCTCGGCGGTCTTCTAGATGCTCCAACCCCGCAGTCGCCGAAGCTGCAGCATGGCCAGCCGTTGGGCTGGACGATACTGCGGCCGCCGGTGTGGCGGGAGCCCTTGGCGCTGGGCACGCAGGATCTCCACCTCCCGGCAGCACAGGTCGACTTCCGTGAACGCTTGGTCCCGTTGGGCAAGCAACCGCACTGTCGGCGAGGCCGCCGAGGCCAGACGGGCCCGGGCCAACTGGTACGCCTGACTCAGAAGGATGGCGATCGAGTCCACCAGTCTCAGCACAGTGACAGACGACAGCAGAGCCATGGAACCCACCGTGCTCATTAGAAGAGAAGGCCCGGATGGTAACGGATGGCGCCGCTACGCTCAAGGTCGTCATAAACCTCGCCAAAAGAACAGCTTCCACCTCCACGACAGCCCGATGCACAACCCGCTGGGCCTCTACAGGGGGCCCAGCTCTTTTGTCCACGCGGCGGCAAGAGAAGCGGCCCGAACGGGCCGGCTCTACGAGATTCTTCGGTTAGACGAGGCATCTCTCCGGAGTAGTCTCTGACCAGGAGCCGGCCGCTTCGGGCCGCTGTGGTCTTACGTTGTCTGCTTCGCTCCCAGCCGGCGGGTTACGCGCGGCGCCTTCTCCTGAGCAGGATTGGGTACGCGCCCAGCGCCAGCAGGACGAGCGTGGCGGGCTCGGGAACCGCATCCTCGGTGCCGGCGCTCGGAACCAGGTACCACTTCATCGTCAGGTAGTCCAAGTGATCTACCTGGCTGTCGTAGTTGGTGTCGGCGTTTTGCCATGTCCCGGCAGAATTGAAGTTGTCGGTAAGGACCTGCATGTCGGCGTTGTCGAAGTCGCCGTCGAGGTCCGCGTCACCGACGACAGTCGGCATGATGAGGACCTCGTCGTTGGCGTCGTTGTATGTGCCGATGGCTCGATTGGCCTGGCCGATGAGATCCGTCGAGGTAATCCCCGTCGTTACGTCCCAGCCGGCCTGGAAGGCGGCCGCGAGGCTGGCGGTGACGGCGTCGATATCGCCTTTCTTGATGAGCAGCGATCCGCTCCCGTCGAGGTCGAGCAACCCGTTGCCGTCGAGGAAGACGTTCTCGCAGTCGCTGGCGTGAGGACCCAGCTCGAGCGTGCCGGAGAGGGTGATATCCGCGGCGTTGGTGAAGCCGCCGACCCGTAGCGTGGCACCGTTGTCGATCTGCAGGAAGCCATAGTCTCTCCGGAATCCGCTGAGATTGTCGATGACGGCGGTCGCAAGCGTGCCGTCGGAGTGGCTGGTGAGAGCCAGGCCCATCACGTTGTCTCCGGGGTCGGTGAGGTTGATCTGCACGGGGCCGCCCCCGAGCACCTGCCACGCCCCGGGCATGCCGCCCTCATCCTCGGCGGTGAAGCCGGTCATCGTGTTCACGCCGTCCCACTCCATGCGGATCCACTGCGGCGCGGTGGCGCCGCCGGTGGGGTCGCCGGGCGAATCAGCGCCGTCGCCGTCGTTGAGGCGACGCTGCCGGTCCGTGCCGTTGCCGGGCGTCACGGCGACCATGCCCATCGCGGCGTCGGGGGCGAGGCTGTTGCGGATGTGGATGCCCGCCTTCGTCCAGCCGTTGGTGTTGGTGACGGAGACGACGCGGACGGTAAACGCCGCCGGGCCCGCCGGAAGCGGCGCGTGGACGTAGTAGAACTCGTCGGCCGTGCCCCAGATGTCGGCCCCGCCGCCCTGAATCGTGAAGACGCCGTCGGCTTCCGCGTGGCTGCCGCCGTCGGGGTCGGCGCCGATGTCCTCGCCGACCCACTGAACTTCGGCGTCGTTCTCGATGGAGGTGATCACCGTGTCGCTCATGTCCGTCACGCCGCTCTGGACGTGGATGGTACCGTCATTGTGGACGGGGCCCAGTTGTTGACTCTCGTCGGCGGCCAGCCTCATGACGCCGCCTTCTTGGACGGCGATGGAGTTGAACTCGGCGTCGCCGCCGTTGAGGATCAGCGAGCCGTTGATCACCGCCTGGCCGGCGCCGATCGTCGCGCCGGCGGGGACCCGGACCTCGCCGTTGATCTCCATCGCGCCGTTCGCCTTCAGCTTGCTGTTGCTGTCGAACGTGTAGTCCGTGTCGATGCTGGCCGTCTCGGTCAGGATCATGCTGCCCGGGGTCGACCCGAGGTTGATCGTGGGAGCGCCGGCCATCGTGAACGCGCCGAACTTCTGCTGCACGTTGGCGCCGCTGGCAAGCAGCGTGCCCTCGATCCAGCCGCTCCCCACGTCCAGGGCGGACGTGCCCAGGTCCAGCACGCCGCCGGAGTTGAGGGTGAGCTGCTCGCAGTCGCTCGCATGGTCGCCGAGGGTCAATGCCCCGTCGACGGTGACCCTGGCCATGTCGTTGAAGCCCTTTGTCAGCAGCGATGCGCCGCTGTCGACCTGGATACTGCCCAAGGCGCCGCCCGCGGCGTACAGCGAGGAGATCTCCGCCTCGCCGAGCACGCGGTCGTAGATCCGCACCTCGTCGATCAAGCCGTTCCAGCTCACGGCGCCCTGGTCCTTACCGCCCTTGCCGACCAGCATGATGTCGTAGCCGGTCAGGGCGCCGCCCACGGCCGCCTGCACGGACGTCGGTATGTCGGCGCTGCCGTCGATGTAGTATTTCATGTCCTCGCCGGCCGACCAGGTCACGAGGACGTGCTGCCACTCGGTCGTCTGAACCCGCTCGGCGCTCTCGACGGCCTGGACGCCCTGCTCGGTCTCCACGCCGCCCTTGATGACGGCGTCCCCGCCGGCGTTGGCGCCGGCCTCGTCGTAGCGCCAGTCCTTGCTGTCGCCGTCGTCGGGCGTCTCGAAGATCAGGAACCCGTTGTCGACGTCGTAGGCGTTGGACTTGATCCACACGGAGGCCGTCAGGGCCGTCAGGCCGTTCATGTACGTCCCGGCGTCATCGTCGTAGATGTCGTCGCCGTCGCCGCCGAAGCTCATCGCCCCGCCGATCCGCCCGTCGTCGACGTACGTGGCGCCCCGGATCAGGCCGTCGCGGCCGTTGCCCGAGGAATCCGCCGCCATCGTGGCGGCCGCGCCGTCTTCAAAGGCGTAGTGCAGCAGCAGGCCGTCCGTCGGCGGGTTGTAGGCCGTCACCGTCGTGCCCGTGATGACCGTGTCGCTCAGGTCCGTCGTGCCGCTCTCGGCGTGGATCCTGCCCTCGTTGTGGATGGCGCCCGTGTAGCTGATGCTCGGCCCGGCCCCATCCGGCGCGAACGCCAGCGTTCCCGCGGAGACGGTGGTGTTCTGCACGACGCCGTGGCTGTTGTAGATGACGGCCGTGCCGCCCGTCACCGTCAGCGTCTCGAAGTTGTCCACGGGCTGGGCGCCGGTCAAGTCGCCGGTGAACTGCACGCGTCCGCCCGACACTACCGCCTTGTACGTGTTGCCGGTGGCGTTCAGCGTGTTGGCGTCGACGCCGCCGCGAAGGTCGAGCGTCCCGGCGCCGCCGAAGGTCACGGTGGGCGTACTCGGCGAGATCGACCGGATGGACGGATAGGCCAGGTAGATGTCCTCGCCGTCCTGGATGCCCAGCGTCAGCGGCTGGGAAACCACGCGACCGGTGTTGCCGCCGATCTTACCGGCGAGCAGGCTCGCGCCGTCCTCCAGGACGAACTCGCCCGGGTTCCAGCCGTCGCCTTCCTCGTGGGCGTAGTCGCCCGTCTTCCACGCCGACGACGGCAGGAAGCCGTGGCCGCCGTGCCAGACGAGGCTCGCGCCGCTGAAGACCTCCATGCCTTCCAGGTGCTTGGCGGCGATGGCCGGGTCCTTCACGTCCGCGAACTCATAGCCGTACACCCACGTGCCCGCCGTCGCGCCCAGCGAGTTCTGGCTCTCGCTGACGTCCAGAATGCCGAGTTGGCCTTCCTTGATGAGCCAGTGGATCTTCCCGCCGTCGTCGTTGCCGGCGTTGATCATCGTCCGCCCGGTGTAGAGCCCGCCCGGCCCGGACTTCTCCACGTAGGCCACCGGGTGGTAGATCGTCCCCGTGCCGTCGTCCACTTCCGGCGTGAGGATCTCCCCGGTGGTCTGCTGGGGGTTAACCATACCGAAGAAGCCGTCGCCGGCGTCGCTGACGACGATACGGTAGGGCTTCCCGGGGCTGGAGACGGCCGTGGCCGGGTTCGCACGCCAGGCGTCGGCGTCCACCCGAAGGTGGAAGACCTCCTGGCTGGTGCTGTGCTGGGCGTTGCCGTTGGCGCCGGAGGTGCTGACGAACTCGACCGTGCCGCCCGGGTAGATCGCGCCGACGCGCTTGTTGATCGAGCCGACCCACGTGATCCTGGCCGTGCCGCCGTCGTGAACGATGAAGGGGCGCAGCCCGGAGGCGGCGTCGACGGTGGCGATGACCGTGCCGCCGTCCAGGATCTTCAGGCCGTCGCCGATGATGCCGCCGCTGCCGAGGTCGATCGTTCCGCCGCCGGTGAAGCGCGTGTCATCGCCCCAGAAACCGGCGCCCACGAGCGACAGGCCGCTGTTGCCGTCCGTCAGGCTCAGCACTTGCCCGGCGGGCAGGTTCAGCGTGCCGGCGACCTCGACGACGGCGTCAAACGTCCCGCCCTCGGCGAGGGTCGCCGTCCCGCCGGTCTCGACGCGGAGCGTCGCCGTGCCGCCGAGGGAGTCCAGTTGCGGCACCGTTAGCGTGCCGCCCTGGATGATCGTCGACCCCCGCGGGTTCGACGCGTAGGTGTTGTTCGAGTCGCCGATCGGGTCTTCCAGTACCGACGTGTCCGTGCCGATCTTGATGAGGTTGGCCCCCGCCCTCACGAATCCGCCGTCGGCGTAGGTCGTCGTGCCCGTTCCAAAGCTGCCGATGATGTAATCGCCCGTCTCCCAGATCGTCTGGATGGCCTCGGCCGAAATGGTCCCGCCGCTGTTCACCAGCGACCCGCCGACGACTTTGATGTTGTTCTGCCGGCTGCCGGTGTTGTTCAGGTCCAGCACGCCGCCGTCGCGAATGTATACCCAATGATTGCCGCCGGCCGCGTTGCCGTCTACGAGGTCGAACACGGCGTCGGAGTCGTACATGACGGGCATGTAAATGTTCACGTCGCCCGTGGTGGTGTTGTCGGCGGCGAGAACCACCGTGCCTTCGGGGATCGGGTTGTTGTTCGGGGGGGTGGTCTCGTCCCAGCCGATCGTCACCGGCGTGTTGGCGTCCGGGGCGGAATCCGCCAGGGGGCTCAGCATGGTCAACTGCGCCCCGCCGCCGCCGAGGAAGTACCCGGCGGGGCCGGCGGCCAACGTGCCTTCGAAGCTCGCGTCCAGCCGTGCGCCCAGCGTGAGCCGGCCCGGGTTGTCGCTGAAGTCGACCGTGACGCCGGGGCCGATGTCGGCCGACAGGGCCACCACGCCGGTCGAGTTGACGCCGTCGACCTCGTCGTAGTTATGCCCCGCCGCCAGCACGGAGTACAGCGTGCCGTCGTTGATCACCACGGTGGTGGGTGCCGACGACGTCACCAGGACGCTTCCGTCGGGGACGGTCAGGCTGTTGATCACGTTGCCGGCCCCGGTCAGCTCCAGCATGCCGGACCCCGACTTGGTGATGTCGGCGTCGCCGACGACGTTGGCCTCGAAGCGGACCGTGCCGCCGGCGTTGACGTTCCAGATGCGCGGCGAGGCGACGGCTATGTCGTCGCCCGCGACGGTGAGCGTCTGGTCCGCCCCGATAACGAAGTTCGTGTCGCCCTGGTCAGCGGCCTTGCCGACCACCGCGTTGGAGTCGGCCGTTACCGTGTTCAACAGGCCGACGGTGAAGCTCGCGTCGATCGCGGGGTAGTTGATCACCGTGTTGCTTCTGGGTCCCAGTGGATCGGGCGAGCCGGTCACGCCCGCCATCGGGCCGCTCATCACGAGCGTCAGGTCTTCCCCGGTCAAGTCGATGCTGCTGAAGTCGACGTTGTTGGCGGCGATCTCGAGCGCCGAGCCGTCGAAAACCTCGATGTAGTAGTGGCCCAGGTCCGCGCCCTCGGCGGTGACGGCCAGCCTGGCCGACCCGTACTCACCGATGAGGACTCCGAAGAACTTGCCGTTGGCGCCGAGGGCCCTGGGGTGGGCCATCGTCAGCGTGCCACCGTCGACGAAGACGTCGCCCTCAAACGTGTTCTCTCCGCTTAGGGTGACGTTTTCCCAGCCGACCTTCAGCACTCCGGCGTTGCCCTCGATCACGCCGCTGATCTCGAAGTCCTCCCCGCCGCCGCCGAGCCGGCCGAGCGTAACCTCGGGAAGATCGAGGTCGCCGAAGAAGATCCTCATGTTTGGAGCGAACTCGGCGTCGGCCACCTGCGAGTAGACGGCCCCGGTGCCCGCGATGGTGAACACCTGGTTCCCGTCGTTGGCCGCGTTCCTCTGGACCATGCTCGGGTGCACGTAGGGCGTGTTGAGAACGAGGTCGAAGACGAGCGGCCCGCGCGGGGCGATGCTGTCCTCCATGCTCGCCGACAGCATCAGGCTGTCGGTGCGGAAGCCGGACAAGTTGATCGGATCGGTGGCCTGCACGTCGATGCCGCCGCCGACGTCGATCAGCGGGTAGCCTTCGAGGGGCTCGGCGACGACCAGCCAGCCGCGCCGCAGGTACACCGTGCCTTGCCAATCGGTCGAGGGCGTAAGCTCGAGCTTGCCGTCCTGCGGGGGGTTCGCGCCGAAGTCGATCACCGCGCCCGCCCCGCCGGTCAGCGCGCCGAGGGCGACCGTCGAGCCGGTCTCGGCGTTGATGAAGAACGTGTCGTCGCCGGAGAAGGTCACCGGGCCGAGGTCCGCATACGTTCCCGCCGTAGTCACGGCCAGTGTCACGTCGCCGTCGATCAGCGTCGAGTCAAACGCCACGTTGTAGTCATTCTCGGTGGAAAGGCCCAGTGTGGGCATCGCGCCCGTGTTCTCCAGCGTCAACGAGCCGAGTTGGAGCGTCTCGTCCGTACCCGCGCCGGTCAGGGCCAGCGTCGCGTTGCCCACGGCCGTCACGTCGGTGTTCAGGCTGTTCGGGCCGTCCACTTCCAGCCGCGCGCCACCGCCTGCCAGATACAGGCTCCCGTCTCCTGCGGCCGAGGAGCCCACCAGCGTGAGAAGCCCGTCGTTGGTCGTCCAAGCCTTCGTTCCCAGGACCGTGCCGCTGATGGTGACGTTGGCGTTGGCGTCCACGATGCCGTTTTCGATGGTCAGCGGGGCGGCCGAGAGGGACGTGTCGGCGTTGAAGTTGGCCGTGCCCAGCGTAACAGGTACGTCGGAGGCCACGTCCAGGAAGCCGCCGTTGAACGTGGCGGCGGCCGCGGTCATGGTCGAGCCGCTCTGGAGCCGCACGCCGGAGGGGGCGTTGGAGTCGAGTGTGAAGCTGCCCACGTTCAGCGTCGTGCCGTCGCCGAAGGTCACGTAGCTGTCGGTGTCGGTCATCTCGACGGCCAGCCCGCCGGCGACAACGCTGCCCTCAACGGCCACGTTGTTCGTGCCGGTGATTCGCAGTGTGTTGTCGCCGAGGTCGATCACGTCGACGAGGCTGATGTCGTCGTTGGACACGTTCAGCGTGGCGGCGGACGGCCCGGCCGTGTTGTCCAGGCGCAGCGTCTGGATCACCAGCACGGCGTTGTCCTCGTCGGTGTTCAGCACCGAGTTGGGCCCGAGTGAGACGTTCGCGTAGGCCGTGCCGCGGATGTTGCCGCCGCGGTCGCTGTAGCGGTCCGCGCGGAGCGCGCCGGTCTGTTCGGCAAGGACGGTCACCCAGGGGTTGAAGTACGCAAAGCGCGGGGGCTCGCCGGAGTTGTTCTCGCTGACCTGGAGGTTCACCCAGCGATTGTCCCGCGTGAAGATCGCCGAATCCGTCGTGCCGAACGAGCACGGGTCGCCGGCGGGCGAGCCGCCGTCGTGCACGGAGCGGATAAACAGCTCCCCGCTCTCCAGCACGCCGAGGTTCGACCCGGCGGCCAGGTTCGTGCCCGGCATGGTGTAGAGGTTCTGCACCGCCACCTGCACGGTGACGTTGCCCGCACCCTCGCCGATGACCGCGTTGTCGTCGATCACCGTGTTGTCGCTGCCGACGTCGCCCCGCTCGGTGTAGCCGATCGTCAGCGTGTGATCGTTCCCGTCGGAGACGACTTTCGAGAGGTGGAAGTCGTCGTTGTCGGCGAACATCGTCGCGTCGCCCTCCAGCGTGACGTGGAAGAAGACCTGGTCGCGACTGGTGTTGCTGCGGTTGATGCCGACGACCGCGCCGTCCTGGAGGGTCCAGTCCCTGAAGTCATACAGCTCCGTGCCGCTGCCGCCTTCCTCGTCTATCTCGAACCGCCGCCAGCCTTCGCCCGCGCCGGTGAAGACGAACTTCTGGTTGATGACCCGGCCGCTGCCGGCCGGCTCGCCGGGCGTGTCGCCGTAGTCCATGCGGATCTCGAACCGCGTGCCGTCGGCGCCGTCGCCGCCGTTGTCGAGGTAGATGCCACCTTGCCCGAATTCGCCCTTCTCGAGCATCTCGGTGATCTTGGCGCGGTCGTCCAACTCGACGCTGCCGTTCTGCTTCACGTGCAGGATGCCGCCGATGTAGTAGTTGCTGCTGTCGTTGCGGATGTCGAACTGCCCGTTGTAGATCGTCAGGTCATTGACGATGAGCCCGCCCTGGTTCTCCATCTGCATCGCGCCGTTGGCGGGGTCGAGGTTCAGGTCGTTCTTGTTCTCGACCGTCTGAAAGAGCCCGAACGTCATGTCGGCGATGACGTCGTCGTCGCGCTCCGGCGTCCCGTTGGAGTCGATCGTCAGGTTGATGACATGCTCGAAGTGGAACGTCGCGCCCGAGCCGAAGTGGGCCACGTCGCCGGCGCTGCCGGCCGGGTCGAACGTCACGTGCGTCGAGCCGGATGACTGGTCGAAACGGGAGTCGCCCGTGTCGCGGGCGTAGACGCCGCCGCCGTTGGACAAGAGGAGGTCCTCGTAGCCGTCCTCCGTGTCGCCGCCGTCGCACAGGACGTAAATGACGTTGGTCGGCATGCCCTCGTTCTGGAAGTCGAAGTCCTCCAGGTTGCCGCTGCCCCCGCCGTCGGGGCAGAGGGCGACCATCGCCCCGTCCTCAAAGCTGATGGCGGGGTTGGTGATGTCGCTTCGCTTGTCGGCGACGAGGATACCCGGTTGCGTGACGACGCCGTTGCCGTCGATCGAGCCGCCCGCGATCACCACCGTGCCCGACGAGGGGGGCGTGCCGTTGTCGAGGTCCAGGCTCGCCCCGCTGGAGACGATCAGGCCACCGGCGAACTGCGTCGAGCTGTCCAGCAGCAGGCGCAGGTTCTCAATCTGAACGGTCTTGCCCGTCGGCACCGTGCCGACGATGTCGAGGTGCCCTTGGCTGTTCTCGCTGCCCGGCCGGGCGCGGCGCGTCAGAAGGTCCGTGCCCTGCACGAACGTCCCGGCGCCGCTGGTCAGGTCCAGCGTCAGCGAGCCCGCCCCGTCCACCATCGCGCCGATGTCGGTGTTGGACGTCGCCAGCGTGGTGTCCGTGTTGATCGTCAGCTCGAAATTGATCAGCGTCACCGTCAGCCCGTCGCCACCGACGCTGGCGTCGGTGAGGTGGCCGGTAAACGTCGAGGCCGCACTGCTGTAAACCGGAGAGAAGCTCACGCCCTTGAACAGGCTCGTGCCGCCCGGGCCGTCGTCCCCTACGACAATGCCGCCCGTGCCGGCACCCTCGTCGGCCTGGGTGATGCCGAGCTTCAAGATGGCGCGATCGGGGTTGCCCATCGCGATCAACTGCGCCCGCGTGGGCGACGGGCCGTCCGTCAGGGCCAGCGTGGCGTCCTCGCGCAGGACGATCGCCGCCGCCGCACCGCCATCGAAGGGGTTCGCCCCGCCGACAGCGTTCGAGTCGCCCATCAGCCCGCCGTCGGCGCCGATGGTTGCGCTGAGCTTGCCGAGCGTCTGCTCGGCCGCCAGGTTCAGCACGCCGCCGTCGCGGACGTCGATGGGGTTGGGCGTCGGCGTGGGGCCGAAGGCCGCGGCGCCGTCGAGGTTCAGCACCAGCACGCCCGTGCCGGTGACGCTGACCGGACCCGTGCCGAGGGCGCCGATCTTGTTCGCCGTCAGCGTGCCCATGGGGATGCTTGTCCCGCCCTCGTAGGTGTTCTCCCCGCCGGTGTCGCCGATGCCCGCGCCGAGCACGGGGTCGGTCCCGGCCGAGACGGTGAACCCGCCCGCGCCGCTGGTGACCTGGTTGAGCAGGCTGATGTCGTCGCCGAGGAAGACGTTGCCCAGCAGCGTCAGGTCGGACTCATAGCTCCGCGCGCCGCCGGCGGCGAGCATCTGCGCGCCCTCGTCGAGCCGGACGCCGTCGTAGTTGCCGTCGATGTCCGTGGCGATCGCGTAGGTGCCCGCGATGGGGGCCGCGGGGATCATCGCGCCGGCCGACGTGTCCTGCTGGGCCGAGAGGCGCAGCTTGCCTCCCGCCACCACGTTCACCGGCTCGAGGTAGGCGTTGGCTGCCTTGACGTCCAGGACGCCGCCGCTGGTCTCGAAGCCCACCACGTTGCCCAGCCCGTCGGCGACATTCAGGTTCGTCACGCCGTCGCTCTGCACGACCGTCCAATCGTCGGTGGTCTGGCCGATGGCCTGGCTGAGCTCGATCGTGCCTCCCTCCTGGGTGACGACGCCGCCGCCGGGATTGCCCAGGTCGGTAAGCGTCGCACCGGCCTGGATGTCCAGCACACCGTCGGTGACGAGCACCTCGCTGGTGTCCACCGTGCCGGCGCCGGTGATGTTGACGGTCCCCCCGACAACGCCCAGCCCGGGCGTATTCAGCGTGGCGTTGATATTGAGCACGCCGCCACTGACCGCCGCGGGCGGGCCCGCCATGCCGAACAGGTTGCTCATCGACGCGAAGTTGATCCGCGTCATCGCGTCGATGGCGCTGCCGGTGGGGCCCTGCACGAAGGCGCCGAAGTTCGTCCCGCCGGTGTTCTCGCCGAAGCCGATGAAGAAGTCGTACGTCTTGCCCGCCTCCAGGCCGGTGACGGTTGCCTCGGACTGTCCGCCCGTGAAGACGCCCTCGTCGCTGTCCCAGGCGCCGTCGCCGTCCTTGTCGATCCAGATCGACCCGTCGTCGTCGATGTCGCCGGAATTGCCCGAGTTACTGACGCGGATGGTCCAGTCGCCGTCGGCGTCGGGATGGAACTGTCCTTCCCAGAAGAACCAGTAGTAGTCGGCCGGCTCGCCGAGGGCGGCTTGTCCGCCGCTATGCGTGGCGTCGCCGCTGTACTTGATCGTCTCCTCCGCCTCGCGGTCGAGGCGGAAGTTGGCGTTCGCCGGGTTGCCGTAGTCGTTGTCGTAGCTGCCGTCGCTCTGAAGCTCGAGTTGCACGCTCCCGCCGGCGAAGACCTCCGTGCCGACGACGGTGACGTCGGCGTTCATCTCCGTCGTTCCGCCGTCGATCAGCAGCGTGTTGGTCTGCGTGACCGGCGTGCCGATGGTGACGCTGCCGGCGGTAACGGACGTGTCACCGGTGTGGGTGGCGGAGCCGGCGGCCAAATCTACGGATCCGCCCTCAAGGGCTATGCTGCCGGCCCCGGCGACGCCGCCGGAAAGCCTCAGCGTGTGGTCGTCCTCGCCGCTCAGCGTCAATGTCGCGTCGGCCGGCACCGACAGCGGGCTGGTAACGTCGATCACCTTCGCGCCGCCGACGCCCACGCCGCCCAAGGCCGCCGTCAGCGTCGCGCTGCCGCCCAGCGTGACGGCGTTGCCGAACGTCTGGTCGCCCGGCGCGCCCGCCGCGATGGTCAGGCCGGCGTTGGCCAGGTTGACCGCGGCCGAGCCGATCGATGAGCCGGCCCCGCTGGTCACAACGGTCAGCGCGCCGGCCTGGACGTCGATGGTGGTGGTGTCGGCCATCAGGTTGCCGAGGTCCGTTAGCACGAGCGTCCCGGCGCCGCTCTTGCTGATGGTGGCGTTGTCGATGGCGGCGCCCGGGGTGGTATCGGTGATGAGTCCGGAGATGGTCGCCGAACCCGCCTCCACGCCGATGTCGAACGTGACGCCGTCGGCGATCTGAACCGAGCCCGTATAGTCCACGCCGTCGCCGAGACCCAGGCTCGAGCCCAGCACGGTCAGCGGATTGTCGAACGTGCCGCTGAGCAGGCTCAGCGCGCCGCCGTCGAGCGTGAACGCCACGTTCGTCACCGAGCCGCTGTCGGCGACGACCGTCCCGCCCGTCACCAGCAGGGACGTCCCCAGGTCGAAGAAGTTGCCCAGGTCCGAGATGTCGAGCGTGCCGGCGCCCGCCTTGGTGATCAGGGCGCCGCCCCCGCTGTAGTCCAGGACCGGCCCGGTCGTGAGGCTGCCGACGCCGCCGACCGTCGCGTCGCCGTCGATCCGCGTGCCGGCGAATCTGGCGGACCCCTCGTCGAGGAGGATCCCCGCGCCGGCCCGCATGGTCAGGTTCTGGAGATCGACCGTCGCGTCGGCGCCGTCGACGTGGACCGTGCCTGTCGCGCCGGCGACGATCTCGATGTCGTTGCTGAAGCCCTCCGCCAGATCGAGCCCGAACAAGCCCTCGATGCTGTCGGCGATGACCAGCTCGTCGAAAAACTGCCCCTGCGAGTAGGTGCCGTCGTCGCTGGCATAGGCCACGTAGCGAATCTGCCCGAGGACGTCCCCGGCGCCGACGAAATCGGTGGTGTCGTGGACAAGCTTGTAGGCGGCCGTCTCCAGGGCGTCCTCGCTGGTCACGTCGGTGGGGTCCAGCCAGTACGTGACCGTCTCGGCGCCTGCGCGGTCCACGTCGACCTTGCCGACCACTAGGTGCGTGACGCCGGGAGTGAACGCGCCGGCGATCATATCGACCCGGGAACCATTGATCTCCAACTCCATGTCGAAGTCGCTGCTGTCGTTATCGAAGCCGAAGCCCACGGACTGGCCGATCTGGTTGTAGTCCGGCGTGAAGTTCAGCATCCATTGCCCGTGAGCGTTCTCGGAGTTGGTGTGGACGTACATCATGGAGCTGAACCAGTAGGCCTCGGTGTCGTCGCTGTCGCCGAGCGCCAGGCCGCGGCCGAGGTTGAAATTGTCGCCGTTCTTGCCGTAGTTGCCCTTCCCGTCCGCCTCTTCGTAGGTGTACCCGTCGGCGGTGTAGGTGAGCTTGCCCGGCCCGAAGCTGTCGGCGACGACCTGGGCGTTGGACGTCACGTTGCCGCTCAGGGCTCCGCTCAGGTCGAACCGCGTGTTCCAGTACCGGTACTCGTCCGGCCCGGTGGTGGCGTAGCTGCCCGTGCCGTAGGGGTTCATGACCTTGCCGTTGTCCGACTCGTCGTAGCGGAACTCCTCGGAATCGTCCCCGCCGCCGGGCGAGACGATGTGCTTGTAGATCCCGGCGTTGATGTCGCGCGTCAGCGACGAGTTGAACGGGTCGCGCAGCAGCGGCACGCCCACCTCGGCCAGCGCCCCCACTTCCGCGGGCGACAGGCGAAGCGTCGCGCCGTCGGCCATCATCACACTGCTCGTGCCCAGACTCCCCCCGCCCACGGCGGTGACCTGCGCGCCGCCGGCAATGTTCACCTGCCCGCCGAAGCTGTTGGCGGTGTTCGACAGCGTCAGCGTGCCCTGCCGGGCGTCGACAACGAGCAAGGTCGCCTGGACTTGCGCGGAGATCAGGTTCACGCCGGCCGAGTCCTGGATGATCTGCGGCAGCTCGACGCCCAGCACTTGGAGGCCGAGCGTGCCGTTGCCCAGCTCGAACCCGCCTTGCAGAAGCTGGACCTGGTGAACACCTTGCGTGACGCCGCCGAGATCCACGATCATCTCCTTGGCGTTGAAGATGGCGTTGCTGTCAGCGCCCGGCACACCCGCCGACCAGTTGCCCGAGTCCGACCAGGCGCCGCCGTTCGTTCCCTGCCAGTAGGTGTCCCCCGCCACGGCCGGAGCCACGGCCGACAGCATGATCGCCGCGGCAATCACCCAGAGTGATGACCTGTATGCGTGCATTTCTCGCTCCTTTTGCTGAGAGAGCAGAATGGACCGTCCAGACCGCTGCCTGCTCCCGAATCGCCAGGGGATGATCTTGAATTGGGTCGGCCGTACCGGCTACCGGAAGGGCCCGGTTGGACCCACCGGATGCGTGCGGGCCGGCTCGGCGCACAACACAACCGCGCAGGGAGAACTGACGCTTCCACTGCTTGTAAGGCCCTCTGCATGACAGCCTGTTCGGGTGAAGGCGCAACAACACAATACGGCATTGAGCCGCTGCTGCTACCAACTCCTCACCCCTCTCCTTTGCAGAAAACTCCTAGTCGAACGCGTAAGAGATGTTGACCTACAGCATACTGCACTTGCCATTGCGGGTCAATCAAAGCTCGGGACTTTTTCGGGGCAATCGCATCGGAAGCCCTTGATCGTTGCATGTGAGTACTCGGGGGTGCGCCGGACCAGGGACTTCGTAGGTGCGGTTTGCAGGTGCATGGAGCCCGACTGAGCAGTAGGCTTGGGCGATTCTCGCGGTCCTGAGACCGCGAAGAGGCGGTAGTAGTTGCCAATCGAGAGGCGTGTAGCGGCCCAGCGGGCTGTGCAGGTTGCTTGACGGCGATCTGGATGGAGACCCAGGGCGGGCATGACACTGGCCCAAGCCCGGAACACAAGAGAATGGGGGCGTCATGAGGGCTCGAGGATGTCCCCGGGCTAGTTGAAGGTCAGGTGGCGGCTCCCTTCCGCTGAATCCGGTAGGATTCGGTTGGTTGATAGGTCATTAGAGACGGAAAGGAGCCACCAATGACCGAAGTGTACGACGTAGCAGATCGGAAAGACACCCGTCAATTGGCAGCGTTTCTCAGCAAGGAGGGGCAGTTCCTCCTTCCTATGCTCGACCTG